>ERZ869936.1037-NODE-1037-length-21683-cov-5.087710_pt1 | contig 21683 bp, 26 predicted proteins | sample MGYA00520876_ERZ869936 | MGnify/ENA primary metagenome ERZ869936 (study PRJEB32218, sample SAMN09650985) | biofilter metagenome | isolation source: enrty point of leading RO module | place: Saudi Arabia: Thuwal, RO plant located on Red Sea | collected 2016-02-17 ...
GGCGACATCGATACTGCGTCGTGCGGGGCGGTGCCGGCGCTGCAGCTGCGCGATGCGGGCAACTTCGCCCAGCAGCGCCGGCAGCGGCGGAATGTTGAAGTCGCGCTCGAGCAGGGTGGGGTACACGCCCAGCTCGCCATAGCTGAAATCCAGCAGGCGCCAGACCGGATCGATTACATCGGCCCCGTGCGTGTCGATGATCAGATCGTCGGCTTCGCGGTAGTGGCCGGCCACATGCATGTAGACGATTCGCTCGCGCCGCAGACCGCGCAGAAACGCTTCCGGGTCGTAGCGGTGGTTGACGCTGTTGACGTACAGATTGTTTATATCCAGGTGCAGCCAGCAGTCGGCCTCATCCAGCACCGCGTTGATGAAATCGAGCTCGCTCATCTCGTCGAGCGGCGACTGTACGTAGAAGGAGGCGTTTTCCACCGCGATGCGGCGGCCGAGAATGTCCTGCGCGTGGCGAATGCGCGCCGCTACGTGGCGCACTGCGTCGGCGGTGAAAGGAATCGGCAGCAGGTCGTAGAGCTGACCGTCGTCGCTGCAGTAGGAAAGGTGCTCGGTGTACAGCGCAATGCGATGGCGCTCGAGAAACGAACGCACCCGCTTCAGGAACAGCTCGTCGAGCGGGCCCGGTCCGCCGAGCGACAGGGAAAGCGTTCGCTCAGCGCGCGAAACGCCTTGCCGCGCGCGCCGCCGACATCGATCCAGTTCTCCGGTGCAATTTCCAGGAAATCGACCGGGGCGCCGTGTAAAGCGAGCAGCGTCGGGATCAGCTCATGCCGAAGGCCGAGCCCGGCGCCGCTCAAGACATTGGCTGTCACAAGCGTGGGCGTTTAACGCCTCAGGTCTTGCCGCCGCACTTGCCTTCGCCGCACTTGCCTTCCTTGTCTTTCTTGTCGCCCCCGCACTTGCCCTCGCCGCACTTGCCGTCACCGCCCTTGTGGCCGTCGGCGACCTGGTAGCCGCTCTTCAGCGACTCGAGCTGGAACGGGTTGTCGGCGGCAGTTGCGAGCGGGGCGCCCGCAACGGTGGCGGCGAATGCCGTGCCAACTGCCAGAGAAAGAACGTTTTTCCTGCGAGCCATGATGCGCTTACTCCTCTTTGAAGGACGGTTTTGTTCATACTGCCCTGACACTGCCGGGGCAGTTTACAACGTGCGCTGCAGCCAGAAACCGGTGCTGAGTGCCCGTATCAACGACTTATACGAGGCGCCGCCGCCTGTTGGATGTACCGCCGCCCGCCGGGCCCGGCGCGGCCGGGATCGGCCCGGCCACTGGGTCGGAACGCCGGCCGCCCCCCGAGTTCCGCGCCCCGGCCTTGGGTAGAGGCCTTGAAACGCGCTCGGCGGGGCCCATATACGGGCCAAGGGCAGACGGCCCGCGACACGACATATCAATCAGGAGGCGGCTTATGGCAAATGTGACCCGGTACAACCCGTTCGACGAGGCGTTCGACGACCTGTTCAAGGGCTTTTTCGTGCGCCCGATGGCGTTCGAGGGACCGCTGCAGACCCAGGGCGCGGTGCAACTGCGCATCGACGTCAAGGAAGACGACAAGGCCTATGTGGTACACGCCGAGATACCCGGCGTGAAGCGCGACGACATCAACGTGACGATCGACGGCAACCAGGTCGCGATCAGCGCCGAGGTGAAGCGCCAGAAGGAAGAAAAGCAGGGCGAAAAGCTGCTGCGCAGCGAGCGCTACTACGGCAAGGTCTATCGCGCCTTCTCGCTTGCGCAGGAGGTGGACGAGGCCGGCGCCCAGGCTCGTTATGCCGACGGCGTGCTGGAACTGACTCTGCCGAAGAAGGCCGTGGTTACGGCCCGGCGGCTCGCGATCCAGTAACGCGCAGGGCGGCGTCTGCCGACGTCGAAGGGCGGCCATCGGCCGCCCTTTTTCATGCGGCCGCCCGCCGGGCGCGTGCGGTCGGTCGGGTAGAATCCTGCCACCTCCGCTTCCGCCGCGCAGACGATGACGATTTCACCCAGCGACGCCCATTCCAAGGCCCAGATTCTCTCGGAGGCGCTGCCCTACATCCGGCGCTTTCACGGCAAGACCATCGTGATCAAGTACGGCGGCAACGCCATGACGGACGACACGCTCAAGCACTCGTTCGCGCGCGACGTGGTGCTGCTGAAGCTGGTGGGCATGAACCCGGTGGTGGTGCACGGCGGCGGCCCGCAAATCGACAGCCTGCTCGCGCGGGTGGGCAAGAAGGGCGAGTTCGTACAGGGCATGCGGGTGACCGACAGCGAGACGATGGACGTCGTCGAGATGGTGCTCGGCGGGCTGGTGAACAAGGAGATCGTCAACCTCGTCAACCAGCATGGTGGCCGCGCCATCGGCCTGTCGGGCAAGGACGGCGCTTTCATCCGCGCGCGCAAGATGCTGGTGCCGAGCAAGGAAGACGTTGCGCAGATGCTCGATATCGGTCAGGTCGGCGAAGTCACCGCGATCGACCCGGAGATCATCGCACTGCTCGAAACCCGCGAGTTCATCCCGATCGTGGCACCGATCGGCGTGGGCGCCGACGGCAAGTCCTACAACATCAATGCCGACCTTGTCGCCGGCAAGCTGGCCGAAGTGCTCAAGGCGGAGAAGCTGATCCTGCTCACCAACACGCCGGGGGTGCTGGACAAGAACGGTGACTTGCTGACCGGCCTGACCCCGCGCCAGGTGGAAGAACTGTTTGCCGATGGCACGATTCACGGGGGGATGCTGCCAAAGCTCTCATCGGCCCTCGATGCTGCGAAGAGCGGTGTGAAGAGCGTGCATATCATCGACGGGCGGGTCGAGCATGCGCTGCTGCTGGAAATTCTGACCGACCAGGGCGTCGGCACCCTGATCCGCAGCCACTGACGAAGGCGACGGCCCGCGCCGCGGCGTCTGAGTTGGCGGCGGGCAGGCGTCCGGACATCGCATGAGCATTGCCCGCCCCACCTGGATCTTCGACCTCGACAACACGCTGCACGACGCGCGGCCGCACATCTTCCCGCACCTGAATCGCTCGATGACTGCCTATGTCGCGGCGCATCTCGGGCTGGACGACGCGGCGGCCGACCAGGTCAGGCGCGACTACTGGCTGCGCTACGGCGCGACGCTGGTCGGGCTGATCCGTCACCACGACGTCGATCCTGCGCACTTCCTGCAGGAAACGCATCGCTTTCCGGAGCTGTCCCGGATGGTCGTGGCCCGGCGCGAGCTGCGCTGGACGCTGAATCGGCTGCCCGGCCGGAAGATCGTGTTCTCCAACGCGCCTTCCCATTATTCCGCGGCGGTGCTGGCTCTGATCGGCGTCGAGGATCTGTTCGACGACGTGTTCACGATCGAGCGCACCGGCTTTCGGCCGAAGCCGGACGCCCAGGGGTTCTACCGGCTGCTGCGTCGCCACCGGCTTCAGCCGGCCCGATGCGTCATGGTCGAAGACAGCCTGGAAAACCTACGCACCGCGAAACGCATCGGCATGAAGACCGTGTGGGTGGACCCGACGCATCGCGCGCCTGCCTGGGTCGACGTGAACGTTCGCCACCTGGCGGCCCTGCCCCGGCAGCTGTACGGCCTGCGCTAGCCGTCGGGCGGCGCGAGCCCGGCGTCGTGATAAAGTGCCAGGTGTTCCAATCAGGTCCCCTTGGGCTCAATAGCCGCCTTCCTACTGCCATGCCAGCGAGATCGGGAGAGCGCAAGCTGCAGATCCTGCAGACCCTTGCGAGCATGCTCGAAAATCCGAAGGGGGAGAAGATCACCACCGCGGCGCTGGCCGCCCGACTCAACGTGTCGGAGGCAGCGCTGTACCGGCATTTCGCCAGCAAGGCGCAGATGTTCGAGGGATTGATCGAGTTCATCGAGCAGACGCTGTTCGGACTGATCAACAAGATCACCGCCGAGGAAAAGAACGGCATGCAGCAGGTGGAAGCGATGCTGTCGATGCTGCTCGGGTTCGCGAAGAAGAATCCCGGCATGACCCGGGTGCTGATCGGCGATGCGCTGGTCAACGAAGATGAGCGGCTGCAGCTGCGAATCAACCAGTTGCACGATCGGCTGGAGGCGACGCTGAAGCAGGCGCTGCGCTTTGCCGTCACCGAGAAGCAGGTGCAGGAAGACCTCGACCCGATCGCCCATGCCAACCTGCTGGTCGCGTACGTGATCGGTCGCTGGCACCAGTTCGCCAAAAGCGGGTTCAAGCGCGACCCGCTCGAGCACTGGTCGCAGCAGTGGCCGGAGCTGCTGTAGCGCGGGCGTGGTGTCGAGGCTGGCCGCTGTCCTGGTGTTGGGTCTGCTCGCCGCCGGCTGCGGCACGTCGGATCGTCAGTACGAGCGCGCCGTCATCGGCACCTGGGGCTCGAAAGAGGTGGCTCAGGACGACGTTATCGTCGAAACCGAAACCGAGTTATTGCCGGGCGGCCGGGTGAACTGGCGCGGCGAGCTGCGGGTGCCGGTGCCGGCAACCTTTTACGTGCCTCGCGGCGTGAACCACGAAGTCAAGAACGGGCGCCTGATCTTCTACTTCACCGCCAGCGGCGAGTGGGCGGTGCGCGAGGGCTTCCTGCACACGCGGGTCGAGGCCTCCACGCTACCCAGCCTGATGCCGCCGGGGTTTTCCACCGCCTGGCGCATCAGGGAAGTCAATCCGAAGGAAATGATCTACGTCTCGGCCGGCAGCGGCCGTACCCGGGTGGAATACCGGAAAGAATGACGGGTTGCGGCTGACCGGGGGCAACGGCGCCGGCCACCCGTTTATTCGCTTGGCAGGCGCCCGGTCTCAGCCGTCCGCCGCGCAGGCTGCGGCCGCGTCGCGCTGTGCGGTGTCGCCACCGGCGCACACCGCACAGGCGGGATCGCGCCTGATGCGCACCGAGCGCCACTGCATGGACAGCGCGTCCAGCATCAGCAGCCGCCCGTTCAGACTTTCGCCCACGTCCATCAGCAGCTTAAGCGCCTCCGCCGCCTGGGTGGTGCCGATAATGCCGACCAGCGGCGCGAATACGCCCATCACCGCGCAGCGCATTTCCTCGAGTTCGCCGTGCTCGGGGAACAGGCAGTGGTAGCAGGCGCTGTCTTCGCGGCGCAGGTCGAATACCGAGATCTGGCCATCGAAGCGGATGGCCGCGCCGGACACCAGCGGGCGACGCCAGCGCACGCAGGCGCGATTGATGGCATGGCGCGTCGCGAAATTGTCGGTGGCGTCGATCACCAGGTCGGCGGCCTGCACCAGCGCTTCCAGCCGATCGCCGGCCAGCCGCTCCGCGACCGCCTCGACCCGGGTTTCCGGATTGATGCGCGCCAGCGTCGCCTGCGCCGACAGCACCTTCTTGCGGCCGATTGCATCGGTGAAGTGCACGATCTGCCGCTGCAGATTGGTGAGGTCGACTTCGTCGCCATCACACAGGGTCAGCCGGCCCACTCCGCTGGCCGCCAGATAGAGACTCGCGGGCGCACCGAGGCCGCCGGCCCCGACCACCAGCACATGCGCGGCCTGCAGGCGTTCCTGGCCGTCGATGCCGATCTCGGGCAGCAGGATATGCCGGCTGTAGCGAAGCAACTGGTCGTCGTTCATGTCTTCAGGCCGGATGCGGCAGGGCAACCAAAAAAAATCGGGGCACCCTGAAGGGTGCCCCATGTGCCGGCGGCGCTTACTTGCGCCCGATGATCTGCAGGCCTTTCAGCAGGTTCAGCGCCTGGTTCAACTGGTAGTCGTTCTTGGAAACGATATCCGGCGTCTGCCCGTCTCCGGCCTTGGACTCGGCGTCCGTCGCCTTGGGCGCGGCGCCGGCCGGGGGCTTGTTCTCGCCGGGGGCGGCCGGGTTGTCGAGGTGCCGGGTGAGGTCGGCCTCACGCACCTTCAGCCCCGCTTCGCCTTCGGTGATGGTTGCCTCCTCGACCACGATGTCGGGCGTTATGCCGGTGGCCTGAATCGAGCGTCCGCCCGGCGTGTAGTAGCGCGCCGTGGTCAGCTTGATCGCGGTGCCGTTGCCGAGCGGGAGAATGGTCTGCACCGAGCCCTTGCCGAAGGTCTGCGTACCCATGACGACGGCGCGTTTGTGGTCCTGCAGCGCACCGGCGACGATTTCCGACGCTGACGCCGAACCGCCGTTGACGAGCACGACCATCGGCGCGGTCTTCGTTTCCTTGGGCAGGCCGTCGAGATAGTCGCCGCGGCCGCCGCGCACGTAGTAATCGGGCCGCGCGTAAAGCTTCATCCGGGCGTCCTCGGAGCGACCCTCGGTGTAGACAACCAGCGTGTCCTTTGGCAGGAACGCCGCCGACACCGCCACCGCGGAGTTAAGCAACCCGCCGGGATCGTTGCGCAGGTCTAGGATGATGCCCTTCATCGGCCCCTGGTTCTCCTTGAAGTGCTTGTCGATCGCCTTCGCCAGCGTCTCGCCGGTGTGTTCCTGGAACTGGGTCACGCGGAAATAGGCGTAGCCGGGCTCGAGCAGCTTGGATTTCACGCTCTGGATCTGGATGATCGCCCGGGTGATCGTCACCACCATCGGTTTCTGGTCGCCCTTGCGAAGGACGGTGAGCGTGATGTTGGTGTTGGGCTTGCCGCGCATGCGCTTGACCGCTTCGTTCAGCGTCATGCCCTTCACGTTGGTGTCGTCGAGCTTGATGATCAGATCGCCCGGCTTGAGACCGGCGCGCCAGGCGGGCGTGTCCTCGATCGGGGCCACCACCTTGACGAATCCGTCCTCCATGCCGACCTCGATGCCCAGCCCGCCGAACTCGCCCTGGGTGCCGACCTGCAGCTCCTTGAACGCTTCGGCGTCGAGATACGCCGAGTGCGGATCGAGCCCGGACAGCATGCCGTTGATCGCTTCCGAGATGAGCTTCTTGTCGTCGACCGGTTCGACATAGTCATTCTTGATGCGGCCGAAGACTTCGGTGAAGGCGCGCAAATCCTCGATCGGCAGCGGGCCGGCGGCGGAACGATCCGCCACTGCCGAGAAGTTGAGGCTGATCATCACACCGAGCACCGCGCCCAGCGCGATCAGCCAGAGTTGTCGGAATTTGCCACGCATGTTTCAGACTCCTTGAGGCGAGCGGACACTCGCGACGGGTTGCCGGCAGGGCGCTACTTAAGCCTTACCCACGGCATGGGATCGAACGGTTTGCCTTGATATCTCAGCTCAAAGTATAAACCCGAATCCGGGTTTCCACCGCTGTTGCCCACGGACGCCAGCGTATCTCCCGCGCGCAGTTCGTCGCCCACCTGCCGAAGCAAAGCCTCGTTGTTCCCGTACAGGCTCATGTAGCCGCCGCCATGGTCCAGAATCAACAGGTTTCCAAAACCCCTCAGCCAGTCGGCGTATACCACCTGGCCGGAGGCGACGGCTTTGACATCTTGTCCAGGCCTGGCTGCAATAAACAGTCCTTTCCAGGACAATCCGCCGTCCTGCCTTGGGCTGCCATAACGGTTCATCAGTTCCCCGATCACCGGCAGGCGCAGCCGTCCCTTGAGCTTGCGGAATGCGGCCCCGGCCACGCTATCGTCCGGCAGCTTTGAGTTGCGCACGCCGGTGGACTTGCGCCGGCGCTCGGCCTCCTCGGCCAGGCGCTCGATCAGCCGGGTCAGGCGCTGTTCGTTCTGCCTCAGCGTCGAGATCTCCCGGCGTTGCCGGTTGATGTCGTTCGAGACGCGGCTCAGCACCTGCTTGCGCTTTGCTTCTTCGCCGACGAGGCGGCGCTTTTCTTCGGATTCCGCCCGTTCGAGGGCGCGCAGGTCGGCACTCTTGCGGGTGGCCGCCTCGGCCAGTTCGTCGAGCCTGCGCAGATCGGCGCGCAACCCGGCAATCAGCTCGGCGCGCGCCCGCGACACATAGCCGAGATAGTGAAGCTGCCGCGCCGTCTCGTTCGGATCCTGACGGTTGAGCATAAGGCGCAGCGTTTCGGGCTGCCCGGCGACATACTGCCGGTAAAGCAGTTTTTCCAGCCGTTCGCGTTCGCTGCCGATCCGCGCTGCGAGCTGCCGTGCCTTGTCTTGCGGGCGGGCCAGTGCGGCGGTGAGCGGGCGCCGCTGCTGCGCGATCTCGAACAGCTGGCGGTTGGTGCGGCTGATCGCCCGCTCCGATTCGCGCAGGGCATCGGCCGCTTCCGCGCGAGATTCCTCCGAGCGCTCAAGCTCTTTCTGCAGGGCCTCGATGCGGCCGCGCAGCTCCTCGAGCTCCTTCTTCTGGGTGGTCTGCGCGCCAGCCGGCTGCGCTGTCAGCGCCAGGCCGAGCGCCGCCCCCAGCGCGATCAGGACCTGCCCAGCCGATAGCCGGCGCGGCTTCAGATCAGGCACGCGCCTTGGACTGGGCCGCGACGGCGGCCGCCGCCTGTCGTGCCTTCTCGGGGTCGCCGAGGTAGTAGCTGCGGATCGGCCGCAGGTCGTCTTCCAGTTCGTACACCAGGGGAATTCCGGTCGGTATGTTGAGCCCCACGATGTCCTGCTCGGACACGTTGTCCAGGTACTTCACCAGCGCGCGGATGGTGTTGCCGTGCGCGGCGACAATGACTTTGCCGCCCGATTTGACACGCGGCGCGATGCGCTCGTTCCAGTAGGGCAGAAAGCGCGCCACCGTGTCCTTGAGGCACTCGGTCAGCGGCAGTTCGGACCGCGCGACATCGCGGTAGCGCAGGTCGTTCGCGGGCGTGCGCGGATCGGACGCTTCAAGCGCCGGCGGCGGCGTGTCGTAGCTGCGCCGCCAGACGAGGATCTGGTCCTCGCCGAATTTTTCCGCCATGTCCGTCTTGTTCAGACCCTGCAGCGCCCCGTAGTGACGCTCGTTCAGGCGCCAGGACAGTTCCTGCGGAATCCACATGCGGTCCAGTTGGTCGAGCACGATCCACAGGGTCCGGATGGCGCGCTTCAGCACCGAGCAATAGGCGAAATCGAACTCGAACCCCGCCTCGCGGAGGAGTTTTCCGGCCTCGCGCGCCTCGACGACGCCTTTCTCCGACAGATCGACGTCGGTCCAGCCGGTAAAGCGGTTTTCCTTGTTCCAGATGCTCTCGCCGTGGCGAAGCAGGACGATCTTCTTCATGTGCCTTCCCGGAGTGGTGTTCGGTCGCCTGTATTATCGCATCGCCCCTGCGAAACTCCCTGCTGCCCATGACAGTCGGCCCGCTGCCTCGTACCGCGCAAATTGCCGCCTTGCTGATCGGCGCGATGCTGACGATACCGTTTCTCCTGCCGTTCGCGCAGCCGCCGATCGCCAGCTTCTACCAGGAGTGGTTGACGATGGCGCTCGGCGCAGCGGCATTCGTCCTGCTTGCAACAGGCGCGGCGCGTATCAGCGTGCCTTTCGTGTGCCTGCTGCCGTTGATGCTGATTGCACTCCTTGGAGTGCACACCGTGACCGGGCGCTTGGCGTTTTCGGAGCAGGGGGTTATTGCCGGGCTTTATCTCGTCTGGACTGGCGTTATGGTCATGGCCGGCCAGCTCCTGAGGCAGTCGCTCGGCGGCGAGCGGCTGGTCATCCTGTTCGCGTGGGTAATCGGGGCCGGCGCGTTGGCCTCTGCGCTGATTGCCGGCCTGCAGATGGCTGGCTGGACTCCAGCGGGCTGGCCTACGCTCGATCCTCACGGCCGCGTTCAGGGCAATCTGAATCAACCTAACCATCTAGCGGATTACCTGGCAATTGGCATTGCCTCCACTATTTTTCTTGCGGCCACGAGACGATTGCGTGCCGGCGCTGCCGCCCTAGCGCTTGCATTGATGCTGCCGGCGCTTTGGTTCAGCGGGTCGCGAGCGGCGGTGTTCTATCTTGGTTTACTGCTGATCGGGAGCTTATGGCTGCGCGCCAGGATCGCGAGTCCGGAATTTGGTCGCGCGGCAATCTGGATGACGGCGATCGCGCTGACGTTTGTGATGCTGGCGTGGCTCGGTCCCATGACAACGGACAGTTCGGCACATGGTGCCAGCGCGATCGATTCCCGCTTTGGGCTGGAAGACGCCGGGTTGGACCTACGATTGCGCAAATGGCACGCGGCGTTGTTGATGGCAGAGAAGAGTCCTGTGCTTGGCGTCGGGTTCGGTGCGTACGGCTGGCACTATTTTCTTCTCGCCCCCCGATTGCCGGCGGAGGTCGAGGGCCTGGCTACCGATCATGCGCATAACTTGTTGCTGCACCTGCTTGCCGAGTTCGGCGTGTTTGCGGCGCTCGCCTGTGCGGTCGTTGCGCTGGTCTGGCTGCACGCGCAGCGCCGCGCGGGGGCGTCACCTGCTGCGGCGTGGTTGTGGGCGGCAACCGGCATAGTGCTGCTGCACAGCGGGCTCGAACACCCGCTGTGGTTTGCCTATTTTCTCGGTTTGTTCTCGCTTCTGGTCGGCGCCAGCTGGCCGGAGAACTGGTCGCTCGGCGCTCTGCGCGGGGGGCTCACGACAGCGGGGGTAGCCGGACTGGTTGCGCTCGGCCTGCTGTGGTTGGTGATGTCGGATTACAGGCAGCTCGAGCGCCTTGCGCGGCCGGTCGAAGGCGAGTCGCCGGCAGCCCTGCAGGCGCGTGTCGTGGATGCCTATCAACGCACTCTTTTTCCGCATCTGCTGGTCTTCGCGCTTGCCAGCGGCGCGACGGTTGACGACGAGCAGCTCGAGGCGAAGATCGCGCTCAATGCCACCGCGCTGCGTGTGCTGCCTACGCCGGAGGCCGCCTACCGACATGCGGTGCTACTGGCGCTGGCGGGTCGAACGGACGCGGCGAGGCGCGCCTGGGACCGCGCCAGCGCCGCATACCCGCGCGCCGTGCCCGCCGCCGTGCGCGCACTGGATTCGGACGCCCGTGCGCCCATCGCGCTGCTGTTAGAATACGCGCGCTCAAAAATCGGGACGCGAGATTGAAGTTCATCATCGATAATATCTGGCTGGTGCTGGTCGCCGTCATCAGCGGCGCCGTGCTGGTCTGGCCCTGGATCGCAAAGCGGATGAGCGGTGCCCGCGAAGTCGGGGCGATGGAGGCGGTTCAGTTGATCAACCGCAAAGACGCGATCGTGCTGGACGTGCGGGAGCAGGGCGAGTTCAACGGTGGACACGTCGCCAGCGCGCGCAACATCCCGGCGGCGGCGCTGGACAAGCGTATCGACGAGCTGGGCAAGTTCAAGAATCGACCGATGGTGATTGCCTGCGCCTCAGGCGCCCGGTCGCATGCCGCGCAGGCGGCGTTGCGCAAGCACGGGTTTGCCGAGGTCTACGTGCTGGCAGGCGGGATCGGCGCCTGGCAGCAAGCCAATCTGCCGCTGGAGAAGACCTGATGGCCGGCGAGATCAGCATGTACTGCACGGCCATGTGCCCGTACTGCCAGATGGCGGAGCGGCTGCTCGCGCAGAAAGGGGTCACCGACCTGAACAAGATTCGCGTGGACCTCGAACCCGGGCGCCGCGCGGAGATGATGGAGCGCACCGGGCGACGTACCGTACCGCAGATCTACATCGGAGATCTGCATGTCGGCGGCTGCGACGATCTGTACGCGCTGGATCAGGCAGGCACGCTCGAGCGCCTGCTGCGTGGCGAAAGCGCCTAACCATTTACCCGACGAGACCGGATTCCAATGAGCGAACAGAACAACCAACCGACCTTCGCGATCGAGAAGCTGTACGTGAAGGATCTTTCCCTCGAAGTGCCGAACGCGCCGAAGGTCTACCTCGAGCGCGAGGCGCCGCAGGTCGAGGTGTCCCTCAACAACGCGGCCCAGCCGGTAGACGACAAGATCTACGAGGCATCGCTGACGGTGACGGTGACCGCGAAGCTGAAGGACAAGACCGTGTTTCTGGTCGAGGCGACCTACGGCGGAGTCTTCCGCATCGAGAACATTCCGCAGCAGGAGCTCGACCCGGTGCTGGGCGTGACCTGCCCGAACATCCTCTTCCCGTACCTCCGCGAAGTGGTGTCGGATACCGTGGTGCGCGCCGGGTTCCCGCCGGTGCTGCTGCACCCGATGAACTTCGAGGCGGTCTACCAGGCCCGTCGGCAGCAGCAGTCGCAGCAGGCGGCAGGCGGACCGGCGCACTGAACAGCATGCGGCTGCGGCAGGTTTTCCTCGGGCTCACGCTGTGCTGCGCGGGCGTCGCGCTGGCGCTCGACTTCCGCTCGGTCGCCGAGCCGGCGGTCATCGCCTACGAGGCGCCCGCGAAAGACGCGCGAAAGCTTTTCATCCTGTCGCGGGACTACCCGGTAGAGGTGGTGATTTCGACCAATGACGGCTGGGTGCGCGTGCGCGACGATACTGGCGCCTTCGGGTGGGTGGAGGCGCGCAGCCTGACCGATCGCCGCACCGTCATGGTCAAGTCGCAGACCATCGACGTTCACGCCGCGCCGAACGAGTCGGCGGCGGTCGCGTTCCGGGCCGAACAGGGCGTGACGCTGGAGTTTCTCGGCTACTCGGCGGGCTGGGCCAATGTAAAGCATCGCTCGGGGACAACCGGCTTCGTGCGCCCGGGCGATCTCTGGGGCCTATGAAGATTGCCGTCCTGGGCGCCGGCGCCTGGGGAACGGCCGTTGCCATCGCGGCGACCGAGCGTCACCAAACCGTCCTTTGGAGCCGCGATCCCGCCCATTACGATGCGCTTGCGCGCGAACGGGAGAATCGCCGCTATCTTCCGGGCATAACGCTGCCGCCGGGCCTGGCAATCTCGAGGCATTTCGCCGACGCGCTTGCCGGCGCCGAACTCGCCATTCTCGCGGTGCCGACTGCAGGTCTGCGCGCGGCGCTGGGCCAATTGGCCCAGCAAGCCGGGGGACTGGGCATCATCTGGCTGTGCAAGGGCTTCGAGTCGGGCTCGATGCTGCTGCCGCACCAGGTTTTTGGCCAAGTGCTGGCCGGCCATCCACGCGGGGCGGTGTTGTCCGGACCGAGTTTTGCCGACGAGGTGGCGCGCGGTCTGCCGGCGGCGGTGACCCTGGCCTCGTTCGACGCGGCATTTGCGGCGGAGGCCGCCCAGGTGCTGCACAACCGCCGGCTGCGCATTTACTCCAGCGACGACGTGGCGGGGGTGGAAATCGGCGGCGCGGTCAAAAACGTCATCGCCATTGCGGCCGGCGTCTGCGACGGCCTGAAGCTGGGTAACAGCGCGCGGGCTGCATTGATTACCCGCGGACTTGCGGAGATCACCCGGCTCGGTCTGCGCATGGGCGGACGCCTGGAAACATTCATGGGCCTGTCCGGGGTGGGCGACCTGTCCCTGACGTGCACCAGCGACCTTTCGCGAAACCGCCGCGTCGGCCTGTCGTTGGCCGCGGGAACCGCGCTGAACGACACCCTGGCAGGTCTTGGGCATGTGGCCGAGGGCGTCAACACCGCAAAAGAGGTCTGGCGCCTGGCGCAGCAGCTGGGGGTCGACATGCCGATCACCCACGCGATTACCCGGGTGCTGGCGGGCGAATGGTCGCCGCGCGAGGCGGTCGACGAGCTGCTGCAGCGCGAACCCAAGCCCGAGCGCGTCGGCTAGTTCAGGCCGCGCCGGCGAAGCCGGTTTGCCGCCAGGCTTCGTAGACCGCGATCGACACCGCATTGGCCAGGTTCAGGCTGCGGCTGCCTGGGCGCATGGGCAGGCGGACCTGCCGCTCAGACGCGATGCCGGCCAGGATGTGCTCGGGCAGCCCGCGCGTCTCTGCGCCGAACAGTAAGGCATCTCCCGCCTTGAAGGCGACGTGATCGGGGCGCATCCGACCGCGGGTGGAGAATGCCGCCACCCTCACATCAGGCTGATTCAAAAGCCATTCCTCCCACGATCGATGCACTTGTACCGACGCAAACTCGTGGTAGTCGAGGCCTGCCCGGCGCAGCCGCCGATGATCCAGCCGGAATCCCAAAGGTTGCAACAGATGTAACTCGCAGCCGACATTCGCGCACAGGCGAATGATGTTGCCGGTGTTTGGCGGAATCTCTGGTTGATACAGGACGACCTTAAACATAGTGCTTGCCGTGTGCGATCAAAAAGTTTATGTTGCGAATTCAGTCGCCTATACGAGACTGCTTCAGTCGCAACTTAACATCTGCCTGTATCCTTTCAATAAGTAATGGGTAAGCCCGAGAAAATCAGGCTTGGCGAGATTCTGCTCCAGCAGCAGCTGCTGTCGGAAGAGCAGTTGAAGCAGGCACTGGACGAGCAGAAGCGCACCGGTCGCAAACTGGGGCGGATATTCATCGACAGCGGCTTTCTCACCGAGGACCAGATCGGCGGCGCGCTGGCGCGGCAGCTGCAGATCCCGTTCATCAATCTGAAGCACTTCAACATCAAGCCGGAAGTGGCCATGCGCCTGCCCGAGGCGCAGGCCCGCCGATTCCGCGCCATTGTGCTGGAGGATGCCGGCGCCTTTTACCGGGTGGGCCTGGCGGACCCGACCGACCTGTTTGCTTACGACGAGATCAATCGCATCCTGCGCCGCGACTTGCAGCTCGCGGTGGTCAGCGAGTCGCTGCTGCTGCAGACGATTGACCGCATCTATCGCAAGACCGAGGAGATTTCCGGCTTCGCGCAGGAACTCGGCGAGGAGCTCGGCGAAACGGCCATCGATCTGGGTGGCATTGGCGTTACGCCGGGGCTGGAAGAGGCGCCGGTCGTCAAGCTGCTGCAGTCGATGTTCGACGATGCAGTGGGCGTGCGCGCCTCGGACATTCACATCGAACCGCAGGAGAAGAAGCTCCAGATCCGCTTCCGGATCGACGGCGTGCTGCACGTCCAGACCGAGGCCGACGCCAAGATTGCCTCGGCCCTGGTCTTGCGGCTGAAGCTGATGTCGGGACTGGATATCTCGGAGAAACGCCTGCCCCAGGATGGGCGCTTCAACGTCAAGGTTCGCAACGCGCAGATCGACGTGCGTATATCGACCATGCCGACGCAGTTCGGCGAGTCGGTGGTCATGCGACTGCTCAACCAGTCGAGCGGCATCCTGAAACTGGACAAGATTGGCATGCCACCGGCCATGCTCGAGCGGCTGCGCCGGGTGCTGCACCGCCCCAGCGGCATGGTGCTGGTGACCGGGCCGACCGGCAGCGGCAAGACCACCACGCTGTATGCCGCCCTGGAAGAGCTGAATACCCCGGGCAACAAGATCATCACCGTCGAGGACCCGGTGGAATACCGCCTGCCCGGCATCAATCAGGTCCAGGTCCATGAAAAGATCGAGCTGACGTTCGGCCGGGTGCTGCGCGCCGCGCTGCGCCAGGACCCCGACGTGGTGCTGGTCGGCGAGATGCGCGACCAGGGCACCGTCGAAACCGGCCTGCGCGCCGCGATCACCGGTCACATGGTGCTGTCGACCCTGCACACCAACGATGCGGCGACCACCCCGATTCGTCTGCTCGACATGGGGGCGCCGCGCTACATGGTCGCCATGTCGCTGCAAATCGTGATTGCGCAGCGGCTGGTGAGGATCGTCTGCGAAAGCTGTGGCGAGACCCACACGCCGGCACCGCAGGAAATGGCGTGGCTGCAATCGGCGGCGCGCCAGGCCCTGGAGCACGCAGCCTTCGTCAAGGGGCGTGGCTGCACCCAGTGCAACGGCACGGGATATCTGGGCCGCACTGGCGTTTACGAAATGCTCGAAATGACCAAGCCGGTGGTCGATGCAGCCGCCCATGCCGACCCCGCGACCTTCATGGCGGTCGCCCGCAAGCAGCTCGAAGGCGAAACGCTGATCGATCACGCCATCGCCCTAGCCATTGCGGGACGCACCACCATTGAAGAAGCGATGCGCGTCAGCACGCAGCTCGAAGACTGATGACCTCGTTTGCCTACAAGGGCCGAAACGCCGAGGGTGCGCTGGTTCAGGGCATCATCGATGCGCCTGATGCCGGCACGGTCGCCACCCAGCTGTTCAGCACCGGCATCACGCCGGTGGAAATCGGTGAAACAACCGCGACGCGCGACGAACCGGCCGCCGACTGGCTGACGCGGCTCACCCGCAGGCGTGTCGACCATCAGGACCTGCTGCTGTTCAGCCGCCAGATGTACACCCTGCTCAAGGCCGGCGTGCCGATCATGCGCGCGCTGGCGGGCTTGCAGGAATCCACCACCAATCTGGCGTTCAAGGAAGTTCTCCAAAGCGTGCGCGAGAACCTGGACAGCGGCCGGCCGCTATCGACTGCGCTGCAGCGCCAGAATGGCGTGTTCTCGCCGTTCTACGTGGCGATGGTCTACGTCGGCGAGACAACCGGCATGCTGGAAGAAATCTTCCTGCGGCTGTTTCATCACCTCGAGTTCCAGGAATTCATGCGCATGCAGGTGAAATCGGCGCTGCGCTACCCGATGTTCGTCATCGCGACGATGGCCGTTGCGATCGTCATCATCAACATCTTCGTGATCCCGGCTTTTGCCAGGGTTTACGCTGGATTCAATGCCGAACTGCCGCTGCTGACGCAGGTGCTGATCGGGTTCTCGAATTTCATGATCGGCAGCTGGTGGCTGCTCGCGGCCGGGCTGGTGGCGGCGGTGTTCGGATTCCGCAGCTGGACGCACAGCGAAAAAGGCCGCCATGCCTGGGACCGGATCAAGCTGCGCATTCCGATCGCCGGCAAGATCGTGCAGAAGGCCACGCTTGCGCGCTTTTCGCGCAGCTTCTCGCTGGCACTGCGCAGCGGCGTGCCGGTGGTGCAGGGGTTGACCCTGGTCGCGCAGACGGTGGACAACGCGCACATCGGAAGGCAGATCGAGCGCATGCGCGAAGGGGTGGAGCGCGGCGAGAGCGTGCTTCGTACCTCGGTGAATGCCGGCGTTTTCACCCCGGTGGTACTGCAAATGGTCATGGTCGGCGAGGAGTCGGGCTCGCTCGACGAGATGATGCAGGAGGTCGCCGACATGTATCAGCGCGAGGTCGAGTACGAACTGAAAACCCTCGGCTCTCAGATCGAGCCGGTGTTGATCGTCTGCCTCGGGGTGCTGGTGCTGATCCTCGCCCTGGGCGTGTTCCTGCCGATCTGGGACCTTGGCTCGGCGGCGCTTCGGCGATGACGCGATGCGTGACAAACATGCCGCGAAATGGCAGGGCGGCGCGACCCGAATGGAGCTCGCGGTTTCGATCGCCGTGGTGGGCATCCTGGCGGCGGCCCTGCTGGAGCGGTTGCTGTACGTCGAGGAGTACGCCGAAAAGACGGCCATGGAACTGACCATCGCCAACATGCAGGCCGGGCTACGGGCGCGGATTGGCAACCTGCTGATCGAGGGCCAACCGTCGAGAATTCCGACACTCGCCGGCGCCAACCCGGTGGAGTTTCTGGACAAACATCCGGACAACTACCTTGGTGCACTGGAAGTTTCACCGGACGGAAGGGCCGACGGCAATTGGTACTTCGATATCAACCGTCGAGAACTCGTCTACACCGCCAACAACACACTTCATTTTGTGCCGTCGGCATACCGCGACTACACGGTGCGGCTAAGGGTTATGCCAGTGCATGCCGCGGCGAATCCGGGGGGTGGCAAGCCGGGAGCGCAACAGGACTGGGTGGCGCTGGTCGTGGTGAACGACTATCGCTGGTTCTAGCAACTGGCACGATGGGTGCAGATAAGGCAGTCGATTTTCGGCTGCGTCATTGAGGGCAAACGCACGATGCGAAAGAAACGTGGTTTCACGCTGATAGAACTGGTGGTGACCTTGAGCGTCATCGCCATCCTGGCGGCAGTGGCACTGCCGCGCTATATCGCGCTGCAGTCGCAGGCCCGTGCCGGCAAGGCACAGGCCATCTTCGGCGGGATGCGCTCGGCCGCGGCCTTGGCGCATGCCCAGGCGCTCGCCACGAACACCGTGACCAGCGGGGCGGCCACCATCCAGATGGAGGGGGTCAACGTCACGATGATGAACGGCTACCCCACCGCGGACGGCGCAGGGATTATCACGGCGCTGCAGCTCAATGCCGTCAGCGATGACGTCACTATCTCAGCTGGGGGTGCAGGGGCCGGCGCCACCATCGACATCGATATAAATGGCGGTACAAGCCCAAATTGCAGGGTGAGCTACACCGCACCCGCGGCAGCCAATGCATCACCAGGTGTCGGGATTACGACCAACGGGTGCTAGTCAGACACCGTCTTTTACCAGATTTGTTAACCGAGTTTCCTCGAGAGGAGAGTCAAATGCAGCAGAATCAACGCGGGTTTACGCTTATTGAACTGGTGGTGGTGATTGTTATCCTGGGCATCCTCGCGGCCGTAGCGGTTCCCAGATTCGTTGATCTTCAGGATGAAGCGAACACCGCGGCGCTGGACGGGGTTGCCGGCGCGATCAGCTCCGCAAGCGCGATCAACTACGCGGCTGCAGTCGCGGCGTCTGGTAAAGGCGTGACTACGACTGGGCAAGCATGCAACACCGCCGTGGCGGCAATTCTGCAGGACGGTATTCCTACGGGTTACACGGTCAGTGCCGGTGTTCTTGCTGCTGGAAACAACACGTGCACCGTGACGCAAACGGGATCCGGGAATACCAAGAACGTGACGGTCATCGGCGTTACCGACTAACGCTATAGGTCCGAACGTGTGGCGGCCCGCACGTTCGGACTTATCCGTCACGGGGCCATAGCGAACGCATGCGCGCGACATTAGGGGCACAGCACCCGACGCGCGGGTTCTCGCTCGTCGAACTCATCGTGGTGTTGGTGATTGCGAGCGTCCTCGCGGCCATCGCGCTGCCTCGGCTCGTCGAATCCGATGCATTTGAAGCTCGCGGCTTCTTCGATGCCGCGCAGGCTGCCACTCGTTATGCCCAGAAGCTCGCCGTAGCGCAGCGGCGCAACGTCCACGTGGTCGTCACTGCCAGCTCCCTGAGCCTGTGCTACGACGGCGGTTGCGGTTCATCCGTAACCGACCCTGTGAGGTCGACTCCTTTCGTTCTTTCCGTGCCGAACGGTGTGACGTTGGCCGGAGCGAACATCTTCTTCGACGGTCTTGGCCGGCCGAGCGCGGGCGCAACTTTCTCTGTGACTGACAGCGACGGTGCCCGCACCTTCGTAGTCGAGGCGGATACCGGCTATGTCCACCCGTAACCGGACATCTCTTTGTCGCGGGACAGCCGGCTTTACCTTCGTTGAGCTGATCATGTACATCGTGATCGTCGGCATCGCGGTGGCAGCGATCCTGCTGGTGTATTCCACGACGGTGCGCAGCAGTGCGGATCCGCTGGTGAACAAGCAGCTCCTGTCGATCGCGGAGGCGATGCTGGAGGAGGTGCAGCTGATGCCGTTTACCCTCTGCGATCCCGACGACGCGAACGCGGCAACGGCCACCGTGCTGGCCGATTGCGCCACCACGCCGGAGGCGATCGGGCCGGAGGGGGCGGAATCCCGCTACAGCGCGGCGGACCCGTTCGACAATGTGAATGACTACCACGGCTTCGATACGGCAACCGCGGCGTTGCCGGGCATTCGCGACATCACCGGTGCGCCCATCGCAACGCTGGCCGGTTACCGGGCACAGGTCAGCGTCACGACCCAGGCGGTCGGCCCGGGTGGGTCGCAAGTCGCCGGCGCCGGTGCCAACGGGCCGCAATCACTGCTGATTACCGTGACCGCCAGCGCGCCCGGCGGCGACGCGCTCTCGCTCAGCGGCTACCGCACCCGCTACGCACCGGCCGCCGTGCCCTGAGTCGCCGCCGATGATTGCGCACCGGCAAACCGGGTTCACGCTGGCGGAGGCGATCATCGTCATCGTCATCCTCGGCATTCTGTCGGCGGCCGCGGCGGTGTTCATTCGCGGGCCGGTAGACGCCTACTTCGATACCGCGCGCCGGGCCGCGCTCACTGACGTCGCCGATACCGCAATACGGCGCATCGGGCGCGACCTGCGCGCGGCGCTGCCGAACAGCGTGCGCGTGGCGGGTGCCTGCAATGGTGTCGGGACCTGCTATCTGGAGTATGTGCCGCTGATTGCCGGCGCCCGATATCGTGCAGAGCTGGACAACACCGGCGCCGGAGACCCGCTGGATTTCACCGACAACGCCGACCAGTCCTTCGACATCATCGGGCAGCCGATCTCGATCCCGGCGGCGGGAACGAAGTGGGTCGCCATTTACAACCTTGGGATCCCGGGCGCCACTGCCTATTCGGGCGATTCGGGCGCCAATGATGTCCGTCGCCAGTACAGCGGGGCAGGCGGCAGCGTCTCCAGCGTCACCTTCACCTCGGCGGTTGCGGTCCCATTTCAGTCGCCCGCACGCCGATTCCATATCGTGTCTTCGCCGGTGACTTACGCTTGCGTGCCCTCTCCGGCGGGCGGCAGTCTGCTGCGCTACGAGGGCTACGCCTTCAGCGCCGGCCAGTTGACGCCGCCGGGCGGGACGCCCGCCGTTCTCGCGGGCAGCGTGACCCGCTGCAGCTTTACCTACACCGCGCAGCAGGTTGCGCAGCGCGCCGGCCTGGTGTCGATCTCTCTGCAGGTCAGCCAGGATGGCGAGCCGGTCGATCTTTTCTACCAGGTGCACGTCAGCAATGTTCCGTAACCGCCAACGCGGCGCGAGCCTGATTGCGGCGATCTTCCTGCTGGTGGTGATCGGCGCGCTGATTGCCTACCTGGTTACCCTGTCCGGTCTGCAACAGACTTCCTCCGCGCTCGACGTACAGGGCGCCCGCGCCTACCAGGCCGCCCGTGCCGGCATCGAATGGGGTGTGTACCGTGCGCTGCGCGACAGTGCCTGCAACTCAGCCAGCTTTACGCCGGCTGCCGATCTGGCCGAGTTCACCGTGACCGTCCAGTGCACGGCGACGGCTTACACGGAAGTCGATGCAACGCCGAAGACGATTTACTCGATCACGTCTACCGCGTGCAACCGCCCAGCCGCAGGCGTGTGCCCAGGGACGGTGGGCACTAACTATGTGGAACGGCAATTGCAGGCCATCGTGGACAAGAGCTCGCCCTGATCGATCCACGCTCGCGCAGGAGATGGAAACGCATACCGACCGCACCCTGATCGCGCCGACCGCCACTGAGGCTTTTCAATCGGGCGGCGGGTGGCTGTGCGCGCGCCGCATGTGCGCTGCATTGCTGCTCCTGCTGCTGGCTGCAGGGCTGAATCAGGCGCAGGCACAGATCGCGTTTCGAAGCGCCGCCTCGGCCGGGACTGGGTCGACGGCGGCGACGATCGCGCATGGCGGAGACGGTGCGCAGGACGACCGAAGCAACTGCGGCAGCATCACCCCCGGGCTGCCCGCAGGAACGGCGGCGGGCGATCTGCTGGTTGCCGTCGTGGTCGCCCGGGAGGATTCCGCTACTGTCACCATGGCTGGCTGGAACACGCTGTTCTCCGCGAATGTCGCCGGACAGGAGTTCCAGTCGTTTGTCTTCTGGCGCGTAGCCACTGGAGGAGACCCGACCACCGTCACCCAGTCGGGCACCTGCGATTTGCTGTTTGCGCGGGTATCGCGCTTCACCGGGGTGGATACGACCAACCCGATCAACGCCGGTCCGGGCGCCAGCTACCAGAACACCAACTCGGTATCGACCGGCAGTGTCACCACCACCGTCGCCGGTGCGATGCTGGTGTTCACCGCGCATATCGCCGACAACGCGACACTCAATTCCACACCCGGGGGCTTTTCCAGCGCCTATACCATCGGGGACAACTCCGGCCGCGACGGCGGCCTGGCGCTGCTTTACAGCGTGGCCGGCGCGGCCGGCAGTTACGGCCCCTATACCGCCGGCAAGACCAGCGGCAGCGATCCGAACCACGGCGTGCTGTTCGCGCTGAGCCCCCCGCCTTCGGGCCTGACAATAGC
>ERZ869936.1038-NODE-1038-length-21682-cov-4.850557_pt1 | contig 21682 bp, 20 predicted proteins | sample MGYA00520876_ERZ869936 | MGnify/ENA primary metagenome ERZ869936 (study PRJEB32218, sample SAMN09650985) | biofilter metagenome | isolation source: enrty point of leading RO module | place: Saudi Arabia: Thuwal, RO plant located on Red Sea | collected 2016-02-17 ...
CGCGCGAGTCGTACACGGAGACCTTCGAGGTCGGCTGGAATGGCACCTTCGATGATCGGGTGCGTCTCGTCACCGACGTCTACTACACACGCAAGAGCGACTTCGTCTCGCCCCTGCTCCTGCAGACCCCTCTTCTCTTCCTCGACCAGGGGACCACCGAGGCCTACCTGACGCCCTTCTTCGGCGCAGGCGCCGCATCGGCTCTCGCAGCGGGTATGGCTCAGGTCCCGGCGGGCGTGGTCTCGTCGGACAGCAACGGTGCTCAGGGACCGGAGCTGGTCCTCTCCTACCGCAACGTGGGTGAGGTCGATTTCTGGGGAGCCGATCTGGCGCTGGAGGTCTTCCTGGACATGGACCGCCGGTGGAAGCTCAGCGGCATGTACTCCTTCGTGAGCAAGGACGAGTTCGAGATCGCCGATGGGACTCCGATCACGTTGAACGCCCCCATGAACAAGGGGTCGGTCTCCATCAACTACAGGAACCTTCGTCAGGGCGTCACCGCGTCCACGCGGGTTCGCTTCCAGGCCGGCTTCCCGGCGACATCGGCGGGATTCGTGGGTGACGTCGATTCCCACGCCATCGTGGACCTCACGGGTGGCTACGAAGTGCCCGGCACGGCAGCCACGCTCCAGCTGTCGGTGAGCAACCTCTTCGGCGGCGCGTACCGCACCTTCCCGGGTGTTCCCGAGATCGGGCGGTACACCATGCTCGCCGTCCGCTACGAGCTTTTCTGATCGGGCACGATGACCAGCGATGAACACGGGGTGGCCGATGCCGGAGATCCGACGTCGGTCACCCTTCGATGTGGCTTCTGCGGCACGCTGAACCGGGTGGATCTGCGGCGAGCGGCCGAACGCCCGAAATGCGGCGACTGCACGAAGCCCATGCTCCTCGATCGGCCCGTGAAGGTGAGTCAGGACGACTTCGAGCGTACGGTCCTGGAGGCCGACGCCCCGGTCCTGGTCGACTTCTACGCCGACTGGTGCGCGCCGTGCAAGATGGTGGCGCCCCTCCTGGACGAGATCGCGTACACCCAGACCGGGCGCATGCTGGTGGCGAAGGTCGACACGGACACCGCGCCGGATGTCGCCATGCGCTACGGGATTCGGAGCATCCCCACGCTCATCGTCTTCGAGGGCGGGGAAGAGCTCGAGCGCAGCATGGGCTTCGAGCCGGAGCGGGTCCGCGCACTCGTCGAGAAGGTCGTGGCTTGAGCAAGCGAGACCGCCACCAGCAGATCCTCGACCTCATCCGGACCAATCGGGTCACGAGCCAGGAAGGCCTACGCGAACTCCTGGTGGACAAAGGAACGGAGGTCACCCAGGCCACGTTGTCCCGGGACATCCGGGAGCTCCGTCTCGTGAAGGTGCCCGGCGCCGATGGCGTCGGCTTCTACTCCGTTCCTGAGGAATGGGACAGCACGCCGCCCCTGGAGTCCCTGCTGCCGACCCTCTTCCACCACGCCGACGGGGTCGACAATCTGCTCGTCGTGCGCACCATGAAGGGCGGTGCCCAGACGGTGGCAGCCGGAATCGATTGGGAGGAATGGCCCGAGGTCCTGGGGACGCTGGCAGGGGACGACACCATCCTCATCATCCTTCGCGAGGCCAGCCAGCGACCCGCCGTGCAGGCCCGTATCGAAGAGATCGCCGTGCGTCGCTGACGTTCGTCGAGCCGTCGTTGTTGACTTATGCATGCTCTGTGCATATCTATCCATTGTCCGACGCACGAACGGACACCGGGAATCGATACACGAGGGACCCGGGGGTAGGAGCTAGGGGCACGAGGCCCCACGGCGCTTCGGCGGGAAGCGACCGGTCTCCTTACCCCCGGGCCTCTTTCTTTATGGGTGGCCGGTGATTCGATTGCCGACCACGACCCGTACGCACGAGGGAAGCCGGTGAGCAGCGACGAGCAGAAGGGAAAGGGGCTGTGGGGCGGCCGCTTCGATGGGGGCATGGCTCCGGCCATGGTGCCCCTGAACCTCAGCCTCGATGTCGATGCCCGGCTCTGGCGCGAGGACGTGACGGCGAGCAAGGCGTGGGCACGGGCCATCGGAGCGGCCGGTGTGCTTTCGACGGAGGAGGTCGAGGCCATCGTCGAGGGATTGGATCGGGTGGCCGCCCGCATCGAGTCAGAAGGTCTGGCGAACGCGCCGGAAGAAGACATCCACTCGGTGGTGGAGCGGATGCTCGGCGAGGAGGCGGGGGAGGTGGCCGGGAAGCTCCACACCGGCCGGTCGCGCAACGATCAGTCCTCGACGGGCGTGCGCCTCCACGGCATGGCGGCGTTGGACGCCGTACGCGCCGGAGTGCTCGATCTCTGCGAGGCTCTCCTGGGACTCGCGGAGCGCGGTCGCGACGTCATCATGCCGGGGTACACGCACCTGCAGCAGGCCCAACCGATCCGCGCAGCTCAATGGGCCTTGAGCCACCTCTTTCCGCTTCTCCGGGACGTGGAGCGACTCGAGGCGGCGCGTCGGGCGGCGTCGGTCCTGCCGTTGGGCTCGGGAGCCATCGCGGGGTGCCCCTTTCCCATCGACCGCGAAGCCCTGGCCGAAGAACTGGGCTTCGACGCCATCAGCGACAACTCGGTAGACGCCGTCTCGGACCGGGATTGGATCGTCGACACCACCTACGCTGGGGCGATGATCGGAGTCCACCTGTCGAGACTGTCGGAAGATCTGGTCCTCTTCTCCAGCGTCGAGTTGGGCTTCGTGCGGCTGTCCGACGGCTACAGCACCGGATCGAGTCTGATGCCTCAGAAGCGGAACCCGGACGTGGCTGAACTGACGCGCGGCAAGGCGGGTCGACTCATTGGGGGCCTGGTCTCCATGCTCACGCTTCTCAAGGGCCTGCCCACGAGCTACAACCGTGATCTGCAGGAAGACAAGGAGCCCCTCTTCGACACGGTGGACACCCTCCTCCTGACCCTGCCGGCCATCGCAGGCGCGGTCGCCACCGCCGAGTTGAGACCCGACCGGATGCAGTCGGCCATGGATACCCAACTCCTCGCCACCGACCTGGCCGACTACCTCGTCCGCAGGGGGGTGCCGTTCCGGCAGAGCCACGAGATCGTCGGGCGCCTCGTCCGCGTTTCCGAGGAGAAGCACGTGCCGCTGTCGGGCCTCGACCTCGCCGACTATCGATCGGAGAGCGAGGTCTTCGACGCCGACGTGTTCGACGTCTTCGACTGGGAGGCCTCGGTGGAGGCCAGGCAGGCAGCCGGGGGCACGTCGCTCCCGTCGGTGGACGCCCAGATGGCCGCCGCGAGGGCCCGGATCGAGGACGCTCGAAACCGGGTGGGGTGACCGGACGGCCTACGCCATCGTGCGCCCGGCCGCCTCCACGAAGGGCCGGAGCGCGCCCATCATCTCCTCGAACTCGGGGAAGTTCAGCGACTGCTCACCGTCCGACGTGGCGGTCTCGGGATCCGGGTGGACCTCCACCAAGAGACCGTCGGCTCCGGCGGCGATGGCGGCCAGCGAGAGGGGGGTCACCAGGTGGCGACGGCCCCCGGCGTGGGACGGATCGGCCACCACCGGCAGGTGGGTCTCCTGCTTCAAGACGGGGATGGCGGCGAGGTCGAAGGTGTTCCGCGTCGAGGTGCCGAACGTGCGGATGCCGCGCTCGCACAGGATGACGTTGGGATTGCCCTGACTCATGACGTACTCGGCGGCGAGGAGGAGATCCTCCACCGTCGCCGACATCCCCCGTTTGAGGAGGACCGGACGCTGAAGGCGTCCGACCTCGGTGAGGAGGGCGAAGTTCTGCATGTTGCGCGCTCCGATCTGGAGCACGTCGGCGTACGATGCCACGAGCTCGACCTGACGGGTATCCATGACCTCGGTGACGACGGGCAGGCCCGTCTCCTCGCGGACGTCCGCGAGAATCTGCAGACCCTCCTCGCCGAGGCCCTGGAAGGAGTACGGAGAGCTGCGCGGCTTGAAGGCGCCACCACGGAGGCCGCGGGCGCCGTGGGCGTGGACTGCCTTGGCCGTGGCGTGAAGCATCTCGCGTCCCTCCACGGAGCATGGCCCGGCTATGGTCACGATCTCCGGGCCCCCCAGGACAGTGGAGCCGAGCGAGATGGTCGTCGGCTGCGCGGCGAAATCCCGCGACGCGAGCTTGTACGGCTTGAGCACGCGGTGGACCGCCTCCACACCGGGGATGGAGAGGAGCGGAATGCTCTGGAGACGCTCTTCGTCACCGATGCAGCCCACGATGGTTCGATGCTCGCCCTGGGAGATGTGCGTACGGAGTCCCTGAGCCTCGATGCGCTCCCGGATGTGGTCGAGCTCGTCGGGCGTGACGCCCTTTCGGGTGACGATGATCATGTTCGATGCCTTCGGCGGTCAGGCGACACGAAAAAAGGCCTCCGACGGGGAGTCGGAAGCCTTCCGTGCCGCGGGGTGCGTTCAGTCGGTCAGTCGAACAGCCCACGTTGGCGAGGAACACTCCCGTCGGGAGCGCTCCAATAATATCGCCGGGTGAGATAGGGGCCGTTCATGGGCGAAGGATGCGGCGGGCAGGGCGCGGATGTCAACCGAGGCGGCCGTCGCCCCGCATTGGCCCCCTTGGTCCGCGTGGATACATTCCCGGACGTGGTAGGCCCTTTCGATTCCCGAGGACCCGTTTGACTCGAGACGATCTCAAGCTCGCCGCCGCGCGGCAGGCCCTTACCGTCGTGGAGAGTGGAACCGCCATCGGCCTGGGAACCGGGAGTACGGTCCGGCACCTGGTCGATCTTCTGGGGGACGCTCTCGCCGACGGCTCGCTGAAGGACATCGTGGCCGTCCCGACATCGGTGCAGACCGAGCACCAAGCGCGTGATCGGGGGATTCCACTGGCCGAACTCGGCCAAACGCCACCTCTGGCCGTGACCATCGACGGCGCCGACGAAGTGTCGCCGGATCTCGACCTCATCAAGGGGCTGGGTGGGGCGCTGCTCCGGGAGAAGATGGTGGCCCAGGCGTCCCGGACGCTGGTGATCATCTGTGACGAGACGAAACTGGTGGACCGCCTGGGCACCAGGGCTCCTCTTCCGGTGGAGGTGGTGGACTGGGCCATCGGACATCAGCGCCGTTTCCTGGAGTCGCTGGGCGCCACGCCCGAGCTGAGGACACGCGATGACGGCACCCCGGTGCGGAGTGACAACGGCAACGTCTTCCTGGACTGCGCCTTTTCGGGCGGTATCTCCGATCCCGTCGAGGTCGAGCGGGCCCTTCTGTATCGAGCCGGCATCGTCGATACCGGACTCTTCCTGGGCATGACCGACGAGGTCGTGGTGGCCTACGCCGACGGAACCAAGACGCTGCGGAGGGCGACGTGAAGCTCGCTCCGTCCATTCTGTCCGCCGACTTCGCCCGATTGGGCGAGGACATCGCCGTCGTGGCGGAGGCGGGGGCCGACTGGATCCATGTCGACGTCATGGACGGCCGCTTCGTGCCGAACATCACCATCGGGCCCCTCATCGTGGAGGCGGCCCGCCGGGCCACCACGCTGCCGCTGGACGTCCACCTCATGATCGAAGAGCCCGACCGGTACCTCGAGGCGTTCGTGTCCGCGGGCGCCGACATCGTCACCGTACACGCCGAAGCCTGCGTGCATCTCCACCGGACCGTTCAGCGGATCCGGGAGCTCGGGGCCCGCGCCGGAGTCGCCATCAATCCGGCCACCCCGGTGGACGCCCTCGAGGAGGTCCTTCCGTACGTGGATCTGGTGCTGGTCATGTCGGTCAACCCGGGCTTCGGCGGACAGTCCTACATCCCGACCAGCACCGACAAGCTTGCGCGTGCCCGGTCCATGCTGGACCGGATCGGATCCAACGCGGAACTACAGGTGGACGGAGGCGTCGATGCCGCACGGGCGCCCGTCGTCGCGAACGCGGGCGCATCGGTCGCCGTCGCCGGCTCGGCCGTCTTCGGGCATGCGGATGGAGCCGCCGTTGGAGTGCGGGAGATCCTCGCCGGAGTAGGGCGATGACATCATGGTATTCCTGAAGTCTCGCGTTTAGACTCCATATCGGCGGTGCTCCCCCGAAAAAACGACGAATCCATGACCGAATCCGAAGTCATCGATCCGCAAGCCATCGAACGTCTCAAGGAGTGGGGCGGGGACAAGCTGGCGGCTCAGATGGTGCGGCTCTTCCTGAAGAACTCCGGCACGCGGATGGATCAGATCCGGAAAGGAATTGCGGAAGCCGACGTGGAAGAGGCCGAGCGCGGGGCCCACTCGCTCAAGTCGAGTGCCGCGAACATCGGCGGTGAACACCTGCGGACGCTGGCCACGCAGATCGAAGCAGCGGCGCTGGCCGAAGACGTCGACAAGATGAAGGAGCTCGAGCCGGAGCTGGAATCGGCCTACACCTCGGTGATGGACGCCCTGGCACACATGGAAAAAGGGATGCCCGATGAGTCATAAGGTCGCCGTGGTGGAAGACAATCCGGACAACCGGATGTTGGTCCAGGCGCTTCTGGAAGATCGATACGACCTGTCCGAGTACGAGACGGGGGTCGAGGCCGTGGAGGGATTGCCGGACGACATTCCCGACCTCGTGCTTCTCGACATTTCGCTGCCGGAGATGGATGGCACCGAAGTCCTGGCATGGCTGCGCACTCAGGACGCGCTGAAGGATATTCCGGTCATCGCCCTGACGGCCCACGCCATGGCCGGTGATCGTGAGAAGTATCTCTCCATCGGCTTCGATGATTACGTGACGAAGCCCATCGTAGACGAGGATGTGCTCATCGATGCCATCGAGCGGTGCCTGAACCAGGCGGACTGACCTCCGGAACGGATACTCTCGACGGGCGGACCGCCAACGAATTCATCGAGCTGGCCGGCGGGTCCACCGTAGATGAGCTCACAGGCCCTGATCGGGGCCTGGAGCATTCCGCGCTCTATACCGTAGTCTTCCTGGTCCTGGTGGGCGGCGCCATGCTGCTCGCCAACAATCTGGTGTGGGGCTCCGGCCCGTCCCTCCACACCATGATGGAAACGGTGGCGACGCTCCTGGCGTTCCTCGTCGGCGCCTTGGCCCTGGTGCGGTACTACAGCCGGAAGCAGGTCACCTTCCTCCTCATCGGGTGCGGCTTCCTCGGCGCCGCCATCCTCGACCTGAATCACGTTGTCACCACCGTTCCAGCCGTGCTGGACGCCCTGGTGGTGGCCGATGGCGTGGAACCGGCGGGAATGTACGCCTGGACGTGGACCGCGGGACGGGTTTACCTGTCGCTCTTCCTCTTCGTGAGCCTGCTGGCCTGGCGGCAGGAGGTGAGGGAGGGCCGGACGGCCCTCGTCCTGACCCTCACCATCCTGCTCTTCCTCCAGTACGTCCGACCGGCCACGTTCCAGTCCGCCAGTTGGGTGGTGAGCCGGCCAGCGGAGTTCATCCCCGGGATCTTCTTCGCTCTGGCCTTCCTCGGCTACTACTTGAAGGGGAGTTGGCGCCGCGACCAGTTCGAGCATTGGATGCTCGTCTCGCTCCTCATCGGAGCGTTGGCGCACGGCGCTTTCATGGCGTTCTCGGAGCAGCGTTGGGACGCCATGTTCGACGCCGCCCACCTCCTGAAGATCCTCAGCTACGCGGCCATCCTCACGGGTCTCCTGTCCAGCGTCTACGAGACGTTCACACGCGAGGCACGGGTCCTCGGCGCCCTCACGCGATCCAACGACGCCCTCGCCCGTGAGGTGGACTTCCGGTCCAAGACCGAGCAGGCGGTGAAGGAGAGCAGCGAGCGCCTCCAGAGGTTCCTCGACAACGCCAACGACCTCATCCAGAGCGTGGGGCCCGAAGGGCGTTTCCTGTATGTGAACACCTCGTGGAAACGGGTGCTGGGCTACACCGACGAGCAGCTGGACGCCATGCGCGTCTTCGACATCGTCCACCCCGAGCACCGTTCCCGCTTCGAGGAGGAGCTGCAGCGCGTTCTCGATGGCGGGGAGCCCCGGCGCTACAACGTCGAGTACCTGGCCGCCGACGGCCGGGTGGTGATCCTCTCCGGCAGCACCCAGGCGCAGTACGTCGGCGACAAGGCCGTGGCGACCCAGAGCATTCTGCGGGACGTCACCGAGCAGCGCCTCGCCGAGCGGCGCCTCGACGAGTCCCAGCGCAACCTCGAGGCGTTGGTGGAGAACACCGGCGACTCCATCTGGTCGGTGGACCGCCAGCATCGACTGATCACCCTGAATTCGGCGTTCTCGCTGGCCATGGAGGCGCGGACCGGGCGGGAGCCGCGCGCAGGGATGTTACCCGAAGAGGTCTTCCCGGATCAGGACGTGGAGTGGTACCGCGAGCTCTACGATCGTGCGCTGTCGGGTGAGCGCGAAGTGGCCGTGCGCAGCGACGAAGTCGACGGCCAGACCCGGTACTTCGAGCTCTACGCCAACCCCATCCAATCAATCGATGGCGTGTCGGGGGCGGTCTTCTTCGGAAAGGACGTCACCCAGCGCGAGCGGGCGGAGGAAGCGCTGCGCATCGCCAAGGAGGAGGCGGAAGCCGCGAACAAGGCCAAGAGCGACTTCCTGGCCAACATGAGCCACGAGCTCCGAACGCCACTGAACTCGGTCATCGGCTTCACCAACATCCTCCTCAAGAACAAGGACGAGCGACTCAACAAGAAGGACATCGGGTTCCTCGAGCGGGTCCTCTCCAACGGAAAGCACCTTCTCGCCCTCATCAACGAGGTGCTCGACCTTGCCAAGGTCGAAGCCGGGCGGATGGAGCTCATCATCGAAGAGGTGGACCTGGCCCACCTCTGCGTCGAGACGGTGCAGCAGCTCGAGGGTCAGGCCAAGGCGAAGGAGGGCAACATCGCTCTCATCGCCGACGTGCCGGACGAAGTCGACCTCGTGGAAACCGACTCGGCGAAGCTGAAGCAGGTCATCATCAACCTCGTGGGGAACGCGCTCAAGTTCACCCACGAGGGATCGGTGACGGTCCGCCTCGAAGTGGGAGCCGACGGTCGGACCCCGGTGGCCATCGCCGTGCAGGACACCGGCATCGGAATTCCCGAGGATCGGCTCGACGCCATCTTCGAGGCGTTCCAGCAGGCGGAGGCCGGCACGTCCCGGAAGTACGGCGGCACCGGACTCGGTCTCGCCCTGTCCCGCTCCATCTGCCTCCTCATGGGCTACGACCTCATCGTGGAGTCGGAGGTGGACGAGGGCTCCACCTTCAAGATCGTCATGGGCGAGCGCGCCCGGCGGCCGACCCCGGAGGGCGGATCCGAGGACACGGCGGGGGAGGGCATGGCCGCCGAGTTGAGGGTGGGGACCCGCCCCGCGGCTCCAGCAGAGGACGAGGCCGGGGCCGACAACGGCGCCCCCGGTGAGGGCGGTACGTCCGCGGACGAGGAGTCGACCCTCGGGAGCGAACCGGCGGGCACCCGGGCCGCGGGCATCGGGGACGAGCCACGAGTCAACGGGACGCCCTCGACCGGCGAAGCCGAAGGCGACCCGGGTGGCCGCGCCTTGGAGGCCGCCGAGGGGCGCGCCGGCGAAGCCGCCGTCGGCGACGGGCAGGAGGAAGGCGACGGAGCCGACTCCACGCCCACCAAGCGTGGAGGGTGGAGCGATTTCAAGGTCCTCGTGGTGGACGACGAGAAGGACTCCCGAGTGCTCATTCGGCACTTCCTCGAGGAGTTCGGCTGCCAGGTGTTCACGGCGGCGAGCGGCGAGGAGGGTCTCGAGTTGGCGGAGCGGCACGCCCCCGACCTCATCATCCTCGACCTCATCATGCCCGGGCTCACGGGGTGGGAGGTGCTCAAGCGAATCAAGAGCGATCAGAGCCTTCGGTCCATCCCCGTCGTCATCGTCAGCGTCCTGGCCAACGAAGGACGTGGGAAGCTGCTCGGCGCCGTCGACCTGGTGACCAAACCGTTCGAGAGAGAAGACCTCCTCAGGGTGCTCTGGCGGAACCTGGGTCGGAAGCGAGGCGGTCGGGTCCTGCTGCTCACGGGCGACGAAGAGCGGAGCACGGCGCTGTCCAAGGTCGTGCGGGCTCGGGGCCTCGAGGCGACGGCGAAGGCTGGCGGCGACATCGTCCAGATCCTGGGTCAGGAAGCGCCCGATGCGGTGGTCATGGACCTGGAAGTGCCCTCGACCCAAGGCGTGGCCTCCCTCCTCGAGCTGCGTGAGGACCGCCTGCATACGGGACTGCCGGTCCTCGTCCTGACCCATGAGGGACTGAACGACAAGGAGCGTGAGATCGTGGGAGAGCTCGCCACGGTGCATGCGCCTTCGGCCAAGGCCAGCGACGCCCTCGCCCGCATGCTCGACGTCTCCTTCCCTGTGGGTCTACAGGAGACCGAGGGTGTCTGAGACCACCTCCCGACGCATTCTCGTCATCGAGGACGATCCCGAGATCCAGTACCTCCTGTCGGTGGTCCTGGACGGAGACGACCGGGAGATCGTTGCGGTGGGGGACGGAGCCACGGCACAGCGCGCCCTCGCCTCGGGGCCGTTCGATCTCGTGCTCCTGGACCTCATCCTGCCGGACCTGGACGGGCGCACGCTTCTCACGCGACTTCGCGAAGACCCCGCCACCGCCACCGTGCCCGTCGTCGTCATCTCGGCCCGGTCCGACGCCGACATCCGGGAAGACTGCTACGGTCTGGGGGCCGACGCGTACGTGGAGAAGCCCTTCGACCCCGAGAGCCTCGAGCAGGAAGTCGCCCTCCGATTGGCCAAGAGCGCCGGGCGGGCGGGAGGAGGGCTGTCGGACCCCCTGACGGGACTCTTGAACCGCGCTGGTTTGGCGGCCCGATGCACCGAAGCGACGCAAGACTACGGCCTCGCCCTGGTCCAGCTGGACGGGTTCGCGGCCCTGTCGGAGACATGGGGGTGGGAGGCGGCCGAGGGGGTCATCCGGGACGTGGGCGACGCCATCCGGGACGCCGTGGCCGACGACGCGGTGGTGGGTCGACTCGGCGGTGGCGAGTTCGCGGTCTACACACCCGATCCCGTCGAAGACGATCCGACAGCCGTGGCCGAGCGCGTTCTGGACGCCGTGCGGGCGTCCGAACTCGTGGGGCCCGACGGCGAGCCGGTGAACCCCACTGCCTCCATCGGTGTGGTGGAGGTCTCTGCCGATTCGTCGCTCGACGAGGCGGTCCTCCGGGCGCGCCAGCGACTCTTCCGTGCCCGGGAGGCCGGCCGCAACCAGGTGGTGGATTCCGACGAGCGCGACGAGGAAAGCACGGCGCGGGTCCTGGTGGCCGAAGACGACGAGATCTCCGCCACCATCCTCCTGCACCGTCTGGAGAAGGAAGGGCTCGAGGTCGTTCGCTACGACAACGGCAAGGAAGCGTACGAAGCGGCTCTCGAGGCGGTTCCCGACCTGGTGATCCTGGACATCAAGATGCCCGGCATGGACGGCTTCGAGGTCCTGGCGCGCCTGCGGAGGACGCCGGCGTACGCCCGTATCCCCATCATCCTGCTCACGTCCATGGGCAGCGAGGCCGACGTGGTCCGGGGCTTCAGCCTCGGAGCGGACGACTACGTGCTGAAACCCTTCTCCCCTGTGGAGCTGTCGGCACGGGTGTGGCGGCTGCTTCGGCGGGGTAGAACCCAGATCGCCGTGTGAGCGGCGCGGGGGCGGATTCATGAATCCGGTGAGCGACTCGGCCCTCGCCCTCGTCAGCCTCATCGTCGTGGCGATTCTCGTCATCGCCATCCTCTTCTCCCTGTACGCGATTCTCCTCCGGGTGGGACACTCCCGGCGGGAGGCGTTACAGGCCGAATTGCAGGACCGCTGGGAAGGGCCGGTCTTGTCGGCCATCGCCGATCCTGCGCGCGTGTCCGACGTGCATCCCCTTGTTCCCCAGCGGTACCGCATGCACTTCGTCCAGTTCGTCCTGGACTACGCCCGTCGCGTGCGAGGCGCCGAGCGCCGCACCCTCCGTCGTCTGGTGGAGCCGTACCTCGACGAGATCGCCGAACGGACGCAGCACCCCAGGGCGGAGGTGCGCACCCGGGCGGTCCAGACGCTGGGTACGTTGGGGCTACCCAAGTACTCCAAGGAGGTTCTCGCGGGGCTGGAGGACCCCTCGCCCCTGGTATCCATGGTGAGCGCACGGTACCTGGCGCGGCCCGAGTTTCCCGAGTTCGGCCCCGCGCTCATGGATCACCTCGACCGTTTCGAGGGGTGGAACCGCTTCTTCCTCGCGTCCATGCTCGCCGCCATGGGACCGGAGGTCTCGCCGGTCCTGCGAGACGGGCTCGTCGACGGTGCGCAACCACCCTGGCTGCGGGCCGTCTACGCCGAGGCGCTGAGGATGCAGGTGGACGCCCGGTCGGCTGATCCTGCGGTGGAGGCGCTGTCCACCGTCGGCGAGCAGAGGGACTTGGCCGCGTCCCTCCTTCGACTTCTGGCCGCGGTGGGGCGACCTGAGCACGTCGATGCCGTTCGCCCCCTGTGCAACGGTGGTGCCGAGATCGTACGGGCGCAGTCCTTCCACGCCCTGGGTATGCTCGGCGACGAGCGCGAGCTGCCCCTCCTCTTCGCCGGCATGGAAGACGACTCGCCCTGGGCGGCTCTTCATGCCGCCCGAGGAGCCCGGGAAGCCGGAGGAGCGACCCTCCTCCGGGAGATGGCCCATGAGGAGGGCGATCGTGCCCGGCTGGCAGGACAGGTGTTGTTCGAGGAGGAGGGCGCATGAGCGACGCCTTCTGGACCGTCGTGTGGACGTTCAACTACATCGTCCTCGGCTACTTCATCGTCCTCCACGTCGTGTACCTGGGGACGAGCCTCTTCGCCTTCCGAGCCCTCCGGGCGTATGCGTTGCGCCTCAAGTCCCTGGACCTGACCGACCTCATCACGTCGGCGTGGGCGCCGCCCATCACCCTCATCGCGCCGGCGTACAACGAGGAGGCCACGTGTGTGGAGTCGGTCCGCTCGCTCCTCACGCTGGAGTATCCGGACTACGAGATCCTGGTGGTGAACGACGGCTCGAAGGACGCCACGGTCGAGCGACTGAAGGAGGCCTTCAATCTCTACGAGGCCAGCCGGGTCCCCACGGCAGAGCTCGAGTCCGCCGAGGTCCGGAGGATCTTCCGATCCCGCCGCCATCCCAACCTGTGGGTCATCGACAAGGAGAACGGGGGAAAGGCCGATGCGCTCAACGCCGGCCTGAACCATTGCCAGACGCCGCTCTTCTGTGCCATGGACGCCGATTCCCTCCTCGAGCCCGAGGCCCTCATCCGGATCGTGCGACCCTTCCTCGAGGACGCCGACACCATCGCGGCTGGCGGGGTCCTGCGCATCGCCAACGGGTGCACCGTCCGGCAGGGGCGGGTGGTGGACGTGCGCCTTCCGAAGAAGCTGCTGCCCCGCCTTCAGGTGTTGGAGTACCTACGGGCCTTCCTCGCGGGTCGCATGGGATGGGATGCCCTCGACGCCACCCTCGTCATCTCCGGCGCCTTCGGCATCTTCAAGCGCGACGTGGTGGTCTCGGCAGGGGGGTACTCGACGGACACGGTGGGTGAGGACATGGAGTTGGTGGTCCGCATGCACCGGTACTGTCGTGAGAACGAGATCCCGTATCGCATCCACTTCGTCCCCGATCCGGTGGCCTGGACCGAGTGTCCGGAGTCGCTGGCGGTTCTGGGACGCCAACGGGACCGTTGGCAGCGGGGGCTGTTCCAGTCGCTCCTCCGCCACCGGGTCATGCTTCTCAACCCGCGATATGGTCGGGCGGGCATGGTGGCCTTCCCCTACTTCTTCTTCCTGGAGATGCTCGGGCCGGTCATCGAGTTCCTCGGGTACTTTTCGTTCACGGTGACCATCTTGTCCGGACGGGCCGACTGGCCCTTCGTCATCGCGTTCCTGTGCGTGGCCATGGTGCTCGGCGTGGCCCTCTCCCTGGCGGCGGTGGCGCTGGAGGAGCTGTCGTTCCGACGCTACCCGCGCATGTCCGATCTTCTCGCCCTCTTCACCCTCACCCTCATCGAGAACTTCGGGTACCGGCAGCTCAGTGCCTGGTGGCGGCTCAAGGGGACGGTGTCGGCACTCCGTGGGAAGGAAGGCTGGGGCCACATGGTGCGCACGGGGTTCAATGTGGAAGCCGAGGAAGGCGCCCCCTGAACGGTCTCGAAGCGTTGATCCCCCGACCGGGGGCAACCTTGCCGGTGGCGCTCCTCGCCCTGGTCGTAGGCATCGGCGGTGCCCTGTGGGTGTCGGTGCTGCGCGATCGGGGGGTCCGTGTGGCGTACACCCGCAAGATCTTCCACTTCGTCGTCTTCACGACGGCCGCCGTGGTGCATTCCGTGTGGGATCTCGGGGGGACCGTGGTCTTCGGTGCCGTGGTGGCCGGCATGGTCCTGGCCGCCGTGCTGAAGGGTGACGGTCACCCCTTCTACGAAGCGCTGGCACGGGACAAGGATCGTCCCCGCCGCACCCTCTTCATCGTCGTCCCGTTGGTGACGACGGCGGTGGGGGGGCTCGCTTCGGCTCTCCTCACCGGGCCGTTTGCGGTGGTAGGGTACCTGGCGGCCGGATGGGGAGATGCCGTCGGCGAGCCCGTCGGGGCCCGATGGGGCAGGCGGCCCTACCGAGTGCCTTCGTTGGCGGGCGTGGAGGCCACCCGCACCGTCGAGGGGTCGATCGCGGTCTTCCTGGTGGCATCGGTGGGCTCGGCATTGGGGCTCGTCACCATCGGTCTTGCCGACGCGGCCTGGTGGGCCGGGCCCGCCTGCGGATTGGTCGCCGCGGGGGTGGAGGCCGTGAGCAACCACGGACTCGACAATCTCACCGTCCAGGTGGTTCCCTCCGTCGTCGCTCTCCTGCTCCTCGGTTAGGACCCCGCCGGGGGCTCTGCAGCGCCGGAGGATGCGTTACTTTGCGTGGTCGTGTCGGACTTGAACCATCGATCCCACCGAGATGCGCTTCACATTCCAGACGGAACTGCCCGACCATACGCCCCAAGAGGTCTTCGACTGGCACGAGCGGCCCGGGGCGTTCGAGCGACTCACGCCTCCGTGGGGTGACGTCGAAGTGTTGCAGAGGGCCGGGGGCATCAAGGACGGCGGGACGGTCTCCCTGAAGATTCAGCGCGGCCCCACGAGCTTCCGGTGGGATCTGCGTCATCGGGACTACGAGTACGGACGCCAGTTTCGCGACGAGCAGGTGAGCGGGCCCATGAAGAGCTGGGTCCACACCCACCTCTTTCTTCCTCGGCCGGGCGGCGGGACCATCGTCAAGGACGAGATCGAACTGGAGGCGCCCCTAGGACCGGCGGGCGAGGCCATCGCCCCCGCGTTCGTGAAGAGGGAACTCGAGCGGCTCTTCAAGTTCCGATACCAGAGACTCTTCACCGATCTGGCGCGCCACGCCGATTTCGCCGACAAGAAGCGCCTCTCCGTCGCCATCACCGGCGCATCGGGGCTCGTGGGCGCGAACCTGACCCACTTCCTCACCACGGGCGGGCACGAGGTGATCCCGCTGGTGCGGGACAGCCGACAGATGGACAGCGAGTCGGTCTTCTGGAACCCCACCGGGGGCGTCATCGACGAGAAGGGGCTCCTTCGGGTCGACGCCGTCGTCCATCTGGCGGGCGAGCCCATCGCATCGGGTCGCTGGACCGACGAGAAGCGCAGGGCCATCAAGCAGAGTCGTATACGGGGTACCGAACTCATCGCCAACACCCTGGCCACCATGCGCAACGGACCGAAGGTTCTGGTTTCGTCGTCGGCGGTGGGCTTCTACGGCGATCGGGGTTCGGAGATGGTCACCGAGTCGGCCAGCTCCGGGCGCGGCTTCCTCGCCGAGGTCTGTCGGGCGTGGGAAGGAGCCACGAAGCCTGCGGAGCGCGCGGGAATCCGGGTCGTGAAGCTCCGCACGGGAATCGTTCTCTCCCAGAAGGGCGGCGCCCTCGGTCAGATGCTGCTGCCCTTCAAGCTGGGCATCGGCGGCCGGTTGGGGTCGGGGAAGCAGTACATGAGCTGGATCGACCTGGACGACCACATCGCCCTCATCCACCACGCCCTCTTCGACGAGTCCCTTCGTGGCCCCGTGAACGCCACGGCGCCCGGGCCCGTCACCAACTCGACCTTCACGTCGGCCCTGGGGCGCGCTCTCGGCAGGCCCACGGTCATTCCGGTACCTGGCTTCGCCGTGAAGGCGCTCTTCGGAGATCTCGGGAAGGAGGCGCTTCTCTGGGGGCAGCGCGTCATTCCGGAGAAGGCTCAGGAAGCCGGGTTCGACTTCTTCTACGACTCGGTGGAAGACTCCCTGCGGTTCCAGCTCGGCCGCATGGAGGACTGACCGCGCTCAGCCCAGCGCGGCCACCACGCGGTCTTCGAGTTCGGCGTCCAGGGCCACCGACGCCGGCTCGTCCCAGTCCCACTGGTCCTCCAGCCCATGATCGGCGGCGATGCAGCCGTACGTGGTCTCGGCGCTGAGGATGACCCCCGGCACTCCTGCTCCGGGGTGGGTTCCAGCGCCTACGAGGTACAGGCCCTCGATGTCTTCGCTCCGGTTCTGAGGCCGGAACCACGCGGTCTGGAAGAGCGTGGGCTCGATGGCGAAGGCGTTGCCCCACGTGGCGTTGAGCTCGGTCTCGAAATCGTCGGGCGTGAAGACGTGGAGGACGTCGGTCATCTCCCGCAGGTCCTCCAGGCCCCACTCCTCCAGGTAGTCCATGACCTTGTCTGCGAACCGGGGGCCCATCTCCGACCAGTCGACTCCGGACCGGTTGTTGGCCACGGGGATGAGCACGTACATGCTCTCGCAGCCGGGCGGGGCCATGCCCGGGTCGGTTCGGGTCGGGGCGTGGAGGTACATGGAGAAGTCGTCGGGGACCATCTTTTCGTCGAAGATGTCGTCGAGGAGCCCCTCGTACCGCTCGGTGGTTCTCGAGTTGCGGGTACTGCCTCCGGGTGCCGATGTAGAGCAGGACACAGCTCATGCTCCAGTCCTGTCGGGCCAGCTTCCGGTCGTTCCAGCGAGGGCGATGCTCGGCGTCGACGAGGGAGCCGTAGGTGTGTCCCGGATCGGCGTTGCTCGCGACGATCTCCGCGTCATAGATGCCACTCGCCGTGCGGACGCCCACGGCGCGACCCTCCTCCACGACGATCTCCTCCACTTCTGCGTCGGTCTCGATGGTTCCACCGAGCTCGGTGAAGAGCCGACCCATGGCCTCCACCACCGAGTACATGCCGCCCCGGGTGAACCAGACACCGCCCTCGCGCTCGAGGTAGGGGATCATGAGGTAGATGGACGGCGTCTTGAACGGATTGCCGCCGACGAACAGAGGGTGGAACGAGAAGATGAAGCGGTGGCGGAAGTCCTTGAAGAACCGGTTCACGAAGGTGGTCACCGGCACGAAAGCCCCGAGCTTCAGCACCGTGGGCATGAAGCGGATCATGGACGCGATGGTGTCGAAAGGCTTCGACCCGAGCCGGTCGGCGATGATGGCGTCGTAGATAGGGCGTGTCTTGGCCAGGAATCGATCCAGGTTCGACGCATCCCGCTCGTTGAAGCGCGCCATCTGCTCGCGCATGCGATCCACGTCTCCGACGTAGTCGATGTGCGTCCCGTCGTGGAAGTAGATGCGGTAGTACGGGTCCAGGGGCACGAGATCGACGTAGTCGGTAAAGCGGCGACCGCCGGCCCGGAAGACCGAGTCGATGATCTCCGGGGCCGTGATGAGACTCGGCCCCATGTCGAAGACGTAGCCAGAGTCCTTCAACTGGTATGCGCGTCCCCCGATCTGCTCCCTCTTTTCCAGAAGGGTCACGTCGAGACCCGCGCCCTGCAGCCGTATGGCGAGGGACAGCCCTCCGAACCCGCTGCCGATGACCACGGCCTTCTTCATGACGATCTCCTGGAGTTGATCAGGCCGCTTCCGGCGAGGAAGATCTTTCGGGGCAGGGAGGTGAAGGCACGCTCCGTGAGGTTGTCGTAGTCGTTGCGGCGAATCTCACGGTGGATTCCTCGATAGGCCGAAGCCGCCGCCGGCGGGCCAGATGGAACTCTGCTTCGTCATGTGTCCTTCCCGTTGCGGCCCAGGCCGGAGTCGAGGGCTTCCGTCAGCGTGCGGCATTCCTGCAGGAACGACACGGACTCGAAGGGGCCATCGTTCACACGACCCTCGAGCCCGATGAAGGACGGCCCGCCGAAGACCACCGAGTAGGGGCGGGCGCGGTCATAGAACTCGCCGAGGATCTCCAGCGTCCTGGACACGTCCCCCATGGTGCCGGAGGGGGGGAGGGAGACGCACACGAGGGACGCCTCGCGGCTCATCTGGATGACACCGAAGTCTTCCGCCGGAACGTCGGCCCCGGGGTAGAAGACCTTCCATCCGGCACGCTCGAGGAGAAGCCTCACGCAGAGCGCGCCGATCTGGTGCTGGTTGCCCTCGATGGTTCCAACCACGGCGACGGGCCGGGGGGGGCGGGACGCCCCGTTCCCGGAGACGTCGAGGTTCGAGTCCTGCGTGTCCATCCACTCGCGACGAAGGGCCACGAGCGCGCCGGTGACGGCCTGGGAGACCATGTGTTCGTCGCCGACCCTCAGCCTCCCGTTCTGCCACTCCTCGCCCACCGCAGCCATCAGTCCGCGGATTCCGAAATCGCAGAAGTCCGGGAAGCTCACCACCCCGTCCCGACCCAGCGCGACGTACAGCTCCTCGAGCCGGTCGAAGTCGCCGCGACGCGCCCACTGGAGGGCGAGGGCATGGAGAGCCCCGTACGAACCGTTCTCCACGTCCCGGAGCGCGGTCCAGACGTGAGGCTCGAAGGGGCGAAAGGGCGTGAGGATGGTGCGTATTCCCCGCTGGCGAGCGAACTCCACCGCCGAGTCGACCCGGATCCGCCGATGCCCACCGGGCGTCTGCTCGTACGACAACTCGCCGTCGTTACACCACCGCTTGACGGTGGAGGGATGCACGTCGAGGAGCGCGGCTGTTTCCGTGCTGGTGAGTTCGACTTTGCTCTTCATTCGCTCATGCCTTCGCCTCCGATCGGTTTTCGGATGGCGGGCCTTAGATAACAAGCACTAAAACGATTGTAGATAGAAGAATGAGCGTTTATGGCTTTGCTGTCAAGGCGAGGTGGGGTACAAATCGATCACGAGGGCTGAAGTGACCGTTTTCAGGGAGGAGACAGGGGGCATGGACTACCGGGCACGGGGCCAGTCCGGAACGTCCTGGGGGCCGACCTCGTCGGACTGCGCCCGACGCTACCAGTCCGGGAGGATCTCACCCTCGTCGTTAAGACCCGGGTAGGGCCGACCCTCGGCCCTGCGTTGCGCGGCGATGGACGGATAGGCCCACTCGAAGAGCCGGCGCTCGAACTCGTCCTCGGGAATGCGACACGCGTCGTACAGGCCCGCGGCCTGTCGCTGCCGCGCGGCCTCGAAGAGGAGGAGGGCGGTGGCCACGGACACGTTCAGGGAGTGGACCATGCCCAGCATGGGGATCCGGACGCGCTCGTCGGCCAGAGCCAGGCCCTCGTCGGAGACGCCGTGAAGCTCGGCGCCCATCATCAGCGCCACCGGGCCCGTGTAGTCCGCGTCCCGGAAGTCCACAGAATCCGGGGACGGGTGCGCTGCGACGATGCGAAACCCCCGGTCGCTGAGACGACGCGCGGCGAGGGTCGTGCTCGAATGCATTTTCACGCGAATCCACTTCTTGGTGCCGGCCGACGCGCCGTGATGGAGATCCAGGCCATCGGATCCGGCGACCACGTGGGCTTCCAGAACGCCGGCGGCGTCGCAGTTCCGCAGGATGGCGGAGAAGTTGTGCGACTTGTGCACGCCGTCCATGAGTACCGTCAGGTCCGGCTGTCGACGGGCCAGCGTGCGGCGCAGGCGTCGGAAGCGGTCGGGATTCATGGTGGCGGGAGACCGCGCAGCCCGCCGGGGGCGTGGCCGCGGCTAGTCCGCGTCCTCCGGACCCTTTGTCGATACGAGGCGGAGGCCGCCGGCGAGGGCGGCGGCACCGAGCACGTTCATGGCGATGATCCACTCGAGCCCCACCGAGTCCAGCGCCACCGTCGAGCCCGTGATGGCGACGGTGAGGAAGAAGGCCAGCGTGCACAGGAGGGCGACGAAGCCGAAGCGCACCAGCCGGCCGGGCTTGGACCAGTCGAAGAGCAAGGAGGCCGCCACCCCTACGGCGGCGAACAGGATGAAGTGGGTGGCGGTGAGGGTGAGCACCTGGTAGCCGGCCCACAGGGCCGACAGGACCCCGGACAAGCTTCCCAGATCGAGGGCACCGCCTCCGGGTCCCAGAGACGCGCCCGACAGGACGCCCGGTGTGGACATGGGCTGCAGGCGGACGGCGTCGAGAATGAAGAAGGAGATCTCCACCGTGGCCGCCGAAAGGGCGCCAGCCTCCGCTCCTCGTGCCACGCGCTGATAGACCTGCACCGCCGTCTCCCGCTCGAGGGGCATGCCCGACCCCACCACCCGACTGCGGTCATAGTGGGCACCCGGCCCGAAGCGCGCAACGCGATCTCGGCCCGTCGTGTCCGGGGCTTGCCCGGGGAGGCGAGAGTCGGCATATGCCCCGGGTCGAACGACTTCCATCTGATAGGCAGACCTCGATGCGCTCCGAGCTTTCTCCCCTCCGGCTTCTCACTCTCGCGTTCGTGGTGTCCGTGACCGCATGGTCCGCCGAGGTCCACGCCCAGGCGTCCCACACCACCGAGTCCCCACGGGCTGGAGAGGCCGGCTTCGTCGGCGGGGAGGGCTCGGCCAACTGGGAGCTGGCGGCCCGATGGGCGCCCTACAATACCAGCGACATGCTCTACTCGGTGACCGTGGCGCCGCGTTGGATCCAGGGAACGGACGACTTCTGGTACGAGTGGGAGAACGCCGACGGTACGTGGTACTACATCGTCGATCCCACGACCCGATCGAAGCGGCAGATCTTCGACCGGGATGCGTTGGCCGCAGAGCTGACCCGGATCACGAGGGATCCCTGGGACGGTCAGAACCTGCCCATCGAGAACATCCGTTTCATCGATGGCAACACCCTCCAGTTCGACGTGGACGTGAGCAAGGACCCCGATGGCACCCAGGCGTCGGGTGAAGAGGAGGGTGACACGCAGGAGGAGGGCGACGGCGACGAGGGAGACGACGACGACATCGTCTTCCACTTCGAGTTCGACATCGACACACAGACGCTGCGCCGCCTCGAGGAGTACGAAGAGCCCGACGACCACCCGAACTGGGCCAGTGTTTCCCCCGACGGCCAGCGGGTCGTCTTCGCGCGCAACCATAACCTGTACATGATCACCGGCGCGGAGTACGCCGAGATCCTCGAGGCTCGTAGGGGCAAGTCGGGTGACGATGCCGAAGAGGCCGAGGATTCGGTGCAGGTCAACGAGGTCCAGCTCACCACCGACGGCGAGGCCTACTACTCGTACATGGCCAACTCGTCGGGTCGGGGCGTCAACGACGTCGACAAGGACGAAGAGTGGGCGAAGCGACATCGCGCCGCCCTGTCGTGGTCCCACGACTCCCAGAAGTTCGCCCTCGTGCGCTCCGACCAGCGCGAGGTGGGGATGCTCTTCGTCATCCACAACACGGGTCACGACCGGCAGGAGGTGGAGAGCTACAAGTACGACATGCCCGGCGAGGAGGACGTTACCCAGCAGGCCATCCACGTCTTCGACTTCGGTGACATGGAGATGTCCACCATCGAGGAAGATCCCGTGGAGGATCAGAGAATGTAGGT
>ERZ869936.1039-NODE-1039-length-21647-cov-4.148620_pt1 | contig 21647 bp, 16 predicted proteins | sample MGYA00520876_ERZ869936 | MGnify/ENA primary metagenome ERZ869936 (study PRJEB32218, sample SAMN09650985) | biofilter metagenome | isolation source: enrty point of leading RO module | place: Saudi Arabia: Thuwal, RO plant located on Red Sea | collected 2016-02-17 ...
GCGCACCCGCGCGCGGCGCTCGCCGATTTCGAGAACTGGCGGGCCAGGGGAGCGAATTCCGCATTGGCCGCGAGTTGATCGAAGATTCGCTCGGCGTTGCGGCGAACTTCTTCGTCCTGGTTCGGATTGTCGACCGACAAGAAGATTTCCGAAATCAACCTCAAGGTTGCGCCTTCGCCTGCGCGGATTCTTGCGGCCACGTCCGCGACTTCCTCGTCGGAGACTTGCGCGGAGGGTCGTATGCGCCTCGTGATCAAGGTCTGCCAGGTGAGTTGGGCCCGGATTTGATCGATGAAGGAGTCCAGGATGACCCCCCGGTCGACGAGCACTTTCTCGAACTGATCCCGCTGCATGTTGTTTTGGCGCGCGATGTCGGCAATCGCCAAGTCAATCTGCTCATCCGAGATCTCGATGTCCAAGCGCTTGGCTTCCTGGGCCTGCAGGCGCTCGTCGATCAGGCCGCGCACGACCTGCGATGTAAGGCGCTGGCGCAGCTCGGGCGAATCCTTCAGACCGGACGAAAGGATGGCGAGCTTCGTACGCTGGGCGACATCCAACATCGAGACGATCTCGTCGTTGACCACGGCGGCTGCCCGCGAGGCATCTTGCGCCCAAGCTCCGGATGCCGAGGCCAGGATCCAGACTGTTACGGCGACGACGAATTTGCTAAGGCCCTGCATTCCCGACTGGTTGCTCCTCATATGTAGGCCTGTGGCTCGCTGGGTGGCCTTGCCTGCCATTTAGTTCCTGGCGGCGGCAATATAGGCATCGGCACGCGTGCGTACAACGCGGGCTCGCGCCACTGCTCCAATTTGGGTGCAGCCTAACTACTGGGTCCCAGAAAAACCACCCAGATGCTTGAAGGCGATGCTGACGAAGAAGACGTCCTCTGTTCTATTTTCCCCGTTGGAGAAAAAATTTCGTTGGACGGTGGTGCGTATGACAAAGCATTCATCAACATAACTGGCGCCAATTTGTATTCGACGCAGTTCTTCTTGCGCTAAATCTATCAGTTGCCCGCCGAATACATGCCAGTACCTCGAAACCTGTGAGCCCAGGGTCCAGTTGACTTCCTCGCGGTCGCCGAATTCATCTTGGCCCAGTACGGAGTCGATGAAAAAATAGTTCAGGTTGAGTCGCAATGCCGGGGGGCCGATGTTTACGTCGAGCTCGTTTCTGCGCGGCGTAAAATTCTCCTTATCGAGTCTTGTGCGGTAGGTCAGGTCGATTTGGTTGGTCGGCTCGATTTGTTCCTGCGCAACCACGTTTGAGTGTTTCTCCTCGACGCCCGAGCTTCGTGGCAAAGTTGTCGAATCTTCGAATCGAAAGCTCTGTCCGGCGAAGGCGCTGACGTAGCCGCCTTCCTCGCCGCTGGCGGACCATTTCAGGCCGTAGTCGAGGCGCGAGCCGGTATCGATCCTGTCGCGGCCCGGGAACCGGTTCAGGCTGAACAGGTTCGTTTCGTCGAACTCGAAGTCCAGACTGTCTTCGTTCGGAATCTCATCCGGATTGCCGCTGTCCGGTGCTAAGACAACTTGGGCAATGGGCTCGACGACTTGATGGATGCTGCCTGTGCTGCGTGCCCAGGGATAGCGCCAATTGATTGAAGCCTGGGGGAACACCCGGCCGGTAAAGTCATTGACCGTGGGCCCGGTCGGATTGACCTCGTTGCTGCCCAATTCGACGCCGTTAACCCAATACGCGTCGGCCTGGACCCGGGCGGAAAAGGTGTAGATATCGCCGATAGGGCTGATGAACGGCAGTTCCCAAGATGACACGGTCGAAATCCTACGGCTGTCGCGTCCCTCGTCGCGGGTCAGGACCAGAAAATTGCCGTCGAAACCAAAACGTCCTCCACCGGCGCCCGGCTCGCCGACGAAATTGTAGTCGAACATAGGCAGGATGAAGGGTGTTTCGGACTGAACGTCGGTCGAGCGCAAGCCCTGGAAGTAATAATTGTTGATCGCGGCGTAGTTCCGGCCGTGGAAGCCTTCCGCGTAGGCTCGGCTGGTCAAGGTGCGGTCATCCGAGAAGTTGTAGATACGAAGATAAGTGTCGTCCGAAGCCAACTGAACGTCGGCGCCGGCGCGCCAAGTGTCGGTCAGATCGGCCCTCGCGGTTCCGTCGATGTGGCCGCGGAACCGGTCTGTCTCGATGACGCCCTCATCGGTTTCACGGTCCGCCTTGGTGCCGCTGGCCCGCAAATCCAGACGGCCGTTCGGAAAAAGCTGGCGGTATTCGCCGGCCAGGACCACGCCCTGCTTCGTGGTCAGGATCGGGGAAAAGGTGAAGTCCTTGTCCGAGTCGATCGTCCAATAATAGGGGTGCTGATAGGTCGTGCCGAGGATCTCAGAGGCTCCGATGCTGGGCGCGAGGAACCCGGACTTGCGCTCCACCGTTGGGTCCGGATGCTCGAAGTAGGGCGTGTAAAGCACGGGTATGCCGAACATTTCCAACCAGGCATCGCGGTACTTGATGACTTTTTCTTCCTGATCGTGCTCGACCTCAATGGCCTTGAGCTGCCAAAGCGGGGCGCGGCTGGGGTCGTCACGGCACAGGTCGCAAGGACTGAACACAGCCTTTCGGAACACGGTCTTGCGGCCGCCGCTCCGGACGCCGCTGAGAGCGGCCAGTCGGCTCCGGTCGCTCATCAGGACCCGGATGTCTCGAATGAAACCTTCGCGCAAGTTGTCGGTCAACTCGACGAAGTCAGCGAACAGGATATCCCCCGTTGGCTCCATCAAGGTCACGTTACCCGAGGCGGTCACGACCTCGGTACGCTGATTGTAGGTCACAGTATCGGCTAGCAGCACGCGGCCGTTTTGCGATACCTCGACATTGCCCGAAGCGGATACGACCGCCAGATTCTCGTCGTAGGTGACTTCATCGGCGCTAATGAGGGCTGGCGCATTTTCGTCGATCGCTTGTGCTATAGCGATTCCTGAGCGACCGCTGACGACTGCAAGCCCGGCCAGCAAGCAGATAATCGGGATCGCGATACAATCCACGAGCACCTTGCGTGTTCGATTCAGGCCCCCCGGCATGATGCTGTGCTAACCGTCTTCGAGGTGCAACAACATGGCGACCCCGAGCAGCAAGCACACGCCGGCCGGTGTCCACGCGGCGAGGACGACTGGAATCTTTGCCGAGAGCCCGAGCGCGAACACGAAGTTCGACACGAAGTAAACCATGAACCCGGTAAGGACGCCGCTGAGAATGACCAGTCCGACCCGGCCGCGCCGCTGCGGCCGCAGCGAGAAGGTCGCGGCGAGCAGCACCATGGCGGAAAAAAGCAGTGGCAAGGCGAGCAGCCGGTGAAACTGCAGCTTGTGCCGCACGGCTGAAAATCCGGCGTTTTCAAGAAGCTTGATGAAGCCCGGTAAGCTCCAGAACGAAATCGTTTCGGGCGGTGCGAAGCTGTCCATGATCTTCTCATGGGTCAGGTCCGTCGCCATGCGAATCACACCGGCATCTTGCGGAGGCTGCCCAGGCACGGAGCGGCGGGTGTTGAAGAGCACCCATTCATGCAGCTCCAGTTCGGCTCTGTTTGCATCGATGCGCTCTCTAAACCGGTCCTGTCCGGCGAAGCGGAAGACGATCACACCATAGAGCACCATCGGATCCGTGGTGACCCGTTGCGCATGGATGACCGATTGGCCGTCCTCGTCGGCTTGGCGCAACCAGAGGCCATTGCGCGATACCGAAAGCGTACTGGGCTGATTGCGGATGTAGCGCGCCTCGAGCTGTTCGAATCGGCCGAGCAGGACTGAGGCGAAGGGGTTTAAGAGCATGACGCTGAACAGGCCGACGCATACGGCGACGCCGACTACGGGCGCCAACAACTGCCAGATCGAGACGCCGGCAGCGCGGGTCACGACCAACTCGTGCGAGCGGGTGAGGCGCCAGAAGCAGGTAAGGCCGGCCAGCAAGATCGTAAAAGGCATCACCTCCATCGAGAGGTGGGGCAGGCGCAACAAGACCATTTTGAGAACCAGGCCAAGCGACGCGCTCTTGCTCGACAGGCGATCCAGCAGATCCACCGTGCTGACCAGGAAAATGACGCCAGTCAGTCCAAACAAAAAATTCACGAACCAAAAGCAGTACTGACGGGCGATGTATCCGGAGAGCGTTCCGGAAAGGCGTAGCCGGCGCATGCCGGAACCGGTCAACGCGCGGCTCATGCGGGCACCGCCGGCGGTTGCGCGTGGCGTGCGGGGGCGCGCCGCGGATTGCGGACAAGCACGAACAGGCTGACGAAGATCGGCACGATTGCACCTGCATACATGGCCGGGATCGCCCAACTGCCGCGGATCGCGAGATCGTGCAGTGCCAGGGCTTGGCCTTCCAGGATCGCGATAACCAGAATCGCGAGCAGAACGCGCCGGGATTCGCCACGCCTGTTGAATTCACCGGCCAGGAGCGCGGCCAGTGCGATCATGACGAAGGCCAAAGAGTAGAGCGGCATGACCAGCCGTTGATGGCCTTCGGCAATAAGCTCAGTGCGGTAGGTGATGTCGTTCGGGTCGTCGGCCGGGCCAAAGAGCTCGTGTAAGAATCGTTCCTTGGGTTCGCGCCAGCGCGTGTGAACTGTATCCTGCAGCCGGGCCAGCTCAACCGTGTAGCGATCGAAATAGAGCAGAGAGACTTGACCATTCTCCGGGGCACGCTGCTGCCGGTTGCCGTTGACCATGACGACGCGCGGCCCGGCACCGCTTTTCACTAAGGCGCCGCGCTCGGCCATCATGGTCACCGGCTTGTCGGCGTCGCGCGCGTCGTGGACCAGGATGCCCAAAAGTTCGCCGTCCGGCCCCCGATCGCGCACGTAAACGGTGATGCCCTCCGAGACGACGTTGAACGCGCCCTCCTGCAGCAGAACGGTCGTGAAGTCGCTGCGCAGCTCGTATTGGAGGTCTTTGAAGGCGCGATACGAAAGCGGCAGGAAATAGAGCGAGATGCTGTACACGACGGCGGTCACCAGCAATCCGAGCCTGAGTGCTGGCGAAGCCAGTTGAAGTTGCGACAGGCCGGCCGCGCGAAGCACCACCAGTTCGCTGTCCATGATCAATTTATGGTACACGAACAAGACCGCACAGAAGGCCGCGATCGGCAGCACGATCCCAACGAAAGACAGCACCAGCAGCACGATGAAGGACAGGAAGGTCAAGGCCGGCAATCCGCGATTCACGATGAAGTCGATCTGGCGCAGCGACTGAGTCAGCCAGACCGCAAAGGTCAGGCCGACCGTGATCGCCAGCGTGGCGGCCAGGGCCTGAGTAAAGATATAGCGGTTGATTGCCTGCATTGGGCGCACACGATAAACGCGCCGGACTCAAAGGAAAAGCGGCTTCCCGCCGCGCCCAGATTGTTTCCCGCCCAAGCGACTAGGCGTTGACATGCGCCCGTCCCGGCGGATATCGCAATATGTCAGGGTTCATGGGTCGCAGGACGCGAAGGCGGGGTTCGCTTGGCGCGGCGGCTCAAGGCGCCCAACCGTCGCCCCTTCCCGCAATCCCGAGAGGACGCTCATGCAGGTCAAGATCGATTTTGCCGCGCCGAAATTGCCGAAATCCGGAGCCGTGGCCGTTGGGGTCGCGGAAGGCGGAAAGCTGTTGCCGAGCGCGGCATCGCTCGATCAGGAGTCCGGCGGCACGCTGACCCGCGCCATCAAGCAGGCGGGGCGTTTCTCGGGTAAGAAGGGCCAGATACTGGAGCTCGTGGCGCCGGGTGGACTGGGGCTCAGCCGCGTGGTCCTGATCGGGATGGGCAAGCCGAAGGACCTGAAGGACCTGGATTTCGAGACGGGTGGCGGATCGCTGTTCGCGCGCCTCGCGGGTACCGGCGAGACCGGTGTCACGCTCATGGTCGATGGCGAGGGTTTCGCGCTGTCCGCGGCCGACCGGGCCGCACGCATGGCGCTGGGCGCCTGCCTGCGCGCCTACCGCTTCGACAAGTACAAGACCAAGGAGAAGCCGGACGACAAGCCGAGCCTCAAGTCCTTCACCGTGATGGTCGAGAATCCGGCCGCGGCCAAGCGTGCATACGCGGCGATGGAACAGGTTGCCGAAGGCGTCGTTTTCACGCGCAATCTGGTTTCTGAGCCGGCAAATATTATTTTCCCCAAATCGTTAGTCGCCGAAGCTAAGAAACTAAGCAAGCTTGGAATCACCGTCCAAGTGCTCGGCGTGCGCGAGATGGCGAAGCTCGGCATGGGCGCGCTTCTGGGTGTCGGGCAGGGCTCGGCCAACGAATCTCAGCTTCTGGTCATGCGCTGGAACGGCGCCGGCGGTGGCAAGGGCGGCGCCTCGAAGGGCGGCGCCAAGGGTCCGGCGCCGGTTGCCTTCGTGGGCAAGGGCGTGACCTTCGATACCGGCGGCATCTCGATCAAGCCGGCCGCCAACATGGAAGACATGAAGTGGGACATGGGCGGCGCCGGCGTGGTGATCGGCCTGATGCGTGCGCTGGCCGGTCGCAAGGCCAAGGTCAACGCAGTCGGCGTCTGCGGCCTGGTCGAGAACATGCCCTCGGGCACCGCGCAGCGGCCGGGCGATATCGTGACCTCCATGTCGGGCCAGACCATCGAGGTCATCAACACCGACGCGGAGGGCCGTTTGGTCCTGGCCGATGCCCTCTGGTACACGCAGGAGACCTTCAAGCCGCGCGCGATCGTCGACCTGGCGACCCTGACGGGTGCGATCATTATCGCGCTCGGCAACGACCATGCCGGCATGTTCTGCAACGACGACAAGATGTCGGCGCAGCTGACCGAAGCCGGCAAGGCGGTCGACGAACCGGTCTGGCGCATGCCACTCGCGCCCCAGGGCGAGTCCTACGACAAGGCGATCGACAGCGACGCGGCCGACATGAAGAACGTCGGCAACCGGGCCGGCGGCTCGATCACGGCCGCGCAGTTCCTGCAGCGGTTCGTCCAAAAGGGCACGCCCTGGGCGCATCTGGACATCGCCGGGACCACCTGGTCCAGCAAGGACAAGCCGACCGTGCCCAAGGGCGGCACCGGATTCGGCGTGCGGCTGCTCGACCGCTGGGTAGCCGACAACTACGAGAAATAAGTCGGGCAGGGCCGTGTGACCGAGGTTCGATTCTATCATCTGACGCGCAGCACGCTGGAAAGCGCGCTGCCGCAGATGCTCGAAAAGACCCTGGAACGCGGCCAGCGCGCCGTGGTCCTGGCCGGCTCGCCCGAACGGGTCGAGGCCTTGGCCGCGCACCTCTGGACCTATCACGACCGCAGCTTCCTGCCGCACGGTTCGCCCAAGGATGGCCATGCCGAGGATCAGCCGGTCTGGCTCAGCGACAAGGACGAACGGCCCAACGCGGCCGAAGTTCTGTTCCTGACCGACAGGGCCACGACAGAACGGCTCGGCGACTATGCCCTCTGTGCGGTCCTGTTCGACGGCAAGGACCCGGATGCCGTCTCCGCCTCGCGCGACCAGTGGCGCAGCTTCAAGGACGCCGGCCACGAGGTCACTTACTGGCAGCAAGACGATGCTGGGAAGTGGGAGAAAAAAGCGTAGGCGCTACCGCTGCTTCGTTTTCCAATCGGGATTGATGTAAACGGGTGCGTTGGAGGGCGCGAGCGGGGGCCGGCCCAGAATGATATCCGCGGCTTTCTCCCCGACCATGATGGTCGGCGCGTTCAGGTTGCCGTTGGTGATGGTCGGGAAGACCGAGGAATCGACCACCCGAAGGCCCTCGATGCCGCGCACCCGGCACTGGGGATCGAGCACCGCCATGGGGTCGTTGGCGGCGCCGATCTTGCAAGTGCAGGAGGGGTGATAGGCGCTCTCCGCGTTGGCGCGGATCCAGGCGTCGATGGCCTCGTCGCTGTCGATCTCGGTGCCGGGTTGAATCTCCTCGCCCCGGTAGGGATCGAAGGCCGGCTGGTGAATGATCTCACGGGTCAGGCGGATGCAGGCGCGAAACGCCGCCACGTCGTCCTGGTGCGCCAGGTAGTTGAACTGAATTTTCGGCTTGGCCTTGGGGTCGGGCGAGGTGATGCGTACCTGGCCCCGGCTCTTGGGTTTGTTGGGGCCGACATGGACCTGGAAACCGTGGCCCTTGAAGGCGGCCCTGCCGTCGTAACGCATGGCGGCCGGCAGGAAGTGGTACTGGATATCCGGCCATTTGATACCCGCCTTGGAGCGAATGAAGGCGCAGGATTCGAAATGGTTGGTCGCGCCGAGGCCGTCCTTGAACAGCAGCCAGCGGGCACCGATCAGGAACTTGTGCCAGGGGTCGAGCTGGCCGTTGAGGGTGATCGGCTGGGTGCAGCGGAACTGGAAATAGACCTCCAGATGGTCCTGTAGATTGGCGCCGACGCCGGGCAGATCGTGAATGACCGGCACGCCGGCGGCGCGCAGCACCGCGCCCGGTCCGATGCCGGAGCGTTGCAGGATCGTTGGCGAGCCGATAGAGCCGGTCGCTAGGATCATCTCCTGCCGGGCCCATGCGGTTTGGACCGCGCCGTCGCGCTCGAAAACCAGGCCGATCGCCTTGCGTCCGTCGAGCGCGACCCGGTGCGACAGGGCGTTGGTGACGATGGTCAGGTTGGGCCGCTTGAGCACGGGCCTGAGGTAGGCATTGGCGGTTGAACTGCGCACGCCGTCCTTGACGGTCATGTGCATGGCGCCGAAGCCTTCCTGCTGCTCGCCGTTATAGTCCTCCGTCTGCAGATACCCCGCCTGCCGCCCGGCCTCGATGAAGGCCCGATACAGGGGATTGGCCATCTCGTTGCCGTTGCAGGTGGCCAGCGGCCCGTCGCCGCCCCGGTAGGTGTCGGCGCCGCCCTTCCAGGTCTCTGCCCGTTTGAAATAGGGCAGGCAGTCGCGGTAGGCCCAGCCGCGCGCGCCTTCCTCCTCCCACTCGTCGAAGTCGCATGCGTGGCCGCGGACATAGACCATGCCGTTGATGGAGGAGGAGCCGCCCAGGCCCTTGCCACGCGGCGTGTGCAGACGGCGGCCATCCATGAAAGGCTCCGGTTCCGACTCAAAGAACCAGTTGAAGCGTTTCATATTCATGGGAATTGACAGTGCCGTCGGCATCTGGACGAAGATGCTGCGGTCGGACCCGCCGGCCTCGAGCAGCAGGACGCTCTTGGTGCCGTCCTCGCTCAGGCGGTTGGCCAGGACGCAACCGGCCGAGCCGGCGCCGGCGATGACATAGTCGAAGGTGTCGTGCTCTGCCACGTCCGTTCGTGCCTTTGGATCGGGTCGGTGGGTGTTGCTGGACCCTAGGGTCGTGTGGGGCCGGAAAGCTCCGATTGGGGCGGCGCAAACCAACCCGAAAACGACGCGGAGCGGCCAGCAATCGGGTAATCTCCGCTTTGTCATTGATTTTACGCGAAGATGGCCGTTCAATCCACCGAACGGCACATGAAAAGTCCCAAGCCGCGCGCCCGCGTGGCCCCAAGAGACGAGTAAAACAAGGAGGTATGACCCGTATGATTGCGAAGAAACTTCTGGCCGCCAGCGCTGTGCTGACGGTTTTGGCCGTCGTGGCACCCGCGCAGGCGAACGATCCGGCGAGCTGCAAGGCCGTGCGGTTTTCCGACGTCGGGTGGACCGACATCACCGCGACCACGGCTGCGACCTCGGTGGTCCTGTCGGGCCTGGGTTACGAGCCCAAGACGCAGATCCTTTCGGTTCCAGTCACCTATGCCAGCCTCAAGAATGGCGACATCGATGTCTTCCTCGGCAACTGGATGCCGACCATGGAAGGCGACCTGGCGCCCTATCGCGACGAGGGCTCGGTTGAGGTTCTGAAGGAGCCGAACCTGCGCGGCGCCAAGTACACACTGGCGGTGCCCAAGGCGACCGCCGACGCGGGCCTCAAGGACTTCGCCGACATCGCCAAGTTCAAGGACAAACTGGACGGCAAGATCTACGGCATCGAGCCGGGCAACGACGGTAACCGTCTGATCCTGGATATGATCGATCAGGACGCCTTCGGCCTGAAGGGTTTCGAGGTTGTCGAATCCTCCGAACAGGGCATGCTGGCTCAGGTCGCGCGTGCCGTGCGCAGCAAGGACCATGTGGTGTTTCTGGGCTGGGAGCCGCACCCCATGAACGCCAATTTCGAGATGGTCTACCTCTCGGGCGGCGACGATTGGTTCGGTCCCGATTTCGGCGGCGCCACGGTCTTCACCAATACCCGCAAGGGCTCTTCCGGCGCCTGCCCGAATGTTGGCAAACTGCTCGGCAATCTGTCGTTCACGCTGGCCATGGAAAACGAAATCATGGGCGCGATCCTGAATGACGGCGAGGACCCGGAAAAGGCTGCGACCGCGTGGCTGAAGAAAAACCCCGCGATCCTGGACAAGTGGCTGGCCGGGGTGACGACCCTCGACGGCAAGGACGGCATGGCCGCCGTCAAGGCAAAGCTTGGCCTCTAATGGTGCATCGGTTGGCGCGGCGGGGTCCGGGCGGGCCCTGCTGCGCACCGTGCGAGTGCGAGGTTAGGGGAGGGGCGGCGCCATGGAGTGGCTGACCGACAACAAGATTCCTTTGGGCAACTGGATCAAGTCGTTCGTCGATTTTCTGAACGATCACGCGGCTTGGGTCTTCAATCTGATTTCCGATGTCCTGGGGTTTCTGATCGAGGGCCTGATCGACATCCTTCAGTTCATGCCGCCCCTGCTGGTCGTGCTCTTGATCGCGGTGCTTGCCTACGGGCTACAACGCTCCTGGAAGCTTGCACTCGGCATCGTCCTGGCCCTGCTGCTCATCATTAATCTCGGTTACTGGAGTGAGACGGTCGAGACCCTGTCTCTGGTCGTGTTTGCCACGTTGGTATGCATGGCTATCGGCGTGCCGATCGGCATCGCCGCCGCGCATCGGCCCTGGCTATACACAGCCTTGCGGCCGGTCCTCGACCTCATGCAGACAATTCCAACCTTCGTGTATCTGATCCCGACGCTCATTCTGTTTGGCCTGGGCGTGGTGCCGGGCCTGATATCGACCGTGATCTTCGCCATCCCGGCGCCGATTCGCCTGACGCATCTTGGCGTCTCTTCCGTGCCCAAGCCGCTGATCGAGGCCGGCGAGTCATTCGGCGCCACCAAGAGTCAACTGCTCTGGAAGGTCGAGTTGCCGCACGCCATGCCGACCATCATGGCGGGACTGACCCAGTGCATCATGCTGTCCCTGTCGATGGTCGTGATCGCGGCCCTTGTCGGCGCGGACGGTTTGGGCAAACCGGTCGTGCGCGCGCTCAACACGGTCAACATCGCGAAGGGCTTCGAAGCCGGCCTGGCGATCGTCATCGTCGCGATTCTGCTTGATCGTATCTGCAAGCAGCGCGACCCCAAGACCGGGGACCGCTGAGCCATGGCTGCCGTCGAGTTCCGCAACGTCGATGTGATATTCGGTAAGGACCCAACGCGCGCGCTGGGATTGCTCGACCGCGGCAGCAACCGAGATGCGATTCTGGCCGAGACCGGGAATGTCGTGGGCGTCGCCGACGCCTCGATCGCCATCCAGGAAGGCGAGATTTGCGTCCTCATGGGCCTGTCGGGTTCCGGCAAGTCGACGCTTCTGCGCTGCGTCAACGGTCTCAACAAGGTTTCTCGCGGCCAGGTTCTTGTGAAGGACGGCACCGAAACCGTCGATGTCGCGTCCTGCGATCCCGCGACCCTGCGCCGCCTGCGCATGAATCGCATCGCCATGGTGTTCCAGCAGTTCGCCCTGCTGCCTTGGCGCACGGTGGCGGAGAATGTCGGCTTCGGCCTGGAACTACGCGGCATGTCCAGGGCCGAACGAACCCGCGTGGTCGAGGAGAAGCTGCGCCTGGTCAGCCTCGATCAATGGAAGGACAAGTATGCGCACGAGCTTTCCGGCGGCATGCAGCAGCGCGTTGGTTTGGCGCGCGCCTTTGCGACCGATGCCGACGTCTTGCTGATGGACGAGCCCTTCTCGGCACTCGATCCCTTGATCCGCAATCACCTGCAGGATGAATTGCTGGCTTTGCAGCAGTCGCTGAACAAAACCATCGTCTTCGTCAGCCACGATCTGGACGAGGCACTGAAGATCGGCACGCATATCGCGATCATGGAAGGCGGGCGCATCGTGCAGTATGGGGAGCCTGAACAGATCGTGCTGAACCCGGCCAACGAGTATGTCGCCGAATTCGTCGCACACATGAATCCGCTGAATGTCCTGCGTGGCGCTTCGCTGATGACCGGGCTTGAGGATTTGCGCCGCGACGGTTCCGCCGTTTTGCTTGACCGCGAGGGGCGGTTCCGGCTCGATCTCGATGAATCGGGCGCGCCGAAGGGCGTAATTTTGGATGGGCGTCCGGGTAAAATCCTGCATGTCGATCCGGACGGCGAGTCCGGTGCGCTCGATAACTTGGCCATCGTCGGCGCGGCCCTGATCGTGGGACCGGTCGACATGTCCATGCACGGCGCGATCCGGCTGCGCCAAGCCAGCGGTCACCCCGTGGCGTTGGTCGAAAACGGCCGGCTGGTCGGCGTCTGTGGCGACGAGGAGATCTATCGCGGAATCCTGCGTCAAGCGAGCATGGCGCCGGCGCAACACGCCAGCGCCTGATCCCGCGGCAAACGCATGGCCATACGCGGCATCCTGTTCGACAAGGACGGCACGCTGCTCGATTTTGCGGCGACCTGGGCGCCGATTTATCGGCTTGCCGCAGAAAAGGCCGCGCGGGGTGACGCCCGCCTCGTCGAACGGCTGTTGCTTGCCGGAGGGCACGATCCCCAGCTCAATCGCCTTGCCGGCAACTCGGTCCTTGCTGCCGGCACCAGCCACGAGATCGCGGCCGTGTGGCGCGAGCATGTTCCGGATTGGGACCATGCGGCGCTGACCCGCATGCTCGATCGTCTCTTCATGGACGAAGGACAGTCGAGCGCAGTTCCCGTGCCGGGATTGGCGAAGACCCTTGCTCGATTGAAAGCGCGCGGCCTGACGCTCGGGATCGCCACCAGCGACAGCCGGGCCGGCATCGAAGCGACATTGGCGCCATTCGATGTGCTTGGCCACTTCAGTTTCCTGGCGGGCTACGACAGCGGGCATGGCGTCAAACCGGGGCCCGGCATGGCGCATGCGTTCTGCCGGGCGAGCGGATTGGAGCCGGGCGATATCGCCGTAGTCGGCGACAACCTGCACGATCTGCACATGGGCCGCGCCGCGGGTGCGGGCCTTGTGATCGGTGTGCTGACCGGCACCGGCGAACGCGACGCCTTGGCAATGCAGGCCGATCATGTCCTGGACAGTATCGCCGGATTGGAAGCTCTGCTCGCCGGCTAGTTCGCGCTTTGCGGCACGTAAATCTCGCTGCGTACACCGAGGAAACTGTTCCAGGCAAACCAGTACGACACATGGCCGGGTAGACGCGGCAAGGCGGTTCCGTCAGGCCCGGTCAAAGCATCCTCGCCGATTTCCCAATCGCCGCCTGGCCCGGTGAGATGCATGGGGTCGCGGCCTTTGTCGAAACGCGCTTCGCCACGCTCATAGGCGCGCACACCACCGTTCTCGTCATCGCCGACGAGAACGATATTGCGCCCGTTAAGGGTGTCGTTGATGACCGCGCCGTCCGCGAATACCGAAAGCGGCCAGGCCTTGGCCGCGGCGAAGGTGCGGATGCCGAAAACCTCGTCCTTGGGGCCTAAACCGGACTCGGGGCCGGTCGCGGCCGGGACCATGAGGTCCGGGCTCGCGAAATAATCCCGGTAGTCCGCGCCCGATGAGTAGTCGCGCTCGAAACCCGTGTCCGGCGACAGCACGCGGCCGCGCGGATGGCGAGCGCGCCAATCGCCCCACGATGTGAGTGTGACAGGAAGAATGTTCAGCTTGATGCCGTCGTCGGCCAGGGGACCGCTGACCGGCTCGCCCGTGAACTGGTTCCACAGGCTGTCCGTGCTGCGGTCGAACATCAATTTGTTCGAGCGGTACAGGAATCCTGAGGACCCGAAGATGAAGGGGCGATCCTGGCCGTCGACCTTGGTCTCGAACAGAATCCCCGCCCCGCACAGCGTGCAATAGGCGAGGGTGACGGGTATGTCCCCGACCACGTCGTTGAACATCTCGTGCCAGGCAAGGATGCGCAGCGGATAGGCGCGCACCTTAGCGTGCAATATTTTTGTGTCACGTGTATGTCTCCCACCCCCTCCTTGCACATCACTTGCCATGCAAGTCGTCGTAGCGGATAGGCGCGCCGCACACCGTTGATGGAGACGCCGAAAACCCGATCGTCATCGCGCAGGTAAGCGGCCTCGTCGGCGCGGATCATTTTTGGGTAATCGAGCGCGGGAATGCCGTCCACCGCGACACCGCCCCAAGTAATTTCTTCGAGCCTGATCTTCAAGTTCTCCGGGTCGGAGCGCCGGCCGCCCAAAAACCGCAGGAACGCGGGGTCGAGCCGCTCGAACACCTCCAGCTTGACGTCGCGGTAGCCGGGGTGCGCTTTTATTTCGGGATGCGCCTCCTGCCACACCATGGCATCGAACCAGCCCGAAACCGTTTCGCCGGTCAGCGTGTGGAAAGCCTCGATATGACCGGGGTCGCCGCGGCGATAACGCATGGCCAGAATCAGGGTGGCGAGCGCATCGTCGTTGCCGCGCGCAACTAAGGCATCCAGCGCCGCGCGGCGTTCGTCATCCGAGCCGAAGATCAGGGTGCGGTTCAGCCGGCCGACCTCGTCCTCGCTCAAACTGTCCGCGCGGCTCGTACAAGTCGCCGCTATCGTTCCCGCGATGGCGATACATGTCAGCGTCAAGCGAGCGATATGTCGCAATCTAAGAAGCATCAACCGCCCTCGGATTCGTCGTCGAGGCGCCTAAGGTAACGGGTTTTGCCGTTGCCTGTACATCACAGGCCCGTGGTTGAGATTTGTTGTGCGCGTGAGTTAGATCGGGCTCAGCCCCGGTTGCGCGCGCGGCCTCGGCGTCGGCGGCCGCCAGGATTCTCCTGGTCTGGTTCCGTGCCGCCCGCGTGCTGTGCTTGGCCGCCCTTCGAAACTTCCCCGAAGCGCGCCACAATAGCGTCGATGCTGGGTCGATCGCCGATTGTGTAACCGTCCAACGCTTGACGCATGGCGCGAATATGCTCCGGCGTGGTGCCGCAGCAGCCGCCAATGATGCGTGCGCCCAGATCGACCGCCGCGCGGGCGTAGTCGGCCATCAATTCAGGGGTCCCTTGATAGACAATGGTTCCGTCGCGCCATTCCGGGACGCCGCAGTTGCTTTTCGCGACCAGGATATCGTCCGGCCGCGCGGCCTCGCGCATATTGGCCAGGGCGACCAGCAATTCGGCTGGTCCTATGCCGCAGTTGCCGCCGAACCCGGCCGGAACCGGCCGCACGGCATGCGCCAATTCGGCGACGTCGGACGGTGTGATCCCCATCATGGTGCGGCCATTGGTGTCGAAGCTGAGCGTGCAAATGATCGGCAGTCCGGTCTTGCCGGCGCCTGCGACCGCGGCCTGCATTTCCTCGCGCGCGGACATGGTTTCGATCCACAGCACATCGGCGCCGCCCTTGGCCAGGGCCTCCGCCTGGGCGGCGAAGGCGGCAACGCCGGCGTCCATGGTCAGCGGACCCAGGGGTTCAAAGAGGTCGCCGGTCGGCCCGATCGAGCCGGCCACAATGATTGGCCGCCCAGCCTCATCGGCCGCTTCGCGCGCGGTCGCCGCGGCTGCTTTGTTGATTTCTGCGACGCGATCTTCGGCCTTGTGCAGTTTCAAGCGGTTGGCGGTGCCGCCGAAGGAATTGGTCAAGATAATATCGGAACCGGCGGCGATGAAGGCGCGATGCAGATCTCGGACCTTTTCCGGCTGCTCGAGGTTCCACATCTCGGGCGCGTCGCCGGTCTGCAATCCAGCGGCAAAGTAGTTGGTCCCGGTCGCCCCATCAGCCAGAAGCCAGGGGCGCTCTTTGAGCATCCGGGTCAGAAGATCGGGCATGCAGGGCTCGCCAACGTGGGTTTCGTTGCAGCGTGCGCCCGAACCGCCGGGAGGCGGCCGGGACGGGCAGGGAAGCTAGTCGCCTGCCGTCCTGGCGGCAAGTGCCTCACATGGGCCGCTTCAATTTGCGGCCCAGGTCCGTAACTTAGGCGACGTGCGCCGCCCCGCCGTGGGTCCCGTGCGCGGTTTCCGCGGGCTGGACCTTGCCGGCGTGGAACAAGCGCGAGTAGGCTTGGCGAGCCAGCTGCCTGAACATCGCTGCCCGCAGCCTGCGCGCTTCCTCAGTGTACTGATCCACCAATTCCTGGGTCACGCGGCCATGCGCGAACTCGGTATGGCCGTTGGGGCCGGACTGCTGGGTCGTGGTTGTACTGGTCATCTGATACTCCATGGTGGCTGAGAAGTCCTCCCGAGCCATTTCTTCCTGCGGTGCCGGTTTCGCGGCTTCGCTTGACCTGCATATTGGCATCTTGGCGCGCGGACCGGCATGCATTTATTGCATTGCACAATCTAATATCTGGCCGAGTCTAAGGGAAGTAATGTCAAGATGTTGTTAATATGTTGCGGTGCGGTAGGTGCATTTTCGAATGCTAGGGCCAGGCATCGCCTCGTGGCCTTGCTTGGGTTAGGCTCCGGTCATGGTTAACGAACGCAACTTGGACAAGGACAACGAACATGTTGAAGGTGTGGGGGCGCGCGACCTCCAGTAACGTGCAAAAGGTCATGTGGGCGATCGCCGAATTGAACCTACCTCATGAGCGGGTGGATGTCGGCGGCGCCTTTGGCGGGCTGGATACGCCAGCCTACAGGGCCATGAACCCAAACGGTCTGATCCCGGTCATCGAGGATGGGGGTACGGTGCTTTGGGAATCGAATGCCATTGTCCGCTACTTGGCCGGCAAGTACGGGGCCGGTGGGCTGTCGCCCGCCGATGCCGGTACCCGAGCCGTCGCGGACCAGTGGATGGATTGGGTGCTGACCACGCTCGGGCCTGCGTTCATGCAGATTTTCGTCAGTGTGATCCGCACTCCGCCATCCAAGCAGGATCCCAAGGCCATGGCCGCGGCGGCGGCAAATACCGGCCGGGTGCTGGGCATTTTGGACGCCCGTCTGGCCAAGTCCACTTTTGTCGCGGGGCCGGCCCTGACCATGGGCGACCTGCCCCTAGGTCCGATCCTGTTTCGCTATTTCACCTTGGAAATCGAGCGACCTTCCCTGCCGAACCTGGAGGCCTATTACACCCGGCTAACGGAACAGCCGAATTTCCGAAAGCACGTGATGATCTCCTACGAAAGTCTGCGGGCCAAAGACTGAAGCCACGACGCGTTCAGGCCTTCGACAGGTCCCAGCGCCCCGGCCCACGGACGACTGTGGACCGGGGCCATTTTTTTCGTGCGATTTGATCCGCGAACGCAGTGGAGGGCCGGGGCCGCCCCATGAGAATTTTTTTACCATTTTTATTTAGGTTAATTTCAATAATGACTTAAGTAAATATAGTAAAAATTCCGACAAATTGATATTAATCTTGTTTTTAATGTTTCGTTTGTCTTAAAGTCCCCGAAGTATTCGAGTCTGCTGCCTGAAAGGAATTCGGTGCGGAGGCTCGGGCTCTTGGGGAGCGGACGATGAAACAGGTAGTTTCCAAAATCGCGCTACGGGCCTCGGTCGGAACCGTGGCCATCGCGCTGACGGCCGGGGTGGCTTATGCGCTGTTCGGGGGCGCTTCGGGCGCGCCGGCCGGTGGAACAGTCAAGGTTGTTTCCAGCCTGCCTGGCACTGGCAGCCACAATGGGGCGAAGATCAGTCGCCACCAGTTTTTCGCGCAGGCCGTTGGCAACAAGGGCAAATCGGGACGGGGGGGCGGTGCACTGGGCCCGGATGCCTTCGAATTCGATGCCGGACCGGCGGCCGGGGGCGGCGCGGTGCCGAACCCGTATGCCAGCGGTCTGGCTGGTCCGCCGCGCTCCTACCAGCTTGCGGGCTGGAACACCAATATCACGCCGCCGTCCGGCTCGGGCGGGAGCCAGGGAAGCGGCTTTGGCTCTTCCTCTGGCAGCGGCCAAGGCGGTGGGTGGCAGCCGGTCGGATTCTCTGGCTTTTCCGGCCGCGGAGGTGGTTTCGGCGGCGGTTCCGGCGGCGGTTCCGGTGGCGGTGGCTCTAGCGGCGGTGGTGGCACCGGTGGTGGCGGTTCCGGCGGTGGCGGCTCCGGCGGGGGCGGCTCCGGCGGAAGCGAGCCTTTGCAGATCGGCGGCACACCAGGCGGCCAGTCTGGTTCCGGCGGATCCGGCGGCGAGGAATGCCCCGAGCCAGGCACCGAAGGTGCGCCTGATTTCTGCAACGATCCCGGAAACTCCGTGCTTCCGGATATCAAGGTAACGGATGGCTCTGGTTCGGGCGGCTCTGGTTCGGGCGGCTCTGGTGAGGGCGGCTCGGGCGAGGGTGGCTCAGGCGGTGGTGGATCGGGCCAGGGTGGCGGTACGCCTCCCGGTGGTCTGTATGCCGCCAATCCTTCCGTGTCTTCGCCGGGCGGCGGCGAAGGTGGCGAGAACCCGCCGGGCGACGAACGAGTCGAGGTGCCGGAACCGGCGAGCCTAGGCCTCTACCTGGCCGGAGCCCTGTGCATGGGCGCATTCGCCCGGCGCCGCCGGAAAGCCTAGTCCCAACTTAGGCCAGCGAGAGAATCAACTGCCGCCCCATGGATCGTCTCCACCGGGGCGGCGGTTTCGTTATTGGCGCGTGATCAAAAAAGCCGACCGGCGGCGTTTGTGCGCGACGAGCCGGGCCTTATGTCCGCGGCTTCAGGTTTTCCGGGTCGTAGAGCGGTTCGTAGCCGACACCCGCCACCTCGACCGGGAAGGTTTCGCCGAAATACTCGACTTGGAATGTTTTGCCCTTAACGGCGTGTTCGTGCGGCAGATAGCCGAGAGCGATGTTCTTGCCGATCGTTGGGCCGTAGGCGATGGATGTGGTGAAGGAACGTCGGCCTTCGGAATCGATCAAGGTCTTGCCTGTCTTCTTATCCATGATCGGTAGAATGCCGACGGGATAGCGGGCCACACCTTTCGAGTCCTTGTTGTCGGATATCACCAAGGTGCAGAGTTTGGCCGGCTGATGGTCGCGGGCACGCTGTTCGAGATAGGCGGCCTTGCCGATGAAATCGGCGTCCTTGACCTTGGGACGCGCAAGATCGGCCTCCAGCAGATTGTACTCGGTCAGCAAGTCCGCGTTCTGGAGCCGCAGGCTCTTTTCCATCCTGCGCGAGTTGGCATAGGTCTCCACACCGAAGGGCATGACGTCGAGCGCGCGCAGCGCATCCCAAACGGCGAGGCCGTCTTCGTATTTCATGTGCAGTTCCCAGCCCTGCTCGCCGACATAGGAAATGCGGAAGGCCGCGACAGTCTTGCCCGCGATTTCGATCTGCTTGATCGAGGCGAAGGGGAAGTTCTCGTGGGTCAGGCTGCTCGGGTCTCCTACCACCTTTAGCAGCGTCGCCCTGGCGTTCGGTCCCCAAAGGCCGATGGTGGTGAAGTCGGTCGACACGTCGGCAATCTGGACGTCGTAGCCCAAATCCTCGGCCATGCGCTTCATGTAGACGAAGTCGCGATTCCCGGCATCCGCGCCATCGACGAAGCGGAAACGGTCTGGCATGCGGAATACGGTGAAATCGGCTTTGACCATGCCTTTTTCGTCGAGGAAATGGGTATAGATGCCCTTGCCGACCTGATTGTCGCCGCCGACCTTGGCGACGCAGAGGTATTCCATGAACGGCACGTGGTCTGGGCCGGTGACGTCGTACATGGCGAAGTGCGACAGATTGACCATGCCGACGTTGGCGCTCATCTCCAGGTGCTCGGCGTTCGAGACGCGCCAGAAGTGGCGGTTGTCCCATTCGTTCTCGCGGACCGGCACCTGATTGCCGTACTTCTCCAGCAAGTGCTCGTTGCTGGCATAGCCGTGCGCGCGTTCCCAGCCGCCGAGCTCCATGAAATAGCCGCCCAGCGCCTTCTCGCGCTCGTAGAACGGACTGCGGCACACACCTCTGCCGCCCGCGAAGGGCTCGCGCGGATGAACGGCCGGATTGTAGATTTTCATCGCCGTTTCGGTGCAGCGGGCGTGGATAAAGTCTTCCTGAGTCTGGAAGGGATAGAAGCGCGCGTAGTCGATCGCATGATGATCGATCGCCGTGCGTCCATCGGTCATCCAGTCGACCAGCAGCTTGGCCATGCCGGGGCCGTCCTTGACCCAGATCGCAACGGCGTACCAGAGGCCGCGGACCTTCTGGCTTTCGCCGATCGAAGGACCGCCATCCGTGGTCACCTGGAGCAGGCCATTGAAGGAGCGTTTTTCGTCGTAGCCCAGTTCCGCAAGAATCGGCGTCAGCTCCATCGCGCGCTCAAGCGGTTCCATCACCTGCTCGATGTCCAGGTCGCGCTGAGAGGGCGAGAGGCGCGCTTGGGTCTTATCCAGGATGTCGCGCGGGTGGCAGAGGCGCGGCTGCGTCTCCTCGTAGTAGCCCCACTCGATCATGCCGCCCTCGGTGGTCTTGGGGTCGCCCGTGTCGCGCATGTAGGCGGAGTTGCCCTGATCGCGGAGCAGCGGCCAGCCGATGTCCTTGCCGGTTCCGGCAAACTCGTTGTAGGGGCCGAACCAGAGCAGCGGATGATCGACCGGCATAACCGGCAGGTCCTCGCCGGCCATACCGGCGACCAGACGGCCCCAAAGCCCGGCGCAGATAATAACCTTGTCGGCCAGGATCTTGCCGCGCGGGGTTTCGACGCCCTTGATGTGCCCCTTCTCGATGATCAGGCCGGTCGCGGGCGTGTTGGCGAAGGTCTTCAGCTTGCCGGTCTTTTCCGCGTTCTCGACCAGGATGCCGGCGACGACCTGGGAACGGGGCACGACGAGTCCGGCATCGGGATCCCACATGCCGCCCTGCACCAGGTCTTCCTCGATCAGCGGAAACTTTTCTTTGATCTCCTTCGGGCTCACGAGACGGGCGCGGGTTCCGAAGGCCTTGCCGGACGCGACCTTGCGCTTGATTTCGTCCATGCGGCCATCGTCGCCGACCCGCGCGATTTCGAGCCCGCCGACCTTGGCGTAGTGGCCCATCTTTTCGAAGAAGTCGATCGAGTAGAGCGTGGTCCAGCACGACAGGAAATCGTGGCTGGTCGTGTAACAGAAATCGGAGGCATGCGAGGTCGAGCCGATGTCGGTCGGGATGGCCGATTTGTCGATGCCGACGATGTCGTCCCAGCCCCGCTCGATCAGATGGTGGGCCACCGAGGCGCCCACGATCCCGCCGAGGCCGACAATAACGACGTTCGCTTTTTGCGGAAACTCAGCCACTTGTATTCTCCCGAAACTGGGCGACCATCCAGGGTCCCTTGCCGCTATCGAAGGGCGAGGGCGTGCTTCGAAATTGGCCGATAGCCTAGCCGGCGTCCGGGCAGATTGCGACCTGGGGCGGCGCGATTCCGACACCGCGCTGAACACTGAGGCGGGGCCGCGTCGGCGCGGAACGGCGTTTTCCCGGCGTTCGGGGTCGCGGCTGCGAAAGAGGGGCGGGGGGCGCGGGCCGGATACTGGTTTTTGGACATTTGGATTGCGGGGACGCGGGTATGAACGAAACGGCGCCAGAGGCGAGTTCCGAGGCAGCTCCCGAGGCGAGTCAGGACTCCGGACGAGGCCGGCGCGGCCGCGGCGGCGGCGGTGCCG
>ERZ869936.1040-NODE-1040-length-21598-cov-5.880100_pt1 | contig 21598 bp, 18 predicted proteins | sample MGYA00520876_ERZ869936 | MGnify/ENA primary metagenome ERZ869936 (study PRJEB32218, sample SAMN09650985) | biofilter metagenome | isolation source: enrty point of leading RO module | place: Saudi Arabia: Thuwal, RO plant located on Red Sea | collected 2016-02-17 ...
TGTACAGCAATGTTTTATCGAAGTACGAAAAGGCATTTTACAATACCGAGATTCTTTAGTTAGAAGTTGGTATAATAAAGATTTTCATGAACTAGACTCTTTAAAACAAATAAGCATTAACAGTCTTTTTGAAACTAGAATAAGACCGGAAAAACACAGACCTATTCCTCCGCCTCCTCCACCCCCACCAACTGCTCCTGAAGTTTTAAATATTGTTGAGGAGTAAAATAATAATACTTGAATGCTATAATAAACATATTTAGCAATAGAGAATTATCCATTATTATATGGTTAGGCATAGCTTTTATTGGTTTATTGTTTTCTAAACAAATTAGACAATCATTATTTGATTTATTAAGACTTCTTTGTAGCAAAACATTCTTAACGATATACCTTCTCTTAGGTGTTTACTTATTTGGCATTATTATTTTACTCAAAATTATTGGAATTTGGAGTATAGAAGATGCAAAGGATACTATCATATGGTTGTTTACTGTAGGGTTTGTTTTATTATTTAATACAACAAAAGAAAAGGGTTCAAAATATTTTTTAAACGTTGTTAAAGAAGGGCTTAAATGGAGTGTCTTCCTAGAGTTTATTTTAAATTTCTATAGCTTCAGCCTAATAATTGAACTAATTTTAATCCCCTTCATTACTTTCCTGTTTCTAACATATACTGTTTCAAAAACAGACGCCAAAAACAAACAAGTAACTAAACTACTTTCAGTTATCTTAAACTTATTTGGGTTAGTGATATTTTCCTATACTTTATATAAGACGGTAGTTAGTTATGATATGCTTTTCACTTATTCGACACTATCGTCATTCTTTTTACCAATAATAATTACGATCCTTTTCCTTCCCTTTATTTATTTAACCTCACTTTACAGCACTTATGAAACATTTTTTGTTAGGTTAAATTTCATGAGCTCTGAGAAGAAAAAAATAAAAAAAATTAAGAAAATTATTATCAAAAGCTCTGGGTTGAACTTAAATAAGTTAAATAGAATTATAAAGAAATTTGATAAAAAAGTATTTTATCAAAACATAAGCTTTAAAAAATATATCAATGATATCAGTAACAAACCAAAATAGTAAGGATATCAACTTATTTTCCTCTCAAGGCTACTTATTAAGTTCGCTTTCCCACTTATTTTGTTCAATGCTCTACTTATTTACTAGCTAAGGCTAGTTATTTTGTTGCTCTTTCAACTTATTTTCTCGGAAAGGCTAGTTATTTTCTAGGATTTCTTACTTATTTTCTTGGAAGGGCTACTTATTTTGTTGCTTAGGCTAGTTATGAAGTAGCTCGTGCTACTTATTTTGTTAAACGGGCTAGCAAAAAAGTAGGCTACCGAACATATTTGCTTAAATGAAGAGCTTTATTGCTAAAAAAGAAACACCGCAAGGCTTAATAAAGCACAAGCGGTGTTCTTCATCGGTAAAAACTACTAAACAGTAGTACTATGAACTGGGATTGGGCGTGCTAGGTTCTTCGCCCTCTCCGTTATCAGCAGAACTAGTGCCTCTCGGAAAGCGGTTTGCCAAGTCTTCATAAATGGAATCGGTGCCCGGCACATTGCCTTTGGTGGCTTGTTTTACGCTATTGTAAAAAATAAGCGCCTGCTCAAACTCTTCTTTACCCAGTGCCATTACGGTATCGTCAACGGCTTCTACCAGGGTGTTGAGTTCACGCAAAATGTGCAGCAACTGCTCCCGTAAATTGTGGTCTTTCTGAAATTCACTTACATTCAGATAAGGCGGCACTAAATTAGGGTGCGCAGTGGCGTACTCCAATGCCTTGTTGACAAACGCCAAACTCTTGTCGCCTACTTTTAAAAACGACCTTCGCTCTTCATTTGTAAGATTAATAAGAAAAGGCAACGCAGCTTTAATGGCGTTAATCCTGTTAATAATTTGATTGTAGTCACCCGTACTCAGGGTGTCTGACAGATTTTGATACGGAGCCATAATTTTCTCCTTTTGTATTAGCTTCACTTGTTGGGCAAAATGAAAATCGTTTAACTTTACTTGATTTACTCTTTAGTAACCCAACGTTTTTACCGATATACAGCTATAAACGCTGTAAAAAGCCGTTTTATTATATGATGGTTTCTTCACCATAAGCTTTTTCATATTAGTATCTTTGCAGAACTAAATTCTCTTTAAATTAAACATAAAAGCAATAAAAAGATAGCCATTAAAACGGCTTATTTCAGTGTTTTTGGTAACGCTGCACTAGCTATTATAAAAGGCTTAACCGGATTTTTCGGCAACTCGTACGCCTTAATTGCCGATGCCATAGAATCGCTAACCGATGTGCTTTCTTCTGTACTGGTAGTTATCGGCTTAAAGTATTCTACCAAGCCTGCCGATGAAAATCACCCTTACGGGCACGGAAAAATAGAACCACTGGTAACGTTTATAGTAGTGGGGTTTTTAGTAACCTCTGCTACCGTAATTGCTTACGAAAGTATTTTACACATCAAAACTCCACACAAGGCTCCCGAAAACTATACGCTAATTGTGTTGGGTGCTATTGTGGTTATTAAAGAATTGTTTTATCGATTTGTTGCAAAAAAAAGCGACAAGACTAAAAGCTCCTCACTTAAAGCAGATGCCTGGCATCACAGAAGTGATGCCATTACCTCATTTATGGCTTTAATAGGTATTTCCATAGCCATATTTATGGGCGAAGGATATGAGTCGGCCGATGACTGGGCAGCATTGTTGGCATCAGGGTTTATTGTTTACAATGCGTATTTGATTTTTCGTCCTGCCCTAGGCGAAATTATGGACGAACATGTGTATGAAGACTTAATAGAAGAACTTCGAGAAGTAGCCGCTACTGTGGATGGCGTAAAAGGAACGGAAAAATGCTTTGTAAGAAAAGCTGGGCTCTCCTATCATGTAGATTTACACTTAACCGTTGACGGAAATATCTCAGTAAAGAAAGGTCATGACATTGCGCATGAGGTAAAGAGCAAAATACAAAATGAAGTTCCGCAAATAGCCAATGTATTAATCCACATTGAGCCGAACGATTTATAATGCCTTACTATTCTTTTCTACAACAAGCATCTAGCTTGTTGTGGGCTTCTTCGTCAGCTTTTACATCATCGGCATCAAAGCCCATTTTAGCAATAGCCTGGCGTATTTCGTCAGGAGTTATTTTTTTAGGTTTATATACTACGGTAATGATATTGGCTTTATCATCTACTTGATAAGACTTAATGCCTTTGTTATAGATAAAGTTGTTTTTAAAAGTGGCATCGCCTGTTTCGCATATCTGAAAGTGACTGCAATAAATATTAGTTTTCACTTGTAGCGTATCTACTTTCTTTTGTGCTTGCACAAAAACAACACTCATTAAAAAACAAAGGATGGCAACTACTTTTTTCATACCACTAAAATGATTTAACCAAAGGTAAGAATTTAAAAACTTATATCTACCCTTCCATACTCGTGAAAATGGGAAACCTAAGTTTAGCAAAGTTAATTCATTAATTGAGCTACTCATTAAAATACTAGATTCCGCATCAAGTGCGGAATGACGCTCTTTTATGGGTAGTAACGCTCTGGTTTAACGAACTAATCACTAATCAACCAACCACCATTTAACTAGTTAACTAATGGCTTTTGGCTAGTGAACTAGTGGCTATTGGCTCAACTTACGTCATCACCCTCTTGGTCTCCCTCAAGGAGAAGTTAAGATACTGAAACTAGTTCAGTATGACGTTTTAATTTAGTTAACTAATGCCTTTTGGCTAATCAACTAGTGGCTAATGGCTATTGGCTAGTCAACTAATTACTAAATTACCTATCTTAGCCTTATGGAGATAAGTGAATACATTAACAGATTAGATAAAAATACGGAAACAGCCATTGCCTTAGCTAAAAGCTGTACACCCGAACTACTGAACCAAAAGCCAGACACTGGCTGGAGCATTGCGCAAGTGTTAGAACACATCTGCATGACGGAACTGTCCGTTTGTAAACGCATTAGCAAGCCGTCAGAAAAAAGTAACGAAACCGCTACTATTTACGGCAACGAAAAGATGGAAAAAATACTGGTCGGCTACCGTGACAGAAAAGTTGCCGCTCCCGGCTTTCTAGAGCCCAAAGGCGATATTACTTCTGCTGAAGAATTTGAGAAAGTATTTACCGCCCAACGCAACCGACTGAAAGATGATTTAAGCTCCGGTAAATTAGTCATTGACAACAAAGTACACCTTCATCCCAGACTAGGCGAAATGACCATGAGCGATTGGCTTAACTTTTTAATTCATCACACACAAAGACACTTGGAGCAGGTTAAGGATTTGCTTAATGGGTAGCATCATCACAACCGCAGGCGTGAATTCCTTTTGCTTTTTCAAAAGCTTCCTTTCCTTCGGTAATACAGAAATAAATTAAGCCTAGCGCTCCCAATGCATCTATATAAGGTATTTGAAACAGTTCATACAAACCGCTTGACAGCAGCAGTAAAACAGACATATACACACATACCTTGTTACAGTTTGCATCGGCAATCATTGCAGAGGAGTTTAACTCCCTCCCTAAATACTTCTTAGAAATAATAAGTGCCCACATGATTAAAATAGAAATACCCGCAATTACAATTCCCGCAACGGTAGATGTCGGCTGATGTCCTTCAATAATACTTATTACTGCTGATACCAATAATACTACAGCCAACGCATAAAAACACCAGCCTGTAATTTTAAGCGCAACTACTTCAAACTTACTCTTATCAGAATTCGGGTTAGCTCTAATTCTCACCACCATTTGCGCTATACCAATGGCCGATATAGTTTCTACAAAACTATCCATCCCAAAACCAAAGAGCGTAAGTGTTTCATCTTTTACTCCAAAGTAAGCAGACAATACTCCTTCAATTATGTTATATACAATAGTAAAAATGGCTAAAACAATGGCTTGATTGTAAAGTCTGCTATGATTAAGAGATGGTATCAAAATAACTTATTTTTCTCCTAGTAGCTGCTTAGCATTTTCAAGCGCAGCATCGGTAATGGTTTTACCGCTTAGCATTTTTGCCAGTTCCTCTACCCTGCTTGCTGCTTTTAATTCAGCAATGTGTGTGGTGGTCTTTTTCTTTTCATGGCTCTTAAACACTTTATAATGCAAATTGCCTTTAGAAGCCACTTGCGGTAAATGTGTAATACAAATTACCTGATGTTTTTTGGCGATGTCAGTAATCATATCGCCCATTTTATCGGCTATTTCTCCGCTTACGCCTGTGTCTATTTCATCAAATATTAAAGATTGTATGCTATCTTTATGTAAAACAGATTTCAAGCACAGCATCACTCTAGAGAGCTCACCGCCTGAAGCTATTTTACCTAACGGTTGTAAGCCATAGCCTTCGTTAGCGTTAAATGAAAAGTTAATCTCGTCTATTCCTAATGCGTGCAATTGTTTTGCAGGAGTAATTTCCGTTTTAAAATCAGCTTTAGGCATACCTAACTGACGAATTTTCTTTTTTAGCTCTTCGTCTAGCACCTTACTTGCTTTCACACGCTTATCTGTTAGTACAGCAGCTATTTTAAGCAACTCCTTCTCTTGGTGGGCAATCTCTTTTTTAAGTGTTGCTAATCGTTCGTCTTTCGTTTCTGCTTCATACAATTTGTCTGAAATAGCTTTTTTAACTTCTAGCAACTCTGCGGTATTGGCTGCTTTGTGCTTATGTAATAAGGAGTTAATTAAGTTCAAACGACTTTCCATTTCCATCAATCGTTGTGGCTCAAATTCAACGCTATCGTTAATCTCTGAAAGCTCTGCTTCAATGTCATTCAACTCTATCTTTACGGATTCTATTCGTTCAATCAGTTTTTCTAAACCACTATGGTGACGAGCCGCATTATTGGTAGCAGATATAAACTGTTTGATGGATTGTAAAATGTTTTGTTCACCGTCATTTAATAAGCCATAAGCCTGGGCAATGGCCGATTTAATTTCTTCCGCATGGCTCATTACCTTGTAGTCCTCTTCTAGCTGCTGTTCTTCGTTCTCAGTAATCATTGCGCTTTCCAGCTCTTCTAATTGAAACTTAAGGTAATCTACATCTAGGTTAGCGTCATTTGCCTGCTGCTCTATTTCTGCTAATAGTTTTTTGTTGGCGGTATAGGTATTAAACTTAACCGTATAGTCTTCCAGTTCTTTTAATTCGGTAAAAGCATCTAATACTTTAAACTGGAAGTTGTTTTGTTTAAGGAGTGTATTCTCGTGCTGAGAATGAATATCAATTAGCTGCTCGCCTAAGTCTTTTAATACATTTAAGCCAACAGGCGTGTCATTTACAAATGCTCTGGATTTTCCGCTGGGTAATATCTCTCTTCTGATAAAAATAATTTTATCCCAATCTAAATCATTCTCATTAAAAAAGGGTTTTAAAATATTATCGGCAGTAAACTCCCCTTCAATAATGCATTTCGATTGTTCATCAGCCATAGCTGACAGGTCGGCTCTTTGTCCAAGTATTAACGATAAAGCACCAAGCAAGATAGACTTTCCTGCTCCTGTTTCTCCTGTTATAATGGTAAGGTTTTTATCAAAGCGAATATCAAGCTGCTCAATTAGTACATAGTTGGTAATTGAAAGGCGTTGAAGCATATCCTAGTTTTCGAGTATTTGAGCGTACTTTTTGGTGTTTCCAGGGTCAATCCGGTTTAAGAGATTGACGACATTATTCTTTTCTGTTGGTGTGGCTTCTTTAAATAAATTAACTATTTCATCTGCTTTGGAATAGAAAAACAATTGCAGCTGATACGAACCCGGCTTTTGATTATACACATCGGTAAGTAAGTTCAACGTATTTGCAATATGCTCTCTTGATTTAACTAAATCTTTTTGCATGTTATCAAAGCCAATTCTGTGGTACTCATAATAAAGCTTTCTTATGGGTTCGAATACATTGTTTAAAGTGTTTTCAACCACCCAATATCTATTAGAAAAGTCACCAAACGATTTCCAGCCCGGCTCACTGGCGCTTTGCGCATTGTTTGCAATCTGCTGAGCCTTTTTAAAATAAGGTGTTCCGCCATATAATGAAAAAGAATCATAATCTAACCCAATAATATAATAGGCATAATAGGCTAAAACAGATGTAAGATTTGAAATATGGGCATTTTCAGAAAAATCAAGTGGGTCGAACTCCACAAACTCCCAGTCCATGTCTTTATCCACTCGGTTTAGTAAAGTAGAATAATAAGAAGTTCCGTAAACAGGTCTCCTGCTCTGAACATTCAATGTTCCTTTAAATCTGGTAGATGAAGTTCTCTCGGTAACATTAAACGTAAAATTGCACTCTATTCTTTCTTCGGGTGCAAACTTATCTTCCGTCCATTTACGTGAATTCATAAACTCAAAAATGGCTTTTTCCATCACTTCAAACACCCTTCTTTCAGAACCTTCTACCTGATCTGCGTTAACAGAAACTGTGCAATTAAGCTCTTGACTTATAATTAATTGAAAGGAATTAATTAAAGTAAAAAGTAAAGTTAGAAATGTAAGTTTAAACTTCATTAAAAATACTAGTTAATTTAGTTAGAATATCCTCCGCAACTTGTTGCTTTGATTTCAACACAAATTTCTCAATTTTATTGTTTTTATCAATTATAGTTATCTTATTTGTTTCAACATCAAAACCAGCTCCTTCATCTTTTAAAGAGTTAAGGACTATAAAATCAAGGTTCTTAGACTTTAGCTTTTCGAAAGCATGTTGTTCTTCATTCTCTGTTTCAAGTGCAAAACCAATGAGTATTTGATTTTTTGTTTTATTTTCTCCCAAATACTTAAGAATATCCGTTGTTTTAGATAATTCTAAGTTAAATTCAACTTCTTTCTTCTTAATTTTCTCTGCAGCAACTTGTTTTGGTGTGTAATCAGCTACAGCGGCAGCCATTATTATGGCATCAGCATCTTTTTGAAGGGCTTTCACCGCTTCAAACATCTCAGCAGCTGAAACAACATCATTTCTGGTATAGCTGTATTTTGATTCCACCTTACTTGGTCCGCATATTAGTGTAACCTCTGCGCCTAATTCATAAGCCTTGTCGGCAATGGCAACTCCCATCTTACCTGAAGAATTGTTGCCGATAAATCTCACAGGGTCAATTGCCTCATGAGTTGGGCCGGCAGTTACCACTATTTTCTTTCCCTTTAAAACTCCCTTATCAAACTTAGCTTGAATGTAATCAAACAAAGCTTCAGGTTCCTGCATTCTCCCTTCTCCACTTAACCCACTAGCTAACTCTCCACTTTCAGGATTCAATATTTCAACTCCGATTTCTTTAAGTTTATTAATGTTTTCTTGTGTAGATGGATGTTTCCACATATCCAAATCCATTGCGGGAGCAACTGCTACATCGCATCTGGCAGAAAGATAAGTAGCCAGCAATAAATTGTCCGCCTGTCCATTAGCTATTTTAGCAATTGTATTGGCGGTTGCAGGAGCAATCAAAAGTAAATCAGCCCACAAACCAAGTTCAACATGATTGTTCCACTCTCCTGTTTTTTCATTATGAAAATCAGTATAAACAGGATTTTTAGATAACACAGATAATGTGAGGGGTGTTATAAAAGAAGAAGCAGAAGCGGTCATTATAACTTTCACTTCTGCTCCATTTTTTATCAGTAATCTTACTAATAAAGGTATTTTGTACGCTGCTATGCCGGCTGTTATGCCAATTAAAATTTTCTTTCCTTGCAGCATCACCAGAGATTTAATCTCTTACTGTTCGGTAGTTGTTTCAGGGTCTCTGAAGTAAATTTTACCGTCCAAATACTCTTGAATAGCAATTGAAGGTGGCTTAGGTAAGCCTTCATAAAACTTAGAAACCTCTATTTGTTCTCTGTTTTCAAAAATCTCATCCAAATTATCGTTAGCCGATGCAAACTCAGTTAATTTTTGATTTAACTCTTCTTTCAGCATTTTATTAATTTGGTTAGCTCTTTTTGACATCACTAAAACAGATTTGTAAACATTACCTGTTTCGTTATCCAGCTCATGGGTATTTCTGGTAACAATTGATGTTTGAGCGTTTGTTTTTCTAAAGTTCATAACTTATAATTAATTTATTTTTTTAGCGTCTTCACGCATTTTTATTGAATTTTCGAATATGTTTTCAGCCTCTTTTAACATGGAACTATTCGGAAAAACGTCCACAAAATTATAATAAGCATCGATAGTATCCTCAATTCTTTCCAACTTTTTTTTCTGAATACTGTTTTTAGCCAACAAATACTGCGATTTTAAGCTTAAGAAAGTTACCTCTTCAATTTTATCAGAATCAGGAAAATCTTTGATAAAGTTTTCTACAGAAACCATTGTTGCTCTGTAATCTTCAATTTTAAAGTATTGTTTTAAAATTAAATAACTCTTCAACTCAAGCTTTTTAACTAAACTATTTACTAAAATATTACAGGTATCGTTTTTAGTGCTTTTAGGATATGAATTCATAAAAAGTCTGAATTCTTCTAATGCACGATGTGTAGGTGTTTGGTCTAGCGTAGCCGTTGGAACTTGCTTGTAATAACATAATGCACTCATAAAAAGACATTCTTCGGCATATTCACTTTGAGGAAAAGTTTTGGTAAACTTTTTAAAGTAATATCCGGCCAAAATATAATCATATAACTTGTAGTGGTTATATGCATACAAATAATTGATTTCTTCTGCCTTACCTGAACCCCTGTAAAGCGAGACTAATTCTTCAAACAATGGCAATGAACGGGAATAATCTTCATCTTCATAGTAAGAAACAGCTGCCTGATACTTTAAGTCCATATCTCCGCTTTTAAGCAGCTTTTGGTAATCGCTACAGGCAGAGATAATAATTAATAGTAAAAAATAGACAAATACTTTTTTCATATAAAGGCTGCAAAGGTAGTATTTCTTATCAAATTAGTGTTTATAACTAGATTGTTTGAAATTTATTATGAGCAAAAAAACATTACTTTTGTGGGATATTTAATTTAAAATCACATTTATGACTGATTTATTTGAAAAAATCAAACAAAGAAAGAGTCCGCTAGGACAATATTCATCTAAGGCGCATGGTTATTTTACGTTTCCAAAACTTGAGGGACAGTTAGCCAGCAGAATGATGTTTAGAGGGAAGGAAAGATTACAGTGGAGTTTAAACAACTACTTAGGCTTAGGAAATCATCCTGATATTAGAAAGGTAGATGCTGAAGCAGCTGCTGAATGGGGTTTGGCTTATCCAATGGGTGCAAGAATGATGAGCGGAAACACTAAATTTCATGAGCAATTAGAAGCAGAATTAGCAGCTTTTGTAGGGAAGCAAGATGCTATCCTACTAAATTACGGTTATCAAGGAATGGTTTCGGCAATTGACTGTTTAGTAGATCGAAACGATGTAATTGTTTATGATGCAGAATCTCATGCTTGCATTATTGATGGGGTTAGACTTCATCAAGGTAAACGCTTTGTTTATCAGCACAACAATATTGAAAATCTTGAAAAGCAACTTGAAAGAGCAACAAAATTAGTTACACAAACAGGTGGTGCGATTCTTGTTATTACCGAAGGAGTTTTTGGAATGTCCGGTAATCAAGGAAAACTTAAAGAAATTGTTGATCTTAAGAAAAAATATACTTTCAGACTGTTTGTTGATGATGCTCATGGAATTGGAGTAATGGGTGAAACCGGTGCAGGAACAGGAGAACATCAAGGATGTAATGATGGAATTGATGTGTATTTTGGAACTTTCGCAAAAGCATTTGCAAGTATTGGCGGTTTTATAGCTGCCGAAGAACATATCATCATGCACATGAGATATAATATTCGTTCTCAAATTTTTGCTAAATCATTACCTATGCCTTTGGTAATTGGAGCATTGAAACGTTTGGATATGATAAGAACCATGCCTGAATTAAGAGAAAGCATGTGGAATATTGCAAACGCCCTTCAGAAAGGTTTGAAAGAAAATAACTTTAATCTTGGTACTACTGACACACAGGTTACTCCGGTATTTTTAAAAGGTGGTGTTGGTGAGGCTTCTAACATAGTATATGATTTAAGAGAAAATAAAAATCTTTTCTGTTCAATTGTTGCCTACCCTGTAGTGCCTAAAGACGTTATTATGCTAAGATTAATTCCTACAAATATGCATACATTGGATGATGTTAAATACACTATTGATTGCTTTGCGGAAATTAAAGCTAACCTAGAAGCTGGAGAATATCAAAAAGAGATTATAGCAGCCGGAGGGTTTTAAATATATTTTATAGACCAATTACAAGCCACATTCATTGTGGCTTTTTTATTTATAAATTGTCATATAAATTGATGATATTTACACTTCAATAAAATTAAGTGAAAGCAACACTATCAGTTTTATTATTCATACTAATTAACCTAAGCCTTTATTCACAAGAAAGAGGAAGTAAGTTTTATATTTTATGGGGTTATAATAGAGCTGTATTCTCTCCTTCTAACATTCACTTCAAAGGGGAAAATATTGATTTTACACTTTTAAAAGTAAAAGCGAAAGACCGACCAACCCCCTTTGATTTATCCACCTATATTAATCCACAAACCATGTGGATTCCACAATACAACTATAGAATTGGATATCACATAAACAATAAATTTGCTATTTCTGTTGGTACCGATCACATGAAATATATTGTAAATCAATACCAAGACGTAAAATTTAAGGGTGATATTTTATTAAATAATTCCAGAAGACACTCTGAAGGTGCTGAAGTAATTTCTATCACTCCTGACTTTTTGGAGTTTGAACATACCGATGGTTTTAATTACATTAACACTCAGCTTGAGCGGACCTTTGTTGTTCATACGTTTTCAGATAATTTTTCATTTAATTTTAAAATTGCTCCCGGAATTGGCGTTATGATTCCCAGAACCAGTGCAAAACTAATGGGCTATGAAAAAAGTGATAAATTTCACTTTGCAGGATTGGGAGCTTCTGTCGCCCTAGTTCCTCACTTTCAATTTTTTAAGCATTTCTTCATTCAATCAGAATGGAAAACCGGCTACGTAAACATGTTTGATGTAATAGTTAATGAAAATGTAAAGGCAAGGCACAAAGTATTTTTTGAACAATACAATATTTCTGTAGGAGCTTCATTTAACATAGCAAGAAAAAACAAGGCATGAGATTTTCAATACCACTTAAAAGATATATTATGAAATATTTATTTCTACCTCTAATACTACTAAGCGTTTCTTCATTCTCACAAAATGGTTATTGGCAGCAGAAGGCAGACTATGAAATGGAAATAGATATGGATGTTAAAACACATATTTATAAAGGAAAACAAAAAATAACCTATACTAATAATTCACCCGACACCTTAAAGAAAGTTTACTATCATTTATATTTTAACGCCTTTCAGCCGGGAAGCATGATGGACGTGAGGTCAAGAAACTTACCTGACCCTGACGAAAGAGTTGGCGATAGAATTTCGAAATTGAAAGATAACGAAACGGGATACCAAAAAATATTAAGCTTAACTCAAGATGGAAAAAAACTGGAATTTGAAGAGCATGAAACCATTCTAAAAGTAACTTTAGCGGAACCAATTCTACCCGGAAAAACAGTTGTTTTTGAATTAACAAATGAGGCAAGAATACCTTTACAAATTAGAAGGTGTGGTAGAAATAACAAAGAAGGAATTGATTACTCTTTTAGTCAATGGTATACAAAGTTATGTGAATACGATAAAGACGGCTGGCATCCAAATCCTTATATCGCCAGAGAGTTTTATGGTGTTTGGGGAAATTTCGATGTTAAAATATCTATTGACTCCAGTTACATTTTAGGAGCCACAGGTGTTCTACAAAACTCTGAAGAAATTGGAAAAGGTTATGGGAAAAAAACTTCGGCAACTAACTCACAAAAACTAACTTGGCATTTTAAAGCTGAAAATGTTCACGACTTTATGTGGGCAGCTGATCCGGACTACACTCATACTACCAGACAAGTTGAAAATGGTCCGTTATTACATTTTCTATATCAGGCTTCAGAAGACACGAAAGCCTGGAAAGAATTGCCTGAATACACCGAAAAACTATTTATTTGGGCAAGTGAACATTTTGGAAAATATCCTTATCCGGTTTATTCTGTTATACAAGGTGGTGACGGTGGAATGGAATATCCTATGGCTACACTTATAACAGGTAAAAGAGGCAAAGGAAGCTTAGTTGGCGTTACTGTGCACGAAGCGTTTCATAGTTGGTATCAATGCTTATTAGCTACCGATGAAGCCCAATATCCCTGGATGGATGAAGGCTTTACAACTTATGCCAGCAACAGAGCAATGCAATATCTTTTCAATACCGATAAAGATAAAGCACAAGAAAGCAGCTATTTATCGTATGCTAAACTTGCTGCCAGTGGTTTAATGGAACCAATTTGTACTCACGCTGACCATTATAATACTAATTTTGCGTATGGAGTCGGCTCCTACTCAATGGGCTCAATATTTTTACACCAACTAAGTTATGTAATTGGTCAAGAAGCTTTAGACAATACGTTAAAAAAATACTTTAATGAATGGGCCTTTAAACACCCGCACCCAAGAGATTTTATAAGAATAACCGAAAAAGTGAGTGATATGGAATTAGATTGGTATTTAGCGTACTGGACTCAATCAACTAAACACCTTGACTATGCTGTTAAATCGGTTGATAAAAATAAAAAAGGAACTACTATTGAGTTAGAAAGAAAAGGCGATATGATTATGCCTGTAGATGTTAAGATTGAATACGTTAACGGAAATATAGAATACTACTCAATTCCTTTATCTATAATGTACAATCACAAAAATGATGAGTATAATGGAAAAAAAGTAAAACCGTTAGAAACCTGGAAATGGGTAAACCCAATTTACAGTTTTGATATAGAGGTAAAAACTAAAGAAATAAAAAGTGTAGAAATAGACCCTTTAGGTAAATCAGCAGACTTAAACCGAGATAATAATAAATTCAATATTAACTAGAGTGGTCCGCAATAATAACCCAATCATCATTAATTTTTTTCCAAATAATAGTTGAGTAGCCTGATAGCGTATCACTTTTTCGAAATAAATTCCAATTACCAATCATAATTGCTGTTTGCTCTCCTAGGGCATCAATAGATTTAATATCAAACCTAAGTTTTCCCATTAAGTCTTTATTTGAATACGATTTTTTATAGTTGTTTAATGTCCTATCCCAACCTTTCTGCAAACCATTTTTTCCAATAAATTTTAAGCTATCAGACTTCCAATACGTCTGCATAAAGCATTCAATATCGCCATTATTCCAGCAATCTTCTTGTAGTTGTATTTTTTCTTCCAGCTTTTGCTTGTCAAACGAATTAGTTGTACAAGCAATCAAAAAAAAAAGAATACCGTATAAAGGTATTCTCTTAACAATTAGAGTCTTTTTATTCATTAAAATTGATGATAATTACTTCTAACCACTAATTTTTTAGTTAATTGTTCTTCACCATTTTGAAGAACAATTAGGTAAACTCCACTTTGTAATTGACTTTCAAAATTGAATTTTTCAGTAGCACTTCCATTAGAGGTATTTATCTCCTTACGCATAATTTCCTTACCAAGTAAATCAACAATCTTAACGGTAGTCATCTTTTTATCATTCACTCCGGCAATATCAATAGTGAAATTAGTTCCGTTATTCGGATTAGGGAAAATTGATAAATTTATATCCTCAGTTAAAATATGCGGTTCTTCACTGTTTTCATCACCACCGGATATTCTAAATGAATTAGGAGTAGTAATTTGACAAACTGGTCCATAAGAAGTATATACTCCACCCACCTCTGCTCTGACTCTAACATCATAAGTTGTGTTTAATTGAATTCCTGGGACATTATTAACATAAACAAACCTCCATTGATAATTACGTGTCATAACTTGATTGAAGCCCAAACCAGTGTTTACAAACTCGTATTGATATCTAGTAGCATTTGGAACCTGATCACAAAGAATGTAATTAGAAAAACTTGACATAACTATTCCACAATCACTATTAACTAATTTAGTTGTTAAGCCTCCCGCAGGAGTAGTAACTTGACAAACTGAACCGTAAGAAGTATAAACTCCACCAACTTTTGCTCTAACTCTTACATCATAGGTTGTAGAATTTTGAATGCCGGGCACTTCATTTACATAAACAAACCTGTATGCACTTTGCCTTACAATAGTTTGATTATAACCTAGACCAGTGTTTACAAATTCATATTCATACTCTGTAGCATTTGCATAGTAATCACACATAATATAATTTGTATAGCTAGTCATAACTATACCACAATCAGAAGATCTAAGTTGAGTAGATTGAGTACCCGATGGAGTAGTAACTTGGCAAACAACACCATATGAACCATACACTCCTCCAACTCTTGCTCTGACTCTTATATTGTAAGTTGTTCCACTTAATATTCCAGGAACATCTTTAATATAAAGGAATCTCCATTGATAATTTCTTATTACTGTTTGATTAAAACCTAGACCAACATTACTTATTTCATATTCGTATTGATCTGCACTAGGAACATAATCGCAGATAATATAAGTAGTATAATCCGGTAAAGTTATTCCACAGTGTGCATTAATTAATTTTGTTGTACCACAATTATTCACAGTAATATAGTTGGTTTGAAGTAAAGTATCCGAACCATTAGCATTAGTTGCTATCAACTGTACATTATAGGTTCCTGCTGTATTATATGTAACTGTTGGATTTTGTGAAGTTGAGCTTGACGGTGTTCCGCCCGGGAACGACCATGTCCAGCCAGTAGGTGTGTTAGTGCTTAAATCAGTGAAGTTAACCGTGTTTCCGGCACATAATGTTGTAGGTGTTCCTGAGAAATTAGCAACAGGAGCAGAACCACAAGTATTAACAGTAATGTAATTGGTTTGCAACAAAGTATCCGAACCATTAGCATTAGTTGCAATTAGCTGTACGTTATATGTACCGGGAGTATTGTAAGTAATCGTTGGATTTTGTGAAGTTGAACTAGATGGTGTCCCGCCAGGGAACGACCATGTCCAGCCGGTTGGTGTATTGGCGCTTAAATCAGTAAAGCTTACCGTGTTTCCGGCACATAATGTAGTAGGTGTCCCTGAGAAATTAGCAACAGGTGCCGGGCAAGAATTTACAGTAATATAGTTAGTTTGAAGTAAAGTGTCTGAACCATTAGCATTAGTTGCAATCAGCTGTACATTATATGTACCGGGAGTGTTATAGGTAATCGTTGGGTTTTGTGAAGTTGAACTTGACGGTGTCCCGCCAGGAAATGACCATGTCCAGCCGGTTGGAGTATTTGTACTTAAATCAGAAAAGCTTACCGTATTTCCGGCACATAGTGTTGTAGGTGTTCCTGAAAAATTAGCAACTGGTGGGCTTGCTAAAGGAATAACTGTAGTATATAACCCTCTACCATGAGTTGCAGCTACAATTGTTCTATCAGCACTTCTGTATTGCAACATATCTGTTCTAACATTTGCAAGACCTGAGTTAGTTGGCGACCAATCTACCGACCCTGCTGTTAAATCAGTTGTTGACCAAACACCCACTTCAGTAGCAAGAAAAGCTTGAGTATAGTCAAAGGGGTTATACATTGCCCACCTAACGGGCATATTTGGCAAGTTACCTTCTTTGTTTGTCCATGAACTTCCTCCATTGGTAGTTTCCCAAACAGATACCACTCCATAGTTTGATAAAGTCACCAGTAATTGTTGTTCACTTGCTCCTATTGCAATACAAGAAATATTGCCGGCAGGAATTCCGCTACCAATATTTGTTATAGTTGGAGAACCTCCTTGTGCATTAGAAACTTTATAAACGTCACCTGCATCAGTTCCCACAAAAACTGTAGAATTACCAGCAGTTGCATAAGGAGATGCTGAAATATGAGAAACATCATCTAAAGAAGCTGTAATAGTAACAGTTCCAGATGTAGCAGCTCCAAAAGGACTAGCTATTCTTTTTAGTCTTAATGATGAACCATTCGCAAAACCTGAATAGTAAATATCTTCTTTATCGTCATAATCAGATGGATTGATAAATAAACCGGTAGTCTGATCGTTGCTTATTTGACTAGTTCCGGACGACCAGTTATTAGTTGTCCTATAAACTACATTATATACATATTGACTAATTTGATTATTTCCATTGGATTGATCGATATGACAAAATGCTCCGTCACCACCGGTTACCTCAGTCGTAGAGCTTATACCTGCAGTTGTAAACTTATGTGTTCCGTTATCTTGAGCACCGGCCAACATATTATTTGAACCCGAAGCTCCATTAATGGCTGCGGCATAAAACTGTGTTACGTTATAACCATTATTTCTAGCCGAAATAGTAGGCATACTTGCATTTGCATTGCTTGAGTATGACACTCCTCCATCATGACCAAATATAATCTCAGTGCTTGAACCGGGCTTATAAACTGCGACATGCTGGTCAGCATGTACTTCTTGAAAACCAAATCCACCATACCAATGAGATACTTGAGACCAAGAGGAACCGCCATTTGTAGATTTAAACAAATCAATACCTCCTACAAATAGTGTATTTGAATTATTAGGATCAACGTCAACAGATAAATCATACCATGCTTGACTACGCGTAAAATCTGATGCAGGAATACCGGTATCTGCATCATTAGGTAAGGCTAAAGTTGACCAATTTGCACCCTTGTCTGTTGATTTATAAATAGCTAATATACCATTTCCACTTCCCTGAACTAAAGCATAAATAACATTAGCATTATTTGGAGCACAGCCTAATTCAATTCTTCTAATTCCCGTAGTTGGGAAACCATTAGAACCAGTGTTAAGTTTTGTCCATGTAGTTCCGTTTGTTGAGCTGTAAACACCATCAGTAGAAAAAATACCCAATGCTGCGTATAGTGTTCCGTCTGCTCCAATTTCAATATCGGCTGCTCTGTTTGTTGAAGCTCCCACTCCTGAGCCTAACACCTTAGTCCAAGATGAACCACCGTTTGTTGATCGTATTATTCCACTACCATTAGTAGACGCATAAACATCTCCATTACTCGCCACAACAATTTTATTGTAATATAAATAAACAAAAAAAAAAAATAGGTGATACCATGATGCTCCTCCGTTTGTGCTTTTCCATATTCCACCACCGGCAACGGCATCTATATTAAAAAATCCTTCTCCCGTTCCTGCATAAAAAGTAGTAGTGGTGGTAGGATCATAAGCAATAGTAGTTACGGCTAAATTATCCCAAAAATCATTAATAGGAGTCCATTGAGTAGAACTACTTGTAATATTTGTATTTCTCCACAATCCACCGGCTACACCTCCTGCAAAAACCGTTCGACCGGTTCCATCATTTGGATCCCACATCAAGGCTCTTGTTCTTCCACCAAAGTTATTAGGTCCTCTTTCTGTCCATGTAATTCCGGGAATAGCTGTTTTGTTTTGTTGAACAAGTAAATCCGTTTTTTTGTGAGCAATAATCAACGCATCTTTCGGAACATAACCCAATGCCGGATCTAGTGTTTGCAAAACATTTAATTCATTAGCCAAATCTGGTCTATCCTTCTTAGGAATAGCCTTTAACTGCTCTTTTGTATAGTGAGGTCTATTTTTATATTCGTGATTTTTTAAAAATTCTTTATACTCTTCTTTCTTTTGTTGATTGTATAAATCAGAGTGTTGAGCAAATAAACTAGTGGCTAAAAAAATAACCGCCAGACTAGCAGCGTAGATTTTTTTCATAAAGTGGATTTTGATGAAATTTAACTATGTTTTGTGAGTCGAAAAAATAATTTCGACAATCACAGGATTTCTTACGATGAAACTTAAAAAAGGTTATACCAATTTTTTAATAAAGCACCTTCTTCTTTTATGTTGAATATGTTCGTAATTTTTCCAGTTAGATATAGCGCTAGTATTAGTTTCAAAAATACCGGTAGTTTCAATATACTTCATGCCTTTACTAACCATAACATTTTGGAGTTCAGCCATTAAAATTACGGCTGCTCCTGTCGCCTGATGTTCGGTTTTCACTCCGGTAAGCATTTGATCCATGGTGTCGTTATTTTTTGCAGCTCTGGCCTGCAGAATATGCCAAAATCCAAACGGAAACAGTTTTCCACCTGCTTTTTGCATTGCTTTTGAAAGACTGGGCAACCCAATAACAAAACCTATAGTTTCATCTTTCATCTTTACCAATTTCACAAACTCAGGGTTCAATAGCTTAATATATTTCTCACGATAGTAAGCAATCATTTCATCAGAAAACTTAGTTACAAAAGGCAAATCATCAAATGAATCATTTAATATTTGAAAAATAGTATTTGTGTATGGCAATAATTCCGATGTTTTAGTAAAATGCATTACATCAATTCCATAACGTTTGGCAATTAGTTTTGCACCTCTGCCTGCTTTATTTACGGCTGTTTCTCCTATTGTTAGTCTAAACTCTAGCCAATCAATTTCCTTTTCATAACCAAAGCTTTCTATCATATTCTTATAATAAGGATGATGGTAAACAGAGGCTATAGACTGAAGATGATCAAACCCTTCAATCAACATTCCTTGTGTATCCAAGTTAGAAAATCCTAACGGACCATGAACTTCAGTCATTCCTTGTTCTTTCAGCCAGTTTTCAGCAGTAGCAAGCAACTCAGATAAAACATTTTTATCGTCTATAAATTCTAAACGAGATATTCTGCCAATTTTTTTTCCGACTTTTTCGATGTAGGGTTTATTTATAATTGCCCCTATCCTACCCACACATTTATTTCCGTTAAAAGCTAGCCAAAATTTTGCATCACAAAACTTGAATGCAGGGTTGGTAGAAGTTTGTAATGATTTTACTTCATCTACCTTCATTGGCGGAACCCAATTAGAGCTTCCTTTATATAACTGAAATTGAAAATCAACAAACTGCTTACAATCTTCTTTGGTTATTACTTCTCTTATTGTAATTGACATTTAATACTTTTTAATCGATGCTAAGATAATAGAAATGTTGGACTTTATCTGAGTAATTACAAACTCCTAAAAACAAAAAATTAACATAAGTTTAACTATACTAACCACTTGAAAAAAGAAAAAAATGCAAAGTGAATGCTTAAGTTTGTAAATAAATTTAGAAAACATGAAAAAAATAACTTATACAATTGCTATTGCCTTAGCAAGTTTAACCCTTGCTTTTAAAGCAGACCATACTAACACCATTTCCGTTAATACAGAATTAAGTTCTATTGAGTGGATAGGAAAAAAAGTTACCGGTGAGCATGCCGGAAATATTAAGATTAAATCTGGTTCTTTGATTATGGACCATGGATTACTTTCCAGCGGAAGTTTTGTAATTGACATGACTAGCATTACATGCACTGACTTAAAAGGCGGAAGTGCTGACAAATTAGTTGGTCATTTAAAATCGAAAGATTTTTTTGATGTAGAAAATCATACTACAGCTACTTTTAAAATTGAAAGCGCCAACTTTATTGAGCCAAAAGAAAACAAAGGTAACAACTACCAAATTAAAGGGAAGCTTACTATTAAAGGTATTGAAAGTGAGTTGAGCTTTCCTGCAAAAGTGGAAGTAAAAGACGGTGCTGTTGCTGCTTATGCCATTGCAGAAGTTGACAGAACCAAGCATGATATTAAATACGGCTCAGCCAGTTTTATTGACGGTATAGGAGATAAAGCTATTGACGATAACTTTACACTTAAGATTAAGATAGCCGCAAAATAAACACTCGATTACTACCATAAAAAAAGCCCGAACAATGTTCGGGCTTTTTAGTATCTGTTTGTTTACTAGCTATCAATTTTAGCGTACTTCGCATTCTTCTCAATAAACTCTCTTCTTGGTGGTACATCATCACCCATTAACATTGAGAAAATTCTATCCGCTTCTGCTGCGCTATCAATCGTTACCTGACGTAATGTTCTATGCTCAGGATCCATAGTTGTTGCCCAAAGCTGTTCAGCGTTCATCTCTCCCAAACCTTTATATCGTTGAACGGTAACGCTACTCTCTTTACCTGCTCCTTTCATTTCCTCTAACATTTTATCACGCTCTTCATCATTCCAGCAATATCTTTGGTCTTTTCCTTTCTTTAATAAATATAAAGGAGGAGTAGCAATATAAACATATCCATTCTCTACCAACTCCTTCATGTGTCGGAAATAGAACGTTAAAATCAAGGTCTCAATGTGGCTACCATCTACATCGGCATCACACATGATGATGATTTTGTGGTATCTTAGGTTTTCTAGGTTCAGAGCTTTTGCATCTTCTTCAGTACCTACTCTCACTCCAAGAGCTGTGTACATATTTTTAATCTCTTCGTTTTCAAAGATTTTATGATGCATCGCTTTTTCAACATTCAAAATTTTACCTCTTAATGGTAATATCGCCTGAAATCTTCTATCTCTACCCTGCTTAGCCGTTCCGCCCGCTGAATCTCCCTCAACTAGATAAATCTCACATTGGCTAGGGTCTTTTTCAGAACAATCGGCTAATTTTCCCGGAAGACCTGTAGAAGTAAGTACATTTTTTGGTTGCCCAATTTCTCTAGCC
>ERZ869936.1041-NODE-1041-length-21590-cov-33.512515_pt1 | contig 21590 bp, 14 predicted proteins | sample MGYA00520876_ERZ869936 | MGnify/ENA primary metagenome ERZ869936 (study PRJEB32218, sample SAMN09650985) | biofilter metagenome | isolation source: enrty point of leading RO module | place: Saudi Arabia: Thuwal, RO plant located on Red Sea | collected 2016-02-17...
TCCGACGGCGAGGATGTGGACGGCTCCGCATTCGACTTCGTGTTATCGAGCAGTCGGTCTTGCCGCCGCATCGTGTCCGCGGTCCGTCGGAAGATTTTGTCGCGGGCGTAGAAGTCCTTGGCCCGGATCTGCAGTCGCTGAACGGTCTGCGAGTCTCCCTTCTCGCGAGCGTACTCGATCGAGACCATGATCGAGTCGTGGGCATCGCGAAACTGCTTGTTCGCCGCCCGGACGGCGGCCTCGATCTCGTAATAGCGGGCCCACAGGTCCTTCATCGTGGCCCGCCGCTTCTCGCGCAATTTCTGTTCGAGTCGCGTCTTGGTGGGCAGCGCCTCGACCAGCGTTTCGAGGTCGACGATCGCCTGCTTCGCCGTGGAAAACACCTTCTTCGCGGCCACCGGATCGAAGATCTCGTCGTCGCCGCAGGTGGTCAACAGCCACGTGTAGCTGAGGATCGCGGCCACGTTCAACTCGGTCGCCAGTTCGGCGGGCTGCAGATCGATCAGGTGTTGGTACTTCTCGCGGGCTTCGTGATAGGCTCCACGGGCTTCGAGCCCCCGAGCTTCGCGAAAGATGTCGATCAGCGTCCGGCTGGAAAGCAGCACGACGCCCGCTTCGCTCTCCTCGATCGGCTGCTGGGACGGCTCCCAGGCAAACTGCTCGGTGAAGAGCTTCTCCAAGCTGCCGCGGCTCATACCGCCGTAGACCTGGCCGCCGGCCAGGAACATGTTGGGCACGCCGGTCAGACGGTAGCTGGCCCCCAGCTCGACGTCGCGGCGAGATCGTAGCCACATCGCGTCGTCGTTCATCGCCTCGTCCAGAGCCTGGTCGCCGACCAATTCGCTGGCCTTGGCGCGCGCCAGCTCTTCGTCGACTTCCTTTTGGTTCTCGTAGATCCAGTTGACGAACGGCTCGAATTTCTCCGGATCGGCCAGGGCCACGCCGATCGCCAGCCGCGAAAGCTCGCAGGCGTAGCGATGCTCGTCCGTGAATTGGGCCCCCTTCATCATCTTGTTGCAGCCGACCGACAGCGGGAACATCCGCATGTCGACACGAAGCTGGCCGGGATAACGCTTCTGGATGGACGTGATCACGTCGTTGGCGCGTTTGCAGTGCTCGCAGGTAAAGCAGGTAAAGGTGACGATCTTGTGCGGTGCGTCACGCGGACCCTTGACCGTCCAGATGATCGGTTCTCCCTGCCCGGGACCGTCGAGGGCTAGCTTGTCAATCACGTTGCCGAGTCGCTTGACGTCGAGCTCCGCGTCGATCACCGGGGCCTTCAGCACGGCCGGCGCGTCGGAGTGAAACTGATTCATGAAGACGATCTGGCCCGTCACGATCAGCAGCGCAAAGATGACGTGATAGGCAATCGGCAGGATCGGCAGTGGGGGGACGTTGGCCTTCCAGCGACGAAACTGTCGGTGTCGCCAATCCTGGGTTCCGTAGACGAGTGCCAGTCCGAAGAATGTGAAGTTCGCCAGGTGCAGTCCCAGGCAATAGATGCAGAACTCGCCCAGCACCGCGGCCATGACGTAAATCGACCAGATTCCCGCTGCCAACCCGATGGCCGAAATCACCGAGAGCAACAACGAGAGCGGAGGCGCTAACGAGAGCTGAAATCCGTAGCGGACGAATAGCAGCAGCAGGGCCACGACCAGATAATAGCCGAGCGACCAGCTCGTCAGCGGAACCGAGAAAATCCGGCTATACTCGCTCTGCAGCACCACGCCGCATCCGGCCCCGGCGCTGCAACCTGGGGGCAAGCGATCGCCCCAGGTGGTCGCGATGAGCACCAGATTGACCCCGAATCCGGCGAACCAGGCAGCCCACAACAACAGATAGAGCCACAGGCTCGGTTCCTGCTCCCGGGTACCTGCATCTGGAACGTCTTGAGCTGAATCCGTCGGCTGCAACATCGAAAGGGCGAGTCGAACTGGAGGTTCTCGGAGTTCCGCAGGGCACGGGCGTTCCGCAGGGCACGGGCAATAATCTCCATTATAGGCGGCCGGTCGTGCCAGCAGCCAGTCGCGGCCCGTCTGGCGACGTTGAGCAAATTTGGGCCGCTGCGAAAACTAGGGAATGCGAGGCTCGTCGTGACACGATCTTTTCAACCGCGGAGCGAATAACCTGCAGTGATGAGCATTGCCCTCGCGATTCTTCTTGTCTGCCTGCTGGTCGCCCTGTGGTCGCTGAATCTGGTTTCCCTGCCGGGGAACTGGTTGGCCGCGGGGGTGACGTCGGGCTACTGGTTGCTCGAAGTGGGCGAGGGCCGCACGGCCATCGCGGGCGAAGTCGTCGTGCTGGTGATTCTCCTTGCGGCGCTCGCCGAGTTGGTCGAGTTCCTGGCCGGCGCGCTGGGGGCCACCAAGGCGGGCGGCAGCAAACTGGCGGCGGTCCTGGCCCTCTTGGGGTCGATTGCCGGCGCGCTGACCGGGGCGGCCGTGGGCAGTGTGCTGCTGCCGATTCCCATCGTGGGCACGGTGGTGGGCGCGCTGTTGCTCGGTGCCCTCGGATCGCTGATGGGCGCGATTCTGGGAGAGACCGCCTTGGGGCGATCGTCGGACGAAAGCTGGAACGTGGGCAAGGCGGCCTTCTTCGGCCGTCTGCTGGGCACGCTGGCCAAGTCGATGATCGGCGCCGTCGCCGTGGCGGTGGTGGCGGTAGCCGTCTGCTTCTAGAAACGCTGGCCCGTCAGCTGTGCGAACGCTCGAGACCGAAGTTGAGCTTCAGCTGGTCGCCGGCGTCCTCCTTCGGATTCAATTCCTTGAACAGCAGGCTCGGCTGAATGTCGCGATTGTTCTGATACTTGTCGCTGTCGTAAGCCGTGTACTCGCCCGTCAGCTCGTGATAGAAGATCTGGCAGATCGGCACGCCGGGGTAGATGCGCACCGGCTGCACGGCGAACATCTCCAAGGTCCAGAACCCACAGAACCCGACGTCGCCAAAGCCCGCGGTCACGTGCACGAACAGTCCCAGTCGCCCCACACTACTGCGACCCTCGATCATCGGCACCAAATCGTGCGTCTCGGTGCGTTCGGCGGTGCGTCCCAGGTAGAGCTGGTTGGGGCTCAGCACGAGGCCGTCGGCGGGAATCTCGATCCGTCGCACGCGGTTGGCGCTCTTCATGTCGAGCACAACCTCTTCGTAGACCATCAACTCGTCGTGCAACGTGAGGTTGTAGCTATTGGGATTGAGGTGCCGCTCGTCGAAGGGGTCGATGACGATCCCCTCGCCCAATCGCTCGCGAATTTGATGCCCGGAAAGGATCATGGTCGACCTCTCTTCCTTGCCAGTCGCTCTTGCCAGTCGCGCACTTGCCAGGCGCGCCGATGCCAAGCGCACTAGGCGACCCACTTCCCGTGGCCGTGGGCACAGCGGGCCTTGGCGTGCGCGGCAACCCCCGAACGTGGCGCTTGTGCGTTGCCCGAGCCGCGGCACCGGCTGCAACTCATTTGACCCCCACGCGAGGACAAATCGCCTCGAGCATGCACTCGTCGCACTTGGCTTTGCGGGCCGTGCAAACTTGCCGTCCATGTTGAATTACGCGATGGCTGAAGTCAATCCACTCCTTCCGCGAAATACGCTCACAAAGATCGGCTTCGATATTCACGGCATCCTTCGGGTCGCGTTTGGTCAGCCCGGTGCGGTAGGCAATCCGCCCCACATGCGTGTCGACGACGACCCCCGAGGCAATCCCGAAGGCGGTTCCCAGCACGACGTTCGCGGTCTTGCGACCGATGCCCGGCAGCTCGGTCAATAAGTTGAGATCGCGAGGCAGGTCGCCGCCGTAAAATTCGACGAGCTGCGTGCAGCAATCCTTGATGTTCTTGGCCTTGTTGCGGTAGAAGCCGGTGCTCTTGATGGCCCGTTCGAGCGTGGAGAGCCGCGCGTTGGCGAAATCCTGGGCGGAGCGGTACTTCTTGAACAACGACCGCGTCACTTGATTGACGCGCTCATCGGTACACTGGGCCGAAAGAATCGTGGCCACGAGCAATTGCACGGGCGATGTGAACCGCAACGAGCACCGCGCTTGCGGGTACTCTTTACGCAGTCCCTGGACGACCTTCGCCGCGTGCTTTTTCTCTCGCGCAGAAGCAGCCACAAGTAATCCCGATCAAGACGCTAACTGGCTTCGCACGCAGCTTCAGTCGCGCCCCGACCAGCCGTGCTAACCTTCAGTTTAGTGGAATGTCCATAAATCGTGTCAAGTATCACTTCATCGAAGACCCCTCGAAAGAACCGCGTCGTTCGGGTGCCCCGTTCACGCGCTGGCCGCGACGCGGGGCATCGCAAAATTCGGCCGGGCGCGCGATACTGATGCCGCGTGATGGTGGCCCGTACGGTCCACGCTGCCGTGGAGCGCGGTGGCGTAGCGGCTTTGCTCTTGTGGGCGACACCCGTTACGACGACGTCGTCAGCAATGGCCCCTCGACTGCGGTACCTCGAATGAACCCCGACTCCGAGTATACCCCCGAATTCCTCCATGGCGTGGAGTTGTTTAACAACTGCGAGTTCTTCGAGGCGCACGACGTCTGGGAGGAACTGTGGGCCGAATATCGAGGACCGTCGCGAGAATACTACCAAGGGCTCATCCAGACCGCCGTGGCCCTGCACCATTTTTGCAACGGCAACATTCGCGGCGCGCGGAAGCTCTATCACAGTAGCCGCAAGTACCTCGATCCCTATCGTCCCCGGCACATCGGCATCGATCTCGACAAGTTATTCGGGGAGATGGAAGCCTGCTTCCGCGAGATCATCGAGAGCGAAGAAGAGTTTCCCAAGATCGAGATCGTCGCCGATCTGATTCCCGACATCGAACTCGACCCGCCGCCGCCCGCTGCGGACAACTGAACCGCACGCGGTGCGAGCTTCCCAGGCCGCGGTCGAAGAGACACCAAGACCACGCCCCACGTCGTTTCAGCAAGCGCCGTGGGCGGAGCGTTCGTGCGGCCGAGGCCCTGCCGCTTGACCGTGCCTCGGCGGACTCTTAGGATCGAACAAGTAGGCTTGGATGTGAGTTGGAATCGGTTCGCCGTCGTGCGAGGTGGCCGAGAATCGCGATGGGAGAGACAGGATTCATGAAGGAAACGGTCGACGAATTTCGCGGGAGCCTCGTCGACGAGGCCGACGACGTCGAGTCGTCGTCCACGGCGCCGGTCGACTTGCCGCGCATCGAGCGGGCGGTGCGAGAGATTCTCGCCGCCGTCGGCGAGGATCCCGATCGGGAAGGCCTGCGCGATACGCCCGGACGCGTCGCGCGCATGTACGCCGAACTGTTCGGGGGTCTGCACGAAGATCCGCGGGCCCATCTGCAGCGCTTCTTTACCGAACAATACGACGAGGTCGTGCTGGTTCGCGACATCAGCTTCAACAGCATGTGCGAGCATCACCTGATGCCGTTCATGGGCAAGGCCCATATCGGCTACATGCCCGCCGGCAAGGTGGTGGGACTGAGCAAACTGGCTCGCGTTGTGGAGGTCGTGGCCCGTCGCCCCCAGGTGCAAGAGCGGATGACCGAGACGATTGCCGACCTGTTGGAAACGGAAATCGACGCCAAGGGCGTGGCGGTCGTCATCGAGGCGACCCACACCTGTATGACGGTGCGTGGCGTGCGGAAGCCCGGCAGCCTGTGCGTCACGTCGGCGATGAAGGGCCTGTTCCGTTCGCATCTTTCCAGCCGCTCGGAAGTGATGACGTTGATCTACGGGAATCGTCGCTAGCCGACGGAGGCCACCGAGTCGCCTCGTCTTGCCCGAGCAGCGCTCCTGCGGCGCGTCCGCGGCAGGAGACGACTCGTCGTCATGGAAACGCTCTATCAATTCGTGCTGCGTTTGGCGTTCGGGCTCGCCCTGGCCATGGCCTGCACGTCGCCCCGGCTGGTGACCTCAGGCTACTATCGGGTGCACACCTACGTGCTGCTGGGGCTGAATGTGCTGGCGGCCCTGGTCGCCCGCGGACTCGAACAATACGGGATCGTGTTGCCCATCATCGGGGCGGTGCTGTGCTATGTGACCTCGATCGTCTGGCTCAACGAGAAGCGACGGCCCGGCATCGTACTGCTGCTGGTCATTGCCTTGACGGCGCTGGCGGCAACCTATGGGGCGTCGTCGGGGTCGCACCAAGTTACCGTGGCCACGCTCCTCGCCTGGCTGACGCCGTCGAGCGGCGGCCTGGTGCTGGGCACGACCATCGCGGCCATGTTTCTGGGTCACTGGTATTTGAACACGCCCACGATGGAACTCGCCCCGCTGCGTCGCCTCTTGAAGCTGATGACCGTCGCGTTGTTGCTGCGCACGGTGGTCAGCGGGGTCGGGCTGGCCCTGCTGTTGAGCGCCGGTCCGCGGCTGGAGGGACTCGATTTCTGGCTGCTCATCCTGCGTTGGTTTTCGGGCATTTTGCTCACGCTGGTGCTCACCTGGATGACCTGGAAGACGCTCGAGGTTCCCAACACGCAGAGCGCGACGGGGATCCTCTACGTGGCGGTGATTACGACCTTTACCGGCGAGCTGACGGCCCAGCTACTGTCCAGTCGTTTGGCGTATCCCGTATAATCAAGGCTATGAACGTCACGTTCGCCTGTTCTCATTGCGGCAAGCCGAATCGCCTGGCCATCTCGCCTGAATCGACCAACCTGATCTGCGACCACTGCGGGGCGTCGACGCCGGCTCCCGCCGACGCCTGGTCGGACGCCAAGCTGCAGCGTTGCCTCGCCTGTCATTGCGACGATCTCTTCGTGCGCAAGGACTTCCCCCAACGGCTCGGCATCGCGCTGGTCGTCATCGGCTTCGTCGGGTTCCTGGTCTCGCACTATTACTACGAGAAGGTGCTGGCATTCGGGTTTCTCTTCGGCACCGCCGCGATCGATGTGTTGCTCTATCTCGTCATGGGCGAAGCGGTCGTCTGCTACCGTTGCGACGCCCACTACCGCGGACTCGATGACTCGGAGTCGCGCGCCGGCTTCGACCTGGAGACGCATGAACGTTATCGGCAGATCGAGGCGAGAAAGAAGCAAAATCAGCCCGCCCGCCCGGTCGCTTCCGGACCCGCAGACGATCTGACGGCCTAGCGGTCGCCGGTCCCACGCGTCAGGGCAGACCACGGGCGACGCACAGCGGTAGCCCGGGACCGGCGGGTGAAGAGACTCGGCGGCCGCCAGAACAAAACACGACACGCAGACCCGCACAGGACTCCGCTCGCAGCAAGCTGCCAGATCGATGGACCAAGAACGGGAGCGAATTCTGGAAGATCTACGGGGCGTCGTCCGCGGGGACGTTCGCTGCGACGACCTGTTTCTCCAGCTGTACGCCAGCGATGCGAGCATCTACGAGATTCGCCCCTTGGCGGTCGTCCGGCCCAGAGATCGCCGGGACGTCGTGGCCTGTTCGCAATACGCCTATGAGAACAACCTCTCGCTCTATCCTCGCGGGGCCGGGTCGGGACTGGCCGGCGAATCGCTCGGCCCGGGCATCGTGCTCGACTTTTCCCGCTACATGAATCGTGTTCTGGCGGTCGGCGAAACGAGCGCGCGTCTGCAGCCCGGGGTCATTCATGCTCATTTGAACCGACGCCTGGCAGAGGACGGACGGGTCTTCGGACCCGATCCCGCCATGAGCCGCGTGACCACGATGGGCAGTGTCGTCGCTATCGACGCGGCCGGCAGCCATTCGCTGCGCTACGGCACGGCCCGCGATCAGGTCGAAAGCGTCGAAGTGGTCTTGGCCGACGGTGAAGTGATGGAGTTTGGTCGCGAGTCGCTCACCACGCTCGATGACCGCGTGGAGCGGAAGCGCGCGATTGTCGAGGAGCTGTCAAGCCTGATCGCGGCCAACGCCGAATTGATCGAGCGTCATCAGCCGCGCTTGCCGCGCAACCGTTGCGGCTATCAGCTGGCCGACGTCTTGACGGAGACCCATCTCGACGTCGCCAAGCTGCTCTCCGGCAGCGAGGGGACCTTGGCCACGATCACCGAGCTTTCTGTGCGCACGCAGCCGTTGGCGGCGCATCGCGGCGTTGTGTTGCTGCTGTTCGACCGTCTCGACCGTGCCGCCGCATCGGTGGTCGAGGTCCTGCCGCATGAGCCCTCAGCCTGCGATCTCTTGGATCGTCGTCACCTCAGCCTCGCGCGCGAGCACGATGTCCGCTTCGATGTGCTGATTCCCGTCGAGACCGAGGCGCTCCTGCTCGTTGAGTTTCAGGGGGACGATCTGGGCGAGTTGCGGACGCGGATGCGGGAGCTGACCGCCGCCTTGCGTCAGCAGAAACGCCTGGCGCTCGGCTCGCGGCAGGCGATCGAACCGGAAGAAGTCGATTTCTTCTGGGACCTGGCCCGCAAGGTCGTCCCCACGCTGCATCGACTCAAGGGTTCGACCCGGCCGCTGCCGTTCGTCGAGGACATGGCCGTCCCGCCCGACGTCCTGCCCGAGTTTCTCAACCGCATGTTCGACGTACTCAAGCGGCATCACGTCACCGCGTCGCTGTTCTCGCACGCCGGTCACGGGCAGCTCCACCTGCGCCCCTTCCTCGATCTGGCCAATGCGCAAGACATGAAGCTCATGGAGCCGCTGGTCGAGGAGCTCTATGCGGAGGTGTTTGCCGTCGGGGGCACCATCAGCGGCGAACATGCCGACGGTCTGAGTCGCACGACCTTCATTAAGACCCAATACGGGCCCCTCTACGATCTGTTTCGCGAAATCAAGCGGATCTTCGATCCCCACAACGTGCTCAACTCGGGCAAGATCGTCAGCGACGAAGATCACCTGCTCACGCGTCACTTGCGACCGGTCGATGCGGGAGCCAACGGCGCCGCCGACGCGGGTGAGGGTGAAAGCGACGTGGCGGCGCCGCCGCGAGACGCGCTCGGAACGGTTCCCTTGCAGCTGCAGTGGGATCGCGCGGAAATCGTGCTCGCCGCTCGCAACTGCAACGGTTGTGGCGCCTGTCGAACACGATTGCCCGACGAGCGGATGTGTCCGATCTTTCGCCTGGCGCCGCGCGAAGAGGCGTCGCCCCGCGCCAAGGCCAATCTGCTCCGCGGCGTGCTGACCGGAAAGCTCGAACCCGATGTGCTCAGCCGCGAAGGCTTCAAGGAGATTCTCGATCTTTGCGTCAACTGTCATCAGTGCCGCCTGGAATGCCCGGCGAGCGTCGACATTCCGAGTCTGGTGATCGAGGCCAAAGCGGCTCGCGTCGCCCTGAACGGCCTGAGCTTTTCCGACTGGTTTGTCTCGCAGCTCGACCTGGTTGCGGGCGTGGGCAATCGCTTCCATCGTCTGGCCAACTGGGCGATCAGCAGCCGCGTGGCGCGCTGGCTGCTGGAGAAGACCTGCGGCATTGCCCAGGGTCGCAAGTTGCCGCGCCTGGCACCGACGACGTTTCTGCGCACCGCGGCACGGCGTCGCCTGACGAAGTCGGATCATCGTGGCTCGACCAAGGTCGTCTACTTTGTCGATCTGTATGCCAACCACCACGACCACGAACTGGGCCAGGCCCTGGTCGAGGTGCTCCAGCACAATGGTGTCGCGGTCTACGTCCACCCGCGCCAGACCCAGTCGGCGATGGCCATGATCAGCCTCGGGGCGCTCGACAAGGCGCGGAAACTGGCGTCTCGCAACGTGGCCGCCCTGGCCGAGTCGGTCCGCCAAGGGTATCAGATTGTGGCGACCGAGCCGGCGGCGGCTTCCTGTTTGGTACACGAGTATCGTCATCTGCTGGGCGACGAAGACGCCCGACTGGTTGCCGAAAACACCAGCGACGCCTGCGATTATCTCTGGCGGCTGCATCTGGATGGCAAGCTGAAACTCGACTTCAAGCCGCTCAACCTGAAGATTGCCTATCATCAGCCCTGCCATGTCCGCTCGCTTGAAGTCGGCTCGCCGGGCGAGAACCTGCTGCGGCTGATTCCGGGGCTCGTCATCGATCGCTTCGAACGCGGCTGTTCCGGCATGGCGGGCACCTTCGGCCTGAAACGGGAAAACTACCGCGCCAGTCTGCGGGCCGGTTTCGACTTGATCACGGGCATGCGGGATGCCGATCTGCATGCCGGGGCGACCGAGTGCAGTGCCTGCAAACTGCAGATGGAACAGGGAACTTCCAAACCGACGGTCCATCCCGTCAAGCTGTTGGCACTCGCCTACGGGTTGATCTCGGAAGCCGACTCGCCCCTGGAACGTCGTGGTGGAGCCCTGACCGTCACATGATCATCGAAATCAAACTCTTTGCCGTCGCGCGTCAGCTGGCCGATGCCGAGACCGTCTCGCTGGAAGTGCCGGCCGGGGCGAGTCTGGCCGAAGTTCGCACGGCGCTGGCCGACCGCGTGCCCGAGTTGGCCGACCTGGCGGCACAGGTCCGCTTCGCCGTGAACGCCGCCTATGCCGACGACGCGACGCCGATTCGCGAGGGTGACGAGGTCGCCATGATTCCCCCGGTCAGCGGCGGTTGAGGTCCGCCGCGGGCGTCGATTCGCGATCGATGCTTGCCCGCGACCACAAGGACGGCCAGATTGCTCGCACCGCGGGGCAGGTGTTCCCAGAGCGGCGACTCGACGCGATCGCCGTAGCCCAACAGAAACGCCCCGGGCAAGTGGCCGGCGAAGGGCAACTTGCGCGAGGCGTTTTGCGAGCGAGTGCCGAAGAGAGGACTCGAACCTCCACGGGCTAATGCCCACGTGGTCCTGAACCACGCGCGTCTGCCAATTCCGCCACTTCGGCTAGGCTCGGTTGGGCGCGGAACCGAATCACTCCTTATAGCCCATCCCCCAAAGACCGACAAGCCAGCGTCGGCCGGCGCAAGCAAAACCGCCTCGGCGCTTGGCACCGAGGCGGTTGGATTCTCGAGACGCGGTGCGGCGCATCCTGGCCGCGTCCCTCGCTATTTGCCGAACTCGATGTTCTGGATGAAACGATTGTCGCGTCCCTGCCGCGAGATCAGCGCCCGATAGGCGAGCACTTCGATGTCCTCAGCAATCACCTGCACGCTGCCATCGCCGAAGAGATGATGCACGATCGTGGGATGATTGCTGCTCGGTCCCCACTGGAGATCTTGCGTTCCCAACCGGGTGCTGGTCGCGCTGGTGTTACCGCCACTTCCGTCGTTCACCAGCGAGTTGGCGCCCAGGAACGGCACCTCGTTGGTGTCGTTGATGTCGACCTGTCCGCGGTTGATGCCGACGACGCCGTTGGTGTTGCCGCTACCGCCGTCGGGATCGGGGATAATGCCAGGAATCGCGGCATACACCCCATCAATCCAGGCCGCGAAGCGTTCTTCCTTGGTCTCGCACATCACCGCTGTTTGCGACGGGGCGCGAAGATTCTCGACGCTTCCCTTGGCCCAGGGGTGGATGGCCCCGCCCTGACCTTCGCTGCGGACGCACTCCTGCCGGCTGAGCAAGGCGTCGAGGGTCGAGGCTCCCAGTGCCTTGTACTGCGTCAAGGCGGGCACCGGCTGGTTCGTATAGACATCGACGGCCACGGTGACCTCCTGGCCAACACTCGGACAAAGCAACGCTTGGATGACCTGCGACCCGATGCCGATGTTGCCACCCCACTGATTATTGGGGTCGTTGTCCCCGACGTCGAAGGGACCGTCGTCCTTGTCGAGATCCTGGAACTGAGTCTCCATGCCGAGATAGGGCATCAGGCGAACCAGAAAACTGTAAGGCGTCGCCTGCTCCCCGATCCCTTGCTGGCCGGGCTGCAAAGAGCCGAGGTCCAGGTCTTGGGCAATCTGCGCCGCGCTGTCCCTCAGGCGGATGTTGTCGGGATTTGTATCGTTGATGAAGTACATCGACGAAGTCATCTGGTTCTTCGCCATCAACAACGCTTTGCCCAGCTCCGCCATGTTCTTGCGACAGGTGATCTGTCGCGCGTTCTCCAGGACCTTTTGCACCGCCGGAGTCAGCAACGCCAGCAGAATGCCGATCACCGCGAGCACGATCAGCAGCTCGATCAGCGTGAACGCCGATCTCTTCGTTCGTGGCATAACCCACCTCCCTAACGAAAGAATGAAATAGATATAATGCAACCGAAGTGCATGCCTCTTCTCCTCAAGCGGCGGAGATCGCGCCGCCGCTGCCGAGCGAAAAGATCGCCGGGTACACAGAGAAGAATAAGTTAGCACTATAAAGCATTTCTCGGCGGACTGTCAAATTTTTCCCTGCAAAAGCAGGGCTTTTTCGATCTGCAGACCGACCCGGTCCAGGATCGCGTCCGGCCGTCCGCATCGCACTCGTTAGGCCCGCTGGCCCGACGCCCCCGTGGCACTTCTCGGCACCCCGCCATTCCGTGTCGCGCTCGCGTGACTCGCCCGGCCGCGCCCCTAACTGCCTGCCACGCTTACCTCACAAACGATGGCATGCGAGAATGAGCCCAGGCCACCGGGCCGGCGCACGCCCAGGCCCGCACCCGTATTTCGCCCGCCACGCTCGATTGAGGGAACACCTCGATGGCAGGTCATTCCACCGCCGTCCTCTGCGGTCCGGCCCGCTGCGGCAAGACCACTTGGTTGCTCGCCCGCTATCGCGAGGTGCTCCGCCGGGGGCCGCTCGGCGCGGGTCTCTGGCTGGCGCCCACCGCGCGGAGTGCTGGCGATCTGCGCCGCCGTCTGGCGGACGAGTCGGGCTTCGCCTGTTTGCAGCCGCAGATTCGCACCTTCGATCAGTTCTCTCGCGATGTTCTCCGCGGCGCGCAGACGTCGGTTCGCTTGGTGACCGGCCCGCGACGGCGCCGACTCATTCGCACCTTGATCGAACAGGCCCGCCGCCAGGGACGGTTCGCGCACTTCGATGCGATTGCCGAGACCGAAGGACTCATCCACCAGGTGGAAGCCTTCCTCAGCGAGTTGAAGCGACTCGAGATTTGGCCCGCCGAGTTACGCGCGGCCTGCGAAGCACGGGGGGCGGCGGCCAAGGATCGCGAGTTCGTCGGGCTCTACGAGTCCTATCAAGACGCGCTGCAGCAGCACGACCTCTTCGACGTCGAAGGCTGCAATTGGGCCGCCCGAGCTCTGCTCCAGGAAGGCCACGTCGCGCCCTACGAGGCCGTGCGCTTCGTGGTCGTCGATGGTTTCACCGACTTCACCCGCACACAGCACGAGATGCTCGAAGTGCTGGCCGGCCGTGTCGAGGAGATCTGGATTACGCTGCCGCTCGAGCCAGACGAGCGGCGTCGCGAATTGTTCGACAAAGCGCGGCGAACCCTGGCCGAGCTGGAGCGGCGGCACCCAGGTTGCCGCGTCGAGCAGCGGTCGGTCGACGACTCGCTACCGCCGCTGGCCAATCTCGCGGCTGCCCTCTTCGCACCGCAGGCCCCCCCGGAACCGCTGCAGGTCGCCGGACAGCTCGACGTCATCGCGGCGCCGCAAGACGTCGGCGAGCTGCGCGAAGTCGCGCGTCGCGTGAAGAAACTGCTGGTTCGCGAAGGCGTGCCCGCTGCCGACATCGCCGTCGTGTTTCGCAGTCTGGCCGCGGTCGCGACGTTGGTTCGCGAGGTGTTCGGCGAGTACGGGGTGCCGATCGATCTGGACGTCGAGGAACCACTGGCCCGCTCGCCGCTGGTCACGACGCTGCTTTCGCTGCTGCGGCTGCATCACGAAGACTGGCCGTTTCGCCGCCTGTTGGCGCTCCTTGTCCATCGCGACTTCTGCCCGGAAGGTTGCTCGACGGATTCGCTGGCGGTCGCGATCGAGTCGACGGAGCTTGTCATTCGGCGGCTGCAGATTCCCCAAGGTCGGGAGGAACTACTCACCGCCATGGCCCGCCTGGCAGAGCGACCTCCGCGGAGTGGCAACGCCGAGCAGCTGCGTCGCGACCAAACGTGGCAGTCGCGAGCCCAGCGCGGACGGGACGTGCTCGAACGTCTCGCCGCGGCGCTGGATCAGCTGCCCGAGCAGGCCTCGCTGTCCGAGTGGGCCATGGCGCTCGAACGTCTCCTGGTGGCCACCGGCTTCGTACCAAACGTGGACGACTCGAACGAGTTGTCGCCCGCTCGCCAGCGCGACGCCGCGGAGTTGGCCACCTTGCTCGATTCGCTGCGGCGTTCGGCCGACTTGCAGCGCGAGTTCGGCGGGCCGGAGGCCTACACGCACGCGCAGGTCTTCGAAGTGCTCGAGGACATCGCGGCCTTGGAGCCACTGCCGCCAACCAGAGAGTCGACCGGCCACGTCCGTGTGCTCGCCGCCACGAGCGTCCGCACGCTCGAGGTGCCCTACCTGTTCGTGGCCGGCCTCGCCGAACAGGCCTTTCCGCCGCCGCTCGACGTGGGCCGACTCTACAACGACTCGGAAACCGCGCAGCTTATCGACGCCGGGCTGCCGCTCCCCTCGCGACAGCTCCGCGGTCGCGAAGAGATGTTGCTGTTCTACGAGGTCCTCACCCGCGCCACGCGACAACTCACGCTCAGTTATCCGGCCACCGACGCCAAAGGCGAGCCACTTCTACCGAGTCCCTTTCTCGACGAGGTGATTCGTCTCTGCGGAGAAGACCAGCTGCAGATAAAGCGTGTCACCGTGTTGCGACCGCTGCCGGACATCGACGAACCGCTTAGCGAAATGGAGCTGCGGATCGGCTCGGTCGAACAGGCCCTCGCCGGCGCGTTTGCGCCGCTGGCCGCCGTGATTGCCGGTGGTGACCTCGCCACCGGCTCACAAAACCTGCTGCCGGCGATCGAGGCGATCTACAGCCGCGGCCATCTCGAGTACGGACTCTACGAGGGTTTGCTCGACGGTGCGGAGGTCGAAGCCCGTCTGCGCGAGCGCTACGGATCCCAGCGGGCGTGGAGTGCCAGCCAACTGGAAGAGTACGCCGCTTGTCCGCACAAGTTCTATCTCGGCGAAGTGCTGGGTCTCGAGCCCCTGGCCGACCTGGTGCTGGAGGACGATTACCAGCTACGTGGTTCGCTGCTCCATCACGCCCTGGCCACGGTCCATCGCCAGCTGAACGAAGCCCGCGGTCAGGCGGTCTCGCCGGTGGAGCTCGATCAGGAGGCGTTTCTCGCCGAGTTTTCCGATGTCCTGGGCGAGTTGCTCGAGAGCTGGGGCGCGCCCGCGGCGGTCGAGCGGGCCCTGCGCGAGATTGATCGTCGCAACCTGATGGATTGGGCCGGTCACTACCTGCAGCAACATCGCGACTACGACGCGGACTTTGCCGAGTTCGACGAGCCGCCGCGTCCGGCCCACTTCGAAGTCGGTTTCGGGCTCGCCGATGACGAAGACGCCGACGAGAACTCGACGCGTGATCCGCTGATCCTGGGCGAGGGGGATGAGGCGATCCGCATCTCGGGTCGCGTCGATCGCGTCGACGTCGGCCGCACGGAGGGCCAGCCGCTGTTCAACGTGATCGACTACAAGTCGGGCCGCCGCTCGCCCAGCGCCCGCAAGGCTTTTCGCGAGGAGATTGAAGCGGGGCGGACTTTGCAGTTGCCGCTGTATGCCATGGCGATCGAGCAACTCGAAATCATCACCGGCGGCGCTTTGCCCTGGCAGGCCGGTTATTGGACGCCACGCGACAAGGGATTCGTCGCCAAGCGCAACCTGCAGCTGCACGCGACCACGCCCGAGGGGATCCGGCCGACCGAGGATTGGGAGCAACTGCGTCCGACGATCGTGGCCCGCGTGGCGGCCCTCGTCGAGGCGATTCGCCGCGCCGAGTTTCCCATGCACAGCGCCGACGAGAAGTGCACCCAAAGGTGCAACTTCGCCACGGTCTGTCGCGTCCATCAGACCCGGGCCCTGGGCAAGCAGTGGAGCGTCGACCGCACCTCGGCCGAGGCGGGACGGGGCGGCGATTCGCGCGCCAGCGCCGACGAGAACACCACCGACGAAAAAACCACCGACGAAAAAACCACCGACGAAAAAACCACCGACGAAAAAACCACCGACAAGAACCCCGACGAGAGGGCCTCGTCGTGAGCTCACCCGCGGTCGATCGACAAGCACGAACTGCCACGGCCCACGAGGCTGCGGACTCCGGCGGCCGGGCTGCGCGCTACACCGCCGAACAGCGGGCCGCCATCGAGACGCGGGGCACTTCGATCGCGATCTCGGCGGGAGCCGGCTGCGGCAAGACGTTCGTGCTCACCGAACGCTACCTGGCCGCACTCTCGATCGGTGACGTCGAGGCCCTCGACGCGCATCCGCTCATGCGCCTGGTGGCGATTACCTTCACGGAGCGGGCGGCTCGCGAGATGCGGGACCGCATTCGCGCGAAGCTCTACGAGCGACGTCGCGACGCGGCGACGAACGAGGAGCGCGATGCCTGGCAGCGGTTATTGCGCGAGTTGGATGCCGCGCGAATCTCAACGATTCATGCCTTCTGCGCCCGGCTGCTTCGCGCTCACGCCGTCGAGGCGGAGCTCGATCCGCAGTTCGCGGTACTCGATCAGTCCGAATCGGAAACGCTGCTCGCCGAGACAATCGACGACGGACTTCGCGAGCTGTTGACCGCGCACGACGAGAACGTGCTCGACCTGATCTACAATTTCGGCATTCGAGGCCTACGGGACCACGTCCGCCGGCTCAATGCGAGTACGACGCGCGACGAGCTGGTCGCCTGGCAACCGCGTTCGATCGATGACATCCTCGCGGCCTGGGATACCTATCACAGCGAGCGGGTCGTGCCCCAGTTGATCGCCTCGCTGCTCGAATCGCCCGACCTGCGGAGGGCCAGGGAACTGCTCTTCGAGCGGACGATTCCTTCGCCTCAGGTGCTCGAGACCCGGGGCCAGCTCGAATCGCTGCTGGCACGCCTGGCGGAGGCCGACGCCACTCCGGAACTGCTGGCGGAGCTGCGGGAGTGCCTGAAGGTCGCCAATGTCGGCCAAAAAAAAGGCTTCGCCAACACGGACGAGTACGACGACTTTCGCGACACCTGTGAGCGCCTCCGCAAGACGCTGGGATCGTTGACACCCTTAGCCCGCTTCGACATCGAGGCCGCGCGACCGGCCGCCGAACTCGGTCAGCGGCTCTTGCAGGTCACGCTTGCTCTGCGCGACCGCTACGAACATCGTAAGCGGGACGCGGCCCAGCTCGACTTCAACGATCTGTTGTCGCAGACGCACCGTTTGCTCCGCGGACCACGGGGCGAGGCGATCTGCCGCCGCTGGACCGACCAGGTCGACCTGCTGCTGGTCGATGAATTCCAGGACACCGACCCGCTGCAGGAGCAACTGGTCCGCCGACTCTGTGGCGCGGCCCTGGCCTCCGGCAAACTGTTCTTTGTCGGCGACTTTAAGCAGTCGATCTACCGGTTTCGCGGCGCGCGTCCCGAGGTGTTTCGGCAACTGCAGGGCGACATCCCCGAGTCGGGCCGGTTGCCGCTATCGCGGAATTTTCGTTCGCAGCCGGCGATTCTCGACTTCGTCAACGCGCTGTTCCACGACGCCTTTGGCGACGACCATCTGCCGCTGGTCGCCCACCGCGCCCAGGTCGCCGAGCAACCGGCCATCGAGTTTCTTTGGTCGCCCGCCGAAGCTGGACGTGCCGCCGGCAGCGCACGACTGGCCCGGCAACGCGAGGCCGAATGGATCGCCCGCCGCCTGCGCAACCTCACCGAAGAAGCGGCGCCGCTCGTTTATGTCGCCGACGACCAGCCGCCCCGCGCCGTGCAACTCGGCGACATCGCCCTGCTGTTTCGCAGCCTCTCGGACATCGACATCTACGAAGAAGCGCTGCGCCGCTACCAGCTCGACTATTACCTGGTGGGCGGTCACGCCTTCTACGCGCAACAGGAAATCTTCGACCTGGTGAACCTGCTGCGCTCGTTGGTGAGCAACTGCGACGCGGTCAGCCTGGCCGGGGTGCTGCGAAGTCCCTTCTTCGCCCTAACCGACGAAACGCTCTTCTGGCTCGCCCAGCATCCCGACGGCCTCGGGGCCGGGCTCTTCGCCGCCACGCTGCCCAAGGAAATTGACGCCGCGCAACGTCGGCAAGTCGAGTTCGCGGCCGCCACGCTCGGCGAGTTGAAGGCGGCCAAGAATCGCCTCCCGGTGGCCGACCTGCTGAACCTGGCCATCGCCCGTACCGGCTACGACGCGGTGCTGCTCACGGAGTTCATGGGCGAGCGGAAACTGGCCAACTTGCAGAAGCTGATCCAGCTGGCCCGCAACTTCGACCGCGCCCGCAGCTTCGGGCTGAGTGAGTTCATCACGCAACTCACCGACTTCGTGGCCCGCACGCCCCGCGAGGCCCCCGCGGCAACGCTGGCTGAAGACAACAACGTGATTCGGCTGATGACCATTCACCAGGCCAAGGGCCTGGAGTTTCCCGTCGTGGTCGTACCCGACATGAACCGCGGCTCGCATGGCCACGATCCGGGCGTGGGGTTTGCTGACGAGTTGGGCGTCGTGGTGCAGTTCCCGCAGGAGCGACGCCCCAACGACGGCGTCACCGGATTGGAGATGTACCGGGCGCGGGAAGCGTCGGCCGATGAGGAAGAGCGTGATCGTCTGCTCTACGTCGCCACGACGCGGGCGGCCGACTACCTGATTCTCTCCAGCAGTCTTGCCGATCCGGACAAACCGAGCTCGACCTGGCTGAAGCGATTGGCCGGGCGTTTCGACCTGGCCACCGGCGAGCTGCGCGACGAATTGCCCGAGGAGTATCCCGAGCCGCCGATTCGCGTCACACTCGACGAGCCGCCCGAGCCGCATTCCGGCAAGGCCGCGCGCCACCATGGGCAACTCAAGCGGCTGCTGGAGAAGACCAAGGCCGAGGCGGCCGCGCACGTGACCGAGGTGCCCCGCGGCGCGCTGCCTTGGACACCGCGGGCGAGTGACCGCCGCGAGTTCTCCTTCTCAGGACTGTCGGGCGAGTTTGGCTCGGCCGTCGAAACAGACGCGGCCGCGGCGCGCGGGGAAGAGCCGGTCGTGCCCGCGGCGGAGGCCACTTCCCACGCCTTCCACGAACGAGCAGCCCGCGAGGCAACCCAGCTTGGCACGCTGGTTCACGAAATCCTCGCCGAGCCGCCCTGGCCTTCCGAGGATCAACTTGTCGCGGTTGTCGATCGCGCGGCCGCGACGTTGGCGATTCCGCCGGGCGTGGTGCGCGAGGAGGCCCTCGCCCTGGTCAGCGGCTTCCTTCTCTCGGAGCCGGCGGCGGCCATCGCGGCAGCGGCCGAAGTGCATCAGGAGCTCGAATTCCTGCTCGACTGGCCGGCCGAGGCCCGTGCCGGCGAGCGGTCGCGATTGCGGGGCTTCATCGACTGCCTCTACCGCGACGCGGACGGCGACTGGCACATCGTCGACTACAAGACGAACCGGACGACGGCCGAAAGTGTCGATCAGGTGGCCGCGTCCTACCGGCCGCAGATGCTGCTTTACGGCCTGGCCGCCGAGCGGGCACTCGGCGTCGCGCCGGCGTCGCTGACGCTCTGGTTCTTGCGGCCCGGCGTGGGGCACGACGTTCCTTACAATGAAGAGACCCGGCGAGAGCTCGAAGCGTTTCTCGAGCGGTCGATGACGCCCACTGCCTAGTTTCGCTTCCCCTCCCACGTCGGCCAGGCGCGGACCCGCTGCATGACGCAACTCGATCCTACAGCCCAGCGCGACTTTGCCCACGAGGTGACGCGTCGCCTGCAAGAGGCCGGCTACGAATCGTACTGGGCCGGCGGCTGCGTGCGCGATCGGTTGCTCGAGCGGGTGCCGAGCGACTACGACGTGGCGACCAGCGCCCGGCCCGAACAGATTCGCAAGCTCTTCGGCAAGCACCGCACGCTTGCCATCGGGGCCGCCTTTGGCGTGATCACCGTGCTCGGTCCCAAGGTGGCGGGCCCGATCGAGGTCGCCTCGTTTCGGGTCGATGAAGCCTACAGCGACGGACGGCGACCCGACGGCATTCGCTATAGTACGGCGCGCGAAGACGCGCTGCGTCGTGACTTCACCATCAACGGCATGTTCTACAACCCCGTGACCGACGAGGTGATCGACTTCGTTTCCGGACGCGAGGACTTGAAGCGGGGCGTCGTGCGGGCGATCGGCGACGCGAACGACCGCTTCGACGAAGACAAGCTGCGGATGCTTCGCGCGGTGCGGTTCGCGGCCACCTTCGATTTCGAGCTCGAGGCGGCCACCCGCGAGGCCATTGCGCGGCGACCGGAGCAGCTGAGCATCGTCAGCGCCGAGCGCGTCGGGGTCGAGATGCGCCGCATGCTGGTCCATCCACGCCGTGCCAAGGCGATCGAGCTGATGCGAAGCACGGGCCTGTTGCCGGTCGTCGTGCCGCATGCGGTCGCCGAGCTCGACGACGAACATTGGCGAGAGACGCTCGCGCTGCTCGACGCCCTCGAGCGGCCGAGCTTCCCGACGGCGCTGGCCGCCCTGCTGCTCGACACAGGCAAGCCCGAACTGGTCGGCGAGGTGAATCGACACTGGCGACTGGCAAACAAGGAGGTGGGCCGCAGCGAGTGGTTGATGACCCACGCGGAGGTTCTAGCCGCCGCCGCGGAACAGCCCTGGTCGCGGGTGCAGCGCATCTTGATCCAGGAGGGCATCGACGATCTCGTCACGCTACTCGCCGCGCGGGTTTCGCTCGGCACGTTTGCCGCGGCCGATTTGCAATTTGTTCGCGAGCGGCTCGCCTGGTCCGCCGAGCGGCTCGACCCGAGTCCGCTCATCTCGGGCGACGACCTGGTCGAGCGGGGTCTACAGCCGGGAAAGGCGTTTCGCGAGCTCTTGGAAGCGGTCCGCGACGCCCAACTCAATGGCCAGATTGCGACGGCCGAGGAGGCGCTGGCCTTGGTCGATCGTCTCCGCGACCCCCGCGGATGACGCTCGTCTGCGACCGGAGTGAAACGCACACCGGCCGAGTGACATGGACAGGGCGGCCACGGCGACCTAGGATCACACCCAGACGAGCGGCAGCGTGGCCGTCGACGAATTCGCCCCGACGGCCGGCTGAGCAGAATCGCTCTGGCCAGTAGAAAGGAGTGCCCGCCATGGACGTCGACCTGTTAGGAATTTCGCTGCGTTGGCTGCACATCATGGCGGCCATCACGCTCTTCGGCGGCCTGATCTTCAGCGTGGCCGCGGTCATTCCGGCCAGCAGCGAGTTGGGCGAGGCGGAGCGGGACAAGCTCCGCGAAGCGATTCGCCGCCGCTGGGCCAAGTATGTCGGCATCGCCATTCTCGTGCTGATCGCCACCGGCACGGTGAATCTCGTCATGCATTACAACAGTTTCACGGCTTTCGACGGCCACGAACCTCCGTCGGAGCGAGACCTGATCGATATCCCCAAGGGCTACGCGCACGGTATCGGCACCAAGATTGGTCTGGCCTTCGTCGTCTTCTTCCTGGCCAGTCTGCTCAACGGTCGCGGTCGACTGGCCCAGAAGATGCGCCCCGCCATCGGCAAGTGGGCCTGTGTGACGATCGTGCTGGCCATGACCATCGTGGCCATTTCCGCCTGGCTCCGGTCGACCCACACGGGGCCGAACGTGGCGGCCGTCAAGGCGGCGCTCATGAAACCCGCGGCCCCGCCGCCCGACAAGGAGACGCTGCCCGATCCCACAGAGGAGCAGGCCGGCGACGATTTAAAACTCAATTTCGACACCCCGACCGAGTAGCCGCGCCGCACCGCGCCGAACAAGCGCCGCCGAACAAGCGCCG
>ERZ869936.1042-NODE-1042-length-21588-cov-5.385176_pt1 | contig 21588 bp, 18 predicted proteins | sample MGYA00520876_ERZ869936 | MGnify/ENA primary metagenome ERZ869936 (study PRJEB32218, sample SAMN09650985) | biofilter metagenome | isolation source: enrty point of leading RO module | place: Saudi Arabia: Thuwal, RO plant located on Red Sea | collected 2016-02-17 ...
CATTCTTCTCGAAAAGCACGGTGTCGGTCGTCAGATCATAAAGATAGGCGGCCGTCGCCTGTGTCTCGTACGCGGCTCGGGCCGGCTCGGGCCGGACGCCACACGCCGAGATGAGGACGACCGCAAATAGTATCGAAAGTCCGCGAACCATGAATGTCCTCCTGATCATTTCGGCGCCAGGAAGGCGTCGGTGTAACCAAGTTTCTTGATCTGGGCCAGCAGTGTGGCTTGTTCATCCGCATTGGAAACAGGTCCGACAAAGACACGCCAGAGAGTAGCGTCGCCCGATTTCTGACCTCGAATCTCGGGAACGATGCCTGCCTGTCTCAGGCTGGCTGCGGCCGCGCTGGCGTTATCCTCGACGCTGAACAGACCGACCTGGATGATGGGATTGCTGACCGACGACGAGGGCGCGGGTCTGGCTTGTGGCGTCGCGGCTTCGCCCTCGGCTTCCGCGATAGCGGCAGCCGCAACCGAAGCAACCGGGTCCAGCGTCGCAGTTTCCACATCGGGAACTGCCGCGCTTTCGGAAGTTTGCTCGATCAGTGCCGTCTCCGCCTCGGTGGCCACATCGCTCGCGGGCTTGTTTCTCAGGCTGTCTCGGAACCTGGCCCAGAATCCCTGGCGCTTCGGCTGACCTGCCGAGGCGTCCGCCGCGGCTGCTCCCGCCACGGCCGCCGCGGCCGTCGCGTCGTCCGGCGCCTGCTCGGTCTGACCTGGTTCGCCAGGTGCCTCGTCGGCCAGAGGCAGCGGCTCGGGTTCCAGCTCGATCTGCTCCTGCCTGACGGCGACGATGGTCAGCTCGCTCGGCTGTCCGGCCAGCATTCCCAATGCCGACGCCGCATCCGACGAAACCTGAATGCGCGGACCGGGATTGGCCCTCTCGCGCCGGAACAAGGCGCCGGCAATGGTCTTGCCGTTTGAGGTGTTCGTGATTTTCGCACGCTCGGGCACACTCACATCCGGATGGGCGACCCAGATGCCGCCCAGTGAAGGTCGCCCGTCCCAAAGCCCCGTCTCTGTCACGCTGAAGATGTCGGGCCTGTCGACATCCCGCACCTCGGTGCGGGGACCGTCAGGTCCCAGCGACGCAGCAGCTTCGGCGGTCTCGTCGCCGCGGACGGGCACCGACTCGGACTGGACGGATCCCGAGTGAGACACGGACAATGCCACCCATGCCACCGTCGTGCGCGCCGCGGTTAGTTCCATGTGCCTGCTCCCCGGCCTTTTCGGCCTATCCTCGACAACGCTGCATCGAGCCGTAAATCTGGCTTCTTTCAGTTTCCGATATTGTAACTTGAACGAATGGATATGAAAAGTCGTGCTGCGCATCTCAGCAATCGGACGCCGAGAGCTGGTTCGGTTGCCGCGCCGCTTTCAGAATCGGAGAACGGTCGATAACAAGGCCGGACCGGAGGAGTGGCAGAGTGGTCGAATGCACCGGTCTTGAAAACCGGCGTGCGTGAAAGCGTACCGTGGGTTCGAATCCCACCTCCTCCGCCACTTGCCCTTAAGAAAACCACCAATCTCGGTTTGCGTCCGGACACGTGTCGCCTCGTCTGGACGGGAGCACCATACATCTGACCCAGCGCAACTCCAGGATCCGTTTCGCTCGGTTGACCCCGCTCCCTCGGAGATCGCAGGAAGGTATGTGCGACGGCGTCGGACTTATGAAAATGTTGAATGGCTTGCGTGGTGCCGGAAACATTTGACGCAGTTCCCCAAAGCGGACACGATGTCAGAGTGCCGGTTCGGCTCGGGGGGTACGAAATGATTTTTCCATCCACGGTTCGTGGTTTCTTCATATTTTTCTCCACTCTACTCCTCGGGGCGCAAGTGCAGGCGCAAACCGCTTCGAATGAGGAGATCGCGCGGGCTCTCGCGCAGATGCTGCAATCCGCGCGTGGCGTCATCGGCGCGCACCAAGACCTTATCAACTCCGCCGAACCTGTCGAAAAAGGACTGACCGGAGACCGTGTGCTGGCCGAAGCCATCGAGGCATTCATTGCGAAGGGCAACCCGCATCCCGGATCGTATTCGGACGAACGCCTGGTGCGTCTTCTGGAAGCCCAGAGCTCCGCCATCGCGGAGGTGATGACGGAGAACCAGTTCGCAATCAATCGCGAGGGCGTGGAATTCAAGGGCTTTGTTCCCGCAGTGTTCGCCCGGCTCGTCAACGAGCGTTTCGCCGAAAAAGTCGGGCACGAAGCGACGATCAAGGTGACGGCGCCGCCGGCGCTCGTCCGTAATCGCAAGGCGCGCCCGGATCCTTGGGAACTCGAAGTGATCGAGGGATATCTGATGCAGGAGTCGTGGCCGGTGGGAACTCCTCACGAAGAAATCGCGGATATTGGCGGCCGCGAGGCGTACCGGATGCTGATGCCGGAATATTATTCCGAGGGTTGCATGGCCTGTCACGGTGGTCCGGTCGGCGAGATCGACATAACCGGTTATCCGAAGGAGGGGGGACAGGTTGGCGAGCTTGGAGGGGTGATCAGTATCTCCCTGTTCCGATGATCCGGATAAACAGCCTGGATGAAACGTTGACTACATGAGCCGTCTATCGATTGCAGCACGGCTGATCTTGCTTGCGGGCGTTTTGATCGCCGCATTGGTCTTCACCAATAGCTTCATGTCCAGACAGCTGTCGCGAAACGCCAGCGCCGTGGAGGCGGAGGTCGCATTTGTCGAGGTGTTAACCCTGGCAAACGATGCCAACGCGTCCTACGGCGACCTGAGGCATTGGCTGACGGACCTTGCAGTCAGCCTCCTGATGAATTCCGAGCGCGAGGCGTTGGCGGCTCAATCCAGGCTGACCACGGAACTGGACGAATTGGAGCGCCACGCCCCGGAGGAAGTGGCCGCGATACGGCGGGAACTGGACGGTCTGGTGGAACAGGCTCTTCGCGCAGTCGACGCCTATTCGGACGACCAAAGGGTTCTTGGGAATTCGCTGATGGCCGAGGCGCGAAATCATATACGGGAAATTGACGAGTCCTTCGAAGGCCTCGTCTCCAAGTTCGAGGCCGAAGCGCAGGCGCGCGGTAACGCTGCGCTGCAGGGCGCGGAGCGTGCGGTGCGAATGTCGTGGCTTGCCGTTGCCTTCGGAAGCGCGGTCGGGCTGGCCGCGGCGCTCGTCGTCATATTCAGCATCACTCGGCCGCTGGCGCGGCTGGCATTTGCAACCGATGAAATCTCGAGCGGAAATCTGGATGTCGACATCCCGGAGGACAGCCGTGACGAGATCGGCATGATGGCTCGCACGTTGCGCCTGTTCCGCGACAACCTGGCCGAGCGCGAGGCGTTGGCGGCGCGGCAGCGCGCTTCGGACGAGGCGCTCAAGAAGACCCAGGCGCAGCTTGCGGCTGCGATCGAGAGCATAAGCGAGGGTTTCGTCCTCTACGACAGCGACGGGCGGCTCGTCATGTCGAACAGCCGGTTTCGCGCCATGTACGGCGGAATCGGCATTCCCATCGAGCCTGGCGTTTCGTTCGGAGAATTGCTTGATGCCATCGTTGAAAGAAACCTCGTATCCGTCGCGGACGGCGAGGCCGAGGCATGGAAGAAGGACCGACTTGCCCGCCACCGCAACCCCGGTGCGCCGTTTGAGCATCAGCGCAATGATGGCCGGTGGCTGAGAATTTCGGAACGGCGCACGGAAAGCGGGGAACTGGTCGGCATTTACACCGACATCACCGAGCTCAAGGCGCGCGAAACGGAGTTGCGCGAACTTGTCGATCAGCTTCGGTCTGCGCGTGACGCGGCCGAACAGGCGACGCGGGCCAAGAGCGAGTTCCTGGCGACGATGAGCCACGAAATACGGACACCGATGAACGCCATCATCGGCATGAGCAACCTGCTGATGGACACGCGCCTCACGGACGAGCAAAGCGATTTCTGCGACACGATCAACTCTAGCGCCGAAAACCTGCTGACGATCATCAACGACATCCTGGACTATTCCAAGGTCGAGGCCGGCAAGCTGGAACTCGAGACCGAACCCTTCGATTTAAGGGAATGCATCGAGGGTGCCATCGACTTGGTCGCGTTCGCAGCAGGCAGGAAAGGCATCGATCTGGCCTATCTGGTGGAGCCGGGCACGCCCGACGCACTGATCTCGGACAGCACGCGGCTGCGGCAGGTGCTGGTCAATTTGTTGAGCAATGCAGTGAAGTTCACCGAGAAGGGCGAGGTCGTCCTGCGTGTCAGCGGGTCCCTGGAACCGAGTGGCGACACCGCGGCACTGGCCTTCGAAGTGCGCGACACAGGCATCGGAATCGCCGAAAGCCGGATGGACAGGCTGTTTCAGTCGTTCTCGCAGGTCGATGGGTCGACGACCCGACGTTTCGGGGGCACCGGTCTTGGCCTCGCGATCAGCCAGAGGCTCGTCGGTCTCCTTGGCGGGAACATATCGGTCACCAGCGAGGAAGGCGTCGGCAGCCGCTTCTCCTTCGGCTTGAGCGTTCCGGTCGCTCGCGATCTCAAGCGGATCCAGCTCAGCGCCGCACAGCCCGAACTCGATGGCAAGCGCGTGTTGATCGTCGACGACAACGGCACAAATCGTGAAATCCTGGAAAAACTGACCGCAGGCTGGGCGCTGGTTCCAACTGCTTTCGAGACGCCGCAGGAGGCACTGGACGCGCTGGAGGCCGGCGCCACGTTCGATATCGGCATAATCGATATGAACATGCCCGACATGGACGGAATTACGTTGGCAAGGCAGATACGGAAGCGGTTTTCGCGGACCGCGCTGCCGCTGATCCTGCTCAGTTCCGTCGGCCGAGAGGCCGAACACGATCCAACCGGAATCGAGGCGGCGCAATTCGCAGCGGTGATGACGAAGCCGATCAAGCCGTCGCCGCTCTTGAACGCTCTTCTCAGTACCTTTGCAGGTCAACCGGTCCGGGTTCTCTACCGGTCCGATCGGAACGCGAACACCTTTGACACACAGCTTGCGGAGAAACATCCATTGCGCATTCTCCTGGCGGATGACAATCCCACCAACCAGAAACTCGGCCTGCTCGTTCTGAAGCGTCTCGGCTATCGCGCCGACGTCGCGGGTAACGGTCTCGAGGTCATCGAAGCCCTCGAGCGTCAGACCTACGACGTCGTCCTGATGGATATCGAGATGCCGGAAATGGACGGGGTCGAAGCGACGCAGCTGATAAAGGCTCAGTTCCCGCCCGAGAAATGTCCTCGGATCGTTGCGGTCACGGCGAACGCCATGGCGGGCGATCGCGAGCGGTTCCTCGACGCGGGGATGGATGACTACATCAGCAAGCCGATCCGCGTGGAGGCCCTCGTTGACGCCTTGACGGCGGTCGGCAAGAAAGCCCCGGCGGAAACAGAACGTGAGAACGCGGGCGCCATCGACACGTCTTCCTTGGACAATTTGCTCGAGGTTGTCGGCGGAGACCGGGAGGCGCTGGTGGAATTGACGGAAAGCTTCCTCGCAAATGGCCCGGACCTGCTCAATCAGCTTCGAAGCTCCGTTGGTAACGAAGATGTCGCCGGGTTCCGCCGCGCGGCACATACTCTCAAGTCGTCGGCTACGGATTTCGGGGCGACGGCTCTGGCGGACTTGTGCGCGGGCCTCGAAGCGGCAGCAAAGACAGACGGCCGCATCGGTACTGAGGACGAGGTTTCGCGCGTCAGTGCGCTTTACGTCGAGGTCGATGCCGCGCTACGTGACCAGATGGACGCCTGGCGTTCCGCAATGGCCGGCCAGGAAAGTGCCCGGCCATGAGCGCGCCGAAGAGCCTCGTTCTTATTGTCGACGACTTCGAACCCAATCGTCTGAAATTGTCGACGGCGATCCGCAGTCTGGGTCACGAGGTCGAGACTGCCGTCGACGGCCGGTCCGCACTCGACCGGCTGAGCAAGGGAGGGATCGATCTTGTCCTTCTCGACATCGTGATGCCGGAGATCGACGGGTTCGAAGTGCTGACGACGATGAAGTCCGATGAAGCGCTCAGGGAAATCCCCGTTCTCGTCATTTCATCGCTGGAAGAAACCGACGAGGTCGTGAAGGCCATCACTCTCGGGGCCGAGGATTTCCTGACCAAGCGGTTCGATCCCGTACTCTTGCGCGCACGCGTGAATACCTGTCTGGAGAAAAAACGTTTGCGAGACCGCGAACTCGACTATCTCGCGGATGTGGAGCGGCTTTCGATGGCCGCAAGAATCCTCGAGAAGAAGAACTTCGATCCGAAAAGGCTCGGCCTGGAAGAGGTGGCAGCGCGCCCCGAGCCCCTGGGCGACCTGGCCCGCGTCTTTCTCGGGATGGCCGACCAGATCTACCGGCGCGAATTGTTCTATCGCCGCCAGATCACCCTTCTTCAGGGCAGCATCATGTTGATCCTGATGGGACTGTTCTTCGGGATGGCGCCCGCGTTGTCCCGTTTCGTGATGTTGGACGGGCTCAATCCGATCGGTCTGGCGGTATGGATCCTCTTGTTGAGCACTTGCGTGTCCTTTGTCGGCTGCTTGGTGACGGGAACCTGGCCACGGTTCCAGCCTCGGCACCTGCCATATCTGCTGGTTCTGGCTCTTCTCGGCACCCTGTTGCCGGAAATCGCCCTGCTCTGGGTCGCCGAGCACGTGCCGGCGATGGCGCTTTCGATCATCGTGGCGCTCGAGGCGATCGTTGTATTCATCATTGCGGCGCTTCTCGGGATGGAGTCACCCAACCTGCGGCGTTTCATAGGTCTGTGCCTGGGCCTGGGCTGCGTCTTGTTCCTGATCGTGCCGGCGGAAACTGTTGGCAGCGGCGTCAGTGTGATCTGGATCTTCGCGGCGCTCCTCGTGCCTCTCTGCTATGCCTCGGAGGATCTTCTGCTCGCCGCGCCGAGGGAGGAGTTTCCACCCATGGCGATCGTCCTCGCGGTATCGGTCATCGGCGTGCTCTTCGCGGCGCCGCTTGCCCTGGTTTCGGGAACCTATGTTCCCGCAAGTCTATTGTCCGCCAGCACCTTAAGTGCACTGGCGATGATCGCGGTCGCAAGCGTCGTCGGCACGTTCCTGTTGATCCAGACCGTCCGCAACAACGGCGCGGTGTTCGCCAGCCAGGTCGCCTACACCATCACGCTGGCGGGCATCGTCTGGAGTATCCTGCTTCTTGACGAAAAACTGAGCATCTGGGTGGTGGCCGCCGGGGCCTGCATGATTTCCGGCCTTGTCCTGGTCCGACCCAATCACGATGACGAAGAGGCTGCCGAAGTGACTCTCGCGAAGGAAAAACACGACTATCGAAGCAGCGATCTTGTCTGACGTTCAGTCACGCTTTGCAAAACTGCCAAGTGTCCCGGCACTTTGGGTGTAGCGCGGCCGTCTTTCGCTTGCCAATTCCACAGGGCTGCCTCCGGCGATCTCAGGCATGCACTTTCTGGCATTGCAGGAATGATGCCGATCTACGGACCACTTGGTCGCGGGTGCAGGTACGAAACGGCGTTCTAGGGAATGCTGTCTTGTGATTCTGATGGAAAACGTCCCTCTGGCGCGGCTTGCCAAGAGTTTCGCTAGGCGCGGGGAAAGACGCGCCCGTCGAACAGCTTGCGTGCTGTCCTCAATGTTCCGGCGCGCACGACGTGACCGCTGACATCGCGTTCTATCAGAACGTCGGTCGCACCGGACGGATGCTCGATCGAGAACGTTTCGCCGTCAGGCAGTTCGGCGACAGATGCACCGAGCGAGCCATCAAATGTACACGCCGTGGCCACGCTGACTGCAGCGAAAACGCCGATCGTCGCATGGCATCTGTGGGGGATGAACGAGCGTGTCGAAATGGTGCCGCCGTGCGCGGGGCGCGAGACCAGCGTCATCTTCGGCACTGTCTTCTCGGTTACTACGCCGAGGTTCATCATCGCGCCCGCCTTCAGCCGTATAATTTCGAGACGCGCTTTCAACTCGGTATCCGCATCGAGCGTCTCGCGGTCTTCCATCCCTGTCCGGCCCAGGTCGGAGGCGCGAAGGATCACGCAGGGCATTCCATTGTCGATCAGCGTGCATTCGAGCCCATCAACCACGTCGACAGACTGACCAGTGGGGAGGAGAGCACCGGTCATCGAACCGGCAAGATCGGCGAACATCAAGGGGACGGCGGCATGGCTGCCGGGCACGCCGTCGATCCGGGCCTCGCCCGCGTAGCTCACGCGTTTGTCTGGCGTTGCGATCAAGGCGGTCGCAACCTCGCCCGTGTTCACCATATGGATGCGGACCGGGGTTTCGCCGCTCGCCGCATGGACCAGGCCGCGTTCGATCGCGGCAGGACCGACGCCGGCCAAGATGTTCCCGCAGCCCTGCGTATCCGAGACCAAGGCCTCATCGACACTGACCTGCAGGAAAAGATAATCGACATCTGCATCGTCACGTGTCGATGGTGACAGGATGGCGACCTTCGACGTCAGCGGATCCGCCCCGCCGATTCCGTCGATCTGGCGTGTATCCGGCGACCCCATGATCCGAAGGAGTAGGTCATCGCGCTCCGCCCGCGTTTCAGGCAAATCTGATGCCAGAAAATACGCTCCCTTCGAGGTGCCGCCGCGCATCCAGAGGCAGGGGATCCCGTCGATTGCGGGATCACTCATACTTCAGACCCTTGTCCGCCAGTCGCTGACGCATCCCATACATGTCGAGACCCAGTTCACCCGACGAAAGCCGTTTGCGCTTGTCCTCTTCCGTCGCAATCCGTTTCTCGGCTGCCGCCAGCACTGCTTCGGCATCGGCCCGCGACACCACGCAGACCCCGTCATCATCGGCGACGATGACGTCACCCGCGTTGACAGCAGCACCCGCGCAAACCACGGGCACGTTCACCGATCCCGGCGTTTCCTTCACGGTTCCCTGCGCCGAAACCGCGGTCGACCAGACGGCGAAGCCCATTTTCCGAAGATCGCGCACATCGCGCACGCCACAATCGAGAACCGCCGCGCGGCAGCCGCGCGCCATCGCGGAAGTGGCCAGAAGGTCTCCGAAATATCCCATGTCGCAGGGCGCGGTCGTGGCAAGAACCAGGATGTCGCCCTCGCGCAGTTGCTCGATGGCTACGTGGATCATCCAGTTGTCGCCAGGCGGCGCGCTGATGGTGATCGCCGAACCTGCCACGCCGAAGTCCTGCTGGATCGGGCGCATCTGGGCCGACATCAGCCCCGTACGCCCTTGTGCCTCGTGCACTGTCGCCACGCCTGCCTCTCCAAGCCTGCGGATCACGTCGGCGCCGGCGCGCGGAATATTCCGGACGACCCGCGCCATCAAAGCTCGTCCACGGTGCGCGGAAAGACCGATTGGAAACCTTCGGCATATTTGCAGTCGCGGCCTCCCGACATTCCGCCCGAATTGCGCTTGAAATGATTGGCGCGTTGCTGCGCCACCCGCGTGTAGTAGTCCCAAAGATGGACCTGTCCGTTCATGCATTCCATGGCGGCTCTTTTCCTGTCCCAGACCGATGTGATGTCAAGGAAGGTGTCGGGTTTCCAACCCATCTGTTCGGTCTGATGTGGCTCGAACAGGTAAAGCTGCGGCGCGCCCAGCACTTTCTGGCCCGGATTGTGGCCCCAGGCCTGTGCGATCATCCGGGTCTCCAGAGCGACCTGTGTCATGTACATATGGTCGGTATTGTAGGGGTCGTACTGCGAATGACTGAGCATGAAGGCCGGCTGAACCTCGCGGATCAGGTCGACCAGACGGAATTTGTCATCCTTGTCGAGATGGAGCGGATAATCGCCCAGATCGAAACATTCCAGTCTGTGAACCCCAAGCGCCTCGGCCGCCTGTTCCGCCTCCTGCCGGCGCATCGCCTTGACCTCGTCACGCGACTTGCCTTCTTTCCAAAGCTTTGCGCTCTCGCCGCGCTCGCCGAAGGACATGCAGGCCACCGTGACCTCGTATCCCTTTTCGGAATGCAGCGCGATGGCGCCGCCACAGCGCCAGACAAAATCGGCAGCATGCGCAGAAAGGACGAGAACGGTCTTGGACATGATCAGCAGGTTCCTGAGGTCTTTTGACCTTTCGGTGATGTCACGGGAAGGCCGGTTTGGGCAAATTTGAAATGTGCCAAGACCGCAAGAAAATGCCGCACTTGCCGTGATCGATGCCCCGCGCTGATGACGATCGGGGCGACCTGACGCTTTTGCCATTGTCTCGCCCATCAACAGACCCGAATATCGACCGGGGGAGGGTGTGCGTATGAACGTCTCGGTGATTTCGCGGATCGAGGTTGTCGAATTCGACTTCGAGGTCCGGAATCTGGGCGTGCCGGAGGGCACAAAGACGCAACACAGCGGCGGCACACCCGGCGGCGCGATCGAATACGCACCGGGTCAGACGGCGACGATGTCGCGCTACGCGGTGGTGATCGAGACCGCTGACGGCTGTCGCGGCGAGTATGTCACGCATTATGGCGGCACGCGCTCGGCGCTTGCCCAGACGCTGATGCTGGCACCGGGCCTGGTCGGGCGCGATGCCGAGGCGCGCGAGGGTCTTTTTGATGATATGAAGCGCGAACTCCGCCAATACGACCACATGGGTCATGGACCCATCGACATTGCGCTTTGGGATCTGGCAGGCAAGAAGTACGGCACCTCGGTTTCGAAGATGCTGGGTGGCTTTCGCAAACGCCTGCCATCTTATGCCTCGACCTATCACGGCGACCGCAACGGCGGTCTCGACAGCAAGGAGGCATTCAGCGACTTTGCCTTGCAATGCCTCGAAATGGGCTATCCGGCCTACAAGATCCACGGCTGGCACGAAGGTGACCGCCGGGAAGAGGCCGAGAACCTCTTGCACGTCCGCAAGGTCGTGGGCGACCGGATGGAGTTGATGATCGACTGCGCCTGCGAACTGCGCACTTTGGCCGACGCCATTTATGTCGGCCATGCCTGCGACGAGGCCGGGTATTTCTGGTACGAGGATCCCTACCGTGATGCAGGCACCAGTGCTCACGCGCACCGTATCCTGCGCGACAAGATCAAGACGCCGATCCTTCAGACCGAACATATCCGCGGCGTCGAGCCCAAGGCCGATTTCGTCCTTGCCGGCGGCACCGATTTTCTGCGCTCGGACCCCGAATACGACATGGGGATCACCGGCGCCATGAAGATCGCTCATCTGGCCGAGGCGCTGGGCATCGACTGCGAGGTTCACGCGCCAGGCCCTGCCCACCGCGCGGTGATGAGCGCCATGCGCAACACCAATTTCTACGAAATCGCGCTGGTTCATCCCGACTGTCCGAATTCGATTCCGCCGGTCTATGCCTGCGGATACAGCGACCAGTTGGACTGCATCGACAAGGACGGCACCGTTCCGGTCCCCGACGGGCCGGGGCTGGGCGTGGTCTATGACTGGGATTTCATCAACGCACGCGCGACCGTCCGCCACGTCTTCGGCGGTTGACCGTCCGCCACGAAGGGAAACGTCATGACGCAGGCCACACGCACCTGGGACCGGTTGGAAAACGGCGGACTGACCTTCACCGAACTCGGCTTCGGCGCCGCGCCACTTGGCAACCTGTACCGCGCGATCTCCGACGACGAGGCGCAGGCCATCCTGAACCGCGCATGGGACGCGGGTGTGCGGTACTTCGACACCGCGCCGCTTTATGGTTTCGGTCTTTCCGAGACGCGGCTCAACTCGTTCCTGCGTTCAAAGTCACGAGACGACTATGTCCTGTCCACCAAGGTCGGCCGCCTCCTGCGCGCCGTTGACCCGAAGGACCGCGACGGGTTCGGCAAATGGTTCGACGTGCCCGCCCGTGTGGAAGTCTACGATTACAGCTATGACGGGGTGATGCGATCTCTCGAATTCTCGCTGGAACGGCTTGGCGTCGACCGTGTCGATATTCTCTATGCGCACGATCTCGATCTTCAGGTGACGAGCTCGCAGGAGATCCTTGACGAGCGTCTGAAACAACTCATGGGCGGCGGCTACAAGGCTCTTGTCCAGCTTCGCGACCAGGGCGTCATCAAAGCAATAGGTGCGGGGCTGAACATGTGGGAGCCCTGCCAGTGGCTCGCCGAACGCGGCGACTTCGACATCTTTCTTCTGGCCGGGCGGTACACATTACTCGAACAGGACTCGCTCGCGACCTTCCTGCCGCTCTGCGAAGAACGTGGCGTCGGCATTGTCATAGGCGGCCCATACAACTCGGGTATCCTCGCTACGGGGGCGAGGCCGGGCGCCTATTACAATTATCAGCCCGCGCCCCCCGACATTCTTCGGCGCGTGGAGCGGCTCCAGTCGGTCTGCGACCGATACGAGGTCAGGCTTGTGGACGCGGCGTTTCAGTTCCCGCTTCTGCATCCTTCGGTCCTGTCGGTGATTCCCGGCGGTCAGACCGCGGCCGAAATGGAAAGCAACGTCGCCGCCGCCAAGGCACGGATTCCGGCCGAGTTGTGGAAAGACCTGAAGGACGAAGGGCTGCTGCGAAGTGATGCGCCGGTGGTATAGACGAACCTTACGACAAGAGGCTCAATAACTCGGTCCGCCGGCTCCGCAAACGGTCGGTGACCCAGGGGAGGAATGATCATGGCCAAGCAACTCGCCTTCGCGCTCGATCTTGACGACGATCCGGAAAGGATCGCCGAGTACGACGATTGGCATACGCGGGTCTGGCCCGAAGTCATGCGCGGCATGGCGGCACATGGCGTCCTCTCGCAGAACATCTATCGGATCGGCAATCGCCTCTTCATGGTTCTGGAAGTCGAAGACGGTTTCGATTATCGCCGCGATTTCGCCCGCTTGCTCGATGCAACGCCACGCGCCCGGGAATGGGAAGACCTGATGCGTCCACTTCAGCGCCCGGTGCCCTGGGCAGGCGAGGGCGATTGGTGGGCGCCGATGGAACGGGTTTATGATCTGAACTCTGCGCTGGCCGCGGCGGCTGGCGATCCTCGCCCGCTGCAATCGGCCGGCCCGATACTCGACGCGCATCATCACCTTTGGAAGGTCGAGCGGGGCGACTATTTCTGGATGACCCCCGATCTTCCCATCGCGCGGGACTACATGCCCGAAGACCTTGCGCCCTTGCTGCGTCAGGCCGGTGTCGAAAAAACCATCCTCGTCCAGGCCGCCGACACCGAAGCCGAAACCGACTTCCTTCTCGAAATCGCCCGGACGTGCGACTGGGTCGCGGGTGTCTGCGGCTGGCTCGACATGGACAGCGATGCCTTCCCCGCGCGTCTGGACAACTACCGTCGAAACCCGTACTTCAAATCCTTCCGCCCCATGCTTCAGGACCTGCCCGAGCCGGACTGGATCCTGAAACCCCGCGTGCTGAGAAACCTGGCCTATGTCGCCGAAACCGGCACCGCCTTCGAAATTCTGACCCGTCTCCCGCAGCTTCCCTACGCGGTTGAAGCCGTCAAGAAAACGCCGGGATTACGGGCCGTCGTGAACCACATTTCCAAGCCCGACATCGCATCGGGCGAGACCGAGCCCTGGGCCAGCCAGATCGCCGAGTTTCGCGACTACCCGGACATCTACTGCAAGATATCCGGTCTTGTGACCGAAGCCGACCCCGAGACCTGGCGCCCCGAGGACCTGCGTCCTTACGTGGCCCACGTTCTGGATGTCTTCGGCAGCGATCGCGTGATTTTTGGCTCGGATTGGCCCGTCGCTCTGATGGCCGCCTCCAGCTACGGTGATGTCTTGAACGCGCTGCGCACGATCGTCGGTCCGATCCTGTCGATCGACGGTCATCGCAAACTGTTCCACGACAACGGCGCGCGGTTCTATGGTGTCTGAAAGAGAAGCGGGGGATGTGCCGGATGTAGCCCGTGGCCTTAGGGATCGGACGACCGCGGCCATCACCCGCGCCGCCAGGCTCAGACTATCCGTTGTGACCAGACCCGCCCGCACGGGCTCAACCGCAGTTACGCAGACCCTTCGTACGAAAAACGCCCGCCGACTGACCAGGAGCCCCGATGCCACAGGACCGTCCCAATCGACCGCGCTATGCGGCCCGCCTGAACGCCTTCAAGGCCGCGCTTCCGTCGGATCGCCGGGATACGGGGAACCTGCTGGCCTTGGCTGCTCGCGTGGAAGGGCTCGATGCCGCCGACCTGAACTATCCCGATCAGGTCTCGGCTGAAAACGAGCACGAGGTCCGAATGGCGCTTGAGACGCACGGCATGCACCTGAACGGATTGGCCATGCGATACTACGGTGAACCCGCCTTTGCCATCGGTGCCTTCACCAACCCTGATCCGGTCATCCGGCAGAAAGCCATCGACCAGACGCACGAGGCCATCGACATCTGCGGACGCCTCGGTGCCGGGCAGCTGACCCTGTGGATGGGACAGGACGGCTTCGACTATGCGTTTCAGATCGACTACGCCCGCGCCTGGGACGACACGATTGCGGCCATGGCGGCGGCGGCGGATCACAATCCCGAAATCGACATCGCCATCGAATACAAACCGAATGAACCGCGCGCCTATTCCCTGATGCCGGATATCGGCACCACACTCCTGGCGGCGAGGGAACTGAACCGTCCGAATGTCGGTGTCACGCTCGACTTTGCCCATGTTCTCTATGCCGACGAGATGCCCGCCCATTCCGCCGCCCTGATTGCCCGACATTCAAGGCTCTTGGGTGTCCACCTGAACGATGGTTACGGCAAGCGCGACGACGGACTCATGGTCGGCACCGTTCATCCGGTGGCCACCGTCGAACTTTTTGTCGAACTCGATCGCATCGGATACGACGGCGCGATCTATTTCGACACGTTCCCCGACCATTCCGGTCTCGATCCCGTGGAAGAGGCGCGAACCAATATCGCGATGGCGGAGAAACTTCGACAGACTGCCGCCAAGCTGCGCGAGAACCCCGACCTTGCCGCCGCCATCGCACTTCAGGACGGCGCGATCAGCCAGCGGATCGTGGCCAAGGCACTTTACGGCGCATGAGCGATATCCTCGTCCTCGGTGCGCTGCACTATGATGTCGTCGTCGATGCCCCGCGATTGCCGGGTATCGACGAAACCTTGCCCGGAACAAGCGTCGACTACCGTTTCGGCGGCAAGGGCGGAAACCAGGCCGTGGCCGCAGCCCGCATGGGCGGAAGCGTCGCGATGGCCGGTCGGGTCGGAAGGGATGCGGCCGCGACATCGCTGCGATCCGCGCTCGAAGCCGCGGGCGTGGACGCCACGCAGGTGAAAGGCACCGACGCTGCCACCGGCATGAGTGTGGCCATCACGTTGCCGTCCGGAGATTACGGCGCAGTGATCGTGTCCGGCGCGAACCGTCTGAATGACGGAGTTGTCGACCTACCGGCTTCGCTCCAGACCGTCATCCTTCAGAACGAGATCCCTCTTGCCGCCAACCTCGCGCTCGTCCGTCGATTGCCCGGCAATGTCCGTCTGATCGTCAATGCCGCCCCGGCGCGCACGCTCGACGATGAGATCGCGGCAAGGACCGATCTCCTCGTGGTCAACCGGGTCGAAGCCGAGGCCTTGACGGCTCATGCCGAACCGATCGAGGCTGCCAAGGCACTTGCCGAAACGTCACGGGGTTCGGTCCTACTTACCATGGGGGCAGACGGCCTGATTATCGCCGATCGAGGCGAGACCCGGCATCTTCCCGCCCGAAAAGTCGACGTGGTCAGCACGCATGGCGCGGGCGATATGTTCGTAGGCGCGCTCGCGGCCCGTCTGACAGACGGGGATCCGAGAGACGAGGCAGTCGAATTCGCCAATGCCGCCGCCGCGCTGTTCGTATCCCTTCCGATTGCAGCGCGCGATAGCCTGACGGCAGGCGATGTCCGCGATTTCATGGCCCGATAGGACGCTTTCCCTCGGCTTGGCTTTCGCGCTAGGCTGCGACGCGGGAGGGCGGAAATGATCGATCTGACAAAGCTGTTCGGCACGACCAAGCCGGTCATCGCCATGGTCCATTGCGGCGCATTGCCGGGCGCGCCGCTCTACAACGCCGAAGCGGGCCTCGATGGGCTCGTGGCCGCCGCGCGCGCCGACCTTAGCGCACTTCAGGACGCCGGTTTCGACGCCGTCATGTTCGGAAACGAAAACGACCGCCCTTACGAATTCAGCGTCGATACCGCCTCGACGGCGACGATGGCCTACATCATCGGCCAGCTCAAAGCCGAAATTAACGTCCCTTTCGGCGTCAACGTCCTCTGGGACCCGATGTCGACCGTCGCCCTCGCGGCGGCCACGGGCGCACAATTCTGCCGCGAGATCTTCACCGGCACCTATGCCTCCGACATGGGGCCGTGGACACCCGACGCGGGCCAGGCCATGCGCTACCGCAACCGGCTGGGCCGTCCTGACCTTGCCATGCTCTTCAACGTCTCCGCGGAATTCGCCGACAGCCTCGACCGCAGACCGCTTTCCGACCGCGCGCGCTCGGCCGTTTTCTCTTCGGTCCCGGATGCCGTTCTCGTCTCGGGCGCGATCACGGGCGAGGCGGCGCGCATGGAAGATCTCGAAGCGGTCAAGGCGGTTCTGCCGGATACCCCGGTCATGGCGAACACCGGCGTCAAACACGCCACTGTGGCCGATGTCCTGAGAATTGCCGATGGATGCATCGTCGGGTCGGCCCTCAAGATCGACGGAGACACCTGGAATCCGGTTGATCCCGAACGCGCACGCGATTTCATGGCAAAGGCAAAGGCCGCCCGATGAGCCTGCGTGAACTCCTGACCGATCTCATGTCCGTTCCCGGTCTTTCGGGCCACGAGGACAGGGTGCGACGCCGCATCTCGCAGCATCTCGGTCCGCTGGACAGCGAAACCGACCGCCTCGGCAATCTCTGGACGACATTCCAGGGCGAGGGTCCATCGGTCCTTCTGTTCACGCACATGGATCAGCTTGGCTTCATTGTCCGCAAGATCGAGGACGATGGGTTTCTTCGACTGGAGCGTCTGGGCGGCGTGCCCGAGCGCGCGCTGGCCAGCCAGGAGGTGACCGTTTGCATCGACGGCGGCCAGGATGTCCATGGGATCATCGCCAACAAGAGCCACCACGCAACCGCACCGGATGAGAAATACATGGTTGTCCGTTATGCGGATCTTTATGTAGACTGCGGTTTTGAAACCCGTGCAGAAGCCGAGGCCGCGGGCATCCGGATCGGCGCACCCGTCGTCTATGCGCCCGGCAGCTTTGCGATAGGCCAGAACCGTCTGACCGGCCCAGCCATCGACGACCGCGCCGGTTGCGCCGTGCTGATCGAAGTTGCGCGAGCGCTGGCGAAAAGGACAGGCGGTCCAACGGTACACGTCGCGTTCACGACACTGGAGGAGTTCAACCTGCGCGGCGCACAACCTCTCGCGCAACGGCTTCAGCCCGACATCGCAATCCAGGTCGACCTGATGCTGGCGACGGACACGCCCGACATGAGCGACCGGGGCGAGATGCGGCTGGGGCAGGGGCCTGGTATCAGCCTCTACAGCTTCCATGGGCGCGGCACATTGAACGGCGTCATTCCGCATCCGGCGATGGTCCGGCTCTTCGAGGATACCGGGGACACCGCGCAAATTCCCCTGCAGCGCAGCGCACAGACCGGTGTTCTCACCGATCTCTCGTATGTCCAGCTTGCGGGCGAAGGCGTCGCCTCGATCGACGTCGGTTTCCCGATGCGCTATTCGCACTCCTCCCGCGAAGTGGTCGATCTGCGCGACCTCGATGCGCTGCGCGATCTGCTGATCGCCGTATTGGCGGCCATCGGTCCGGATTTCGACCTGTCGAGGGGCTGACATGACCTACACCCTTGGCATCGACATCGGCACCTTCGAGACAAAGGGCGTTCTCGTGGATACCGCGACCGGCGCCATCGTCTCCCAAGCCGCGCATCCGCATCAGATGATCGTTCCGCGCCCCGGCTGGGCCGAGCATCGACCCGAAGAAGACTGGTGGGGCGATACCGTCCAGATCACGCGACGACTTCTGGCCGACAGCGGGATCGACCCCGCCCGGATCGCCGCCGTCGCCACATCGGCCATCGGCCCCTGCATGTTGCCGGTGGACGAGGCGGGCGCGCCCTTGATGAACGGCGTTCTCTATGGCGTGGACACACGCGCCGAAGCGGAAATCGACGATCTGAATGCCGCGATCGGCGAGGACGCCATTCTTGAAACCTGCGGCAACGCCCTGACCTCGCAATCGGTCGGCCCCAAGATTCTCTGGCTGAAGCGCAACCACCCGGACCTTTTCGCGAAAACGGACAAGGTTCTGACTTCGACCAGTTTCATCACCCACAGGCTGACCGGCGAGTATGTGATCGACCACTACACGGCCGCCAACTTCAGCCCTCTCTACGATGTGCGGGCATGCGATTGGTCCGACGCCCTGACACAGGACATTGTGCCGCTCGACCGGTTGCCCAAACTGCTCTGGAGCGGTGAAATCGCAGGACAGGTCACCGCGCGTGCCGCCGCCGAAACCGGGCTTGCCGAGGGCACACCCGTCACCTGTGGCACCATCGACGCAGCAGCCGAGGCGGTCAGCGTCGGTGCCCGGGAACCGGGCGACATGATGATGATGTACGGCTCGACCATCTTCATGATCCAGATCACCGCCGAACCGGTTCGCGATCCGCGCCTTTGGTACGCGCCTTGGCTTAAGCCGGGCCAGCACGCATCCATGGCGGGGCTTGCCACAAGCGGCACGCTCACTCACTGGTTCCGTGACCAATTCGCAAAGGAGCTTTCCCGCGATGACGCCTTCCCGAAGCTCGCTGCCGAAGCCGCGGCCTCGCCACCCGGCGCGAACGGGCTGCTCATGCTGCCCTATTTCTCGGGCGAACGAACACCGATCCACGACCCGAAAGCCAAGGGCGTCTTCTTCGGCCTGAACCTCACCCATACCCGTGGTGACATGTACCGCGCCCTGATCGAAGGTATCGCCATGGGCACCGCCCATGTGATCGAGACCTATCGTCAGGTCGACGCCGCACCCTCTCGCATTCTCGCCGTCGGCGGCGGAACCAAGAACGCGCTTTGGCTGCAAGCCACGTCGGATTTCGGCGGCATCACCCAGATCGTCAGTGAAAAGACCGTCGGTGCCAGTTACGGCGATGCCTTCCTGGCGGCCTGCGCCGTCGGTGCGGCCGAACCGGAAGACATCGTGAATTGGAACCCTGCGGTCGAGCAGGTCGCGCCGATGGCACATGCCGGCACCGCCCGCCAGTACAACCTGTTCCGGCGCCTTTACGAACAGACCCGGGATATCGCCGCCGAGTTGGACGGCGCGCCATGAGCGATTTTCAACGCGCTCTCGCCGAGATCGGCGCGGTTGCGGACCGGATCGACGAGGATCAGATCGATGCCGCCCTGACCATGATCGCGTCGGCTCAACGAGTCGTGCTCTATGGCTGCGGACGTGAAGGATTGCAGGTCCGGGGTTTCGCCATGCGACTCTATCATCTCGGTCTTGACGTGGCGGTGCAGGGCGAGATGGCCGCGCCTCCGGTCGGGCGTGATGACCTTCTTATGGTATCGTCCGGACCCGGTGAGCTTTCGACGGTCATTGCGCTGATGAACGTCGCGCGGGACGCGGGCGCGGACATCCTCTTTCTGACGGCGGAAGCCGACACGCCAAGCGCCTCACTGGCGACCCGGATCGTCACTATCCCCGCGCAAACGATGGCCAGCGATCAGACACCCGGCGCAACCTCGGTTCTTCCCATGGGGTCGGTCTACGAAGGCGCGTTGTTTCTTCTATTCGAGATCATGGTTCTTCGACTCCGCGACAGGCTTGAGATCACGGCCGACGAGATGCGCGCCCGGCACACCAATCTGGAGTAGGGCCCGCCGGGCGCTTATTTCTTACAATGTCTCACCAAGGAAATCGCTGAACGATTCCCAGCTCTCGGTGTCGGCCCGCTCTTGGTAACGATCCGAGCCGATGACGGTAAAAGCATGGGGCGCGCCGGAATAGACCTCGATCAAGTAGGTCGTGCCCGCCGCCTCCAATTCGTTGGCAAGGCTCGCGACATCCTCCATCGTGATCGAGGTGTCGGCACCGCCGTGATAGACCGCGATCGGCGGTGTGTCGGCAGAGTAACCCTGACCTTCGGGTGTCGACAGACCGCCGTGGAACGTGGCATATCCGGCCGCCTCGCCAGCCATGTCGCTTCGCGCCATCTCCAAAGCCACGGCGCCGCCGAAGCAATAGCCGATCACGACCACATCGCCGTCGGAACGCTCCTTGGCCTGAGCAAGACCGGCTTGGATAAGCGTCCGCATCCGCTCGCGGTCTTGATACAGAGCGCCCGTCGCCGCCCGCCGGTGATCCATCGTCTCCGTCGGTGTCTCGACCCCGAACATGTCAAGCGCGAAGGCGTCATAGCCCATCTCGGCCAACATATCCGCCCGTTGCATCTCGTAGTCCGTCATGCCGTCCCAGTCGTGGACGATCAGCACAAGCCCTTGCGGGTCATCGGCTTTGGCGAAGTACCCTTTGAACGTCTCGCCGCCCACGTCATAGGTTACCTCTTCGGCCAAGGCGGCCGTGGCTGCCGCAGAGGCCGCCAAAGAAAGCAATATAGGTCTCAGCATTCTTCTCTCCCGTCATTCATGTCGAATGACGGAAATGGTGGGGCGCTTTCGCCTCAGGGCAAGGTCACTTGACCGCGCCCGCGGCCATGCCCTTGATGATATAGCGTTCCAGAAGTACGCCGATCACTACCAATGGCAGGATCGCGGCCGTCGACAGCGCCGCCATGGCCCACCAATTGATACCCTGTGATCCCGTCTGACTTGCCACCATGACCGGCAGCGTTTTCGCGTCGGTCGAGGTCAGTAGCGCGGCAAAGAAATACTCGTTCCAGGTCAGCACCAGCGACAGGATGAACGCCGCCACCATCCCCGGCAGGGCGATGGGCAGCACGATGGTCAGAAACGCCCCCCAGATCGACAGCCCATCGACCAGGGCCGCCTCCTCGAGTTCGACCGGAATTGACTGAAACTGGTCGCGCATGATCCAGATGACGATGGGCAGCACCGTCAGCGTATAAAGAAGGATGAGCCCGATACGCGTGTCCAGAAGGTCCAGCGACCGGTAAAGGACCAGGAACGGCAGCGCGAGCACCACCGGCGGCAGGATCAGCTGACTGAGAAAGAAGAACGAGATGTCCGGGTTCCGCATGAATCCGAACCGATAGCGGAACCGCGACAGCCCGTAAGCCGCCATCGTGCCCAGGATGACCGCAAGGATCGAGGCCGACACAGACGTGATCGCCGAATTGGTGAACCGCTTCACGAACTCCTCCCGCACCGTCGATTCCTGTCCGATCAGGCGCGGCGAAAGACCCAGGCTCTCCCACCCCTTCCAGGCCGGCTCATAATCGACGAACGGCACCATGTGGCCCTGCATCACGTTGGGCGCCAGTTTAAAGCTCGTCGTGATGGTCCAGTAGATGGGGAACAGGCAGACGATGGTCCAGAAGATCAGGATGCCATAGATCGCGATGCGGCTGGCATACCACTTCACGCCGTGGCCGGTATCCGAGGGATGGTCGTGGAAAATCTGCTTGGCCATCTCAGTACCTCGGGTTCATCCAGCGATCGACCAGCTTCATGACGACCGTGATGGAGATCACGCTCAGAGCCAGCAAGACGAGCGCCAACAACGTGCCGGCG
>ERZ869936.1043-NODE-1043-length-21585-cov-7.695170_pt1 | contig 21585 bp, 41 predicted proteins | sample MGYA00520876_ERZ869936 | MGnify/ENA primary metagenome ERZ869936 (study PRJEB32218, sample SAMN09650985) | biofilter metagenome | isolation source: enrty point of leading RO module | place: Saudi Arabia: Thuwal, RO plant located on Red Sea | collected 2016-02-17 ...
AGCAAAAACGGGGCCATAGGCACAACATTGACAGTGCCAAAGATCAACACGCAAGACCGGCCGGCAAGACAAGGTGAATCCTAGCCGATGACCGTTGGCGGGAGTGGAGTCAGCAACCCTCAAGGATAGGGGCGGGTAGATTGGAGTCTATTCGTCCCGCCAATGGTTTTTTCTATGCAAGCGCTTGCACAAGTAAAGATATGGGGACTCCCACGCACGTGTACCAATGCGGTAGAGCGTGCACTCTTGGATAACTTTGCTGCCAATGTCCTAACCAACAAGCCCGATTTTAAGCACGGCCCAAAGACGTATGAGGGCGACGGCGGGCATAAGCACATAGTATGTGTTAGGCATCCCATACAGTGGTTGTTCGGCTTCTGGCGGTGGGAGCAGCACTATTACAATGGGACAATACCGTTCCACCAGTTCCCGTTTATACCGTGCAAAACGTATCCAGAAGAAACGCCATGCGCCGCGTTTAACCGCTTGATAGGCCATTGGCTGACTATGCTGGATGATCCCGGCATTGTTCAAGTAGTCAGGCAAGAGGATATGGCTACTCAGCAACTCTCTGTTCTCAAGCGACTGCAAGCCGCGTTTGACCTTACCCCGCTAGGGACACTCTCGCCAGTACGTGACCGGGTGGCCCCGTATGCCAAGCTCACGCCTAACGCGTATGTTCTTGAGAAGATGACTTTCCCACCGCAGCTTGAAGGGCATTTGTTAATGACGTTCAACCCGTGGCTAGTTGCGGCTTCAGGTTATGGCACGTTTGCAAGCCACATATTGAAGGCCCAACGTGAAGCGATTGCGTAAAGTCCATACTTGCAAGTGTGACACCGTTGGGCCGGCAAAACGCATAGGCTGGGTACTGCTAGAGCAGGGTACGCCGGCAAAGCTAAAATGTCTTAGGTGTGGGTGGAAGTGGAAGTCCCATCGCAAGTATGCTAATCAGTTGCCATTGCACAAAGAGCGGCATAGGTCTGGCATATCTAATGAGCATGTATTGCAAAGGCTCAGGGACGGCACGCTCACCATTGACCCCATAACGTGCGAGGTAGTCAGCCACCTCAGGGGCCGTACAGTTCTGTCAGTGGCGCAGGACAAGGCCCAATATAATTTTGTGGCGGTGTGCTACAGGGGTAAGAAAAAGTCTATAGCACGCCATGTATTGCAGTGGATGGCGGCTAATGATAGCCTAGTACCAGAGGGGTATGACGTGCACCACAAATACCCAGGCACGCCTAGGGACGATAGCTTAGAGGCTATAGAACTATTGCCAACGTCAGTCAATAGGAGCAGACAAAATGCCGATGACTTCTGACGAAATTGAGCGTCTAAGGGATCAAATACGTTTTGCCAACAATAAGGCGGTAGAGTGTGACATTGACGGCGACCAAGCCGCCCTATCATCTTGGGAGGGTTACGCATCAGCTTTGCGGTGGGTGGAGGCAACCTATTCCCCCGTAGGAGAGGGGTAGCGCAGTGAATCACTTGTCAGATTCTTGCAAACATACCAAAAACAGGCGAAACTAGGGCCATAGTTGTGACAGTGTGGGATTCGTAGGCTGTCTATACGTGGTGTCTGGACAGGCCCCATAGGACGTATGCAAGCGCTTGCACAATGAAAGATAGCACCCGCGAACTCATACGGCTATTTAAGCATGAGCTAATTAGCTATGTAGTCGTGTGGCAATCACAGGCCCGATACCCACCAGTAGCGGAAGTGCCCAATGATGTTATGAAGGAACTCAGGGACCACTTTGCAGACATTTTAAGGAAACGCCGGGCTGAGTACCTAGCGGCTCACCCTAAACCGTTTACGCGTAAGCCTCATATGCAGGGCTGGAGAGTCCAAGTACCCCTAATGTTGCTTTACCCATGCTAGACTTAATTCGCAGGTTGAATGATTGCACCCTAACTATATTAGTTGTAGTGTTGGGGTCGCTGATAACCACGATAACGTGGGAGCCACGCATGCTCGTCATTGGTGCGTTTTATCGTTATGATGACATTCTCTTGCAAGGTGAGGATGACGCGGGAACATTGGTACAGATGCTGTCATACGTTGTGACGATCTACATAGCACCCGTTCCGACGTTTTGCGTAAAACTAGAACTAACCCCCAAGGCTAAGGCCATACACGCGGCAAGACAACATGGCATTAAAAGCACTTGAAACATGGTTTGACGGCTCGGCACCAATCAGCCGAAAGGTGGGTTTCTTTGCACCATTCCAAGTGTTTATATTCCCGTTTGAAGCCGGCCAGTGGCAATATCTAGCGGACGCGGACGATTGGGGAAGCGCGGTGGCCATAGTTGCGGGGGAGTACAATAAGCTTTACCCAGGAACTGATCACGTTACACTCTCCCACCATTTTGGGATAGTCAGCCGACAGAGCGGGTTTTCAATGGTTGAGGTTAGGTGCCCGTTAGGCAGGCATGCAACAAGTGCGGACGTTAAATCTATAACTAGGTAACTCCGATGACAGACACAAAAACAAGTGAGCGGTGGGAGTATATTAGGGCAATCCACGCACGTTTGAAGGGCGTCCCTGGCAAGCCCCGCTTAGTGGATTTGTACAAGTGCTGCCAAGCCCTACAGACGGCCGAGCTAGACGCCACAAGCGCGCCTGACGACATAATGGCGGTCTACAGTGACAACGTCCCCCCGGCCCCCTCCGCTAATGTTGTGACGGGTGAAAAGCTCAAGGCAACGTTCTGGTTTATCAACACCATTTGCGATGGTGATTGTGAGTTAGCTGCAACCCTAGTTAAGGCGGCAAACTCTGCCATGGGTGTTATGAACGCGCCAAAGGTTGACCGACGATGAGCCAGCAAAGCATCCTAAAGGCTATGCGACGTAACGTAGCTAAGATGAGTCCGCACACGTGCGCCATTGAGTTAAAGGCCGCTATGCAAGGTGCCTACCACCTAGAGCGGCTTGAGCATGATGCGGCCCAGCGCATGGCGGCGTGCACTTGTCCTACGTGCTCTAGTGAGCATTGGCAGGTGCGGCAAAGTCAATACAACACGCGGTACTATCTAAAACTACTGCGGGAGAAACTAAAGCTATGATTAGCAACTATATCGGCGGCTCCGTCATGGCCTTGCTTGTCCTAGGACTCGTTGTGTTCTTTGCGATCAACGCCGCTAATGAGGATAAGCGGCTAGTACAAAACTACCTTGACGCGTTCGAGCCCAACAAGCAAACCGTATTGCAAGTACGCCGCTTAGATGCAATAACGTGGGCAGTGCACGTTAGGCCAACGGGCAAGCCGATAGGATGGCGGATAGCCACTATTAGCCCCCGAGGACCTTGGGTAGTCAACATAGGGCCATCGCAGGGGTACTTGCCCAATGAAAGACTCGACCCGTGAAATGATAGCGCTGTTTGCAGGCAAGGGTAAGCAGCTTGAAGTAATGGCCATGATAAAGTGTCCCATTGGCATGGCCTTAGACCGTTACCTAGACTCTACGCGAAGTGAGTACGCCAAAGCATTGCTCGGGGGCCGCAAAGATTACCAAGAGTGCCACACCCGTGAGAATGTAAAATGACTGACTTGTTGGAGTCCGTAGTTATATTGGAAGCCCGACAGTCTAGGTCCTAGTGCAAGCGCTTGCATATGTCACACCTCAAAGACTCTACTGTGCTGCTGATACGGTCTTTCCGATCCGCTAACCTAAAGGTTAGTGAGGAAGCATACGTTAAGATATGCAACAATCTCGGGCAGGGTTTGGTACTGGCCACCGAAACTAGGTTGATGAGGCTTGCATACTCAAAGCAGCTTAAGGCTCGCAGGGCTGAGCTTAAAAGTAGTGGGGCCAAGTCTGACTACGATAACGCCACACCATGCCTAATAGTCCTCGATAGCATCTCTGAGCCCTTGAAAGGCGCAGACGCAACATTAACGGCGGAATTAGAGGCGTTTCAAGTGATGGGTAAGACGCTAAGCAGCTTTGGGTCAGCCATGCATGAGGCCGCTAAAGCCCTAGGCATATTGGTTGCTAAGCAACATTCAGGCCACCCGAACCCAAAGCGTGGACACCCTAAGTCCAAACCACTAACGCGCGGCAAACCCCCTAAGCATCACAGGCCCAAGCGATGACAGAGCCCATATTCAAGTACATACTCCGGTACAAGGTGGTTACTACGTTGGCAAGGGAGCAATCGCGTGAGTTCAAGGTAGCGGCCAATGATGCCTTAGAGGCTATAAACGCCATGCTAGAGCACCAAGCCAACATAGCTAAAGCTAAGGTAGCTTCCATTGATGAAATATCAGTGGAGTAGGCGGCTATGCTCAACACCTATTTGATTGGGTACCTAGTGGGCCGCAATGGACGCCGCGAAGGGCAAACTATGTACATAAACGCGGTCACGCCTTTGTCAGCAATCAACATTTTGCTGCACCGTATTGCAAGCAACTCACACTTGTTGGAGATACTTTCAATAACGGTAGTACACTTCTAGGGGACGATGGGTGGATTACTACATAATCAAGTTCATAGTAAAGAACGACCGTGGTGAGCCAGTCATACATCGCAGGAACTTAGCTGCGCCGTCCCCGTTGCAGGCCATAAATAGCGTGTTGATAGAGTGGGCTTACCGTAGATCGCGCATAGTGGCCATACAGTCCCTCACAGTCATAGACCTTGAGCCGTGATTACCTATCTAATAACATTTGCCTACCGCACACGTGAATTGGGCGCAGTGCTAACTGGCACGCGATACGCAGTGGCTAATTGCCCGCTAGAGGCCATAAGCATAGTCCTCAGGGATTACCGGCACCTATGTGTACTCCGTATACTCAACATAACTAACTTGGGGGTCATAGGCTTCTAGTGGTCTACTGCGTTGAGTACACCTTGCGGGGCGTTAGTTGGCAGCATTTGCATAGGGTTGTAATGTACCGAGTAGTAGACTCCCCGCATGACCTGTTAAATGAGCTACTAAGTGTGTACGTGCCAACTGTCTACACAGTGCAAAAGATACACTACATCGGCACCACGGATTTGCCAGAGTATAAAGCCTACACTTATTGGCCGTACGGAACATAGCCCCCCTGCAAGCGCTTGCATAATGGTCTATAGGATAAACTACACTCTAACATATCAGGGCCGCAGCGCCGGCAACCTAACGGTGTTCAGGTCCGGGGATAGCCCGTTAGACTTGATAAACGCTATGCTAGAAGCTTACTCGCATAGCTTGTATTCAGTGGGTAAGATAAACAGCATAGCTCCCGACCTAGGCACTATACGAAGCCCCTACAATGGCCCATGGCCGCTCACAACTGGCAAGTTAATCAAGTGATACGGGAATACTATGTAGTCTATGAGCAAGTAAACCCTCAGGGCCATGTAGTGAAGTCCCGTAGGTACGCACCGGCGGCTTGCCCCCTAGGGGCCATTAACTACGTTCTCATGGTATGTGCACAGGAGTATGCGGATTTAGGGCATGTAATACGCATATGCGACGTGCTAGAAGTCTACAACCACATCTAAGGCAGGTTACCTAGCATGATCGTATACAGGCTAACGTATACCGTAGAGTCGCCGGACGGCCGGGAGTGGGACCTAGTAGGCGTAGCTATAGCCTCCTCGCCCATAGACCTAATAAACGATATGCTAGATACCTATACACCTAAGGGCTATACCCTACTACGCATACACACCTTCAGCGTAGACCCCCAGCTAAAGGCTCACGGCGGCAAGAACTACTGGCTATTACCCGTATAGACCTAGTACACAGTAACCGCCCCATAGCCCTAACACCCAACTCCAACATCCCGCCTAACACCCCGCCTCCTCGGAAGGTAGTAGTATAGTAGTAGATATAGTAGGTAATACATGTATAGGTAGTATCCATATAGGGTATACACCTTGAGTACCCCGTTTATCGGCATAGATGATTATGCGGAGAATTTACTATTTACAATCCCAAATGACTAAGGGGGAATCCACTTAATAAGTGTTGAGAATAACTACCATTTTCTGTTAGATAGAGACTCTGAAAAAAATTCTCACCGAACAGAGCCCCAGCCTCGGGACTGACTCCCCCAGCTAAGCCGGCCCATCGCACCCCGCCTCCCTATGCAAGCGCTTGCATAACCCCAGCCCTACCTATTATGTAGCCGGCCCATCGCAGGCCCATCTCTCGGCAAGGCCCAAAGCACACCCCCACCCCTATGTACACCGGGGGCACCTTATGGGCTCGCCACAGCCAAAGGCCAAAGAACACCCCCAGCCCTACTACCTACGCAAGGCCCATCTCATCTAGTAGGACTCAGGGCACAGGCCCACGCACGCACACAGGCACACACGCACGCACGCGTACAGCCACACGCGCGGGCGGGAGCGCGGGAAGGTAGTAGATATACCCAGTACACCTAGCACCCATACACCATCACATAGGCAGGAAGACACCACACGTACACTCTAAGCCCCTCCCTTGATAGTACGCACGTACCCACACACCCAACACAGGGAACGCGTTAGAGTGACACTCCCAGGCCCATCTCTCCCCACGTCCTCACATCTCTCATAGACCTCAACTCGTAACCTCTTAACTCATAAGGGCTTAGGTGGGGTGCATCCCGCAAAAGGGGGGCCGCTCAGTCCCGCTGAGTGGGGGGTGGGGGTCGAGTCCATTCCGGGTTCCCGTGTTCCTGAAACTACTCTCTTATATTTATTATTTTTTATCTCTCTTATGTTTATTATTTTTTATTTCTCTTATGTTTATTATTTTTTATTTCTCACACCCTCTTACACGTTATATGGGGATCGCAGCACCGGCCGCCCGCCGCACCCATATAAACCTAGTGGCCCATCACAACCTAGTGGCCCATCGGGGGTATCAGGCCCATCACAATTATCAGGCCCATCTACAACCCTAGACAATTGTGCCAAGATCACATACCATCTAAATACCAAAGATAACTACCTTGATTATCCCCGTGGGGGGCGTAACTTATGATACTGTGCGGAGGGTGCAGCGACGTGGCCACGTGTGTTACGTGGGTTAGTGGCACCCATGCCGGGCGGTGTGATTTTTGTTGCAACCACTGCCCCGGTAATCTCTGCGTTCCCGTGTTTAACAAGACCACAGGGCACGCCATTCACATTGATGAACTAGGCGTAATGTGGTTATCTAAGGCCGCTAATTCCCTTGAGCTAATGGCTCAGGACTCCCTTTGTACACAGTGCTTTGAGTACAGCGCCCCTATGGTAATTAACGGACACCCCACTTGCCGGCGTTGCGGGTTCATATCCCACCCATCTCTCAGTAAGCTAAAAGACAGTACCCTTGAGTTGCTGGCCGGATTCCGTAGGCAGCGCGTATATGAGATGTGGCTAAAGGGCAAGTTGCTAGAGTCTGGGGCGTTTGGGGAGGGCACACTAAACATATTCTCCAAGCAGTTGCGAAGGAATACTGCCAGATTCAGACGCACGACGTTAGCCGTATATCGTGAACATCACCCTAGGCCAAACCTTGAGAGGTAGCCATGCCGTACTTTGCATTTGAAGTCGCTGAAAGCAATGACCTAACCGCAGCCGTGTTTGTGGAGGCTGCTGATATGTTCAAGGCCCTAGACGTTGTCTTTACCAAGTATGTAAAGGAGGATGGGACCACCCCAAGCCTTGCGGACATTAGGGCTGTAAACGTTCTATCGGGTGACCCCGTATTGCGTCAGCACACGTACCCGCTAAGCCATTCAGATACAATGACCTTGTTAATGGAGGCTACGGGAGTAGTCCGTGAACTTCAATCAGTATGCAAGAGCGTCCCCGAGTTGAACAACTCAAAGTATGATTACACTGGGCGGCGGGTGAATGAGTTGCTGTCGAAGGTTGCCCAACTCGGACTCTAGGTTATGCAAGCGCTTGCACAATGAAATGCGCATCATGCGATAAGCAAGGGGTATATTGGCGTTCGGCGTGCCTAGAGCGTTGCCTTGATTGTTACCTTAACGTTGCCGAACCATGGCGGCTAAAGTATAGCACCCTACAAATGGTATACTTGTTTAAGTGCTGGCGTGACAGACTAAGGGACGATTACGCTTCAGCGGTAAAGCATGCACCGACACTCCCTGCCCCACCGTTTGGGCAATGGAAAAAATCCATAGTCGAAAACCGCGTGGCCATGTTGTTACGACTACGCAAAGAGCATAGGGAGGCACACAGGTGAGTACATGCCGTAAGTGTGGCAAACGTCGTGGCGTGTACTGGAATGGCCACCGCATCCCACTGTGCTACCCGTGCTACTCAACGTTCTACGTGGGACCGTTGAAACTAGCAACGTTGGATATGATATATCGTTTCAAAGCGTGGGCCGCGTCCGAGCGTGAGTTTTTTGAAGACTATGAATGGAACACGTCCCTAGATTCCTCAAAACTTAGGCAGGACTCACGCTCAATTTTTGCGGGCGAATTGGTCAAGTTCCGCGACGAGCATAGGCGGTTTAACTCTGAGAGAAGTCAGTATGCACGGTAAGCAAGTAGGTGAGTCAAGTCTAAAAGAGTCTACCCGAGAGCTTATGCGGCTGTTCGCATCGCATAACTTTGCCATACGGTCTAGGGCAATGGTAGATCATATAGACTTGGGGGCTAGATATGATCAAGCCAAGGCGCAGCACAGGCTTGAGTTCGCCAAGCTATTGAAGCAGCGTAATCACGAATACAAAATGCAGCACTATAAATTCGTGGTAAAGGACACTAGCGGCCGGGTGTACTTAGTTGGCCCTAATTGGGGGCAGCCATGATATGGCGCAAGCTAGTAGCCGTGATATTTTCCAAGCCGTTGAAAGTGCGACGTAAGCGGCGACGGGGTATAACAGCGGCAGAGCTACGAGTTCAGTGCCCATGGTGCGGGGCGTTGGCCGGGGAAGTCTGTAGGACAACAAAAAACAACATAACGGCCAAGCCACACAAGCAACGTCACAAGCTTCATAGGAGTAACCGCAATGTACGAACCCCAAGAGATACATGACGGCAAGGCTCAGCGCAGTTGGTGGCAAGTTGTCGGGGACCTAGTCTCATCTATCAAGGGCTCATATGATCGGTCCCGCGAGGAGGATGACAGGGACGTAGCCCTATTACGCTGGAAGGTTGAAAATTGGGACAGCACTGTCAGCGGAAATTTGGCCGTTCGCATGGTTGAGGCCAACCTATGGCAGGCCATGTACCACGCCATAACGGCCTACGAAAAACACTATAAGACTTGGACACCCCCAACCCCAACGCAAAGGCATTAGGTATGGAGCGTAACGTATGCCCACAGAATTGTGAAAAGTATCAGAAGACGGGAATCTGTGGGCACCTATTTGACCCGTCAAGAACAAGCCCCCCAGTTGATGAGGTAACCACCGTGAATCAACCCACCCAAGGTATCATGGCCGCACACGGCTACTCAGGCGAAGTCCAAGACGCGGACCCCGTCCGCCGTACGCCAGACTTAGCACCGGCTGGGGTACGTGCCCGCCTTGAAGGTGTTCGGGAGAACAGGCCACACCCCGAAACAAACTTGCGTGAGGGATTCTATTTATTGGAGTCCCGAGGAGAAGTTCTACACAAGGCCCTTGCCGGTCTTGAGGAGCGACTGGCACCCGTACTTAAAACGGCCAAGACCGATAGCGCCGGGATTCCCAGGGAGTGGGTAGGACCCCCAGAGGGCAGTTCTCAGGCTGTGCACAAGGCGTACGATCTAACCGCCATGATTGAGTCAGCCATCGCTCGCGTACATGAGATTTGTGATAACCTTGATCTGTAAGCCGCCACGTAGGCCACAGGGCGGGTGCTTTTAGTTAGGTGCCCGCCCTTCACTATGCGCATAAAAAACCCCCCGAGGGCCACCGTGCCCCCGAGGGTTGTGCAAGCGCTTGCATAGATTAGGCGTTCGCAGTGGCCTCCTCATGGGACTCAGCCGGGGCAGTGGGCAGCTTGGAGTCAGCCGCAACTTCAGCTTGCACAGCGGCCAACGTGGTCACCTTGAAGTTGCCATCGGCGCTGTTGCGTTTGAACACGGTAACGGCCTTAGCGCCTCCCGCGTGCAAGGTATCTGCAACGACTTTGGCGTCCTCGCCGTGGTCGAACTCCACACCATGCAATTTGCTGTTGACGAGGAACGTGATTCGATAACGGCTCATAACATTCTCCCAAAAAAGGGGTACAGGGGGTAAGTTCATTTAGTGTAGCACGCGCTACCGTTAATCGGCAAATGTGTCGTTAAACTCATTTATTGTGGCGTGAGTTGCAACGGTTAGGGGCAAATGTTCAACGTCAATCGTAACGTCTGGAAGAAAGCAATATTTGCCCCACTTTAACCGGCACTTTGGGCAGTAAGCGCTCCAGCAACATGCCCACCCCCACTTCCCGGTATTGGTAGGCCCCAATGGCGTTGGGTAGAAGCTGGTAACGGTTATGGGGGTGCCGCTACATTGCGGGCACTCTGGCACGTGTGACAGGACCTCTGAGTCCCACGCCCCCGTATCTTCCGGGGGCAGTGGGGCGAACCAAGTTTCAAAGCTTTTCATAGTTGGCACATACCGTAAATGACGGCCGCGAGTTTGTCAGCCCCCACGCCGTTGCAATTGGCCTCAGTTTTAACAACGGCCCCGCGAGCCGACGTTAGCTCCACATTGTAAAGATCATTCACAAGGAGGACACTAACGTGATAGGACTTGCCCGGTTTGATGGTAACCTTGAACGTCAGCCCTTTGGGGTAGCTACGGAAGTCGCGGGCACCGCACGCGGGGAGGCACCACTTGTCGCCGGCTTTGATCTGATTCAGGATTGTGTGGGCAACGTCCATTTTTTGTCTCCGGGCTAGGGGGTTGATTGCCGACTGTGCCCCAACTTTACCAACATCGGCAAGGTTACGCAATGGGTTTAATGGAATTTTTTTGCACCCATTCCAGGGAGGGCATACCGTTGGAAAACACGTTGCTGTAGTGCTGCTTCCCCATGACCGGATACAGCGCGTCCGAAGTACGGCGACGAAACATATCATCGTACTCAGGGCTCCCCTCAAGGCCGGTAAATTGCAGGCTGTTTGACCGTAGCATTTTGCCGGCTGAGTCTACCTCAGCCACGAAAGCGCCGATAACCTTATCTTCGTGGACGCGAAAAATCGTTGCGTTGTACATTGTCTTGTTCCTTATTTGCCGATGACTTTGAAACCTGCTCCGTCAAACACCACTTCAACCGTGTAGCCTAGGGATTCCCAGTCCCGCACGATTGGGGCCGCTTCCTCCGGGGTGTTCACATATTCAATTTGCATTGCCGGGGTCCCGTGTTCGTGGTGATTGCCGTCAGTTGCTACAATACTACCAACATCGGCCGCATTGTCAACGGCCGTTAGAAAAAATTTTTAGCTTGTGCAAGCGCTTGCACACGGAGGCCCGATGATTTGTCCAGACTGCGGAGCGGAGAGGGTACTAAGGCGTACCACTAAGTACCGCTATTCCAACGGGGAGCCCCGACCGTTCTACGGCTGCTCACGATACCCAGATTGCACGGCCACCCACGGGGCACACCCGGACGGCCACCCCCTCGGCACCCCAGCCAATCGGCAGACTAAGGAGGCCCGGATAGAGGCTCACAAGGCGTTTGATCGTCTTTGGAAAGATGGCCATATGAGCAGGGCAGACGCCTACCGCTGGTTGGCACGTGCTCTCAATCGGCCGGATGCCCACATAGGCAGCATGGAAATAGATGATTGTAAGGCGGTAATTGAGGCGGTTTCCGAGTGGAAGAAAAATATTTCTACGCGGTAAAACACGGGCAAAACTGTTCATTTGCAAAAACTTTTCTAAATTGTTCTTGCCAACTCTGCCGATGATGGTACTATTAGGACAGTGCGGGACGGAAAGCCGCCCAAAACTAAAACTAAAACTAACCCGGAGACAACTAAAATGGCCACCCCCAGCAAGCTCGCCGTTATCGTCGAAAACAAGACCTTTGGCGTTGAGATCGAGTGCTTTGTTCCTAAGGCCGCTTGGGGTGACAAGCCGTTGAACAACTATCATACCGGCTTGGAGCGTGCCCGCCTGTATGGCACTTTGCTAAACATTCCGGGTGCCACTGATTGGCGGGCGGAAAAGGACGGTAGCCTGTCGATTACCCGCGTCGGTGAGTGGGTGGCCGTTGAAATTATCTCCCCGATTTTGAAGGGCAAAGATGGCGTGGCCCAACTTAAAGCCGTCTGCGAGTGGTTGAACAACATGGGCGCTGTTGTGAACCCCAAGTGCGGTTTGCATGTTACCATTGGAATCGACCGCAGCGAAAAGGCCAAGAAACACGCCATGCAAATTGTAAGCAAGTATGAGCCCTGCCTGTACGCTATCACGGGCACAAAGTCCCGCGAAAACGGGGTGTACTCTTACCCAACGGCAAGCAAGATTGCCCGCATGCTGTCGGGTGACCGCGTAACGGCGGACAAATACGACGCCTTCAACATGAGCAAAATGCCGTATGGTTGTGTGGAGTTTCGGTACTTTGCCGGCACAACTAATGTAAACAAGATTCTGGGTTATGTTGCCCTGTGCGTGGGCATGGTGGCTCGCGCTGAGGAGGTGTCATCGGTGCGGAGCTTTGCTGTCGATAGCTGCCCAATCAAGGGCACCGATGGCATGTTGAAGAAGTACCGTAAGGCCATGGCCACTTTGTTGGACAAGGAAGACCTTCGTAAGGTTGGAGGGGAGTTGAATCGCCTCGCGGCCAAGTACGCTGCCGCCGTGTAGTGCGGTACTAACCCGCCCCCCTAGGAACGGCCTAGGGGGGCCTTAGATCAACTCCAATTAGGAAGGCAAAGGCTATGACCGATAACACCAAAGAGGCCGCGAGGTGCCCCCTGTGCAATCGGAGGATGCAACTAACGGGCATGGTGTTGGCAAAAAATTCCGATACCTTGCAGGCTGATATATGCGATGAGTACACTTGTGCAAATTGTTGGCGTAGATGGGAGAAGGCCGGAAAAGGCCGGCTAAGCCTATACCGTGCAATGCAACTGCCTAACGGCAACTTACTGGAAATAACTGGCTTGGATTAGGAGCAATACCGATGACCATTGAAGACGTGTTGACCATGGAGCAAGTTGCGGAGGAACTGGGAATCAGTGCCCGGTCTGTTCGCAAGTATTGCCAAGCCGGGGAGCTTGGCTTTCAGCCGGGCACTCGGCGTAGTTACATTATTACCCGGCAAAGTTTGGATGAGTTTAAGGCGCGCCCCCGAAAAGGGCCGGGACGCCCCCAACTGTTGACTGGGAAAGAGTACGCCAATTGGGATGAGTACAAGGCCGCTCATTTGGATAAATAGCCGTTGACAACCTTGCCAATGGCGGTATTATTGGGGACGGTGAAGAACTACCTAACTAGGAGGAAGTTGCTGTGAAAGTTTTTGTTTACGGAACACTAATGCAAGGGATGCCGAACCACGTTGTACTAGAGCGGGGTAGCCGGAACGATGGGGGGTTTACCTTCCTCGGTAAAGGGCAAACGGTTGGCCGAGACTACCGTATGGCGGACCTAGGGCCGTTCCCCGCGTGCGTGCCCTGTGCAAGCGCTTGCACAATCAAGGGGGAATTGTTTGAAGTCGGCACCAACGCCATGGCCGCGCTTGATCGGTTGGAAGGATACCCCACATTTTACAACCGGGTGGAAGTCAAGGTACGGGTCGAAGGCGTGGAGCATCTGGCGTGGGTGTATGTGATGCGCAAGGCCCCACGTTCCCCCGCGTGGGTGCCCCGAAACGATTGGCGTAAACACGTGGGAGCAATGGCGTGAGCGGCGGGTTTAAGGTACAGAGATCGCAATGCGCTACTTGCATCTATCGGCCGGATAGTCCGCTAGATTTGCAGGCCCTAGAGGCAGCGGTAGCAGACAACTATGGGGGGTTTACAGGCCACCGAATTTGCCACCATTCTAAAGACGCATGTTGCGCCGGCTTTTGGGCAAGGCATAAAGACAAGTTTGCCCTAGGGCAGATTGCTCAGCGGCTTAATGGGGTGGAATTTGTTCAGGATGATACACTTGCTGGGGGGACATAGCAAAGTGAAGCACATAGGTTATTTTGCATACGGTTCAAACATGGACTTGAACCGATTGTATCAACGGGGGATATTCCCGAGACGCGGGTTGCCGGCCCACGTGGAGGGGTTTGCGCTGAAGTTCAACAAGTCAAACGGGCGCAGCCTGTGCGGGTTTGCCAACATAGTGCCAGACAGGGAGGGCATAGTTGAGGGCGTGGTGTGGGTGCTGCCCCACGCATCCCTAAAGGTGTTGGATAAGTGGGAGGGTGTACCTACCCACTACTCTCGGCACCTTATGACAGTGGGGACAGAGTTCGGACGCATACCTTGCTACACGTATCTGGCAAGGCAAACGCGGGACGGCCTAACCCCGGAAGGCTGGTATGTAGATCACTTGTTAGCCGGGGAACGATACCTTTCAGAGGGCTACCTAGCGTGGCTCAAAACATTCAAGGAACGACGGGATGCCATTAGCCGACTACGTGACCGCTTTGCCAAACGCTGACCTCATGCCAAATAGCGACCTACCCAATTTTCAAGATGGGAGAGGGTGGCTGAGGTCGATTAGTAACCCGGACATTGTTAGCCTCCTCAGGGCTTACAGTTCTATAAGCCTACAAAACACGGTGTTGGCAGCGGTTTACTTGGACCCCCCAACGGCGGATATAAATTTCCTAGTGACTGCCCCCCACGCGTGGGCGGACGGGGCCGTTGACGTGGCGCGTACCATGTTTGATGGCTGCGAGGCTGAGGCTGACGGGGGCGGTACGCCGTTACATGATTGGGAGGGGTTTTACCCGGACCTTGCAACTTGGCGCGTAGTAGACGCGGCGTGGTGCCCCCGTGGGGGCGTTGCTGTGATGCTAGAAATTTTGCTAGAGAGAGTTTTGCAGGGGGAGCCTAGGAACCACAGCAGCGCAATATGTGGGCTGAATGTGGGGGTAACATCTGTGTGCACTACTATGGAGTTCAACACCACACGCACGGTGTTGGGGGAAGGTGGCATAAACTTACCCATAACATTGACTAGCCGGGTGATGCCCCGAACACTTGATTTGATAACCCGCGAGGGCGGGTGCAATCGGGGAACGTTGCTGTACTTCCCCGGAGCGCCAACGTTTAACAGTCTAGTTAGGAGGACCAAAGAGTATTACGCTAAAAGCGATAGTGCGTACTTGCAAACGTTCTATAAGGCGGCCCCAAAGATTACGGCTCGCACGTGCGCAAAACTGTTTCCAAAGTTTACAGATTTTAGCCGCAACCAAATACTAGAGGACGTGGCAAATGCGGCGGCTAGGTATCCGTGTGAATACGTGTCAAATTTATTTAGTCGGCACAGACTGCAAGAGGAGACGTTAGCTTTGCAGACGGCGGGCATAGAATGGGAGACGGCATGTGGCGGATAGCCCAGAAAGATTCAAGGCTGCGCTTGAGGCACTGTTACAGCCTGTGCCCAGAACTGACACGGCTTGGAAGTTTGGGCCGTATTCTGCTAGGTATGTACCATCGCAAGAAAGGCGAAGACTAGCGGAATGGATAGTGTGCGAAGGCAATCAGGATTTATTGAGAATCCGACACCCGACAGCCGCTAGCTATAAAAAAGTTGCAGCAAAACTTTTAGAGGTCGCCTCGGACGAGCAACTAAGTGAGGGCATAAAGGCTGTGGGGGCAACTACTTTGATTATTCCAAAAGGGGCGGACCCTAGGGAGGAGGATATACTCCGCAGCTTCCAACTAGGCGATACAGTATTTACCCAATATACTGAGGGGCCTTGCCTAGTGCTGGCGATTCTTAAAGTCAACGTTTTGCTGCAAAAGCATACCGGGCAAACGCTTGAGTTGCCCTATCATGCTGCCGCGTGGCCAGCGCCTGTAGAGTTGTTCATGGAGTTGGAAGATGAGCATTATAAACGACAAGTCTGAATTGATTTTTATACACGTTCCCAAGGTAGCGGGGTCCTCCATGGAGCGGCTACCTTGGGTTGGCGGGGCAGGCCATAAGACGGCGCAAGAGTTGCGGAAGGTGGCCGGCGAAAAGTGGTTGAAGTATCTATCGTTTGGGTTTGTGCGGCACCCGTTAGATAGATTGCTTTCGGCGTATTGTCATTTTGTAGAGAAGCCTGAAAAGCTTGATGAACCCACACGTCAGCGAGAGGTTTACCGTACGATCAAACACCACGCCGCTACATACTCTGACAATCCGGTAGCCGGGTTTGTCAGATTTGTATTGTCCCCGGAATTGCGGGACTACATTAAGACGGTCAACCATTTTCTCCCGCAGTCACATTTTTTGTGTGACTCTCGGGGCCTAGTGATGGTAAATTTTGTGGGCAAGTACGAGGCGCTGGAGGCTGATTGGCGGTACGTCTGCCAGATACTTGACCAACCTACGGAGCCGCTGCAACACAAGAACGCAGGCAGTCCCCGCGAACCCTGGCAAAAGTGGTATACGCCAGAAGCGGCCGAGGCGGCTTGCCGATACTATGCGGCGGACTTCAAGGTATTCACATACGAGGCCAAGCTATGACGGACCTAGTAAACGTCGATCATGTAAATAACCGCAAGCGGGTACGTGAGAGTGCGGCCGAGATTGTCGAATTGATTGAGGACGTTGCCAAGGGCTGGCCGGACCAATACCGGCAGTACCTCTGGGAAGTGTTGCAAGGGGAGTGTGCTACCCGCCTACCCCAAGTGCAGCTTTCGGCCGAAGTCGATGAGTCCCCGATGACGGACCCCGAGGCCAAGCGGTTTGAGTTGGAGCGTGTATTTTTTGGCAAGTACAACGGCTACACTATCGGCGGAATACTGGAAGAAGACCCAAAGTATTTGGACTGGCTTGCGGGCACCGATGATAGTTTTAAGTGCCAACTGCGCCGCTACCTAAAGAACCCCAAGATAGAGGCCCTGCTCGCGGACCTATGAACATAACAGCCTGCTTCAATCTTACCCAAGAATATTGGCCGTATCTTATGCAAGCGATTGCATACGTGCCGAAGGGTATCCCTGTAATTGTGGCACAGTATGGGCCGGGGGCACCCCCTAAGGGCCTAGCGCCTAGGGTGCAGGTTGTTAGGGCTCAACAGTTTAGCCAGAACTACAGACGCGGCTACGTCCTTAACGTAGCGGTACGGCGGGCGGAAACAGACTACGTGCTATTGTGTGACGCGGCGTTTTTGTTCCCTAGAAATTTTTTGGACACTGTCAGTTATTATGTGCGGCCTAGCCAAGTGCTGCGGTTCTACGTCGCCCGGCTGACTAAGCCGGCAACTGATAAGGTATTGTGCGGGGCTAATTGGGAGGCCCTGTATAGTGACTACTCGGGGAAGAACGGCACAACCCACGATTTGATATACGGGGCAAACAACCCTTGCGTATACACCCGCAGCGACCTAGTAAACTTAGGCGGATACGATGAGCGTATATCCGGCTGGGGCGGGGAAGATGACGACCTAAATTGGCGTGGCCGCAAGCTCGGGCTGATTGACTTCCGCGCGCCTGTAGTTGTTGGGTGCATGAACGATAACAACGTTTCCAGGCTACCCCAATACACCCAACGAAAAAGCCCGGACACCATCAAAATACTACAAGACAAGACACGCCCACCAAGGGCCAATAACGGAGTATGGGGAGATGCCCAAGCCTGAGATGTTGCTACAGTTTGATTATCGGTATTGCACCCGAGTAGATGAAAGCCAAGCCCTACGCTTAGCGTCTATAAAGAATGATCTAACGCGGCGGGGGCTGTTTGTAGAGGTGTTGATAGACACGGACTATTACCAACCCGTGCGGCCGGCTGAGGCAGACGATATACGCAATCGGGGAATCATGGTTTACATTACAGACTATGCCAAGTCTATCAGGGTCAATCGGCAAGTCTTCCAAGCCGCTGGAAATTGGGCAGGTTATCAAGAGGCCCTTGAATACCTAGATTCACTACTCGCTCAGTATGGGGCCGTCTTCGCATCTACCGCGATTGTAACGCGTACAAACTATGACATACCTTTAGTTTGACGCCATAGGCAAAAAGAGCTAGAATACCCCCTCAGCTTTTGGTCAAAGCTACACAAATTTGAGGGGGATAACATGGTATCCATTCAACGCGCTCGCGTTGTTCTACCGTCAGACGCATGGTTACCCGATGATGAGGTAGCCGGCGCGCTTCGGTATCTTCGCCAGTTTGGCTACATAGGCCGTAGGCCGTCCGGCCCTGAGATTGTTAAGGCCACACGCAAGGCCCAAAAAATTCTCGGCGTCAAACAAGATGGCATATTGGGGGAGGTCACCGCGAAGGCCATGGATATGACACCCCGTTGCGGGTGCATTGACGTAGGCCACCTTGGGGGACGCCTAAACGTTTGGGCCAAGCCGGACCTCAGCTATAACGTTATTGGCTATGTTCGGCAAATATCCAAGCAACGGCAAGAGGAATTGCTTGTCCACGCTTGGGAGGAGTGGGAGGCCGTATGCGGTATTCGGCTCACACGGTCAAACTCTGACAACGCTGACATTCTCATAGATGTTAGCGCTAGTCGGCGCGAGGAGTTTGGGCAAGCCGGCAACGTGCTGGCGTGGGCACAGATTCCACCGTACCGCAATACGCGTCAATTGATAATGAAGTTCGATCTTGCCGAGAACTGGCACGACGACTTCTTCAAGGTTGTGGCCGAACATGAGTTTGGCCATTTGCTGGGAATATCGCACACCACCATTGATGGTGAGTTGATGTTCCCAACCTACAACCCACGTGTAATCAAACCGCAGCCGCGATATGACATTCCCGAATCTGTCAAGCGGTATCCAGTCACCCCCGACACCCCCACTAAGCCGCTACCGGGTGGAAGTGTTAGCGTGTCCGGGCGGATTATGATAGACGGCGTGCCCTATGAGTTGCAGCGGGTAAACTAGAAAAGGTGCCCGATGAAGTACCCCCCATGCCTGCTCATTGTGCTGGCGTTTGCTATGCAATCGCTTGCACAAGAGCGGCCAGTTATAAAAGTAGGCAACTGCTCTACGCCTAGGAACGCTGTTTCGTGGGCGCTAGACCATGCCCGCAAACATGAGGACCTAGCACCGTTTCTTAGGTACGTGTGGGTGCAGGTTCCCGAGGCTAACGCGGCTAAATATGTAAGCCTGGGAATCAATCAGACGGTAAGCCGCTCTGACATTCTTCGGGTGGATTATATTCACCCCGCTCAAGACGATAACCCGGCCGGGATGTTTGCAAATGGGCACCTCATAGCCGTCGATTTGCAAGCGCTTGCACCTAAGAAAGACGACCTTGAGGAATTGTTGCGGCTATGGGACGGCATGATAGTAGCCGACCTAGGCACCAACGGGCATAACCGCATAGCCGTTGAACCCTATTTTACAATCCTAGGCAAACTTGTAACCGTTGACGTTGAGCCTTATACGCACACTGACGGGCAGCGGTACACAAAAAAATGGGTGCGGGAGTTTCTACCAGCGCCCCACCTAGATTTAGATGAGGCGTTCGAGCTTAGGGAATTGACGGCTAGCAAGTTGCCTGTAGTGCACTGGCAATGGTTTCTCAAAAAGATTAGCACCACTGTTAATGGTGGTATGTACTATGATTTTCTAGGCGTAGTACGAGAGGCCAAAGACGGCAAGACTCCGCAGCAGTTGACACTAGCAAAATTTGGTATTGATGAGACTAAAGCTAGGGCCAACGATGAGCGGGCGGCTATACTGCACTCAAAGGTTACCGGGCGAGAGCGGCGCATTGACGTATTTCGGGGCATCGGGGGGCGCAATGGTACGGGCTTCTGTTCCATTACGCATGACCCGTCTCAAGAGGCTGTAGATGAGGCCGATGATCCGTTTCTAAATTTGCTGACGTTCAATGACGCGGCACGTGAGATATTGTTTGAGCTACCCAATGGGTTGCAAGGTGCGTTGCTGACTAACGAAAATGGCGAGATTCAAAATGAGGCACCCCCTAACGTTGTGTCTGACAGAACGGTTCCCGCACCCCACCCCACTAGGCTACATTGTTTCATATCGTGTATGCGGTGCCACGGCGGGGAGCGAGAAGCTGGGTACAAGGATTTTATAAACGATGTTCCCGACTTGTTTGAGACTCTGGTTAAACCGCAGCTAGACGTTTTCGACGATGTTGGGGAGGGCAAGGAAACCACTAGGCTGCAAAGGTTGGAGCGGCTAACGGCGCTGTACCAAGGGGACCTAAAAAACGGCTCTATGGGCAAGCGTATGTTCCGGGCGCGTGACGATCTTAGCGATGCTGTATTCATATGCACCGGGGGCCTATCAGTATCTGAGGCGTATACCGGACTGTGCAACGCTGTAGACAAATATGAATACGACGTAGTCACCCCTCAGGCGGCCTTGCTTGAGGTAGGTTACGTTGTCCCTGAGGGGCTAGATACTAAGGCCGTTCAAGCGGTGTTTACTGAGGTTGTGCCGATACTTCCTCCAGATGAGGAACTTGGCATAAGTTTTGAGGACGGGCGTATCAGCATACTAAGGGCCGGCAAGGCTTTGAACAGGACTAAGTTTGAGCGGATATATGCGGACTTTGGCTATAGGGCTTTCTTAGCTGCCAAAGCTCGGCTTGACTCTGGTACGTCTGAGAAGTAGAATACTACTGGTCACATTTTTAAGGGGAGTGCCATGTTGAGATTGCTTCTGTTTATTGCGGCATTGCTAGTGCCGTGCGTTTCCTACGCGTCTGACTACACGTATCGAGATGGGTACTATTGGCGGGACGGCGTTGCCTATGAGCGATACCAAACCCGCCAATACTACAATACGTGCTGCGGCCAGCGGTGGTATACCGCATGGGCCTATCGCCCCGTGGAAAGTGTCAAGTACGCTGGCAAAGCTGACTACAAGGGTGGCGGCCTCAGGGAGAAAATACTAGCGCTTGCGGCCGCGCGTGATGCGTACGAGGGCCGCATACGGGAAATGTCCGCCGAGCATAATGCGGATATGGAGTTGATCCAAGAGCTTGGCTTATCCAAGAATTTTTATTGGGAAGGGTACGGCCAAAAACTGGGGATGGCTAACCCCTACCGTGAGAACTTTGAGGATGACGCGTACCAAGCGCCGTTCGCCAATCAAGGCTCTACGGTGTACGGCTACACGTCTGTAGGCCAAGTGCACAAGCGATACGATATTGAGCTTGGCATGAATCAAGCCGCCCGCCTAGCCGAAAGAACGTTGGACCTAGCCGACCATAGCTCGGATAATTTTAACGGGCTGCTAAACACGCTTCACAGCAATGACGCGGAGACGGCTCAGATATTGGCTAAGGCGCAGGCACTGCGAGAGGCGGGCACCGCTATTGCGGCCGTAACGAGTAGCCTTAGCTCGGTGCAGCCCGGCAAAATAAGTGTGACGGAATCCACCACCATTCATGGTGAAGGCCAAGCCCCGGAACACAGCCCGGACGCCCTGCCAGACTTGGGGGACGGCCCCCTGATTGACTTGCTTCGGGCCAAGTGCGCTAGTTGCCACACGGGGCCGCAAGCTAAGGGGGGAGTAGATTTGAATAAGTTTTTAGCGTTCACAAAAAAAAAAAAAGAGA
>ERZ869936.1044-NODE-1044-length-21575-cov-4.448281_pt1 | contig 21575 bp, 21 predicted proteins | sample MGYA00520876_ERZ869936 | MGnify/ENA primary metagenome ERZ869936 (study PRJEB32218, sample SAMN09650985) | biofilter metagenome | isolation source: enrty point of leading RO module | place: Saudi Arabia: Thuwal, RO plant located on Red Sea | collected 2016-02-17 ...
CGTGAAGGTCGGCGGGTCCCGGCGCCGCGGCTGGGAGCACGACGAGGGGCGGCCCGCCGACGCCCGCCCGCGCGCAGCGCCGGGCCCCGCCGTGGCCCCCCGCCCGCCCCCGCGTCACCACCCCAACACGATCACCAACGCGGCCCTGGCGGCGGGAGCGCTCTTCGCCGTCGTGGGCCTTTCCGCCGTGGGCTATCTCGTCCACGCGCTGCTGTAACGCAAACAGAGGAGAAACGACATGCCCGGACCGATGCCCCAGAAGACCGACGAGGAACTGAGAAAGGACCGTCTCCGCTTCTACCGCGAGGAGATGTCGGAGATCAACGCCACGCTGCGCGGCTTCCTGTCGCGGGCGAAGGCGAGCGCCGCATTCCTGGTCGACAAGGACGGCCACCTGATCACGCGCGAGGGCGTCGACGACAAGATCGACGTCGACTCGATCTGCGGCCTCGTGGCCGGCGCGTTCGCCGCCACGAAGCAGATGGCGATCATGCTGGGCGAGGACACGTTCCTGAACCTGTTCCACCAGGGCAAGCGCGCCAACATCCAGGTGACCCTCGTCGGCAATCGCACGATCCTCGCCGTGGTCTTCGACGACTCGACGACGATCGGCATGGTCCGGCTGTACCTGGCCGAGGGCGCGAACACCCTCACCCAGATCTTCCAGCGGATCCTGCAGCGTCACCAGACGGCGGCCGGCCAGGCGGGCTAGGCGCGATGCGCCTCCCCCCTGCCGCGCGTCCCGGGGCCGCGGACCGCCCGCGGTAGGCCCCTCCGTGCCCGCGCCGGGTGCTCTCCTCTTCCCGGCTCAGGGCCCGTAGGGCGCAAACAGCGGGGGCCCCTCGCCCGCGACGCGGTGGTAGTACTCGCGGCCCGCCATGTGGGCGAGGAACCCGTCGAAGCGGGCGAGGTGGTCCTGCTGCGTCCTGTGCTCCAGGAACGCGCGCCGCTTGCGGTCGCCCAGGGACGACACGTCCACGAACGCCGTCGGGGGAAGCGGCTCGCCGCCGCGCGGGGGCAAGGGGGGGTCCGGGGGCCAGCTCGCCGCGTAGACCGCCCGCCCGCCCGCGGCGGCACGGGTCCAGCGCCAGCACGCCTTGTGGTCCGGGTGACCCGACGCCCCCTCGGGTCCGAAGGTCAGGAGCACGTCGGCCCCGAACGCCTCGGCGCACTCCCCCACGAGGCGCGCCCCTTCCGTGTCGGGGATTCCCTCAAGCGCGCCGTCCATGAGGCCGGGTGTAAAGAGATGCGCGATGCCGAGCACCGCCACGGCGCGGTAGAGCTCCTCGCGCCGCACGCGGCCCAATTCCTCCCGCGTGCAGAGGCCGCCGGTGCGGCCGACCTGCCCGTCCGTGAGGCAGAGGAGTCCGGCGCGCCCCCCCGCATCGGCGTGGACGGCGAGCGCGCCGCCGAAGAGGAACGACTCGTCGTCGGGGTGCGCCGTGACCGCGAGCAGGGTCGCCACGCACGGATTCTCGCAGCGGCGGCAACTCCCGGTTCCCCTTTCCCGGGACATGCACCTTTGGTAGACTGCGAGAAGGATGGCAAGGAACGGGAAGCTGGAAGTATGGCCGATGCGAGGGGGGATGCGGTTCTCATCGTCGATGACGAGCCGCTGGTCGCACGCGCGCTGACGGAGCAACTCAGCGCCGCGGGGTATCGGCCCGAAACGGCCGAAAGCATCGCCCACGCCCACAGGATGCTCGAGAAGGCGGCGCCCGCGGCCGTGCTCCTCGACCTCAACCTCCCCGACGGGAACGGCCTCGACCTTCTCCCCCGCCTGCGTCGCCAGTGGCCCGAGGTTCCCGTGCTCGTCATGACGGGCCACGGCTCGATCGAGAGCGCCGTGAAGGCCATGCGCAAGGGCGCCGTGAGCGACCCCACGAAGCCCATGGCCGCCGACGAGCTCGGCCTCGCCAGCGAGACGCTCGGCGAGACCAGCCGGCTGCGGCTGCGGGCCGAGGAGGAGCGCCAGCGCAACACGGAGATCTTCTCCTTCGACCGCATCGTGGCGCAGAGCGCCGCCATGCGGAAGGCCGTCGAGCAGGCCCGCATCGTCGCGGACAGCCGGGCCACCACGGTGCTGCTCCTGGGCGAGAGCGGAACCGGCAAGGGGCTGATGGCGGGCGCGATCCACTACGCGTCGAGGCGCTCCCCGAACCCCTTCCTCAAGGTCATGTGCTCGGCGATCCCCGAGACCCTTCTCGAGGCGGAGATGTTCGGCCACGAGAAAGGGGCGTTCACGGACGCGAAGGAGCGGCGCCGCGGCGTCTTCGAGTCCGCCGACGGCGGCACGGTGTTCCTCGACGAGATCGGCGACATGCCGGCGGCGCTGCAGGCGAAGCTGCTGGGCGTGATCGAGGACAAGAGCTTCTCCCGCATCGGCGGGACGCAGCGCATCGAGGTGGACGTGCGCATCGTGGCGGCCACGCACCGCGACCTCGAGCGCAGCGTCGAGGAGAGCCGCTTCCGGGAGGACCTGCTGTACCGGCTGCGCGTCGTCCCCATCGTGATCCCGCCGCTGCGGGAACGCCGGGAAGACGTCCGCCCGCTGGCGCAGACCTTCCTCGAGGAGTTCAACCGGGAGTTCGCCCGCAAGGTGGAAGGCTTCGAGCCGAGCGCCGTGGACTTCCTCGAGTCCCACACCTGGCAGGGCAACGTGCGGGAGCTGAGAAACGTCATCGAGCGGGCGATGCTCTTCAGCCGCGGCAAGACGCTGACGATGGACGACCTCGCCCTCGACCTGGGCTACCGCCCGCGGGCGACCAAGGGCGGCCAGCGCTACATCCTGCCCCCCGACGGCGTCACGCTGGAGACCGAGGGTGAGTCGGTGCGGATCCAATCCAAGGAGGACCTGATCCGCCAGGCGATGCAGCGCTGCGACAACAACCAGAGCCAGGCGGCGAAGCTGCTCGGGCTCTCCCGCGACCAGCTGCGCTACCGCCTCGACAAGATGGGCCTTCTCCCCAACCAGCGGCGTTCTCCCGACGAGCGCGCGTAGTAAGATCGGCCCGTGCGCCGCCTTCTCCTGCTCATCGCGCTCGCCGCGTGCCACGACCGCGGGCCCGCCGCGCTCGTCCCCGGCGAGGCCGGGAGCGCGTTCCGGCCCGCGGAAGCGCCGGACTTCGTCGTGCTGTCGGTGTCGGGCCGCACGATCGACTTCCTCTCGCCCTTCTGCCCGCCCGAGTGCAACGAGCCCTACCTGGGCGCGCCGGGGGACGCGGCGGAGGCCGTGGCCCTCGATCTCGTGGACCGCGGCTACTCGGTGCAGCGCGCCGACTACATCGCGGCGCTCTTCAGCTACGACGACGACGCGGACGGCGAGGCCGACCGTCTCGGATTCCTCCAGCTCGTGGAGGACCTGAACACGATCGGCGAGCTGTGGATCGAGGGGTTCGACGACCCGACGCGCATCGTGCTCGTGTGCCACAGCCACGGATGCGTGTGGGGGCACATGGCGGTGAGCGTGACGCCCGACGTGCCCGTGTGGGCGCTCGTGTCGCTGGCCGGCGTGTGCACCCAGGGGGAATCCGACTGCGGCGCCGAGGTGGGCAACCACTTCGCGGCGAACGGGACCCCGTACGCCTGGGACCTCGCCGACCCGTGCGCGCAGTGGACGATCCCGGGACTCGCCGATCCGGCCGACACGGACGACGTGACGTTCCCGAGCGCGGCGACGAACCTCGAGGTGCGCGCGAACGCGCGGTCCTTCGGCATCCAGGACACGGCCCCCAACCACCGCCCCGACGGCACGCGCGAAGGCATCGAGACCCTGGACCCGGGCGAAGACGACCACTCGCAGGTCCACGACCCGGCCCGCACGTCCATGCGCTGGGTGCGCGACCGCATCCTCGCCCGCGCCGCGCCTTAGCCACCGATCCGCGGGGTCGTGAACAGGTCGGGCAAGGTCCGCATCGCTGGCGCGGGCAAGGCAGCGCGGTACACTACCGCCCGCGCACCCCTGCGGAGGGGTGGCTGAGTGGTTGAAAGCACCGGCTTGCTAAGGGGAAGAGAGGCCGCTCGGCAGGCGGGTTCCGCAAGCCCTAAACCCGCTCGGCATACGGTCTTATACCGATCCCATTCCGATCAGCCACCGGACGTTTTCGGGTCCGATCCGTGACGTGGTGCGTGACAGAACATGGGGAGGGGCCACCGAACCCCGTCGCCTCGGGGCGGTACTATCATGTTGCTCAACTATGGCCGCACGTACTCAGTTCGACCCCAGCAAGGCTCCGGATGATGACAAGCTGAAGGAGTTGATGCTCTACGTCGCCTGGAAGTCCCAGACGGACCCCCGGTTCGGCGCGACCAAGCTGAACAAGATCCTCTTCTACGCCGATGCCCACTTCTTCGCGCAGAAGCAGCGGAGCATTACCGGCCATAGCTACCAGCGCAATCTCTTTGGCCCCACGCTGCGCCTATACCCGAAAATGCAGGCCCAACTGGAGAGCGAAGGCCGCGCCCGTGTGCAGACTGCTGACTACTGCGGCAAGTCACAGAAGAGGCTCGTGCCCTTCGCGCGACCCGAACTGGGCAGATTCTCTGCGGACGAGATCGCCTTGGTTGATGAGGTGATTGAGCAGTGTTGGAGCTATACCGGCAAGGACCTGAGCGACAGAACTCACGAACATCCCTGCTGGCGCGCGTTCCGCCAAGGGGATGACATCCCGCTGGGCGCGATCTTCGTAACAAATCGTCCTCTGACTGACGAGGAGCAAGCCCACATCAAGCGGCTCGTACCATCTGTGCGGCGCTAGAAGGAACCCGGTTCCCCCCAATGAACTTGCAAGCGAGGAGCATTGTCGAGAGCGATCAGTACAAGCGTGATCGCGACGTCATATTCGCAGACTGCAAGAGGTGGGACGGACGGACGACTGCCGTGATCGCGATGCTCGCTTCCAATCCGCAAGAAGCAGGCAGGCATAGCGGGCACGGGCCCTTCTGGTACATCACGACAGAGTACGGCTCGTTCATCACCCCGCTACTCATCGTCTACACCTTCGATGAGAACCATGTTTGCCTGGAGTCAGTTCGCTTCGGTCACGTAGACGAAATGAACTAGCGGGCAGGGTATGCAGCCCTCGGGTTGCTCGCGCGACCTCCGCCAGAGGATAGAAACGCCTGAAGACGGCTGCGCGCCAGGTCAGGGGTATTCTCCGGCACGTGCCGCGAGTACCGCAGGACCATGTGCAGGCTCTTCCAGCCTCCTAGTTCCCGCAGTTCCTGGAGGCTGATCCCGGCCCGGACGCAGGTGACGGCCCACACGTGGCGGCAGTCGTGGATGCGCAGGTCGGGGAAGCCGGCCGCCTTCCGGGCCTTCGTCCAAGCCGTGCGCCTGACGGGCCGCAGTAGGACCTCACCCGTGACCGAGTGGTAGAGGAGCGCAGGGAAAGCGTAGTCCCGCACCTTCGGCAGGTCGCCCTCCTCCGTCACGGCAAGTGCGACCCTGAGGGCGTCCCGGCCGCGGGTCGTGAACGGCACTTCCCGCGTCGTCTTGTTCTTCGACGTCCGCACAGTGACGACGCCGCGGGCGAAGTCCACGTCCCTGCGCTCAAGCCGCAGCGCCTCGCCGAGACGCAGGCCGGTGTCCAGCAGCAGCGCCACGAGGTGCTTCAGCGGCTCCTCGGTCGTCGCCACGAGCCGCGCCTGGTCCTCCACGGTGAGGAACGGCACGGGCTTCAGGGCCTCCTTCTGGCGCTTTATGCCGCGGCACGGGTTCTCGCGGGCGTGCCCGAGGTCCACGGCCTTCTGGAAGAACGAGGAGAGCATGTTGATCTGCTTGTTCCTCGTGGAGCCGGAGAGCTTGGCCTCCGTCGTCCGGCGGATTAGGAACCGCTCGATGTCCGCGCGCCGGACCTTGTCCATGTCCATGCCGGTGAAGAACGGGAGCATCTTCCGCCGCATGTGGCGCTCCTCGCGGATCAGCGTCGCGGGTTCCTTCGCGCCCGTGAGCAGCTCGACGTAGCGCTCGAAGAGCGTCTCGAAGCGCATGGGCTCGATGGGGGCATGACCCATCGCCTCCTGCTCCGCCAGATCTGCCTGCTTCTTCGCGAGGAAGCGCGCCGCCAGCGCCTTGCTCTTCCCAATCGTCTTCTGCCGGATCTTGCCACCCTCGCGCCATCGCACGCGCCAAGTGCCCTTGTTCCAGCCGGGCATGATCTGCCCGAAGTCGCGCTTCCCTGCCATGTCACCTCCTACACCTGCCCTCGCCGAAGGTCCTCGTCGGAAAGCGCGGCCAGGGACTGCCGGGCCAGGTATCGGATCACCTCGTCACGGACGAAGAGCACGCGCTTGCCGACGCGCACGCACGGCAGCCGGCGCTCGCGCGCCATCTTGAGCGCCTCACGTCCCGAGGCGAGGTAGAGCAGCTTGGCCACGCCTTCGGCATCGAGGATGGGGGCATATTCGTCAGGCGACCCGTGCGGGGAGCTTCTGCCGGCGCTCACGGTGCCGCCTCCTCGCCGTCGTCCTCGGCTTCGAGGGGGGAGGGGGAGGGGGGTCTATCCCCTGCATCCTCTGCACCCGTGCAACCCTCATGGAGGGCCTCCGGAGACGGGAGGATCTCTTGGTCCTCGGGCAACGGTTCATCGGTGAAGAGCTTCGCGGGATGTCCGCGGCGCTCCTCCTTGTTCACCAAGTAGCCCAGCGCGATGGCGGTCTTCACCCTCCGCCACGCGGCCGACTTGTCCAGGCCCAACTCACGAGCCACGGCGGCGATGGTTACGCCGTCCGACTTGCCGCCGGAGGCAGCGGCGACGGCGGCGACGGTCTCCCGCACGATCTCCGGTACGGTCGCCTCGACGCCCGTCGCCATGAACCCCGCGACCAGTTCCCGCACGGCGGCGTAGTCCTCGATCGTCGCCACGACCCGGCTCCGGTCGTCCCGGCCCCTGCTGGCCTGGTGCAGCAGCGCGTGGGCCTTGATGAGCCGCAGCAGCGCCCCCGCGTCCCGCCGCAGGCGCACAGCGATCGGCGGGATCAGCTCCGTCAACCTCTTGGCGAAGGGGATGACCGCATCCTGCGGGCCGGTCTCCAGCCACACCTGGAGCGCGTGCCAGCGGCCCATGTCGAACTCCACCGGCTCCTCGGCGAGGGCGCTGAGAATGGCCTTGGTCTGCTCCTGCGTGTCCGTGACGGTGATCGTGAGCATCCGCGTCTCGTTCTCGGGATGCAGGTTCACAGCCGTCGTCGTCACGATGAGGCCCGTCGGCCCGTTTCGCTCAATCAGACGCGCGCGGAGGCCCTCCGGCGTCTTCTCCAGCGTCTCGTACCGCACGCGCCCCTCGGAGAGGAGCGTGCGCAACAGGTACATGACGAAGTCCTTGTCCATGCCGGACGCTTCGACGATGACGATGAAACGATGCTCAAGCGGCTCCTCGGAGTAGGCCAGCACCCGTTCGCTGACCCCGGTCAGCTCGTAGTAGGCGCTCGCGGGGAAGAACGCCAAGGTGCTGACCACGATGAAGGACTTCCCCGCCGAGCTGGGTCCCTTCACGACGACGGAGATAGGCCGATCCAGCAGCCTGCTGACCAAGGCGAGGAAGAGAATCTTGGAGCACTTGTCCTCGCCGATGACGCCGCGCCGGCGCAGATCCGCGGCGAACATGGCGAGGATGTCCGGCGACTCCGCCAGTTCCTCGCATTCGGTTGCGGCGGCCCTTCGGGTCGCAGCCTTCTGCTCGGCAGCGAGCGCCGCCCATGTCGGGGCCTCATCCATCGCCTTCTGGAACGCCGCCTTGAATCCCTCGGGATCGGCGAGGTACATCTCGCTCGGGTCCTTGAAGCCGGGGAGGCGCAGCACGCGGACCCGTTGACGGATGCGCGAGCGTTGCAGCCACCTCTGCAACCCCTCGCCACCCCGATCCGGCTCGATCACGACGTAGATCTCCTCGATGCCGTCGAGGCGGGGCGCGTCGCGGTCCTCCCGCCAGTTCGCGGCACCCGGCACGCCGAGAGCGGGGATGCCGTGGAACAGGAGGGTATGCACGTCGGACTCGCCCTCCACGAGCACGCAGTAGCCCGCGTCCCGAGCCTCCTGGAGCCTGAAAAGGCCGTAGAGCTGGGGTTTCGAGCCTTTGCGCCAGGTGAACTTGCGCTTCCCCGAGAGCGACCACCTGAAGCGCGCAGGGCCGTCGGAGCCGTCCTCGTTGAAGTAGGGGATGCGGACGACGGGCGTGCCCTGGATGAAGATGTCGGACAGTCCCAGGCTCTTCAGGAACGCGACGGGGAGTCGCTTGGCGGCGGCGTAGGCGTCGAGACTCAGGCCAGTAGGGCCATCGGGTTGCGCGGTTGATAGGTTTCGTGGGGGTATCGCCCCCCCACCCCCCCCTCCGGGGAAGAGGTCGCTCATCGTGAGTCCCATCGACGCGACGACGTGCTCGGTCGCGCAGCCTCCGAAGTCGTGGAGGAGCACCCTTCCGTCGTCGCCCTCCGTGATCGAGAGACTCGCAGTACTGTCGTCGTGTCCGGGACAATGGGCTTTCCAGCCTGCGCCACTCTTCTTCGGGTTGTGGCCGAGGCTTTCGAGGCGGCCGAGGACAAAATCAAGGGGTCTCATCGGCCGCCTCCTACTTTCCCTGGCCTTCGAGCCAGCGGAGCAGGGCCGGGCGGGGCACGAGCCACCGCCGGCCCACCCGGCGACCGGGGAGCCGCCCCTGGCGCAGGAGCTTCCGCACCGCGCCGGGGGTCAGATCAAGGGGATGCGCAAGGTCCTCGACCTTGCACACGTCGGGGAGGGCCACCGCGCGCAGGGCCTTCGCGGCGGCCTCCGGGGAGAGTACAGCATTCGCCATACACTCCGGGGGCACGGCCCCTACGCCGATTCGCCGAGACTTGCAAAAAAACTAGTGCGCTATCCGGCTGGCCGCAACCCGCGCTCGACTAGGAGCTTCCGCGCGTTCTCGGCGCGCTTGTAGACGACGTTCACCGAGACGCCGTAGGCCGCGGCAACCTCCTCCGCGCCCCAGCCTTTGGGCTTGCCGTGACCCCCTCGGCCCCATTCGTAGACCAGCGCCGCCTGGAAGTCCCGCTCATCGCGGTAGGAGGCGAGGAGATCGACGAGGACCGGGAGCGTCTCGGCTGCCGCAATGAGGAGTTCCGTCCGGTCCGCACGCTCCATGACCATCGCTGTCGCCTCGCGGAGCTGGGGATGCCCATCGAGGCGGGAGTCGAGTAGCTCGCGAAGACACCGAAGAGCCTCGGCGGCTTCCTGCTCCTGGTCATCCCCGCTTGAGAGAGCGTTGCCGAGTCCCGAACCTCCCCGCTCGTCGTCGCGCCGGTCCAAGCTCAGCGTCCTGCCCTTCGCCTTGCCGCGCTTCTCCGGCCAGAGGTCCCGGGGCGGGGATGCCAGAGGATCGTCCGTCGCACCAGACTTGCGGAGCACATCGCGCACGCGCTCCTTCGTCGTCCTCCACTGGCCGTCCTTGCCCTTGAACAGGAACGGCAGGTCATACGACGCTTTCCTGTGGAGGTCGATCCACGTCAGCGTCAGGCCGATCGCCTGGTTCTCGTCGGTGTTGTGCTTGTCCAACCGGCCCGCCTGCTCCAGGGCATCACGGACGTTCCGGAGTTCCTTGTCCGTGGCGCTCATCCTGCGGTAGCCCGGGACCTGGGACAGCAGCCAGTGATGCGCCTCGCTCAGGGCGCGCGCCCGGTCGCTGTCTCCGTCCGAACGCCTGCCGGGGCAGTCAACCAACTGCCTGATGTCCTCGCGCACGCCGTCGAGCCACTCTTCCTGCTTCTCGCGGAGAACCCAGAGGAACGCCGGATCCGCGTCCGTGCCGGCGGCCTTCGCATCGTCCATCATCTTGAGGAGCTCGGGGGGAAGCGACTCGACGAATAGCACGGGAACGGCGTCCAGGAGCAACCCCTCCCACTCCTCCTGAGCGCGGTCCACGAGCGATCCGTCGGTGTCGCCCCCCGGCGGAGTCCACAGATCCACGAGTTCGTGAATCGCTGCAATGCGCAGGAGGTAGAACACGTCCGAGCGTTCGAGCGGCGGCACGTGTCGCACGAGGACGTGCGCCTGCGCTCGGATCTTGGCGACTAGGTTCGGCGGGTAGTTCACTACAACTCCTTGCTCTGACAACCACCCGATCCATCCGGCTGATTCAGATTGTGGCATCGGCGAAGGACAACCTCATGTGGACGCAGCACGACTGGGCGCTACGCGGCGTTCAACTAGGAGGGGGAGGGGAAGAGGGGGGTATCCCTCGAAACAGGCGCAATCCTGCAACCGGACGGACCATTGGACCCACGTTGCCCCCGATTGGTCCACGGATCCCGCTACGATGGTCCATCGTGAGCGCTTCATCCAGACGCGGCAAGCCCAGGCTACAGAGCCCGGAGTTCCAGGAGGCGATTGCCGCCGCCTACGCTGCGGCCCTAGTCGAGGTCGAGCAACGGGTCGCCGAAGAGGTCAGGCGGGCCTCGGACACCCTCCTCAAGGACGCGTGCAACTCGGCCTCCAGGACCGGCGTCCGCTCGTGCCGCCTGATCTTCGAGTCCGTCGGACCCGGCCGTGAAGCCCCACGGCGCCGCAGGAGGTAGATGCGCATGGCCGCCAAGGACCCCCTTGCTGACCTCCCCCCCAAGGACCGGCGCCGTCTCAAGCGGGCCATCAAGCTCAAGGCCCTCTCCGATGTCTACGGGAGCTTCGAAGACCAACCCTTCTACGCGGATGCAGTAGCCCTCGCCGTCCAAAAGATCATGGTCGAGGACCCCGACCTCGCCAACCTTGAGGAGCACGCTGCCACCATCTGCGACTTCGTCAAGCGCATCCAGGGGCACCGGGATGCCTTCGCTACATGCCCCTGGACCCGCTTCCCCCGCGACCTCGTCTACTACGGTCACCTCGCCAAGATGAGCGCCGGAGAGGCCAAGGTTTACATGGCACTCCTGGCCCTGTGCGACCCCCGCACGCTGATCACAAGCGTCTCACTGGAGAGGCTCGCCGAGTTCGTGAATAGGCACCCCGACACCGTCAGCAAGGCCATCACCAAGCTCAAGAAGAAGGGCCTAGTCCGGCGCTGGTGCATCCGCCACCCCGAAGCCCGGGACGAGAGCCACTACCTCTGGTTCACCCGGATCGTCCCGGAGGCCTGCGAAAACACACCCGAGGAGAGGGCGCAGCTGCTGAAGGCGGCCGCCATGCCGAAGACTGCCTGAGAACGTTCCTGGCCGCTTCTGGCAGGCTCTACGGGTGCGCACGTGTGCGCGTGTACTGAAGGTGCGCCGTTATCGGCGGAATGACGTTCTTCACCCTGCGCAGTCTATTGCGTAGGAGGCGTGCCACTTCCGAGGTATCGCGCCAAGTCAGGGAACTGCGCAGCGAGCTCGGGGAACTCTCGCACGGCAGCAGGCACATCGTCTATCCAGTACACGGGGCCCGTTCCTCCCTTTGACATGTTCGGCTTCTCGCCCAAGATGCCGCTTGAGAGCAGCTTGTGGAGCAGCCGCTTCTTCCCTCCCGGTCCCAGGGCATCAGCGCGGCCCTTCCACAAGTCATCGGCGCTGGAGTGGTTGTTGGGGCCGAGCTTGTGGTGCGAAACCAGGCCCCGTAGCACACTAAGGGCAACAGCGTGGTCGGGGTCCTCCGCAGGCGGGTTCAGGAGAGCCACGAGCCTGTTTTCCAAGGCCGGGGAGAGTTCTCCGAGCTTCTTCTTGGGTGCGGGCGGCCAGCCTTTCGCTCCAGGCTCCGGCCTCTCGATCCTGACGCCAAGCTCCTCCAGTTGGGCGAGTGCGTCAACAACGACTCGCGGAATCCTGACGTAGGGAAGAACGACAACCAGGACATCCGCCACGTCTTCGGCACTGCCAGCGAATTGCCACAGCATCTCGGCCGCAATGCGCGGCTCGGGCTCCAGCACGGCGACCGACTCATGCCTTCGAATGCACTCGACATGGACGGCGTCCCCCACGCGACTGCGAACCCATACTCGCTGGCGCTCCGTGACTCCTATGATGATCGCAACGCCCTTGTGCTCGTCTTCAGGGGGCACGGTAGCCTCACGACTGGGCCCTTCGCAGCTTGGGAATCAGACTCGCAGGAACCATCAGCGTTGCCAGCTCACGGTCATCAGCAAAGTTGATCATCGCATGAAGCATCGCGCGGAGGTCCGATGTCCCCGAGGCAGGCTTTTCCACCTCCGCCTCAGCGTGGTGGATGATTGTCCCGCCAATGCTGTGCCGTTGGGCCCACTTCTGAGCAGCCTGAAGCACCCGATCTCTTCTGAATGCTCTCCACTCGCTGGACCGCGGCCCCAAGCCTCGGGTGAAGAACGCGTTCAGTGCGCTCGTATACTCGCTGTCGAGCAAGGACTGGAGGATATCCGTTTCTCTCTGCGGGCCTCCGACGCGTTCGAGGAACTCGCGCATCCACCGCTTCTGTTCCTCTCCGCGAATGAAGTCGATCTCAACTAGGTTGTCCCTGCCTCGTTCGACCTCGGCTCTTGCTGCGACATCCTGGAGGAGTGCGGACCCCTCGACGTAGTGCACGACTCGCTCCGTCGAACGATCATAGAACCTCCGTCGCTTGGGGTCGGGATTGGTAAATGCCTGCCAAAGTGCCTGAGGGAGACGCTTCGCCGTCATCAGCACCTCAGCATTCCCACCAGGTGCCGTCTGCGCGGCCGGGACGACCCTTGAGACATGCACGTCCGAACTGGGTGCGTCGTCGTGCCACTCAACGCAGACTAGGTCGGAGTTCGCCTGGAGGAACGCGGAGAACTTCGCGTATCCCCATGTTTGCTCCCTGAACTCCTGCCCTGTGGCGAGTTCGTACCGCCGCCTGAGTTCGAGCTTGAGTTGCGAACCGAGCCAGGGATCTCGCTCTGCGAGGAGCGCTGCGAGTATCGTACGAGCGGCTTCGAGCCCAGGCTTCATCGGGAGCCTCCCATTAAGTAGGGCTCGGGAGGTTCGCCACAAAAAGCCGTGGCGAACTCCCGGGCCTTCCTACGTCTGGGGGCTGGCTCCCGGATTCGAGCGTCGTCCATCTCATGACGCCCCGTTCATAGGTCCGAGACGGCTCACTGGCGCTCGATCGGTCCTGAGAAGGCCCTCAGGGCCCTTTCAGGCTGCCGCACGGTTACCCGTACAGCATTACTACTAGTATCGGCTCCACCCTGCTCGGGGTCAAGCCCTCGGCCTCCGAGCGAGGCGATCGCCCCTAACCAATTGCCAGAAAGCGGCTTAGGTCGTCTCCTGCTGAGACGCTCCAGCGGTACGCAGGATATCCCCCACAGTCCCATGCGTCCACCAACGTAACGTCCGCGGGTTCCTAGTCCCCGTGTCGTTCAGCGCTTTCGCGATACGCCGCGCCCCAAGGCCCGCGGCCCGTAGCTCTAGGATGCGCGCCAAGATGCGCTGCTCCTCCGGCTCCGGAATCACGTCGTCGCCCTCGAAGCGGTAGCCAAAGGGCGGCCGGCCGGAGATCCGCTTCCCCTGCCGCCGCAGCTCGGCCAAGGCGCTCCGGGTCCGCTCCGCCGTCTGCTCCCGTTCCATCTGCGCCAAGAGGCTGAGGATGCCTACGACAAACCTCCCGGCCGCCGTCGTCGTGTCCAAGTGCTCGTGGATGCTGTGGAGCTGCCAGCCGTCCCGGTTGGCCCGCTCCACGAGGCCGAGAATGTCCGTCGTGGTCCGGCTCAAGCGGTCCAGCTTGCAGACGACAAGGCCCTCGGCCTCCGCGTCGTCCAGCTCCTCCAGCGCCCTGAGCAGGCCCGGACGGTTCGCTGTCGCCTTACCGCTCCGGCCGTTGTCCGAGGCGATGCGCGCCAGCTCGAGCCCGTGGGCGGCGCAGTACGCCTTGATGCGGGTGCGCTGCTCCGCGAGGCTGATGCCGTTCTCGGCCTGGTCCTCGGTGCTGACCCTGACGTAGCCGATGACGGTAGCGCGCCCTCGCCCGCGCCGGGTCCCCGCGGGGGCCGTGGTCATGGAGCATGACCCCCCGTCGCTGTACGGCAACGGGGGTCCTGAACGGCGACCGTTCGGTTGCCTGACAGTGGATCCCGCTCGGGGAGCGGGGGAGGCCGCCGCGGCGGCCCCCCTCTGCGTCTTGCGGTTCCTCATGCCGCCACCCCCTCGGGGCGCTCGGCGGCCTCCTCCTCGGCGCCCTGGTCCTCGGCCTCCTCCCACCCCGCGGCCCGCTTCAGGAACTCCGCGGCCTGTCGGGCCTTGCTGGAGGCCGTGAAGATGGCCCGCTTGTCCCCCCGGAGGACCCGGAGCCAATTCCCGATGTACTCGGGGTGCTGTAGCTGGCCGTCGATCCCAAGCTCCGCGCAGAGGAACGCGGCCCCCAGCTCGGCGACCAGCTCCTCCGCCGCGTAGGCGTCATCGCCGAAGCGCCGGCCGAACTGCCGATCACAGCGGGAGGCATGGCCCGTCCAATGGGTCAGCTCGTGGCACGCGGTCCCGTAGTAGGACCCGCCGTCGCGGAACGTCTCGAAGGGCGGGAGCTGGATACGGTCCGTCAGGAGGCTGTAGAACGCCCTCCCTCCGCCGTGGCGGATGTCGGCTCCCGTGGCCGCCATGAATGCCTCGGCCCGCTGGTGGCGCTCCTCCTCGCTCAGGGTGGCCGTGGGCTGCGCCTCGGCCGGCGGGAGCCCGTCGCACTGGTCCCGGTTGAATACGCTGAAGTGCCTGAGGAGCGGAATGGTCTTGTGGACCCGCTCCCCCGTCTCGGGGTCCGTCTCGGACTTCTGGAGCATCTTCCAGTACGTCACGAGGGAGGCCCGCTCTCCCTTGCGGACATGGCCGCCGAGGGATTGGGCCTGTCGGTACGTGAACCAGTCTCCGGACCCGTAGCCGTTGCGGGCCGCCGCGGTCCAGAGGAGGAGCACGTTCAGGCCGTTGTAGTGCCGTCCCGTCGCGCCGTTCCGGGGGAGTCCCGGATCGGCCACGGTCCACGGACGGACCCAAGGGGCCGTGCCCTTTTCCAGCTCGGCAATGATCGTATTCGTGACCTCGGCGTAGATGTCACGGCGGGGGGCTTTGCCGTTGCGCTTCATGGCCTAGCCCTCCACCCGGAGGCCGTGCGCCTCCAGCATGTCCGCGGTCACGGCGTCGCACACGCGGTCTACGTCGATGTGCGCTCCGCCCCCGGTCTCGATCTCCCAGTAGGCGTTCGCGGTTTCCCGTGCGGTCTCGAAGAGGCGCACCACGGCGTCCTCCAGGTCCTCCGGCTTGGGCCGCTCCCCGGTCCCGAAGAGCCGACCTTGCGTCTTGGGCTCCCCGTCTGGGACAAAGACCAGCTCCCCGAAACCGTCCTCGGAGAATCGCGCCTCCAGCCCGGCGACGAAGTCCCCGCGTGCCCACGAGTCCCAAGCCTCGTTCTGCGCCTCCAGCTCCAACTCGCCGTGCGTCTCGTCGCTGATTAGCGGGTAGTCCTCCAGCGAGTCCAGGACGGCCGCCATGTCCTCGTCGATGGCGTCGATGCGGACCGCAATGGCGAACGTGCCGTGGCCGCCGTAGACCTCGTGGACGCCGTCGCGGTCCCCGTAGTCCTCCAGGAAGTCCCGGTAGTTGGCCCGCTCCACGAGGCACCCCGAGTAGTCGGAACCGCTCAGGAAGTCCGAGAGGAAGTAGCGGCCCTCGGGGTCCGCGACGAAGTCCGAGTAGCTGGCACTGTCGCCGGCCTCGGGGTCCTCCAGGGTCTCCCAGTGGGACCCGGGACCCGGGCGGTAGATGGACCCGTGGAAGCGGCAGACTCGGCCGCGCCAGTGGGTCGCGTCGAAGCGGGCGGGGGTTCGGCTACCATTGCCGGTAGCCTCGGAACGGAAACTCATGCTTTCCTCCGGGGTTAGCCGGGCGGGGAGCGCCAACTCCCCGTTCCGGCGACTGTGAAGTTGTCAGACTGAGCGCGCGCGTTTCGCTGCGCCTCTACCCATAAGAGGGAAAAAACCGTGCCGATCTTCGCGTGTGCGCGCGGTCCTTAGTGCAACAGCAGCGGTTTTGACATCGGGGGCGTGCGACACGATCGCGGTGGGGGCACCCGTACGACCCGTTCCGAAGCTGCCGCCCGGATTACGTTCCCGAACAAGTCTGCGCCCTCGCGCAGGCGGGGACCTGGGGACGGATTGCCTACGAGCGAGGTCCCGTTCGGCTGGGACGGCCTGCTACTCCTCAAAGAGGTCAAGGAACTCATTCGTGCCGCGCAATGCGATGAGATCAGGATCGCCGTTCTTAGCCCATTCAAAGTGTTGGGCGTTCGCATCCCTCACCTGATTGAGCGTACGGCCAAGCTCAGCGCGCTGGTCATCTGAGAGCCCTTCGCCTTGCAGTTCTGCATGGAGTCGCGTGGCTGCCTCCCGGCGACGATGCAGGTCTTCGGCAAGCCACTCCATCGCCTGGCGCTTCCAGCGAGCCTTTGGCCCGTCAACTCCAGCCGCTAGCGCAGCGGCACAAGCACCGTTGTAGAGATGGCCAGCATTGAGGTTAGCGCGTATAGGTTCGTGAACAAGTGCAAGGGCATATGCCTGCGCTGCTTCCTCGTATGCCCTACTCTCGTACAGCATGTTCGCACGTGCCAGTTGATGCGCTGAGCGCCATGCCCAGTGCTCGCTCTGCAGGTGCGGTGCCATGTCCACCAGCCTCGCGTGGGCATCTTCGCTCTCGCTCAGGAGGGACACCGCCTCCTCTGGCTGTTGTCGCATCTCGAAGAGCGTAGAGCCCAGGTAGAAGGACGCCATGCACAAGTACCGCTGCCACACCGCATTCTTGGCGTCCAGTTGCGCTAGACTGCGTGAGACATCGAGGGACTCACGCCATGTCTCTAGCGCCGCACTCAGATCGCCAGTGTTCTTCTGGGCCAGTCCCACCTTCTCTAGGCCCAAGTACAGATCGCCTCGCCACGATGCGTTATGAGGATCCCCTTCCACGATACGCCGAGTCATCTTCAACGAGTCTTGCCACGCCTGCAGCGCCTCTTGCCAATCCCCGCGCTGAGCATGAACATCGCCAATCTTCTCTAGGCTCACAGACACGTCACGCTGACACACGACATTCGACGGATCCCAAGCATGGATACGTTGCGCGATACCCAATGACGCCTCGTAGCTCTCTTGCGCTGGCATTAGGGCTCCTTGCCCCTTCTGAATGTCACCTACTCTCTCAAGGCCCGTGGCCAAACAGCGCAGATAGAGAACGTTGTTTGACTCCGCGGCTACCAGGCGTTTCGCTATCTCGCAGCATTCGGACTGGCTCTCTAGCGCAGTCGCGATGTTTCCGAGGTCTTTCTCAACGTCGCCTAGTCGCCCGTAGCTGACCGCGAGACCGTACAACCGTCGACGATTGTCAGGGGTGGCACTGGCCAGCTGCCGCATGAGACCAAGCTCAGCGAGATGTGTGGTCCTTGCGGAGTCCAAGTGGCCCATGTCTTTATGGACCTCGCCGATCTTCCCTAGGCAGAGTGCAAAGCCGAAAGAGCCGTCTTCTTCCTCGCCCGGGAGCGAGCGGATTCTGTCACGTATGTCACGACTGGTCTCATAGCACTCGAGGGCAGAGGCTAGATGCCCAGTCGCTCTCTTCACGTCGCCGATGCGTTCCCATGTCAGAGCGACATTGTGCATGAGTTCTGCGTCTGTCGGGTACTCTGCCAGAAGATCGCGTCTCAAACGGTACGACTCGCCAAAGCACTCCAGTGCGGCTGCAGTGTCCCCTGTGGCAAACAGAACGTCCCCTAGCCTGCCCAGCGCTGCAGCATGCGCCTTAACGGTCAACCGTGTCTCAAGCCAAGGCACTGATTCATAGTGCTGCAACGTGCGGCGGGCAACTGGTTCCAGCAGGTCCAGTCGACCTATCTTCTCAAGCGAGTCGGCAAGGTCCACGAGCATGAAGCGCGCATGGCCCTCTGCGCGCCTCCACTCCTGCTGTACCTGCTTCTCCTGCTCTCTGACTGTGGCCAGCGCGGTGCCCAGCATTGCCAAGAGGCCGACCGTAACGAAAAGGGCCACGCTCGCTGTCACAACGGCTATCCTCAGTATCCTGTTCTTCCGGCGCTGAATCTCTAGATCTTGCGTGGATACAACGCCTGCACGATCCACAATGCCTGCCACTAGCTGCTCAGCCAACGAATCGCGATAGTGGGCGTGATCGGCCGCCGTCAATGCGGCGCACGCCTTGAGGTCAAGGTCGATGCGATTCACGTCTCGCCATGCGTCCCTAAACCGCTGCGGCACGTACCGATCGCCCTTGCCGATCGTGACCAAGATTGGGGGCACGGACCCGCGGTTTCTTTCCCACCAATGCAGCTCACGATAGACCCAGTCGGGCCTATCCGGGGTTGAGAGGTCCGCTGCTACTCCAGAGCTAACGATGAAGATGAGCGCGCGCGCTCTCTCAAGCGCAGGCTGATGATGAGCTCTCCAGTTTGCTACAGCGCCGACATCTTGATCAAGGAAGACGGACAAGCTCACACCACAGGATGGGATGTTGCGCCCTTGCAGGATGTCGCGAAGAGCTCTAGCCTCTTCGGAAGCATCGTCACGCCGGTAGCAAAGGAACACCGTCCACACACGGGCATCATCGTTCTTGAGCATGGCCTCACCTCTTGCCAGGGCACGCCTCTTGTAGCGTCGGGTCATTGACGGGAGGATTCCTAGGGAGTCCCCTTGTTGGGCCCAGTGTCGTGGCGAACAGGTGTGAGCTCCCCCAGCCACTGTGCGTGCTCCCGAGACACCAGCGCTTCGACTCGCTCAGCTAGGAGTTGGACGTGATCGTCCGTGGTTCGGTAGGGACCCGCTCGCGCCAAGTAGAGATACTTCTCGTGCTTTAGCGCCTCACACGTAGAACGGTAGGTAATCCATAACTCGTGGTACTTGTTCGTATGCTGCAACGCCTCAAGCAGAACGACTACAATGCCTAGCGTTCCGGCAAGCAGGCTCTGTACCGCAGTTCCAAAGATGTGCCCTTCGATGCGTAGCCCAGCAACGAAGGGGATTAGTGAAGCAGCGCTGATCTGAGCGATCTTGAGCCTCTTGTAGGAGCGCTGGCAGTGGGTACTCTTGCGGTCATACCACGAGATCTGTTCTTCAAGGCGGGTGCTGGTGTCTTGCTTGCCCGTCACGTTTCGACTCCTTCGTCTAAGACTAGCGTGCGTGTTCGGGCCGGTCACTCAGCAGACCGCAAGAAAAGCGGCGTTACGGGTCAGCGCGCGGGCGAGACAGATACCACGGACCCCAAGCCATTGCCACAGACCCACGCCACCGTCAAGCGACGACAGTTCCTAGTACCAAGCACGCCACGAGAACCACCTGGTCCGTGCACGTATGAGCGCGCCATTGTATGCCGCCGGCCTGCGTAAGCTCAAGGCGTGTCTCCGCGCCATGCCAGTTGGCGCGAATGAGCAACTTGCGCACGCGAATCCGCCGAGAAGGCCCTCGCCCCAAGCCATTGGTCCCCATCTTGCCTGCGTCCAAGGCATGGAAAGGGAAGAACTGGCCGGCTTGGCCGCGGCCCTCCTGGTTGCCCGGCTAGCCCTACTCAACAGGGGCCACGTCGCTGCCGCAGACCGGACCCTGGACGCCGTCGTGGCGCTGCATCGGTCGGCGCGGTGGACCGCTGTTGAAGTGGGACGGATCGGGCAACTTCAGATGACGATGACGCTGGACCTCTTCGGACGACTTGGTCGAGTCCAAGCGGGGCCGGGGGAGCCGGCCGCCACAGCCTGATCCTGCCCTAGAGCACCGCCGTAGTCCTGCAGTAGGGTCTGACCAACCCGCTAGACTAGCCGAGGTGAAGGATGACGCACTCAAGTCCATGCACGTGTGGGTGAACCCTCCAAGCCACGCCCCCTACGGTGGTGAACAAGGAAGTGCTTGCAACCTTCCCTCGCCTTCGATAAACACGAGCCAAGACGAGGGGAAGAGGGCCGCTCTAGGCGTGCGCCGTCTCGACACCCGACGTTTCATGTACGACCTGTTCATCTGTCACGCGTCCGAGGACAAAGACGGCTTTGTGCGCCAGCTGGCGATCGCACTTGTCCAAGCCGGCTGGGGCGTATGGTATGACGAGCTATCGCTTAAAGTTGGCGATTCACTCCGCCGGGCGATTGATCGGGGCCTGATTGAAGCACGACATGGCATCGTTGTGCTCAGCCCAAGTTTCTTCTCCAAGAACTGGCCGAGTTATGAGCTAGATGGCCTAGTGGCCAAGGAGATGATCTCCGGTGACAAGGTCATCATTCCGCTTTGGCACGGCGTCGAATCAGAAGAAGTCGCATCCTACTCTCCGCCGCTCTCTAACCGAGTCGCCTTGCGCAGTGACATGGGCATGGATCTTCTGGTAGCGAAGCTTGCACAGGCAATCGGCCGCCCTCGGGTTGGAGGGCATCCTTTCCCGAACTCGAATTGGATGGAGTCATGCTGTCCGAAATGCGGGGGGATGGGACGCACCGTGGGCTACGAGGTCGACTATCCAGGTGGGTTCCATGATGTGTCGTGGTTCGAGTGCCCGTTGTGCGGCTAACATGGAAAGGGAGTTGGCGTGACTCCCGAAATCTGGTCCGGTGTGGATGAGAGCCTTTCGGCCCGCTAGGGTCAGGGAGGTTTCTCGTGAAGAAGAAGAGCAGGCACTCGACGGAGCAGATCATCCGCAAGCTGCGGGAGGCCGAGGCGGCGCTGGCCGCCGGCAAGACCGTGGCGGAGATCTGCCAGGCCATGGAGATCAGCGAGGCGACGTACCACCGCTGGAAGCGGCAGTACGGCGGCATGCAGCCCGACGAGGTGAAGCGCCTCCGGGAGCTCGAGGAGGAAAACCGGCGCCTGAAGAAGCTGGTGGCCGACCTGAGCCTGGACCAGCAGATCCTCAAGGAGGCCCTCAAGGGAAAATACTGAGCCCGTCGCAGCTGCGCGAGGCCGTCCGGCGGGGACGGCCCTCGGCGTTTCGGAGCGGCGGGCGTGCCAGATACTCGGACAGCCCCGAAGCACCCAGAGGTACATCGCCAGGATCGGCGAGTACGTGCGAAGGCTCGTGGCTCGGATCTACGAGCTGGTGCTGCAGTTCCCGCGGTACGGCTACCGCCGGATCACGGCGCTGCTGCAGCGGGATGGGTGGCAGGTCAACCGGAAGCGCATCTACCGGATCTGGCGGAAGGAGGGCCTGAAAGTGCCCAAGCGCAAGAAGAAGCGCCGGCGCCTCGGCAGCTCGGCCCAGGGCTGCGTGCGGTTCAAGGCCGAGCACAAGGACCACGTCTGGAGCCTCGACTTCGTCTTCGACCGCACCGAGGACGGCCGTCCCCTGAATATCCTCTCTATCGTGGACGAGCACACACGGGAGTGCCTGGGACTCCTCGTGCGCCGCTGGATCAAGGCGGAGGACGTGCTCGCGGCCTTGGCCCATCTGTTCCGCACGCGCGGCGTGCCGAAGCACATCCGGGCAGACAACGGCCCGGAGTTCATCGCCCAGGTCCTGCGGAACTGGCTCCAGCGCGCGGAAGTGGGTCCGCTCTACATCGAGCCCGGCAGCCCTTGGCAGAACGGGTACGGCGAGTCGTTTCTCTCCAAGCTGCGCGACGAGCTGCTGGAACGGGAGCTGTTTACGCGCGAGCGGGCGGCCCGGGTGGGTCCCGCGGACTACAGGGAGGG
>ERZ869936.1045-NODE-1045-length-21567-cov-5.828979_pt1 | contig 21567 bp, 20 predicted proteins | sample MGYA00520876_ERZ869936 | MGnify/ENA primary metagenome ERZ869936 (study PRJEB32218, sample SAMN09650985) | biofilter metagenome | isolation source: enrty point of leading RO module | place: Saudi Arabia: Thuwal, RO plant located on Red Sea | collected 2016-02-17 ...
CCAAATCGCTCCGAGCATCCATTTCCCGGGGCTGGATCGGAGCTACATCGCGGATCATCTCTGGCCCTTCTTCACCCTGCGGATCCCCAGCCCCCAGCAACCCAAGGTGAAGCGTTATCTGGAGGCTCGCAGGAAGCCCACCGCCGACGCTGTGGAGCTGCTGGAGAACTTCGGGCGACACTCTTCGGCTAATCCCTTCGTGCTCGAACCGGCTTCCCGGTGAGCGCCCAGGGGAGTCTCCAGTTCCTTTCCCGGACTCCCGTCCACCGGGCGAGGTGAAGAGCGATTCCGCGCAGCGACACGATGTCTCACGAAGCCGCCAGCGATCTCGACCATTCGGGCGCCGGCGCCTCGAAGCGCACCCTGCCCCCGTGGATCGGATGGCGCAGCTCGATGCGCCATGAATGCAGGCACATCGGCGGTTCCTCCGGCCGCAGCGTCTGGCTTTCGCCGATGCCGCCGTCCGCCAGGTAGGTCGGATCACCGACGATCGGGTGTCCCGCGTTCCAGAGGTGGGCGCGGATCTGGTTCGTCCTCCCGGTCCGGGGACGCACCCGGAGCAGGCTGGTTCCGTCACCGGGACGGTCGACGACCTCGACCTCGGTCACCGCGGGCAGGCCGTCCACCGGATCGATGCCGCGCGCACCGAGCCGACCCGGCGTCGCGGCGATCGGCATGTCGAGCGTGAATCGATCCCGCTCCGGCTCTCCGACGACACGGGCGAGGTATTCCTTCACGATCCCCTCCCCGGCGAACTGCGGCTGGATGAGCTTGGCGAAATGACGCGTCCGCGCGCAGATCACCAGGCCGCTGGTGTTGGCATCCAGCCGGTGCGCCGGGCGCGGCACCTCGGGTGCCCAGGCGGACCTGAGGAAATGCTCGAGGGTGTTGCGACGAAAGCGCCCGCAGGGGTGCATCGGCAGCGGAGCGGGCTTGTCGATCACGATCAGCGCCTCGTCCTCGTCGAGCAAGCGCACGCGGCCGTTGACCTCCGGTTCCACGTCACGATGGATCACGCGAACGTATTCCTCACCCGCCCGCACCCGGCGCTCCGCCGTGACCGCGGCACCATCGGGACCGAGCAGACGACCCGCGCGGATCATGCCGAGCCACTCGCCGTCCGCGGCATGGGGAAACATCGTTTCAAGGGCCTCGGAGAGCCTCATCCCGTCGCAGGCTCCGGGAATCCGGACCGGCTTGTGATTGTCCTCCGGGAACGAACCCGGACAGGCCGCCGCCAGGCGATCGAGCCGCTCCTGCCGCACTTCGATCCGATCGCGGCGGCGGCGTTCGTCGGTTTTGTAGCAGTAGGGACAGGACTCCCCGGCCACATGGCGGGGATCCTCCGTCTCCTCCGCGGTCAGCGGCGTCTGGCACGCGTAGCACACGGCCGAACCGGTCTCGCGCAGGGCGGGATCGAGGCCGACGCGATGGTCGAAGACGAAGCACTCGCCGTGGTAGTGGTCGCCGCCGACCTCCTCGAAATACTTCAGGATGCCGCCGTCGAGCTGATAGACCTCCCGGAACCCGAGCCTTTCCATCAGCGGCGCCGCCTTCTCGCAGCGGATGCCGCCGGTGCAGAAGGTGACCACCGGCTTGTTGCGGAGTTCGTCGGGCAGCGCCGCGGCCGCCTCCGGGAAATCGCGGAAATGCCGGATGCCGATCGGCTTCGCCCCGTCGAAGGAGCCGAGCTTCACCTCGTAGTCGTTGCGCGTGTCGAGCAGCACGATATCCCTGCCCTCGTCGAGCCAGCGCTTCAGCTCGTGCGGTTTGAGGCGCGGCGAGGTGTGCTTCGCCGGATCGATTCCCTCGACGCCGAAGGCGATGATCTCCTTCTTGATCCTCACCAGCATCCGGGTGAAGGGCTGCTCGTCGCTCTCGCTGTATTTCGGCATCAGATCGCCGAGGCCGGGCAGCGACCGGATCTCGTAGACGAACTCCTCGACCGCGAGGTGGCGGCCCGCCACGAACAGGTTGATCCCCTCCGGCGCCAGCAGGACGGTCCCCTTCAGGTCGTGGGCCCTGCAGAACCTGAGAAGGTGCGCCTTCAGCGACCTCAGGTCCTCCAGCGGCGCGAAACGGTAGGCTGAGATGTTGCTGATCCTGTGCACGGCGGGCGCGAAAGATGCCCGTCTTCCCCACCGATGCCAAGTCACGGGATGACGTGATCGGCAGAACCCGCGGAATCACGGACATGAAAGCCCCCAAAAAAAGAACCGCCCGGATGAGGGCGGCATGTTGAGGAAAAAGTGGCGGAGCGGACGGGACTCGAACCCGCGACCTCTGCCGTGACAGGGCAGCGTTCTAACCAACTGAACTACCGCTCCATCGGTAGTCGGCCTTGCGGCGTGGGCGGACGCTAGGAACCCGCCCCGCCCCGTGCAACATCAATTTCGGGAAAATTTGGCGTCGAGTGAGCAGGGCGATCAAGCCAGGGAGAGAATCGGGCGGAGGGTCGGGATTGGGGGAGCATGATGGACTTGATGGACAGGATGAAGGGGATCTTTTTCCCGGTTTCCGGCATCCCGTCGGAGCATCCGTGCTCCCTCGGAGCTACGGATTTCAAAACTCATCATGTGCATCCTTGGAATCCTCTTCATCAAGCAACTCATTCCTCCCTGGCTTGATTACCCTGGTCGCGTGAGCCCCGAAACCGCCGCGCCCGGATCGGTTTGGCTTGCCCGGGCCACCGGTCCGTTCACCCTTCCGGTCATGAGCCTGTTCATCCTGAAAGCGCTTCACGTCCTGGCCGCCTTCGGCGCCTTCACCGCCCTCGGCGCGATCTGCCTCGGTGCGTCGGAACGGCACCGGAAAGCCGCCGTCGTCCTCCACGGAATCTCGCTGGGCCTCCTGCTTCTGCTTGGCTTCGCCCTGCTCAAGAAGCCCCCGATGGGAGAATTCTGGTGGATCGCCAAGATCGTGATCTGGCTGTTTCTCGGTGCCGCGCCCGCCCTGGCGCGCCGCAAGATCATGCCCGTCGGCGCGCTCCTGGGAATCTGTCTCGGTCTCGGCGCGTTCGCGGCGCTGCTGGGACTGGCGAAGTCCGCGATTTTCTGACCCATCCGCACCCTGACCGGAAATCCATGCATTTCCGCGCACCAGCGGACTCTCCCCTTGCGCCTTGCGCATGCGCTTCCTAGGTATTCGCGCGCACGGTTCACGATCCATCGCCCCTGCCCATGAGTTCCATCGCTTCACGCTGTCAGATCCTCGACCGACTTTGGAAATCGACGATCGGTCGCAAGTACCTCGTCGCCGTGACGGGGGTCCTGCTGACGCTCTTCCTCGCCGGCCACCTCACCGGCAACCTGCTGGTCTTTGTCGGAGCGGAAGCTTTCGACGAGTACGCCCATTTCCTCCACCACATGCTGCACGGCGCGGGCATCTGGATCTTCCGCATCGTCATGCTGGCGGCCGTCGTGATCCACATCGCGGCCACCATCTCGCTGACCCGCCAGAACCGGGCCGCCCGGCAGCAGTACGAATGCAAGGGCACGATCCAGGCGAAGAAGTCGTCGCTGGTGATGGTCTGGTCCGGCCTGACCATTCTCGCGTTCGTGATCTTCCACATCCTGCACTTCACCGTGAGGATCGATTCGGACCTGGCCAGGATCGCCGCGGAGAGTCCCCACGCGATGGTGATCGCCGGCTTCCAGAACTGGCTCGTGGTCCTCTTCTACATCATCGCGATGTCCCTGCTGTGCTCCCACCTTTCACACGGGGTCCAGTCGATGTTCCAGACGCTCGGCCTCCGTTCCCGCAAGACCGCGGGTTTCCTCGACGTGCTCAGCGTCGGCTACGCGGCCGTGATCTGGATCGGCTTCGTCTCCATTCCGATCGCGATCAAGATCTTCAACTTCGGCTCCTAAGATTCCATGTCCTCCGTCCTCGACAGCAAAATCCCCACCGGCCCGATCGACCAGAAATGGTCGAAGCACAAGCAGGACTCGAAGCTGATCAATCCGGCCAACAAACGGAAGTTCACCGTGATCGTGGTCGGCTCGGGCCTGGCCGGGGGCGCGGCGGCCGCCACGCTTTCCGAACTCGGCTACAAGGTGAAGTGCTTCTGCTACCAGGACAGCGCCCGCCGCGCCCACTCGATCGCCGCGCAGGGCGGCATCAACGCCGCGAAGAACTACCAGAACGACGGCGATTCGGTCTACCGGCTGTTCTACGACACGATCAAGGGCGGCGACTTCCGCTCCCGCGAGGCGAACGTCTACCGGCTCGCCGAGGTCTCGAACGAGATCATCGACCAGTGCGTGGCCCAGGGCGTCCCCTTCGCCCGTGAGTATGGCGGGCTGCTCGACAACCGCTCGTTCGGCGGCGCCCAGGTCAAGCGCACCTTCTATGCGGCCGGCCAGACGGGACAACAACTGCTGATCGGCTGCTACCAGGCGCTCAACAAGGAGATCGCCAACGGCGGCGTGGAGATGTTCCCCCGCACCGAAATGCTCGACCTCGTCGTCGTGGACGGTCACGCCAAGGGAATCGTCGTCCGCGACATGGTCACCGGCGAGATCTCCTCCCACGCGGCCGACACGGTGCTGCTGGCGACCGGCGGCTACGGCAACGTCTTCTTCCTCTCCACCAACGCCAAGGGCTGCAACGTCACCGCCGCGTGGCGCGCGGCGAAGAAGGGGGCGCTCTTCGCCAACCCCTGCTACACCCAGATCCACCCGACCTGCATCCCGGTCAGCGGCGACTACCAGTCGAAGCTCACCCTCATGTCCGAGTCGTTGCGCAACGACGGCCGGATCTGGGTTCCCAAGTCGCCGCAGACGGCGGAAAAGCTCCGCAAGGGGGAGATCCGTCCCGCCGACGTGCCCGACGAGGATCGCGACTACTACCTCGAGCGGAAATATCCGTCCTTCGGCAACCTGTCGCCGCGTGACATTTCCTCGCGCTCCGCCAAGGAGGTCTGCGACGAGGGCCGCGGCGTCGCTCCGACCGGACTCGGCGTGTATCTCGATTTCCGCGACGCGATCGGCCGGCTCGGCGAGGATGCGATCCGCGCCCGCTACGGCAACCTCTTCCAGATGTACGAGAAGATCGCCGGCGAGAACCCCTACCAGACGCCGATGCAGATCTTCCCCGCCGTCCACTACACGATGGGCGGGCTGTGGGTGGACTACAACCTGATGTCGAACCTCCCCGGCCTGCATGTCCTCGGCGAGGCGAACTTCTCCGACCACGGCGCGAACCGGCTCGGTGCCTCGGCGCTGATGCAGGGGCTGGCCGACGGCTACTTCGTCATCCCCTCGACCATCGCCGTCTATCTCGCGACCCAGTCGCCCGGCTCGGTGACCACCGACCACCCGGAATTCAGGAAGGTCACCGAAGAGGTGACCGAGCGGACGAAGCGCCTGGTCGGCATCGAGGGCAAGCGCTCGGTCGATTCCTTCCACCGCGAGCTCGGGCTGCTGGTGTGGGACAAGTGCGGCATGTCGCGCACGCGCGAGGGCCTGAACGAGGCGCTCGAGAAGATCCCCGCCATCCGCGAGGAATTCTGGGAGAACGTACGGGTGACCGGTTCGTCCAACAGCCTCAACATGGAACTCGAGAAGGCCGGCCGGGTCGCCGACTTCCTCGAGTTCGCCGAAATGATGTGCCTCGACGCCCGCGAGCGCGAGGAGTCATGCGGCGGCCATTTCCGGGAGGAGCACCAGTACCGCGAGGAGGACGAGGTGGTGAAGTCCGGCTACCTTGCCGCGGGCGAGGCGAAACGCGACGACGAACAGTTCTGCCACGTTTCCGCCTGGGAATTCAAAGGCGTCGGCCAGGCCCCCACGCTCCACAAGGAGGAGCTCACGTGGGAAACGGTCCAGCCTTCGGTGCGCTCCTACAAGTAGCCGGCGTTCGGGCTCCTCAGGCCCCGTCCATCGGTTCATCCATCGCCGGGTCGGCGTCGCGAGGTCCCCCGGGCTGGCGATCTCCGTCCCGTGGGCCCGGTCCCCTGCGACGATCGTCGTCGTCACGCCGTCCGGGAGGTCCGTCCTTCTTCGGCCCGGCCATCTCGCCGCGGTCCAGCTTCAGGTCCCCGTTCTTGTCGAGCTTCTCGAAACGGTCCTCCTGCGCGTCTTCGCCCAGCCGTTCGATCCAGGGCGCTTTTCGGAACTCCGCGAAATCGAGAAATCCGTCGTTGTTCTGATCGAGTCGGGAGAAGAGCGCCTCGGGGTCCGGGTGCTCCGGGCGACGACCGTCGCGCGGACCTCCGCCCTTGGGCCGGTCCTCCGGAGACAACCGGCCGTCGCCGTTCCGGTCGAGACGATCGAAGAAGGGGCGCCTCCGCTCCTCCGGCAATCGTTGGGCGAAAGGACCCTTGAGAAACTCGTCGAAATCCACCGATCCGTCGCCGTTGGTGTCGAGCTGCCCGAGGCCGAACGGCCCCCGCTCGCCTCCGTCCCTCGGCGGCTTGGGCAGCTCCTCTTTGCGTATCAGCCCGTCACCGTCCTTGTCGAGACGCTCGAAAATCTGGCGGCGCTTCTCCTCCGGCAGCCTCGAGATCCGCTCCAGCGACGAGAACTCCCCACGCGAGACCGCTCCGTCGCCATCCTTGTCCGCCGTGCGCAGGAACGCACCCGGACCACCTCCGTGCCGCGGGCGTTCGCGATCCCCTTCCTCGGCGGAGGCGACGGTCGTGAGCAAACCGATCAAGAATACTGGCAGTTTCATGACTCAAGGAGCACCGGACCCACCGGTCTCAAGGAAAAACCCGCCGTCCCACCGATGGTTGCGCCCGCGGCGTGAATTTTTGTTCGCGGAAGGCTCCGTGGCCTGTTCACCCTTTGCCCAGCCACTTCATGCACATTTCGGACATCCTCAGCAACCGCCGCCCGTCGTTTTCCTTCGAGTTCTTCCCGCCTCGCTCCGAGTCGGCATGGGAGGGACTCTACCAGACCATCGTCGATCTCGAAAGCTACGACCCCTCCTTCGTTTCCGTGACCTACGGAGCGGGCGGCACCACGCGCGACGCGACCCACGACCTGGTCGTCCGGATCAAGGAGACCACCAACATCCCGCCCATCCCCCACCTGACCTGTGTCGGCCACAGCGAAGCCGAGATCCAGGCGATCCTGGAACGCTATGCCGACGCCGGAGTCTCGAACATCCTGGCGCTGCGCGGCGATCCGCCGAAGGACCGGCCCGACTACGACTGGTCCGACTCCGACTTCCGCTACGCCTCGGACCTGGTGCGTTTCATCCGCCGCTTCAACGAAAGCGGACGCCATCCCGATCCCAAGGGCTTCGGCATCGGCGTCGCCGGCTTCCCCGAGGGCCATCCGGCCACGCCGAACCGGCTGGTGGAGCTCGACCACCTGAGGGCGAAGATCGACGAGGGCGCGGACTACATCTGCACGCAGCTCTTCTTCGACAACAACGACTTCTTCGACTTCCGCGACCGCTGCGCCCACATCGGCATCAAGGTTCCGATCATCGCCGGGCTCATGCCGGTGACGAGCACCAAGGGGATGACGAAGATGGCCGACCTCGCCGCCGGCTCGCGCTTTCCCATGCGGTTGCTGAGGGCCCTCGACCGGGCCGGTGACGACCCGGGGGCGGTCGAGCGTGTGGGGATTCACTACGCGGCGGAGCAGGCGGCCGGTTTGCTTCACGGGGATGTGGACGGGATCCACTTCTACACGCTCAACAAGAGCGCGGCGACCCGGGAGATCTACGCCAGTCTCGGACTCACCCCGCAGGCGGGCGCATCCTGAAGAACGGTCAGTCGCTCGCGCCGCGACTGAGAATCTCCTCGGCAAGATCGAGGGTGATGCTGCCCAGCGTCCCCTGAAGCGGGACGTCGATGCCGATCCGCCCGCTGGCCTGGTCGACCGGGAAGCGCTCGCGCAGCTCCCGTGACCGTTCGAAGGCGTCTCCGCGGATCATGATCCGCACCCCTCCGTCGAACACGAAAAGATTGCGGGCCCGGTCCATCGCATCGCGACGAAGCCTTCTCTCGTCGGCGATGTTGTCGAAAAACTTCACATCCTCCGGATTGACCGCTTCGGTTTCCTGATCCCCGTCCTTCGCGGCCTCACCGGCCTTCTTGAGGCTCATGCGGAGTTCCTTCTCCTGCTCGGCTGCCAGTCCGCCCGCGATGCCGTCGGCCGACGAGGCGACCCCGAAGAGCCGCTCAAGCTCCTCATCCTCGGGACGGCGCACGGTGATCCGTCCCTGGATCTCCATCAGGTCGCGGGCGACGAGGTTGATCTGGGAAAGGACGAGCGTGCCGGCCTGGGTCGAGAGCTGGAAACTTCCCTGATCGAAATCGACCCGCTTGTAGCTGTTGAAGACATCGACGACATCGAGCGCCTCGAAGAGGTGGAGTTCGCTGCGGATCGAGATCGACTCGGGGCCGTCGAGATTCGCCGATCCGGTCAGCGTGACCCCCTCCGCCGAATTGGTCGATCCCCCGATCTCGAACTCCCCGGAGAAGGAGCCCTCGATCATGTCGTGAAGGTTCGACGGCAGCACCACGCTCAGCGGAACCCTCTCGAAAACCAGCGTTCCCGACGGCTCGGGCAGCACCCCCGTGCCTCCCACCTTCACATTCTCGAAGCGCACCGTTCCCTCGCCCGCCTTCAGCAGGCCCTCCTCGACGACCAGCCCGTCCGGCCCGCAGAAGACGACCAGTTCGTCGATCTCGAAGCGCTGGATCCAGTTCTGCGAAAAATATCCGCCGCGGAAACGGAGGCGCCACCCTCCCGCCGTCCGGGTCGCGACCATCCGACTGTCGTTGATCCCGCCGTAGGCACGCTCGAAGTATCCCCACGAGAGGCGCGTATCGGTGACCTCGAGCCCCTGCACCACGAAGTCCGGGTGACGGGCGAACACGCTGTCCAACGCCGCGGCCGCCGACTCCGCGGAATTCGAGCCCGCGCGGAGTTCCGCATCGAGCCAGTTCATCTTGATCACGCCCGCCTCCCAGGCCTGCGTCACCCCGTCGAGGAACCCCATGTCGAACTGCAGGTTCCCCGCCTCGAGCGATTGGAAGAAGGAGTCCTCGGTGCCCGTCGCCCCGACCCGCCGGACCATCGCCTGGCCCTGGATCCGGCGAAACCCCGAAATCTTCGCATCCGACGCGTTCAGCGACTCCTTGAACTCCGTCCGGATGGTGTTGCGGAACTTTCCGGAATCGACCCGCTTGAGAAGGTAGTAACCGACACCGAGCGCGACGAGCACCGCCGCGATCCCGACCCGGAACAGCAGCCGCAGAAGGTGGAACAGGGTCGCCGACCATCCGCCGCCGCTCGACATCGAGTGACGCAGTTGGAACCAGAACCCCTGGCTGGCGATCCACTGGTTCAGGCGCTGGTTGAAATCCTGGGGATTCTCGGCTTCCATGGAAATGACGGCGCGCGGATTAGAGCGGTCGCACCGGTTGCAGGCGAGGTCAAATTTCCCCTAGCGCCCGGCACCCCGATCCCGTAGCTCTCTCGGCGTGGAAGGCAATGACTACAAGGTCCGGCTCGACATCTTCGAAGGACCGCTCGACCTGCTCCTCTACCTGATCAAGAAGGACGAGGTCGACATCCAGGACATCTCGATCGCACGGATCACCCGCCAGTACCTCGACTACATCGACACCTTCCGGATGCTCAACATCGATCTCGCGGCGGAGTTCATCGTGATGGCCGCGAACCTGATGTATCTGAAAAGCCGCACCCTCCTGCCGCGCCAGGAGCAGCCCCCCGACGAGGAGGCCGAGGAGGACGATCCGCGCTGGGAACTCATCCGGCAGTTGATCGAGTACAAGAAGTTCAAGGACGCCGCCAGCGTGCTCAGCCAGCGGGAAATCGAGCAGGACGACCGGTTCGCGCTGCAGCCGGCGAAGGCCGAGTCGGACACCGGGCCGCCACCGCTGGCCGAGGGCTCGATCTTCGATCTCATCCGGGCGTTCCAGAACGTCCTCAAGCGCTTCGAGGAGTCCCACGAGCTGGGAGACATCATCGACGACCGGTTCACGGTCGCCGACAAGATCGAGATGCTGCTCGACCGGTTCGCGTCCGGGCAGGCCTGCCGCTTCGACCTGCTTTTCGAGGACGCCTCGACCAAGGCGGAGGTCATCGTCACCTTCCTCGCCGTGCTCGAGCTGATGAAGATGAACCAGTTCGTGCTCCGCCAGCGGGGAGTCTTCGGCGAGATCGAGATCGAACGCCGCGGGCACGCGCCGGCGGCGGAGGCGTTGGAGGCCTTCACCGAGGCCGGTGCCTGACGCACCGGGCCCGGGGACAATTCAGCCGAGCCGGTAGGTGATCCGGGCCTTGGTCACGTCGTAGGGCGACATCTCCATCTTCACCCGGTCGCCGACCACGAGTCGGATGAACCGCTTGCGCATCTTGCCCGAGATGTGGGCCAGCACCTCGTGACCGCTCTGGAGTTCGACACGGAACTGCGTTCCCGCGAGCACCGAGGTGATGACGCCCTCCACCTCGACGGCCTTCTCCTCCCCGTCCTCACCGCTTGACTTGCGGCGGCGGTCTCCGTCGTCGCGCCTCCGCCGTCTTCCGCCGGGGCGCCCTCCTCTCCTTCGTCCTCGATTACTCATGAATTGCTCGCGCACAGTCGCCACCGGCGCCCTGCGCGCCGACAGGCTTGCGGATCGCCCGGAGTCGATCAATGGGAAAACACCGGGAATCCGAGGAAACCACCAAGCCGGACGACGCCCGAAAATCGGAGGTTTCGCCGTCGGATTTCCGATTGACACCCGGAAACCGGCTCCCTAGCGTGCCCGCCCTCTCGCGCGGGGCCCTGACAGCCCTTCCAGCGACCCCGGGTCACGAACCGAACACCATGAAGACTTTCTCCGCCAAACCTTCCGACGTCGAGCGCACCTGGCATGTGATCGATGCCGAAAACAAGATCCTCGGCAAGGTCGCCGTCGAGGCCGCACGACTCCTCCGCGGCAAGCACAAGGCGATCTTCACGCCCCACATCGACACCGGTGACTTCGTGATCGTGATCAACGCCGACAAGGTGCGCCTGAGCGGCAACAAGGAGCGCGAGAAGATCTACACCAGCTTCAGCGGCTACGTCGGCGGCCAGAAGGTCGAAACCCCGCGCATGGTCCGCAAGCGCCGTCCGGTGCTGCTCGTCGAGCGCGCCGTCAAGGGCATGATTCCCAAGACCCGCCTCGGCCGTGCCCAGTGCGGCAAGCTGAAGGTTTACGCCGGTCCCGAGCATCCGCACGAAGCCCAGCAACCCCAGGTTTACGAGGTCGCCTGATCCGGCTCCCGATTCCTTCTTTCCCCGACTTTTTCGAAATGAGCGCTGCAGCCACCCAAACCATCACCGCCACCGGGCGTCGCAAGACCGCCGTCGCCCACGCCCGCCTCACCGAAGGCGGCGGCAAGATCACCATCAACGGTCGCGGATTCGAGGACTACCTTCCCACGCTGCCGCTCCAGAGCACCGTGCTGGCTCCGTTCCAGACCGCCAACCAGCTCAACCGCTTCGACATGAACGTCACGGTCAAGGGCGGCGGACTCCACGCCCAGGCCGGCGCGATCCGCCACGCCGTGGCCCGCGCGCTCACCGCCTTCGAGCCGGAACTGCGCAAGGAACTCAAGCCGCACGGCTTCCTCCGCCGCGACCCGCGCATGAAGGAACGCAAGAAGGCCGGCCGCCCCGGCGCCCGCAAGCGCTTCCAGTTCTCCAAGCGTTGATCGACGCGGAGACCTCCCTCCCGACAAGCCGCGCCGCCCGCAGGGTCGCGCGGCTTGTCATTTTCCCCTCCTGACCCTCCATCCGATGAAACTCGTCTCCTGGAACGTCAACGGCATCCGGGCCTGCCTCGGCAAGGGCCTCGGGGACTTCGTCGCAGACGCCCGGCCCGACGTGCTCTGTCTCCAGGAAACCAAGGCCCGTCCCGAACAGGTCCAGCTTCCGCTCGAGTTCGGCGGTTACCATGCCTTCTGGAATGCCGCGCAGAAGCCCGGCTACTCCGGCGTGGCGGTCTTCTCGCGGCGGGAACCGCTCTCGGTCGAGGCCGGGATCGGCCGGCCCGGGCACGACACCGAAGGCCGGGTGCTCACCCTGGAGTTCGAGGACTTCCGCCTCGTCAACGTCTACACCCCCAACGCCCAGGACGGACTCCGCCGCCTTCCCTACCGAATGGAATGGGACGCCGCCTTCCGCGAGCACCTCCTCGCACTGCGGAAGAAGGGCAAGCCGGTGATCTTCTGCGGTGACCTGAACGTCGCCCACGAGGAAATCGACCTCGCCCGGCCGAAGCAGAACCGCCAGAGCGCCGGCTTCTCGGACGAGGAACGCGAGGGTTTCGGCAGGCTCCTCGACTCGGGCTTCATCGACAGTTTCCGGCATTTCCATCCCGGCCTCGAGGGAGCCTACTCCTGGTGGAGCTACCGCGGCGGCGCCCGCTCGCGGAACGTCGGCTGGCGGATTGACTACTTCGGCGTGGACGAGGACATGGACGGATCGATGAAGTCCGCCTCGATCCTCGCCGACGTGACGGGTTCCGACCACTGTCCGGTGGCGCTGACGCTTCGGTGAGACCGGATCAGAGCTCCGCGATGGCACCCATGATGCGGTCCGCCATCCTGGCGTAGCCGTCCTTGCCGGAATACTCGCGCAGGTCGTCCCGGGTCAACCGGATCGGCTCGCCGACGTGGACCTCGATCCTTGCCAGCCGGATCCACGCGCTTCCGCGGGGCAACGCGCGTCGCGCTCCCCGGATCCGCACCGGCTGGATCGGCACCCCGGCCTTCACCGCGATCAGACCGACACCCGGCTGGGCGGAACCCAGCGAGCCGTCCATGGTGCGCGCCCCCTCGGGGAAAACCAGCACCCGGTTGCCGTCCTTGAGCCGCCGGATGATGGTCTTCAGGCTGCTCATGTCCGGCTTTTCCTGGTCGACCGGAATCGAGTTCCACTGCGCGTAGAGCCACTTGAAGAAGCCCCTGAAGAGCGTCTTGCGGGCCAGGAAGTGCATCTCGGTCCGGTAGAGCGTGCCGACCAGCGGAGGATCGAGAAAGCTCTGGTGGTTGGCCACCACGAGCACCGGGCCGTCCTCGATGAGCCGGTCCGCCCCGCGGACGCGGAGTCCGAACAGCGAGCGGAACGCGCTGCGGAAGATCAACCAGCCCGACCAATAGATCCAACGCATCATCCCTGTTCGCCGAGATCGAGTCCCTGTTGCCTGAGAAGATCGATCGCCGCCTCCACGCCGCTCTCGATGGTGTGCTCCGAGGTATCGAGCACGGCCGCCCCGTCGGCGATCCTCAGGGGAGCCGTCTTGCGGGAGCTGTCCTCGCGGTCCCGGTCGTGCACCGCGTCCACCTCGCCCATTTCCACCCGGCGCCGGGCACGCACCCCGGCATCGGCATCGATGTAGATCTTGTAGGGCGTGTCGGGAAACACCACCGAACCGATGTCCCGGCCCTCCATCACCACGTCGGTGAATGCGAGGTAGTCCCGCTGCAGGTCGACCAGCCGCCGCCTCACCTCCGGCACGGCCGACACGGTGGAAACCGCCCGGTTGACCGCCTCGGTCCGAAGCTCCGGACCGGGGCGCACGCCATCCACCGCGATCGTCGACATCCGGCCTTCCACCCCGCAGTCGAGGTCCATGGCGTCGAGGGCTTCGACCACCGCCGCGGTGTCCGTCGGGTCGATGCCGAGCTGGAGCACCTTCCAGGTCACCGCGCGATACATCTCGCCGGAGTTCACCATCGTCAGCCCCAGGCGCTCCGAGAGCTGGCGCGCCAGGGTGCTTTTGCCCGAGGCGGCGGGACCGTCGATGGCGATCGCGATGTGGGGTTTCATGAAGCGACGGGGGTGATGGGCAGTGCGAAGGCTTCCGCCCCGCTGCGCCCGGCCTGCACCGCGGAGAGCTGATGGAAGAAGCCGGGATAGGAGGTCCGCACGCAGTCGGTCCCGAGCACGCGGGTTTCGCCATCGGCGGACAGCCCGGCGATCGCGAAGGCCATCGCGATCCGGTGGTCGCCGTGGCTCTTCACCTCGGCGCCGTGCATCGCGCTCCCGTCGATCTCCATGCCATCCTCGAACTCCTCGACGCGGACACCCATCGCCCTCAGGTTCTCCACCGTCGTCGCGATGCGGTCGGTCTCCTTCACCCGCAGCTCGCGGGCGTTGCGAATTCTCGTCCGGCCCTCGGCCAGCGCCGCGGCCACCGCGATCACCGGGATCTCGTCGATCAGGTTCGGAATCTCCTCGGGCCGAAGGTCGGTCCCCTGGAGCCGCGTGCCGTGGACCTCGACGTCTCCGAAAAGCTCACCCACCGCGTCGTCCGCCGGCTTCCGGATCACCGTCGCCCCCATCCTTTCGATCACGTCGAGCACCGCCGTCCGGGTCGGATTCAGTCCGACGCGACGGACGGTGAGCTTCGCCCCCGGACGCACCGCCGCGGCGACCACCCAGAAGGCGGCGCTGGAGATGTCGCCCGGCACGTGGAAATCCCGCGCCTCCGGGACCTGTCCGCCGGTGATCGAAACCGCATGGCCTTCCTCCGTGAGCTCGATCCCGAAGGCCTCGAACATCCGCTCGGTGTGGTCCCGCGTGGTCGCCGGCTGCACCGTGGTCGTGACCCCGTCGCAGAACAGCCCCGCCAGCAGCACCGCGCTCTTCACCTGGGCGCTGGCGACCGGAAGCTCGTAGCGGATCGGGCTCAGTTTCGCCGGATGAATCCTCAGCGGCGCGCAGCCCTCCGTTTCCCCGAGCGCCTCGATGCGCGCGCCCATTGCACCCAGAGGCGTCATGATCCGGCCCATCGGCCGACCCGACAACGATGCGTCGCCGAACAACTCGGACCCGAACGACTGTCCGGCCAGCAATCCGGCCAGCAGGCGCATGCCCGTCCCCGAATTGCCACAGTCGATCGGTGACGACGGAGCCCGGAGTTCCATCGCCCGCCCCTCGATCCGCAGCGAAACCGGGCCGAAGCCGCTCATTTCCGCCAGCACCTCGTAGCCGACCCCGCAGGAGTGCATCGCCGCGAGGGTGTTCAGGCAGTCCTCGCTCGGCAGGAAACCGGTGATCGTCGAGCGCCCCCGGGCCAGACCGGCGATCATCGCCGCCCGGTGCGAGATGCTCTTGTCGCCGGGCACCTCCAGATCGACGTCGAAGCGGTCGATCGGCCGGGTCCGGAATTCCTCTCCCTCAGTCATCTCGTTGATTCTCGCGGATGGCGCAGCCTTCGGCATGCAGGGCGCGGGCGCGCTCCAGCCAAAGACGGAGCGCTTGATGGTCTCCACGCTCGATCATGGCAAGCATTTCACTCAGCTCATCGCGGGCCTCGCGCAGCGGACCGACCAGGGCGCCCGCGTTCTCCATCAGGATCTCGGCCCACATCGCAGGGTCGCCGCCGGCGACCCGGGTCGTGTCGCGCAGCCCGCCGCCGCCGAATCGCGCCAGCTCCGGCGGGTTCATCGCCACCCGCGCCGCCGCCGCCGCCATCACATGGGGCAGATGGCTGATCCTGGCGACAAGCGCGTCGTGCGACCCCGCATCCATCCAGCTCACGCGGCACCCCAGCGATTCCCAGAACTCCTGCAAACCGGTGGTCGCCGGATCGCCGACGCTCTCGTCATCCGTCAACAGGCACACCGAACCATCGAACAGGTCCCCGCGGGCGGCCTCGAAACCGGTCCGCTCCGAACCCGCCATCGGGTGCCCGCCGATGAAGGACAACCCGCTTTCGCGGACCAGCGGCCCGAGTTCGCCGTGGACGGCAGCCTTCACGCTTCCCACATCGGTCACCAGCGTGCCGGGTGCGATCCCGGCCCCGATCGCCTGGCGCAGCAGTCCCGGCATCGCCCCGACCGGCACGGCGAGGATCACCAGATCGGCTCCATCGAGCGCCTGCCCGAGGTCGGACGTCGCACTCGATACGCCTGCCGCCCTTGCTTCGTCGATCGTTTCGGCCCGGCGCGCCCACAAGGCGCATGCGATCCGGTCGCGCAGGGCCAGGGCGAGCGAGCCACCGAGCAACCCGCCACCAAGCACGGCAACCTTGGAAAACTCCATCTGCTTCTGCGGAAAAGACGCGAGCCGGACGCTCCGGTCCGGCTCGCGAGTGAATCTGGACCGGAAGGGCCCCGCTCAGGGAACCCGGAAATACTTCTTCTCGGACGCCGGATAGGTCGGATCGGCCACCAGGGTGCCGCTCGGGATATCCTTCACGTCGATGATCTTGTTGTTGAAGGGGCTGAAAACAAAGCCCGGCTTGCCAGGGACCGGACGGGCCACCGGCGTCGACGGCTTGGTCGCCGGCTTGCTGGCCTCGGGATCCTCGATCTTCTCGGTGATCTGCGGCCCTTCCTCGGGCTTCTTCTTCTCCTCGCTCGTCGAGCGCTCGTTCTCCGCCGCCTGTTCCATGCCGTCGGCCGGCTTCTGGGGCCCGTTCTGCGCGACATCCGCGGGCGGGGTCGGCGGCGGCTCCTCGGGATAGGGAGTGCAGGCGGTCGGGAGCAACGCGGCGGTGATGGCGCACAGCGAAGTGAGCAGAAGGTATTTCATGATTCGGTCGGTGGGGTTCCAGTCAACCCAGCGTTGCCAGGCCGCGGAAATGTTCAACACAGCTCCCGGACAGGTCAAGCCAAGGCCTCGGCTTGCCTCGAGACGCTTTCCTGCCAAGGCTCGGGCCGTGTACGAAGCCCCGATCGAAGCCGTTGCGACCATTGTCGGGATCCGGAAACCCGGCGTTTTCGACGCCCGCCTGCCCAACGGAAAGACCACCTGCGCCCATCTCGCGAAATCGCTGGCGCCCGAGGCGGAGGAATTCCGGGCCGGCGACCGCGTGATCGTCGAACTCACTCCCTTCGACTTCGACACCGCCCGCATCGCGCGCCGCTGCGACGACACCCCTCAAAAATGAAGCGGCCCGATCGATGATCCCCGGGAAAAACCCAAAAACCCAAGGGAGACTCAATCGGGCCGCCTGCTGTTGTCGCGACGGCAGGAACGTTGCGCGAGTGCGACCCCGCGTCAAGCGGATTTGAACGAGATTCAGCGGCCGGGTTTCCGACCGTTCACGATTCCCCTTGGCCGCCGCTGAATCCTGCGTCTAGGAAGGGGGCAGCATGAGTACCGACAAGTTGATGGCCGCCAACCGCGGCGAGATCGCGATCCGTATCTTCCGCGCCGCCACCGAACTCGGCCTCCGCACGGTCTCCATCTACGCCCAGGAGGACCGCTTCTCCCGCCATCGCTTCAAGGCCGACGAGGCCTACAAGCTCGATGAGGACAAGGGCCCTGTCGGTGCCTACCTCGACTACGAGGGCATCGTCTCCCTGGCGAAATCGAAGGGGGTGACACTCGTCCACCCGGGATACGGGTTTCTCTCGGAGAATCCCGCCTTCGCCCGCGCCTGCGCCCGCGAAGGCATCACCTTCGTCGGTCCCTCGCCCGAACTGCTCGAGCAGATGGGCGACAAGACCGCCGCCCGCGAACTGGCCAAGCGTTTCGACGTGCCCGTGCTGCCCGGCACCGAGGAACCCGTGACCGACCCGGCCGAAGCGGCGAAGATCGCCGCCGAGATCGGCTTTCCGCTCATCATCAAGGCGGCCTTCGGCGGCGGCGGCCGCGGCATGCGGGTGGTGAACAAGGCCGGCGACCTGCCCGGGCTTCTCGGCGAGGCCCAGGGCGAGGCCGAGAAGGCCTTCGGCAACCCGGCGGTCTTCCTCGAGCGCTACATCTCCCGCGCCAAACACATCGAGGTCCAGATCCTCGGCGACCGCCACGGCAACGTCGTCCACCTCCACGAGCGCGACTGCTCGGTCCAGCGCCGCTACCAGAAGGTCGTCGAGATCGCCCCCTCGGTCGAGCTCGACCCGGTCGTCCGCGGCGAACTCTGCGACGCCGCCGTGCGGCTCGCCAAGGGCATCGGCTACAACAACGCCGGCACCGTCGAGTTCCTCTACGACATGGACCGCGAGGACTGGTTCTTCATCGAGATGAACCCCCGCATCCAGGTCGAGCACACCGTCACCGAGTGCGTCACCGGCATCGACCTCGTGCGCTCGCAGATCCTCGTCGCCGAGGGACACGACCTCCACGGCGACGAGATCGCCATTCCCCGCCAGGAGAACATTCCGTGCAACGGCTACGCCATCCAGTCGCGCATCACCACCGAGGACCCCGAGCGCAACTTCGCGCCGGACTACGGCCGCATCATCAACTACCGCTCCGCCGCCGGCTTCGGCGTGCGGCTCGACGCCGGCTCGGGCGACGCCGGCGCCGAGATCACGCCGTTCTACGACTCGATGCTGGTCAAGCTGACCACCATGGGCCGCAACTTCGAGACCGCCTGCCAGCGCATGGACCGCGCCCTGCGCGAGTTCCGCATCCGCGGCGTGAAGACGAACATTCCGTTTCTCGAAAACGTCATCGCCGACCCGACCTTCCGCTCCGGCCAGGCGCACACCAAGCTGATCGACTCGAAGCCGGAGCTGATGCGCTTCAAGCCGCGCCGCGACCGCGCCACCAAGCTGCTCAACTACCTCTCGGACGTCACCATCAACGGCAACCCCACCGCCAAGGGCTGGAAGCCGAAGGATCCCATCCACCTCCCGCGCATCCCCCACCCGCATCCCGACAAGTCCTTCACCGGACCCTCGTCCCGCGAGCTGCTGCTCGAAATGGGCCCCGATGCGTTCTGCAGGTGGGTGCTGGATCAGAAGCGCCTGCTCATCACCGACACCTCGATGCGCGACGCCCACCAGTCGCTCATCGCCACCCGCATGCGCACCCGCGACATGCTCAACGTCGCCGACGCCTACGCCACCGGCCTGCCCGCGCTGTTCTCGATCGAGATGTGGGGCGGCGCGACCTTCGACACCGCCATGCGCTTCCTCAAGGAATGCCCGTGGCAGCGTCTCCGCGAGCTCCGCGGGCGCATCCCGAACATCCTCTTCCAGATGCTCTTCCGCGGTTCGAACGCCGTCGGTTACTCGAACTATCCCGACAACGTGGTCGCCGGCTTCGTCAGGCACGCCGCCGACTCGGGGATGGACATCTTCCGCATCTTCGACTCACTCAACTACCTGCCCAACATGCAGGTCGCCATGGAGGCCGCCCGCGAGCACGGCAAGGTGCTGTGCGAGGCCGCCGTCTGCTACACCGGCGACATCCTCGACGACAAGCGCACGAAGTACTCTCTCGACTACTACATCGCCAAGGCGAAGGAGCTTGAAAAGATGGGGGCCCACATCCTCGCCATCAAGGACATGGCCGGACTGTGCAAACCGCAGGCCGCCTACAACCTCGTCCACGCCCTCAAGCAGGAGATCGGCATTCCGATCCACTTCCACACCCACGACACCTCGGGCCTCAATGCCGCCTCGGTGATCGCCGCCGCCCGCGCCGGCTGCGACATCGTCGATCTCGCCATGGCCGCGATGTCCGGCTCGACCTCGCAGCCGAACCTCAACTCGGTGTGCTCGGCCCTGGCCAACTCCGACCTCGATCCCGGCCTCGACTTCGACACGCTCAACGACATCTCCGACTACTGGGAGGAGACGCTGCTCCAGTACGAACCCTTCGACTCCGCGCCCCGCGCCGGCACCGCCGAGGTCTACGAGCACGAAATGCCCGGCGGCCAGTACACCAACCTCCGCGAGCAGGCCAACGCCATGGGCCTCGGTCACCGCTGGCGCGAGATCGCCCGCACCTACGCCGAGGTCAACCAGCTCTTCGGCGACATCGTCAAGGTCACCCCGTCCTCGAAGGTCGTCGGCGACATGGCGATGTTCCTCATCACCCGCGGCATCAAGCCCGCCGACGTGCCGAAGTTGAAGCCCGGTTCGATCGACTGGCCGGAAAGCGTGATCGACATGCTCGCCGGCGGACTCGGCCAGCCCGACGGTGGATGGCCGGCCGACGTGCAGAAGGTCATCCTCCACAACAAGCCCGCGACCACCGAGCGTCCTGGCGACCTCGCCAAGCCGGTCGACCTCGACCAGGTCCGCCAGGAATTGTCCGGCAATCCGAAATCCGCGATCCAAAATCCGCCATCGGACGACGCCCTCTATTCCCACCTCATGTATCCCAAGGTCTACGAGGACTTCTGCAAGACGCGCGACACCTACTACGACCTGAGCGGACTTCCCACGCCGGCCTTCTTCTACGGCCTCACGCCCGGCGAGGAGATCGAGGTGGAGATCGACCACGGCAAGACGCTCTTCATCAAGCTGGTCTCCATCAGCGAGGCCGACTCCCACGGCAACCGCACCCTGTTCTACGAACTCAACGGCATGCCGCGCGAATCCTCGATCGCCGACCGCTCGCTCTCATCCCAGGCCGGCCCCGCCCGCAGCAAGGGCAACCCCTCCAAGCCGGAACACGCCTGCGCGCCGATGCCCGGCATGGTCACCGAAATCGCCGTCTCGCCGGGTCAGGTCGTCGCCGCCGGCGAGAAGCTCGTCGTCCTCGAGGCGATGAAGATGCTCACCACCGTCAGCGCCGGCAAGGATGGCACCGTGAAGGAAGTCCACGTCACCAAGGGCGACCAGGTCGACAGCGACGACCTGCTGGTGACGCTGGAGTGAGCGTCTTGGGAATGGCGACAACGGGAACCGATAGCGGTGTTCCACCCTTCGCTGTCGGCACACAATCACCAGACCCAAATCCCGACAAGGCCGCTGATAGCTGTTGGCCATCTCCGTCCTGTTGGCATTCGAATCTATTCACCGAGGTCGCCATTCCACCTGGCTTCAAACGTCGTCTGCACGTCATCGCCACCGCCCCTCTCATCCACCCCATTCAGACCAACCGAGTAGACAGTCAATTCGTAGCCGTTCCGGAGAAGTAGGTAGGACTGTCCACGAAAGTCCTTCGTTGGCGCGTTGGATGAGTCGGCCTCCAACATGCTATAAACCTTCTCGATCGGGAGAGGCTCGCCATTGGGGAGATCCGCGAGAAAGTCCCTGTAGCCGTATTTGATGGTGAGCGGAACATCAACCTCGAACCATCGGAAGTCTTTGAGCGCACGCGCCCTAAGTCTCTCGCCTGCATCGTGGCCGCTGTTGCACCCATTGTGTATGAATGCTCCAACGATCATCATTAGGAACAACCGTGGTATCCGCATCCTATTCGTGCCCAACAGTGAGTTGCATCGATTCGTGGTTTCCGGACGATAGCTGCGACCGGGGAATGGTCAATCCACGGAGGGTGCCATTGAAAGTGACGAACGTGCCTACAACGCTGGGAATGACCGGCAGGGCCAACGGCCCGAAACATACCAGCCCCGGGCGGCTTGTCGCGCCGGAGCCCGGAGGGCGAAGGCGGAAGCCCGGGGTCGCCGAGCCAAGAGGACCCGAGGGCTGAAAGCCCGACACATGGAGAGCGGCTGAATCTTGCTCCTCACGGCATGTGCCGGGCCTTCAGCGAATGGCATTCCCTTAAGTGCGATGATCGCGATCCCAGCCAGGGAAATGCCCGGATCATCCGTGGCTTCTTGAGGGTGATCCGGACTTCGTGGACCATCCCGGCGGGATGGCAGCCATTAGCCCGGCGGTCGCAGACCCCGGGGAACCGTGTGTGGGCAGAGATCAGCATCCTAGAGGGATCCCAGCCGCCTCTGGGCCG
>ERZ869936.1046-NODE-1046-length-21523-cov-9.363751_pt1 | contig 21523 bp, 30 predicted proteins | sample MGYA00520876_ERZ869936 | MGnify/ENA primary metagenome ERZ869936 (study PRJEB32218, sample SAMN09650985) | biofilter metagenome | isolation source: enrty point of leading RO module | place: Saudi Arabia: Thuwal, RO plant located on Red Sea | collected 2016-02-17 ...
AGCACCGCCAGCAAGTGCATAGTGTCTATGCGTTCAACATCTCCTCAGCAGTGATTGTGACTGGTTCACCAACAAACTTGATTTGGTCCATTGTGAGACCACCAAGTCCTTCCCAGTAGACTTCATCAGTCCACTCAACTGTGTTGTTGTTGTCATCCAGGATGAAGTTCAATTCAACAATCCAGTCAAATGTCTCATCACCAGTTGGGTGACCAATAGCAACAGTGTATTCATTGCCGTTGATGTCATCAAATTGTGCATCATAGGTGTTGCCTTCAAACTCAAACACAAAGCGTTGATCAATGTCATGCTGTGTGAAGTTTTGTGCAACAAGTGCGTTTTGGATTTGTGTTGTTTGTGAAATGTTCATTTGTTTTCTCTCTTTCAATTGTAGTGTAAGCACCATTGCCTACATATTAATAATAGCACACTAAGCAGTAAGGTCAACCTTTTTTTTGCCTAGTGTGCTGTTTTTTCTAGTCTGCTAGTTTCAAGCGTGTTTGCTTCTCAAGTGTCTTGATAGCAATTTGTGCAACTTCTACAAACATTGCATTTTGTTCTTCATTGGTGATTGTGTCACTCACAAGACCAAACTTCATCTTCAGTGCATCTTTGCGTGCCCATTTGCGCATTGCTTTTGCATAGGCCTTTTTGATCTGTGCATAGGGAACATGCTTGTTGTGCTCTTCACGGAAAGCATTGTGAATGAATTGCACAAGAACTTGCTCCATTTGAGCAAATTGATTTTCAATTTCTTGTGTTGTTGCAAAAGTGTTTGTCATTTGTTCTCTCCTTGTTTCTAACTATACATATAATATAAGACATCTTACTGTAAAGGTCAAGACTTTTTTTGCATTTTTTTTATCTTTTTTTTGTGTATATAAATATGTGTATGCCCCTAACAATCCCACAACAAAACATATTTGACAGAGACACACGCTTTGCTTGCGTTAGTGCTGGACGCCGTTTTGGCAAAACATATTTGAGTATGTATGAGATTGCCCGTGTTGCCCGTCATCCTGACAAGCGTATCTTTTATGTTGCTCCCAGTTTCCGCCAAGCAAAACAAATCATTTGGGAAGATATAAAACACCAAATGTTCCGCCGCAACTGGGCCAAGCGTGCCAATGAAAGTGATCTAACACTACAACTGGTAAATGGTTCAACAATAAGTTTACGCAGTGCTGACAACCCTGACAGTATGCGTGGTGTAAGTCTAGACTTTGCAGTGTTGGATGAATGTGCCTATATGAGTCAGGATACTTGGACATCAGTATTGCGTCCCACACTATCTGACAGACAAGGTGGGGCACTGTTTATTTCAACACCTGCTGGATACAACTGGTTCTATGATATGTGGCAACATGCACACTCAGCACCAGACTGGAGTGCATATCAGTATACCACACTGTCAGGTGGTAATGTTCCTGAATCAGAAGTAGAGGCCGCCCGTGCTGATCTAGATTTGCGCACATTCCAACAGGAGTATGAAGCACAGTTCAACAACAGTGCCAACAATATCTTCTATGCATTTGACACAGACAGCATTGAAACATATGACGGGCCTGTGGGACAACTGCACATTGGTATGGACTTCAATGTCAGCAAAATGTGTGCTACTGTGGGTGTGCGTGTGGGAGATGGATTGCACATCATAGATGAGATTGTGCTTACAAATTCAAATACAAGTGAAATGGCACAAGAGATACTCAACAGATATGGTTCACATCAATGCGTTGTATATCCTGATCCGGCCGGCAGTGCCCGTAAAACTAGTGCTGTGGGCAAAACAGATCACATGCTGTTAGCGCAAGCAGGATTCAAAGTAAAAGCACCCCGTTCACATGATTCAGTAAAAGATGGTATCAATAGTGTAAACAGATTGCTACAAGATGCTAGTGGTCAGCGCCGTTTGTTTGTGGATCCAAAATGCAAAGAGACTATTACCTGTTTATCAAAGCATCAATACAAATGCAATTCAAATGTGCCGGACAAGGATAGTGGATATGATCACATGACAGACGCTGTGCGCTATCTTGTGCATTACTTGTTCCCAATAAGAAACCCTGCCAACAATGCAGACAGGGTCCGTGCATTTGGGCATTTCTAGTTCATCTTTTCACCAGCAGTCTTTGCTAACATGCGTTTCAGTCTTCTCGCAGTGTGTTGTTCCTGCCATTGTTGTGGATAGAATGTTTTGAATGGACCACCATATGGTTTTCCCATTTGGACCCAAGTCACAATGTCTTCTGGTGTGACATATCCTTCACCTTTGTTCAGCATGTCACGCACTTGGTCACTGTCACGGGTGTATCCACAGTATTCATTGAGTTCACCAATTGTTTCAAATGTTCCCACACTGGTGTGAATGTTTGCAGTGTAGTTGTCATCCAGCATATACCAATCTGGGTATTTGTCTGGATTCTCAACACGGCACTTGACAAAACCAGTGCAGTTTCTGTTTTTGCCATATGCCTCACAAGCATCTGCCATTGTTTCAAACACGCCAATTGGTGTATGCACACCTCTGCTCATGTGGTTTGCACTGCCTTTTTTCACTGTGCCGCTGTTTGTGACTCTGTCCAAGTTGCCATATCTATTCAAATGATCTCTGACAGTTTGCTGATGCTTGCCCAACAGTTTTGCCCACTGTTTGACAGTTTTGCCTTTGTAGTAAACAGTAGGTTCACTGTTTTTGAATTTGTGATCATATTCTTTGCCGTCTTTGAACATCACTTTGCCTCTGCAATCATTTCCACAACTGTTCTATGTTGCAACACACGGTTGCGGAACACTGCAACTGCGGCAGTTGCATCTTCACCAGCATCAAGTTTTGCTTGCATGTTGTTGTATGCACGGGTCATTGCTACACGCAAGTCTGCTTCTTCTTGTTTTAGGAAATCCAAGTCCATCTGTTTGCTCCTTGTTTCTAACTATACATACACTATAGCAAAGTATTACTACCTTGTCAACAAATAATTTTATATTTTTTTATTTTATAATACAATAATTCTCTGCTGATACCCAGTTCTTTTGCCGCTTGTGTCTTGTTTTGTTCATGCAGTGCTATGCGTATGCACTCTATTTCCAGTTCTTTGACTTTTTGAGGCAAACTTTTGTGTGCATCAAAAGTATGTTTGTCCAAGTCATCCAGTATATCATTTGCTTGCCGGTAGTTCTCAATGAACTTGTGGATCTCTTGTGGTGTTTTTTGTGTCATAGTTTTGCGTTTTCCAAAACTTTTTTTGCCTCTGCACTAAGGCCTCTGATCTTGTCAAAGTGCCCATGCTTTGCAAAATGGTGCTCAATGGTGTAGCGTGGTTTGTCCAACATTTGTGCCCATTCAATCAAATTGTATCCACAGTAGGTGTGTTTGATTTTGCTTGCAGTGATCTTTGCTCGCGCTTCTGCACTGTGTCCCACTACACCAGTTGTTTTTCCCAAACGGTCCAAGTTGCCGTAGCGTTTCAAATGGTAGATGATTGTTGTGCGGTCTACACCGTGTTGTCTGGCCAATGCTGTTGCGGCCTTGTTGTTGAATGTTGTTTTTGTGTGTGGCATGTTGTATGCTCTCCTATCATATGCACCTTCAGGGTGCTTGCGTCCGTAGTTGCATGTTGGGTAGAGTGAAATGTTTGTTTGTTGCTTGAACATCTATTTGCTCTCCTCTTCATCTGCGTGGTTGTCTAGGGTTCTTGCAAGGGCCAGTGTCTTCAAAAAACCAATCAACCCAATCTACAAGTTCACTTTTTGCTCTGCGTCTAACAGTCATTATTGGTATGCCAAGTGCTTTTGCCGCAACACCCGCTGTGTCAAATGTGCCCATGGGTGTAACAACACTGCGTTGCCCACGCCCGTCTTTGCCACCCATTGCTGCTGCGCTACGCAATGCTTTGTGTTCATCACTCATTGGCGCTCTGTTTTTTGCGGCCTCACTCATTTTTGCACGGTGCTCAGCACTAAGCGGTTTGCCCAAACATGCACGGCGTGTTGCTTCTACACGCTTTGCTTCCCAATGGCGTTTCACCAATCCGGTCATCTTCTGATCATAGTTTTCAGCAGTCTTGAACATTTGTTGTCTCCTTGTTTCTAACTATACATATAATATAGCAAACTACTATTACATTGTCAACAGAAAAATGCCCATTTTTTTAATTTTTTTTTGTATAAATACATTACTACTTGGTAGGTATATATGTCAGCAGAGACAGTAAAAATTTGCGCAAACCAGCAAGGAAAAAAACATTATGTTAGATGTAGATCAACTAGAACAAGTGCATCCTGGTTATGCTGAATATGCATACCGTTGGGATTATTATATCCGCAGTTACATGGGTGCTGAAGAATACAGAGATGGTGCATATCTCAGAAAATATATTGCAGAAGACCAAGCACCTGGCAATCAATACACGCAGAGACTTATGGATACGCCTCTGCAAAACCATGTTAAAACAACTGTGGACACATACCGTAGTTTCTTATTCCGCAATGAACCAACACGCACACTGGGCCCGCTTGTAGACAATGAATTTGCAAACAGGTTTGTAAATGATGTTGATTTAGATGGAACAAACATCACACAGTTCATGCGTGAAGTAGCAGACATGGTGTTCATTTATGGTGGATGTTGGATTGGCACAGACCGTCCTGCATATGCTGTTGAAACTGCGGCAGAAGAAGAAGCACTGGATATCCGTGCATATGCACAGATGTGGACACCTGCCAATGTTCTCAACTGGGAATACACACGCCAACCAAATGGTAAAAAGACACTTTCAATGATCCGTATCATTGATGAAAAGCATCAGGACAGAGATGTTATCCGTTGCATTTACCCTGACCGTATTGATGTGTATACAGTAACCAAAGACGGTGTCTCATACAATGACAACTCAATCAGCAATGTGCGCAACAGAGGTGTAAATGACAAACTGTCATTTGGTTATGATAAAATTGTGGGTTATGAAACATATGTAAACCCACTGGGATACATTCCTATTCACTTTGTTAGTGTGGACAAAAGTTTCCACAGAGGTGTAGGCACAAGTATCATTGGTGATGTTGCTGACCTACAGCGTAGCATTTACAACAAACTTTCAGAACTGTATCAGAATATCCGTATTTCATCACATCCAAGTATTGTTGCTGAACCTAGCACAGAACTAAATGGTGGTGTGGGTGCTGTTGTAACAGTGGATGAGAACACAAACATTCAACCTTACTTGCTACAACCAACAGGTGCAAGCATTGATGGAATTATCAGTGCAATTGAACTTGATATGGAAGCAATTGAAGATATCACACACCTAAAAGCAGTGAAAGCAAAATCAGGATCACCAATGAGCGGTGTTGCACTGCAAACTGAAAGACAAAACCTAAACAACAGACTTGCATCAATGGCAAGTCAACTGCAAATTGCTGAAACAAAGTTGTGGGCAGACTGGATGGCGTGGCAGGGTATTGCTATGCCTGAAGAGTTTGAAGTATACTATGAGAAATCATTTGATATGCGTGACAAACATTCTGACCTAGAACTATACCGCAAAGCAATTGAAACTGTTCCCCATGACTCATTTGTGCATTACATGCATGATGAGATTGCAAGGATGCTGATTGATGATGATGAGGACCTACAGGAAATCATTGAATCAATTGCTGATGATCATGAGGAGATGATGGTAGATGTTCCAACAGATATGGACAACAATCAAACACAAGAGTGAACTGTGGAGTAGGAAGTTCACTGAAGCGTGGTTAAGTTGCGCCACTATGATGGTGCAGGGTGACTTTACAGTGTTTAGTGTAAAACACGCACTAACAGCGGCGGAAGTAGGTGCTACAGCAGGTGTAGGTGTTGTTATAACCAGTTTCTTTGCAAAGTTAGACAACAAGTTTGCACTAGCATGGACAACAGGTGTTGTTGTTATGCTTGCTGACTTAGTAACACACCCTACACACTTTGGTGAACACTACACAGAAGCACTGGTAACTGGTATGGGTGCTATGATGCTGAGTGTTATATTCTCATACTTGAAAAGATAAAAAAACCCACACTGCACGGAACAACACAGTGTGGGTTTATAGTTAGTAGAGAAAACAAGAGTGTCCTACTGGACAATTCCGTTGAAACTTATAAATGCAACCCTGCTAGGCAATGTTTAAGTAGGGGGAGAAACCTAGCAGGGTTGTTTGGGACACTACTCAGTGCCCCCACTGCTCTCGCAGTAACTATAGCAACCTATTCAAGTTGCCGTATCTTTTCAAATGGTAGTTGATCTTCCATAAAGTCACGCCTAGTTCTTCTGCCCACTGTTTGGTAGTCTTGCCGTCTACAACTCTACACTTCTTGCCACCACCGTAGTATGCTTTTTGTCCGTCTTCATGTATGCGGTCCAAGTTGCCGTAGTAGGTCAAGTGGTGCCAAACTTTGCCGTAGTTCACATCAAGTTCTTGTGCCCACTGTTTACAACTTTTGCCTTCAAACATCACAACAGTAAGTGTGTCAGCAATTTGTTGTTTTGTTTCTTCTTTGCAGTGCCTAGGCAAACTGCGCAAGTCAATGTTGTCTGCTTGTTTGAACATGTTGTGCTCCTAGTGCATTGCTGATTTGATTTTTGATGCAGTGCCTGTTTGTGCAGGTTCAACTCCGCAAAACTCAAAAATGTTGCCTGCTTCAAAGTGTGCAACTGCTTCTTGCAAAACAAGTGCAAGCATGATCTCATCTTGATCTGTGCTGTCAGTTGCGTTGAGTGTTTTGATTGCTTGAATGATGTTGTTCATGATTGTCTCCAAAATTGTTTGTTAAAGACTGTAGCACTATGCTACAGTCATCATTGCCATTTCCTGCCACATGTCTGGCATCTCATTGTAGAACGCACAAGTCTTCACAATAGTGCGGAAACTGATTGAACCAAAGTGTTCACTGTTCTCGCAAATGAAGTCCATGATCTCTTGCTGACCTTGCGCATCAATGTTTGCTTCACCAAACGCAAGGATCTCACCACGCTTGTGCAACAGTTTGAAGTGTTCAATTTCCCAAGTGCGTGTTGGCAGGCCTGTCTTCAGTTTTGGCGTGCGGTCAACAACTGGTTTCATCAAACGCTGTGCTTTGCTTGGATTCTTGCCTTCAGCAACTTCAAGGTCTTTGTTTGTGATCAGGATCACTTTTGCGTTCAACACAAAACTGTTTGGGATGCCCAGTGCAGTCAAGTTCTGGTTCTGCTTGGCCCAACTGATCTTGCGCTCTGTCTTGCTGTCCATTGCGGCCTTGAGGATCTCAGTTGCTTCAGTGCTGTCATAGATTGCATCACTGTCATCAATCACAATCACATCATGATCTTTGTGCTCAAACATGAACTTGTAGAGACCAATTGCACTAGTAGTGCCTTTGATGCCTGTCCAGTTTGCGTTCTTGTCATTCAGTGTGTCAACAACAGTTTGTGTCTTGCCCTGACCGGGATCACCCATCAGCAACAAGTGCCATGCGCCGTTTGCAACGCCTGCTGTCATCATTTGAATTGAAGTTGAGAACTTGTCAAGTGCAGCATGCATCTCTTCAATGCTAGGGTTCTTTGCATCAACAACAAGTAGTGCTTTGTTTGCTAGTAGTGTCATCTGTTTTCTCTCTTTCTTTGTTTCTAACTATACATATAATATAGTATGCTTGGATTAGTTTGTCAACAACTTTTTTGACTTTTTTTGCATTTTTTTTATGCCGCCATGCGCTGTGCTACACGCTTTGCATTTGCAAGTTGCTTGTCATAGTATGGACCGCTTTGGTAAACAGTAACAACAACATTTTGCTCTACATTGTAAACAAACATCATTGGGTTCTTTGGGTTTGCTTTGTTGCCTACAAAGTGGATTTCCATCTTCATATCAACGCGGTGACAAATGTATTCATCACTGCGTAGTGTAGCAGGCATACGCACACGGTCACCTTTGATTGCAACATTAAAACGCTCTTGCAAACGCTCTTTGGCATGCACTGTCAAGTTTACTGTTTTGTTGTTTAGTGTTGTCATTTGTTGTCTCACTCTTTTAACTAACTATACATATAATATAGTATACTATGACTACATTGTCAACAAAAAAATGCATTTTTGTTTCCTGTAAAATCAATGGGTTAGCATTTTTCTCAAAAAAAGATGCATTTTTCTTAGATTTTTTTTTGCATAAATAATAGTTGTAGTGTGAGAATATGAATTCCCCAAACACACTCATTATCCAACTCCGGAGAACAGATATATGACTGAACAAAACATAGATGACACTGCTCCTGTAGATACTGTTGCTACAGAAAGTCAGGAAACACAAGAACAGGCAAAAACATTCACACAAGAGGATGTTGACCGTATCATTGCAAACCGTTTGAAGCAGGTTGAACGCAAGTATGAGGGCGTAGATTTAGATGAATACAACACTCTTAAAACTGCACAACAAGAAGCAGAACGCAAGCAAATGATCAAAAAAGAAAAGTTTGAGGAACTACTTCAACAACAAAAATCTGAGTATGAAAACCGTATTGGTGCAATGCAAAGTGAACTACAAAAGACTCACATTGATGGTGCGCTGTTGAATGCTGCAAGCAAGCACAAAGCAGTTAATCCAGAGCATGTTGCACAACTACTAAAAGATCAAGTGCGTTTAAACAACGGACAAGTAGAAGTTTTAGATAGTGATGGACAAGTGCGTTACAACACTGATACAGCACAAGCATACACAGTTGAAGATGCAGTAAGTGAATTCCTACAGACTAACCCGTATTTCCGTCAAGCACAACCTGCTGGTGGCGGTGCAAACGGCAATACAAATCCTGCCGCTTCAAGAGAAGTTACGGCATCTGACTTTGATATGAATGACCCTGCGCAAAGAGCAAAATATGCAGAATGGCGCAAAAACAAAGGCATTCAGTAACAAACAAATAGGAGTTTTGTATCATGGCAAATGAAACAACAACAACACAACTAAGTGAACTACTTCCTTCAATTGTAGCGGAAGCAATGTTCCAAGCACAAGAACAGTCAATCATGCGTAATCTTGTGAAAAACTATAACCTACCACTAGGTAATGGTAAAACAATCACAGTTCCAAAATGGGACGCAGTAAGTGCAGCAGCACTAACTGAAGGCACAGCAGTAGCAAACACTGCGCTAAACACAACTTCAGCAACACTAACAGTAGCAGAAGTAGGTGTAATGGCAACTATCACAGACATGGCACGCCGCACTTCAGCAACAAATGTTATTGCTGATGCAGGTATGCTAATGGGCCGTGCAATTGCTAAGAAAATGGACCAGGATCTAATGGCACTGTTTGATGGTTTCTCAACATCAGTGGGCACAGATTCAGCGGCGCTAACAGCGGCAAAGTTCTATGAAGCAGCGGCAAAACTGCGTGCAAATGAAGTAGCAGGTGATGAGATCTATGCAGTTCTACATCCACATGTAGCGTATGACCTAAAGTCAAACATTACATCAGCATTTGCAAACTCAAACGCAAATGACCTAGCAAATGAAGCACTACGCACAGGTTACATTGGCACAATTGCTGGTATCCAAGTATTTGAATCAGCAGCAATGGCAAACACAGGCGTAGCAGGTGACTACAAAGGTGCAATCTTCCACAGAAACGCACTTGGCCTAGCAACACTACAAGACATCAACATTGAAGTTGAGCGTGACGCGGCAATGCGCGGTGACAAACTAGTAGCAACAGCAGTATATGGTGTTGGTGAACTGTTTGACAACCACGGTATTGAGGTGCTTGCAGACTCATCTATTGCATAATTGAGGAGAGGTAGAATATGGCATTTGCAACTAACAATGATATTTTAAAATATGTTCCAACCATTTTTGATCATGGTGTGGAAGACTTTACTGATGAACTTGCTATGGCAGAGGATGATGTAAAGCGTTACATTGAGACAGAATGGTTTAACAAACACTACACACAAGGTTATGACAATCTTGGGCGTAGAAGCGGACTTACTTTTGATGCTACATTGTTGACTGAATCACAGTGGACCCGTGCTACTGTGTATTATGCACTATATGCTTTTATTCTGCCTCAACTTGCAACTTGGAGACCGGACGGGGATGCATTTGTAGTTCAGATTGAACACTACCGTAACCGCTACGCTGAAGAAATTCAGGCAGTATTGGCCAAGGGTGTTGAATATGACTTTGATGATGACGGAACCGTTGATCAATCTGAGAAGGTTATCAGCAGAAGGGACAGGTTGTATAGATGAGCAAGCGTGAACTAATTACACAACACATTATTAACCAACTAAACACTGTGCGTTATATCAATAGTGTGTCAAGAGAACCAAAAACACTGGAAGAATTGGGTAGAGCAGACTTTCCACATTGTCTGATTGAAACAGCAAATGAAACAAGGACTGACTCAAGTTTTAGTGACAGCAAGCGCAAGCATGCTACCCTGGATATCTTGATCAACATTGTTGTGCATGGTGCGGACCGTGACAAACAGCGTAATTCTGTTATTGAAGCAATTGAAGAGAAATTGGATGCGGACACTACAATGGGCGGAAACGCACATGATGCTGGTGTTACAAGCATTGAAATCCGTGAGATTGGTGAAGCAGAACCTTATGCTACTGCCGCAATGGTTTATACTGTAGAGTATTATTATGAACGCACAAAAACATAACGCACTAAGCGTTACAACTAAAGAGGAACTTTTATAATGAGTGAAATCAGAGGTATTGTAGGTGTAGTTAAAATTGGTCACAGTGTTGCAGGAACAGATGAAAGTTCACTTCAGACACTACTAAATGTAACTTCATTCTCACTAGAAGAAAGTGTTGAAACTATTGATGTAACATCAATGGGGGATACACGCACAATCACAGCAAATGACGGGTCAACATCACAGACTATTGGTCACCGTCAGTTGCTTCCATCATTTGTAACTGTATCAGGCACAATTGATGGTTTCTTAGACAACGCAGGTGTTGCAACAAATGACTTGGCGCATGACGCATCAAATGATCCAGTTATCCGTGCAGGTCAGGAAATTGTTTATGAACTTTATCCAGAAGGTTCAGGCACAGGCAAACTTTACTATGAAGGTAGAGCACTTGTAACTTCAGTATCACGCTCACAAAGTGTAGATGGCGCAACAGAATATTCAATTGCGTTTGAATCACAAGGTGGACAAGACTACTCAGTGGTTGCCTAAGGTAAACTAAAATGCGCTCAAGTGACCCAGATAAGATTATGAATCACATGACGGACTCACTTGAGCGTCATCTCAATGAGGTGTTTAGAGAAATAAATACACTTGCAAAGCAGGGCACCCCTGTCCGCACTGGCCGCGCTCAAAGAGGGTGGCGTGTAAACAACTATAGTTTAGGACGCACTGCTACTGTAATTGACAACCGTGTGCCATACATTGGCATATTGGATCAGGGTTCAAGTAGACAAGCACCAAGAGGTATTGTTGAACCCGCAATTGAACAACTTAGAAGAAGGACATACAAGTTATGAGTAAGTTAATTGATAAAGCAACAGCACACTTTGAAGATGTGCTAGCAGGTGGAGTTCAGGGCCCAATCCGTGTGGATGAGTGGGATGCTGATATCTACTTCAAACCAACTACAACAATGCAACAGGAAAGTCAAATCATCAAACTAACACAAGATGGTAAAGCAACTGAAGCATTGATTCAAACGCTTATTATGAAAGCGTGTGACAAAGAAGGCAAAGCAGTGTTTGAACCAGCAGACAAAGTGCGTCTGATGAACGCTGTGGATCCAAAAATCATTCTAAGCATTGTCACTAAGATGAATGCTGATGAAGAAGACATTGAGGACGCTCTGGGAAACTAAAGAACAGTCCTGAACTAATATTTTGTTTCCAACTTGCAGAAAAGTTGGGAAAGTCAGTTGCAGAGATAATGCAGTTGAGTAAAATAGAAGTCAGGGCATGGGCGGAATACTTTAAGTGGGTGCAAGCGGAAGAACGCAAGGCCGCACAAAAAGCAAAATCCTCAAGCAAGAGACGCAGATAGGAGACAAGCACTGTGGCAAGCACTTATGAACTGATTATTAAGGCGGTAGATCAAACATCAAGACCTACACGCAAGATTGAACAAAATCTCAAAAAACTAGAACGCAGTGGTAACAGAGTAAACAAAACACTCAAAGCGGCAGGGGGTGCTCTCGCCGCTTTTGCCACTGGTGCAACCATCCGTAGCATTGTAAAAACAACTGCCCGTTTTGAAGATCTACAAGATACACTGGTAAGTGTTACTGGTTCAGCAGAAGCAGGCGCACAAGCATTCAAAGGCATTTCAAAATTTGCCACACAAACACAGTTTGGTATTGAAGACTTAACAACCACATACATCAAACTTGCTGGTGCAGGTATCAAACCTACAACAAAACTTCTCACAACATTCACAGACACTGCCGCTGTTACAACAGACCAAATTGGCACACTACAAGCAATCACAGACTTGTTTAGTAGAACTACTGCTGGTGGTTTGGGACTGGAAGAACTAAACAGACTTGCAGACAGAGGTGTTCCTGTGTTTGCTATTCTACAAGAGCAACTGGGTCTAACAAGACTTGAGATTAGTGAATTTGGTAAAACTGCTGAAGGTGCTGGTAAGATTACAGAAGCACTAACCAAAGGTTTGAATGAACGCTTTGGCGGTGCTACACTGGGCAAAGTAGACAACTTGTCAACAGCAATGTCAAACTTTGGCATTCAGATTGCTATTGCGGCAAACACACTGGGCACACAAATGCGTCCACAACTTACTGGTGCTATCAATGAAGCAACAGCATATCTTGCTAAAAATGAAGAATTGATCAAAGCACTTGGTGGTGGATTAGGACAAGCAATTGAAATGAGTGCAAAGGCACTGGGTGTGCTGGCACAAAACATTGATGTTATCCGTAATGCAATCCTAACAGGTATTGCTATTGCTGGTGCAAGATCATTTGTTACATTATTGGGTAAAATCAACCAGGTTACAGCAGGTGCTAAATCACTAACAGGTTTCCTAAGTGGTATGACCAAAGGTTTGAAAAATTTAGCAGTTGGTATTCCAATTGTTGGTAGACTTGCGGCACTGTTTAGTGGTCCAGTTGGTATTGCTATCCTAGGTGCTGTTACAGCGGCAACATATTTCAAAGATTCAATTGTTACCATTGGTGAAACAACAGCAAGTTTGGGTGAAGTGTTTGGTGCAGTAATGAGTCTCATTGGCAAAGGTGTTCAAACTGCGGCAAGTTACTTGGGTGACACATTTTTAAATGCTGTTACTGTGGTAAGTGACAGTTTTGACACATACATTAGACAACCATTTGGTAGAGTAATGGAAGCAGTTGGTAAAATTGTAAAAAGTGCTCTTAACTTTGTAATCAACACATACATTGCGGCATTTGAATCAATCAAACAAATTGTATATCAACTGCCACAGTTCTTTGTGAATGTGTTCAAAGCAATTATCAATATGGCAAGTGAATTTGGTAACGCTGTTACTGAAAAGTTTGCAAACATTGGTAGTGCAATCAGCAAAGCACTGGAAGGTGACTTTACTGGTGCTATGGCAGATCTTGGTAAAGAAAGTGCATACAGTTTCAGTGAAAGTTTCCGCAACAGTTTTAAAGATGTAAGCATCAAACCAAATGTAGACATGGATGCTATCTATGCAACAGATACACTGGGCAATGCATATGACTTTGTAGCAGGCAAAGCAGAAGCACTGAGATTGACTGTATCACAATATGCGGCAGAAACAATGGGTCCTGTTGTGGGTGCTATTGAAGCAGAAATACAATCACGCAGAGCACAAGCAGAAGTGCTGGATGATATCAACACTACACTTCCAGAACTAAATGACAACTTGGATGAAGTTGTTATCAACACAAATGAAGTTACAGACGCTACAACAAATGCAACAGCGGCAACAACAGCACTGGACAATGCGGCAAGCAGAGTAATTGAAAACCTAGTAAGAGAAAACAAAGAACTGGGTGAACTAAAAGCGGCACTTGCTAATGTTGGTGAACTTGCAAAAATGGCAGGCGTAAATGAAACAAAACTCACAGAAGCACTGCAAAAACAAATTGATGTTATTGAAGGCAACACTACACAACTTGAGCAAAGAGCAGAAAAAGTGAAAACATTTGCTGAAGAAATCAATGAAAAGATTGCAAGCGCAAGTGATACACTTGCAAGTGATATGGCAAGAAGTTTGGCACAAGGTAAATCAGTGCTGGGTGACTTCAAGAACTTCTTCAACAGAATATTGGATGATATCCTACAAGCAGTTATTGAAAAGAATATTACACAACCACTTGTTAACCAACTTAGCGGCCTAATGGGCGGCATGGGCGGAGGCGGTGGCCTTGGCGGAATGCTGGGTGGACTGTTTGGCGGTGGAGGCGGATTCTCATTTGGCAGTATCTTCTCAGGCATTGGCAGTTTCTTTGGATTTGCCAATGGTGGTTATCCTCCAATTGGACAACCAAGTGTGGTAGGTGAGAATGGACCAGAAGTTATTGTTCCAGGACGCAGTTCAACAGTTATGCCAATTGACGCAGGCGGTGGCGGAGGCACAGTAGTGAACTTCAACATTAATGCTGTAGATACTCAAACAGGAGTAGAATTCCTGTTGGAAAACAAACCTACAATTGTTGCAATGATTCAACAGGCAAGCAACAAGCGCGGTAAAGTAGGTATTTTAGATTAAGGAGATAGACCGTGAAACAACTATTTAGATTCCGTAACAACAGCGCACTATATTCAAGCACTAACCATATTGATTCAGATTATTATGGTGCAGACAACACTGAAGGTGTGCGCAAGCGTTTGTTAGTAGGACGCAATGACACATATAAAACAAGAACAAACACAACAAGCAATGACACAGATGATACATTTATCAATAGAATGGGCACATTTGGTGTAGATTATTTTGCCGCACAAAGTGAGCATGACAATGTAAGTGCAGAAGACATTCACACAAATCCTGTGTTGTGGGCAAGAAAAAATGCATATCAATCACCAAACTCAGGTGATACAGCAAACGGTGAAGCACTTAAATGGACAAATGTTGATGTTGAAGATCCACTGAACGCATCAGCACCAAGACTAAACTTTGATTACCAAACTGTAGATCATGACTTCCGTGATGGATCAAATGTTTATGTTACAGATGGTGGTAAACTTAGTGGCCCAGAAAACAATGTTGCAAACAGACACTTTATTGTGCGTGACATTGATGGTGACAACATTGATATGTATAGAAATGCCAAATACAATTCAGATGGCACTGTAGATTGGACACACGCAGATGTAGCACCTTACCGTCACTATGATTTGTGGGGATCTCGCGGCAGATCATGGACAACTGTATACAACACACGCCCTTATGTTGCTGTGGATGGTGCAGGACACTTTGGTGCATTTAGTAGCAAACAAGCACAATACAATAGTGCAAGTGATGCAGACTTTTCAAATGACTTTACAGATGCAACAAAATCACAAATGGCAGGTATTGTTGCATGGACCAAAAACTTTTTTGCATATCCTGATTATACTGTATTGTATGCATTTGCACCTGATGAACAACACGCACTATACACAAATGAAGTTGGTGTAGTAGAAAATTCAAAAACATTGGTTGCTTGGACAGATCATAACAACACACCGGGTGATTATACAAGAACATATGGTGTTACAGCAGGTATTGATGCAAACAATAGCAAAGCATTGTTTACAAAAGCATCACACGGATACAACAATGGTGATCCTGTTAATGTTACAAGTATTGATGGTTACAAACTTCAAGCGGGCGGCAGACAACTAAACAGAGGCGGTGTAGGTCATGTTTGGTTTGTAGACAGAGTTAATGATGATCAGTTTTATCTAACACTACAACCACACGCAACACGCACCAGAGACTTTGGTGATGATTATGCAGAACTTGAAACAGACACAGGTAACTTGTGGACTTGGGATAGTGATACAGCAGGTAGCAGTGTATCAGATGGACAAATTGATGTGCGTTATCCAGAGTCAATTGAACAACCAAACCAACATGATGTGCGCTTCCCAGACTGGAATGGTTATAGAACTGTGTGGGCAGATGACAGTGCAGACAGTTATACAATTGAATATGTAGACAAAAATGGTGCATACAGCACAGCATTTATGTCAGATAACTTCAAGTTTGGCATGAGTAGTAGAGACCCACTGCCAATGCACATCAGTTCAACAAGTCTAATGCAAGGCGGACAAAAAGTATACAGTTACTTGGATGCAGGTGGCACTGAAGTAAAAACAAATGCCGCACAAATCAAAGACAACTATGTATACCGCAGTTACAGAGAAAACTTGTATAGAACACAAGTGTATGATCCACAGAATACAGTAACACTGAATGCAAGTGAAAGTGGCACACCTAGTCCACCAGCAATGCAGGAAGTTATGCCTGATGTAGATCTAACCACAGATTCAAATGGTTATTTAACAGGTGCAACATTCAACACAAATGGTAGATTTGGTAACTGGTATTTGCAAACAGATCCAGATCCATATCCACAACTATTTGCTTCAGATATGTTGTTCCACATTGAAAGCAAACCTAATCTAAACACACCAGCAGTGGTTACAGCACTAGCAGATGCAGAAGATTTTGATACACATGACTACTGGGCAGAAACAGATGACAACATCTTGCGCCAATGGCCACAACACAAATTGCCACGCAGTGTAAACATTACAGTGGCACAACCAAACAGCATCAATAGATCACAAAGCGGCATCAAGTATGCAAGATCAAGTGGTGTTGTAAAGTATCAAATTGAAATGGACTATCCTAGAATGCGTGAAGAAGACTTTGCACCATTCCTAGCGGCAGTAGAAGCGGCAAGAGGACAGTATAGGCCTTTCTACTTGAAACTGCGTGTTGACAGAGATGGCACCAATGAAGATTATGGATTCCTGTTCCAAAAACCATACAACCCAGGCATGGACATTTCAGATCCACGCATTATTGCACTGAGTGCAGACAAAAAGGTTGTTACAGTTGATGGTATGTATCCTACACTGGAAGATGCTGTTCTAGCAGGACAACACATTGGCGGAGATGGCAACAGAAATGGCACACTAAATACAATTATACACAAACAAGATTCTAATGTGTTTGGTGAAACTAAATTCCGCCTAGCATATCCCCTAGTAAGTTTGGGTGTGGGTGATACAATTGAACTTGCTCCAGAGCGTGCTGTTGTAACACTGGCAGACAATGCATTTGAATATGATGCAGATTTTACAGGAACATACAGTTTCAAAGTTGTGTTTGACTTAGATGAGTTCAAGTAATGAAAATATTAGGCACAAACTTTGAAGCGGCACTTCAAAAGAAAACACTACAAGCATATGAAATGGTATGGATTGATATTGACGGGGGCATTTTTCTTACCAATGCTCCTGTTGACATTGAGTATGATGAGGCAGATTATGATGAAGTTGCAAACGGGACACAACCTGACTGGACCAGTGTTGGAGCGTTTTTGGGTTTTTCAGAAATATCAGAAGAACAAGAATTTGGTGTCAGCGAGGTTACGGTAACACTTGCTGGCATACCCCTGCATGATCTAAAAGATGATCAAAACAATGATGTAAACTTGTTTAGTGAATTCTTAAGCAACAACTTTGTAGATAGAAAGTGCAAAATTTACCGTGCGTTCTTTGATGAGGACACACTTATTGTAGACGGTGCAGACAAGGCAATTATGCTTATGTTTGACGGTCTAATTGATCAACCTACAATCACAGATGATCCTGCAAGTAGCACTACAGTTAGTGTGCGTGTAGTAAACCAGTGGGTTGATTTCCAACGCACTAATGGCAGACACACAAATGATGCAGAACAACAAGTTTTGCATGACAATGATAGAATATTCAAGTTTGCTAAAGACAGTGTAAAAGATATTCAGTGGAGGCAAGATGCATAATGAGAATAAACAGAGTAATTAAACACAGCGCATTTATCAGCAAAATGGAAGGCAAACCTTTTGAGTGGGGCACATTGGATTGTATGCAGTTCTTGTTTGCTTGGTATGATGCAGTATTCAATACAAAACTACAAGAAAAGATTTATCAACAATACAATTCACCAATCAGTGCAATGAAGTTTTGGAAAGATTATCCAATGACTGTAAAGCAGTGGATGTATTTGCGCAAGTTTGATCAAATAAACAATGATGATCCTAGCAAAGAAGGTGATGTGCGTATTGTAGAACAAAAGAAATATCCAAGTGCATATATCTACCACAATGGTTATTGGTTTGGTGTAGAAGAAGGGCACAAAGTAAGTGCATACACAGTAAATGCATTCCGTAGATTGCCACACACAACTTGGAGACACAAATAATGGGTAAGAGTTTAGGCACAATTTTATCAATTGCGGTAGCAGTATTTGCTCCATATGCGGCCGCGGCATTGGGCCTAACAGGTTTTGGTGCAACAGCATTTGGTTTCCTAGCACAGGGTTTGGTTGGCAAACTTGTGGGTGGATCATCACTGTTTGGTGGTGGTAAACAGGGTGCTGGTGGTGGCACACAAGACCAAGGATTACTTGTTAACAAACAATCAACAACTAACCAACTGTATGTTGTTTATGGTGAACGCAAAATTGGTGGACACAGAATATTCATTGATACAACAGATGCAAATGGTGCAGACTCAGGTGATGCTAAAGATAGATACTTGAACTTGGGTCTTGCTATCTGTGAAGGTGAAGTTGGTTGGGTAAACTCATTTACATTCCAAGATAGAATTGCATGGATTCATCCAGAGATCCTAGCAAACACAGGCACTGACCCAGATGGTGCTGACTACAACCCATACTATGCAAGTGCATATGAAGATGACAACAATTTAACACACGCAACTTGGGTAGCAGATTACAACACAACAACAGGTGTTGCTGATTACTTTGATGGGTTGTTGCGTTTAGCAATTTACAGAGGCACTACAACACAAACACTAAGCACACCATGGTTTGACAGTGCGTATGAAGATGACAACAACAATGATGTGCTAGACTGGGCACCAGATCAAATTGTTACAATGGATGGCAGTGATGGATTCAACGGCAAAGGTGTTTGCTGGGCATTGCTTAACCTAAAATATGACAGAGAAAAGTTTCCAGGTGCACCAACAGTGCAGTGGGACATTGTGGGCAAGCGTGTTTATGATTTGATTGATACAGATTCAGATTTGGATCCATTTGACAACAAAGCACTAGCAAGAAATGACACATATGACAATGTTCATGCTGACAGAGCAATATACAAAAACCCTAGCAATGTGTTGTATGACTATCTAACCAATTCTACATACGGCAAAGGACTAGCAGAATCAACACTGAGTGGTTTTGATTTTGCCGCACTGAGAACATACTGTGAAAACAAAAAGATTGAAGTTAATGGTGCTATCAACACAGACAGAACAGTGTTTGAAAACACACAAACAATTCTAAACAGTGCAAATGCGTTTATTGTTTACACACAAGGCAAGTATGCACCTAAACCGTTGGATGCACTGGTGTTTGTGGATGGCACATTTACATTCAACAAGAACAATATCCTGGGTGAATGGAAGATTGCACTGGGTAGCAAAAAGAACAAACAAAACCGTGCCAAAATCAACTTCTTTAATCCAAAAGAAAATTGGCAAGCGGACATTATTACTTTTCCAGAAGATGATTCAACCAATACATATCTACAAGAGGACAATAATGTGTTGAATGAGAGGACAGTTGACTTACCACTTACAAGTGTTAAAGAACAAGCAGAAAAGATTGGACAGTTCTTGCTAAAACAATCACGCTTCCAGGATATTGTAACATTCAAATCAACTTGGCAAGCACTGCAACTGGACATTGGTGATCCTGTATACATAACACATGATGTTCCTGGTTATACAAACAAAAAGTTCCGTGTTGTAGGACTTACACTGCAACAAGATGCTACAGTTGATGTTACATTGATTGAATACCCAGATGAAGACATCTGGATTCCAGATGCAAGTTAGGAGTTAACATGAGCACACTACAAATTTCAGAAGATTCAATAGGCATTTCAAGTCAAGAAGAAATCTTGCGTATTGTTGGCACAAACACAACAGCACAAATTGCCGGCAAATCAGTTGATTCAACAACACCAACAGACAATCAAATTTTACGCTATGACGCAGGCAATGATAAATGGCAAAGTGAAAACTTGCCTGCATTGGTAGAAACAAATGATTTATCAAGTGCAGTTGTTTGGGCAGATGTTCCAGATGCAAACATTACAGAATCAAGTGTAACACAGCATGAAAGTGCGCTAAGTATTACTGAGAGTCAAATTACAGATTTGCAATCATATCTCACAGCAGAAACACTAACAATGACACAGTTCAAAGCAGTGGTAGCAGCAAGCACAGACTTTGCTGATTTCCAAACTAGAGTTGCAGCATTATAAGTAGTTGAAAGAGGCCCCCAATGAAAAATATTGAAACAGTTGCTAAAATGGCAAACAGATACGGATAGCGGCGCATGTTGCGCTGTCGTATTTCAACCAAACATTTTGTAGCACATCCAGACTGGGCAGAATATGCTGTTTACTACAAAGAAGATGAATGGTTTTATTTGCTGTTGGATGGACAAGGCAAGCGTATGACTGCATGGATAAAGAACAATGACTTTGAACACAGTTGGATTGATTTGTATCCTGAAGATAGACAAACTCATGCAAGACAAAAAAGACTGTATGATAAAAAAATGAAGCAAGCGGTTGACAGTTACCCAAATATGTCATATATTACATAAAGTATTTAGAAATAAATACAAATGTGCGTGAGCACCCTCTTACAAAGGATAAATCATTTTAAGCGGTGTAATTACTTGTTGTATGTTTCCTAAAACTTTCTAAATAGTGCATTGGCATACACACTCCTTTCTAAAACAACTGTCCTTGGGACCCTTTGTATTACACCAACCTTTATAATAACTAATACACATAGTTATACCTTCAACCCCTGTTTTGTAGTCATAAGCAAAACAGGGGTTTTTTATGCATTACGGTTAACTTTTTACTTGACATGCTAAATACATATGTTATAGTAATAAAACTTATGGCACATATTGACAGGCAAACAAACAACTTAGGCACCCTTCCCAAAACTAACATCTACTAACACAGGCACAACATACTCCCCCAATATACTGAATGAGGCGTCAGGCACATACGCATTACATGGGCCACTGGGAGCGTTGGTGTTGGCGTTATCAACACAGACTTAGATACAAAAGTGCAACTGCTACTGGAGTTACGCGGCACTATAATATAACTGGCGTAGGTGGACAAGGCCAAAGTCCTGTATTGATGATAGTCTCTAAACTAAAATACCTACTATCTTATTATGGAAGATAATACTTCTTTTTTTTGGATACCCTGTAACGGGTATCTTGTGACTGGAAGATCAATAAA
>ERZ869936.1047-NODE-1047-length-21518-cov-7.489820_pt1 | contig 21518 bp, 19 predicted proteins | sample MGYA00520876_ERZ869936 | MGnify/ENA primary metagenome ERZ869936 (study PRJEB32218, sample SAMN09650985) | biofilter metagenome | isolation source: enrty point of leading RO module | place: Saudi Arabia: Thuwal, RO plant located on Red Sea | collected 2016-02-17 ...
TTGACGAAGATCAACATCACCGATCCGCCGGCGGCTCCGGCAGTCTCCGGCGGCGCGAACCGTGCCAACGTTGCTGTGGCACTGGCGTCACCGGAACCCTCGATCCCCGGGCTCGCGACCTGGTCGGCAAGCGTCGATCTTGTGGGTGCGGCAGTCGATCGACCGATCGACAGGACAGTGTATGCGACGCGAACCGTCGAGCGAGGGGAAGCGATCGACGTGACACTTGCCGTGTTCTCGGCCGGCGAGGATCCGATGGAAGCCCTCGTCAGCGACGACCTTCTCGACGAGCTGATCGGATAGCGAAAACCGTTGGGATGCCGCTAGCTAGGCGCCCGTCAGATGCGTCCTAGTAGTCTCTACCGGCACCGGCCAATCGCGCAAGCGTGGACGCCGCCGTGTCTGAACCTGCTGCGGAATACCGCGGCGAGCCCTGATGCTCCACACGACCGTCAGCGACGTACGTGAATCGCATTGGCGACGAGGAGCAAGATTCCCCGTTCGCTCGAGCGACGGCCGCGAACGACAACCGCTTGATTGTCTTCCAGCTCGAACAGTTCTCGGGCATCGATTGGGATGATCTGCCCGTCGTCGCCCCGGAACTGCACCGTGATGAGCGAATCGGCCGACTCCTTCATGCGGCGTTTGCAGAAGGGGCAGTTCGCGGCATCGTGACCGGCACCGCCATGATCGGGAAGCGCCTCGGAAAGAACAAAGGCCGCCATTCCATCAGCCCAAGGCTCGAAGGAATCTGCACGAATCCTGCCAACGACGACGACTTCGCCGGAGTCGTCCGTTTCGGCGGTAGCCTGTGATACAGCGATGGCGCCGGGCGGCTCATCTTTGAGCACGAACCGATTGCGAAGCGACAGCACCTGAGAGTCCTCGCTACAGCCAACCACCGCGGCCGCCATGACGCACAGCAGGAGAAGGTGAAATTGCGGGAGCCGATTCATGATGGCGCCTCCGACATTGCGATTTGGTCTCGAAGAAAACCGGTGGACTAGTGCTTAACGTGTTCTTCCAGGGCTGAAATATCCGTAGCGATGGGCTCGGAGATTTCGCTGTACTTGACTTCCTCGCCGGCGTGGATGTCCTCATCCAGTTTGCCAAACCTCTCAAACAGCGCCTCGAGCGGTTTCTTGAGCACACTCTGCTCACCTTCGGGCAACTTCTTTATGAACTCGGATATGTGCTCGAGCGTATGCCCGATCTCGTGCACGATGCTATCAGCCTCTTCGAGATCCTTTTTGTCCGCAAAGCATTTTTCGAGCGAGGCATTTTGCTGCCGCAACTGGTCAATAGCCGCGTCGAGGGAGGCCGGGGCCGAGTCGTCGCCTTCGTGTTGGTCGTGAGCGTGATCCTCATGCGCGTCGGTTTGCGCCGCGGAGTCGTTCCCTTCGCCTGCGGGAGGAGCGGGTGAACCGCACCCTGCAAGGCCGACAAGAATAGAGAGCAGCACAACCGACCTTGCCATTGCGAACATCGAGTACCTCCCAACGAGTGAAGTGATCCAATTCGTATCCGCGTGTTTGCCCGGAATGGTCGCAACAGGTTATGGTGCCTGACCTACACCTGGTTCCGGGCGGTTCTTTGTCGTCGACCGACGGGCGGTGGTGCGGCTTCGCGAACTCGCCCGGGCATTGGCAACGACGCGCGAACAGCGTCCACGCTCGGGCGCCGACGCCTGTGCACGTCGCTGGCATTGGCGGTTGCTCTGTAGACCAGCCGCGAGTAGGAGACCTCCCGCAGGACCGACTGTTGCCAATGCCAGCTTGTCGAGCAGGCCTGGGGAGCTCGCTGGCGTGGTCGCAACGCCCCGGCCATCGACGGGAACCGGCTGAACCTCGGTTGGGATGTCCCCATTGTATATGGTCGCAGCCCAATCACAACACGGCTGTGGCAGTCCAAACGACGAGGCAACAACCAGGACGAGGCCCGTGCCTGCAAGAACTACCGGCCGCCATTGACCGTGAAGCGCAAAGCCACAAATGATCGCCACTAAGCCGACGACCAAACACAGCAGCCCGAACAACGCTGTAATGCCCATGCCGTGCCAGTGTCCCAGGCCGAGCCACCACAGCAGGCTCGAACAAGCGCTGCACACTGCATAGGCCAAGGCAACGAGCATGCCGAGGTTGTCGGTGAGGTCAAGTCCGGACGTGCTATGTTTTTTGCTCATGACCGGCAAGCCATCGTGGGCGGCGCACCAAAACAATGTCGTCGCATGTTCGCTTGCTTGACGCAGCGGTCGACATTCACAACCCAGGGGACGAGTTCAACAGCTCCGAATTCCCCGGCCAGAAGGTACGAGACTGCTTGCTACCTTGCAACAATTGCTCCGGCAGACGTGAGAGGATACGCCCGCGTTGTTCCTCAAGCCCCGGGAAATCCGGCCTCTGCGCGGCAAACTCCCACTTCGAAATCTCGAGCCCGACCGCGCGCATTTCTCTCACAAAAGGTGGCAATTGTTGGCGGCCGCTTTCGGCCCCTTCGAGAAACGACAGCCAGCGTGAGCCGTAAAAGTACTTCTTGCCCGGATCACCGGTGATGCGTTCGCGACTCGCCGACAATTCCAAGGCAACGTTTCCGAGAGTATTGACTGGCCCATGCTCCGCGACCGAGAGCGCGCCCACATACATCATGGCCATTCCGCTGGCGCTTCGAACGACCGGGTCCTGGACCACATCGGCGCTACGAATCTCATCGCAGCGGGATTCCACGACGCTCCAGTCGAGACCTCCTTCGTTCCATCCTACAAGCGCAATCGTCGGCTGCTGCCAACCGAGCGTGCCCCGGAAAAGCTGTGCATCGGGAAACACGCTGCGAAAGGTGCGCGCAATCAGATCGAACTGTTCCGGCGTAAGCTGATACATCGGCAGCCACTGGCAGAACAGGCCGTTCGGCTTGAGCGCTCGCCTGACACCGGCGTAGTGCTCCAGCGAAAACAGCCGCCCTTCACCCGGGGCCCAGGGCAGAAACAGATCGCCAATCACGACGTCGAACTTGCCTGCGCAGGCCGCCAGATACGTGCGGCCGTCCTCCACGACGATTCGGACACGCGAGCGGGCGAGATCATGATTCTCGCGATGAAAGTGCTCTCTGGCCGCGGTGACCACTTGCTCAGACAACTCCACCGCAGTGACGTTCATATCAGAATGAAGCGTTGCCGCGCCAGGCGTGATGCCCGTCGCGACTCCTATGAAAGCGACGTCGCGTGGCTCCGGGTGCAGAGCCAGCGCCATGTGCGCCTGCCGTTCCTGATCGGCGCGGGCGTTGGTGCCCCCCAGGATGTATTGGTTCGAAAGCAGAATCGCTCGGCCCAATTGGCGGTTCTGAACGACGGCGATCGGACCGTCACGGCCGAAGATCTCGGCGACCACTTCGAAGCCGAGATTCGGGTTGTAGTGCGGCAGGCTGGCAAACCACGCCTGGGTGAAGAAACCAATCAGTGCGGCGACGGCCACGGCAATCGCCGCCAGGCCGCCACGCTGTGGATGGTCCTCCAGCGCGAACAGCACGGCGGCGACGAGAACGTAGGCGAGGGCCAACGCGCCGCAGGCCACAAAAATTCCCAAGCTCGGCAGCAGATAGCGGTTCATGACCTCCGCTCCCAGAAAACCGCCCACGCCGTTGATCGCGATGAGCCAGGCGATCGTGTCGACCCGCACTTGCCCTTTCACGGAAGCCAGTGAGAGGAGCCGGGGAAAAATCAGGCCGCCCACAAAGAAAGCCGGCCCCAGCACCACGAGCGCGAACCCCAGCATGCGGAGCGTAAAGCCCGCCAAGGTCGCCGCCGGCTCCGGGCTGAACATTTGCACGGCCACTTGAAACAGCGGAGGCGTGAGCACCAGTGCGGCGCCGGCGGCCAGCACAGTCGGGGCAACGGCTTGTGACGCGCCGCGCGCGGCGACCCAGGCGCTGGCCGAGGCCAGCATCAACAGCACGGTGCCGAGGATCACGGCCGGCGCATAATACGAGAGCGGTGCAAACAGCATCACGAGCTGCGCGGCGGCGACTTCAAACGCTAACAGGCCGAACCCCGACCAGGCCGCGACGAACATCAGCTTCCGTTGCGGCAATGCCGCTTCACTTGGCCGGCTAGTTGACACGTGCCGATCCGTGGCACGTCGATCGATCGCCAGCAGGCACACGCCGGCGAGTAGATTCAGCGAGCAGGCCAGCAGGATCGCACCGTCCGCCCGAAGCCACGGCAACACAAACCAGGTGACCCCGACAAGCCCCAAGACTCCGCCGAAAGTGTTTGCCGCATAGAGCCACACGACCCGCTTCGGCTGCATGTCACGGTTGTCGGCGAGTGCTGCAATGACAAGCGGCAGAACCAGCCCCATGCAAAACGCAGGCGCGCCGACGAGCATCACCGAAAGCAACAGCTTGATGCTCGCGCCGGAGGCCGACGTGAGCCCGTCCGGCCCCAGCGCGAGCCAGAGCCGATCGCTCCAAGCTGGCAGCGTCAGAATTACCAGGCTCAAGAGAGCCACCGCGATTTCTGCCACGCCGGCAGCCCGCCAAGGCCGCCGCAGCCGACGCAGAAGATACCCGGCCACGGCGGAGCCGATCGCAAGCCCCAGAAAGAAGCTGCCGAAGACTCGGGTCATCGACTCGGCGCTGGCCCCCAGCAGATCGACGAGGCGCCGCGTCCACAACAGCTCGTGCATCAACGCGGCGGCACCGCTCAGCGTGACGATCGCCAGGGCCATTACGACCACGCGTTCCGCTTCTCCGGCAGCCGGGCTTTCGCGACGCGCGGTGGGCAGGCGATGATCCGGCTTTGGCGACTTCACACGCGACATCGGGACAACTTACCGGACTGCTACGGAGACTGGAACGCTCTTCTCTTCTCGACCAGTTGCATAACCACTTGCCCCAACCTTCCTTGCGCGACCGCGCAACGGCAATTGGTCTACACGCTCATCCTACTTGCACCAGCATGGGCGTTGCAACTTTAAATGCAAAGTGATTGCATTTGCGTAACGATCAGATAGAATGCGAAGCACTTTGCCGCCTTTGTTCGAGCGGCGTCCGGCGCACCCGGTGATTCATTCTACGAAGGGAGAGACTAATGAGAATTGATCGTTTGCCGGCAGGCAAGCTCCTGCTCGGCTTGGCCTTGGCTGTCCTATTGGGCGGCACAACCGCCTCGGCTGCCACAAACTACACTTCGGGTCACGCGGACATCGGCGTGGCTTACGAAGGGCCGAATGACCTTTGGCCGCACTTTCACTTTGGCGGCAACGCCCAGCCGCCATCCCTTGCCAACGACGAAGTCGAGCCGGCGGAGATCGTTGTCATTGTGCCGGACAACGCGGTGCCCAGGCCTGCGGGCGCGCAATGGGATTTCCTCGGGACGCCCGCCGGTCAACCGCTATGGTTCTTGTCTCAGAGCAGCGTCCCCGGCGAGCCCTTTCTGGGCATCGCAACCGAGGAATTGGACAGTGCCGATTGGGTTGGCAATATCGACGTCGCGCTGAAGTCGGTGGCTTCCAGTCCCGCCGGTAGCAACTTCTCCTTGTGGTTTACGGATATCGGCGGCCCCAATGTCCAATGGGCGACCGACGACGGTGTCCCCGACACGTTTTCAATGCCCACGGGAACCCACGCTCACTATAACTTTGGCTTCACGAAGCCTGGCGTCTACCAGCTCGAAATCGAGTTCAGTGGCACCCATGTCACCGACGGATTCCAGGCCGCGTCGGACATCTTCACGTTCAACGTGGTTCCGGAGCCCAGCACTTGGGTGATGGCTGCCATGGCACTCAGTGGCCTGGCATGCGTCTCGCTCCGTCGCCGTTTTGCCAAACGGTGACCGGCAGCAAGTAACAGCAGAGTGCCGTCGGCTCGCCCGCCCGCGGGCCGACGGCCAAGTGCGTCCGCGCTGCAGAGTCCCGCCACGCTCCGGCTGGGCTCTGCGCGCGGCGCAATCTTTCAGAACAACGAAACTCAAAGATTCGTTGTCCCAGCCCTGCTGCCCCCTCCGCGCGGCACCAATCTCCCGGAGTTTTCGTCGACGACAGAGTTAGCAGCGCTCGAACTTCGGGCCACACCGGCACGAGAATGCTTCGCCGACTGGGTAGTTCTTTGCATCACTTCGGACAGGGGGGCTTAGGGCGGTTTGCCACACGGGACCGCGGCTTTGGTCCCAGCCGCAGGTATTGCCTTGCCGTGATCACCATGCGATGCGATCCGAATTGCATCTCCAACATTTGTGCAGTAAGATAGTTAGAGATACGCACCTCCGTCGGTCGGACGGAGATTTCGCGTGTTGTTCGCCTTTCTTGGTCAAAAAGGCTGCTGCAATGAGTCGCAGGAAGACGACGGATCTACGCTCGCTGATTCGGGAGAAAGGACTTCGGGCCACGCCGGCGCGCGTGGCCGTCTGCGAGGTACTCGAGCGCGCTACCAGCCCGTTGACCCACGCGGACGTTGCCAAGCTGCTTGACGCTCGCGGCACGGATCAAACCACCGTGTTTCGGAACCTAAACGACCTGGTGGAGGTCAATCTGGTCCGGCGGCTGGAGGTAGGAGACCACGTGTACCGGTTTGAGTGGTGTGGAGCGACGGCTCCGAATACCGGCCACGCGCACTTCATGTGCGTCGATTGCGGCGAAGTGTCGTGCCTCGAGGACCTGCAACCCTCGCAACCGACAGCCGTCGCTCGCGCCAGCAAGAAGCTGATCGGCGACATTACCGAAGTGCTCTACAAAGGCCACTGCGCCCACTGCGTCTAGCGGCCGAATGTCTACCGACCGCTTCGAACGCCCCACTTTTCTTGGCACGGCTGCATCCAACGCCAAGCCATTTCGATCGGTTTCTGCGGCAACCAGCGCTCGGTCGCCCGATCATGAGGGCATTGTTCTCTTGAGCGGCGAACTGATGGGATGATCCGCCCGTGACCGGAACGTGGTCCGCGTGCTACGTCTCCGCTTTCGAATCGTCGAAAGCCGCCACCACGCGACGGTGCGCATTGGAGACGGCTGCGACGGCTTGACTCACGCGCTCAAACTGTTTCTCTTCAAGAATGTCTTTCAACTGCTCCAGACGCCCGCGCAGCACCCTCGCTTTGGCTTGCTGGTAGTCGCTTAGCTGCCAATGGCGTAGGTAGTAACCCACTTGGAGTCTGCGGGTCAAGTCGTCATACGTTTCGATGCTCTTGGCGGCTTTCTCCACATCTTTCGAGGAGGCGTACGACAGAGCGTCCGCCTTCACGTACCGCATATCCTCGAGCGTCTGGTCCGGCGCCGGGTAGTAGACGAAGCAGCCTACGATGCTAAACGCAATCAGCCCCAGGATGGCGGTGACTCCCAATACCGGCGCCGGGACGGTGGCGTCGAGCCATGACGCTCTCGAAGTGCGGTCTTCGCTTGCGGTCGCAAGCGCTTCTTCCAGGCGATGCCCCGGATCGAAGACGCGCAAGACCAGGCCGCCGACCAACAGCAGAGCAACGGCCGAGAGCGCCATGATCTCATAGGGCTGCGCGTCCTGCGAGAGTTTGGCCCACGTCCTGTGCGGCAGATCCGAACTGTTGGATGGCGAAAACGGGCAGGCGTAAACGTCAAAGGCATGCGTATGGGGGTGTTCGACGTTGCCCGCGGAATAGAGTGGATCGTTGATCGCGTAGGCAGTAGCCATCACGACTGCGATGAACGCGGTGAGAAATACGAATGCCCGTTTGAAGCCGTAGGTGCTCCACGCCCAGGCGATGAGTCCCAGATTCGCGCCAGTACCCAGGGAAAGCAACACGTACGCGGCTCCCACGGAGTTGCCGTGAACGAACATGCCGCCGACCTGCATCATGACGTTCAGCGGTGTTGCGTAGGCCGGCAACGCCAGCATCAGCATCTCGAGCGGAGCCCAGGGGTCGGTATGGGCCATCGAGTCGGTAAGGCTGGCGAACGGAAAGATTGCTGCCAGGACGATGCTGCCGGCCAATCCGATTGATGCATACAGCGCGGTTGGCCCCGCCATGTGCCTGGCTGCCACGATCGCAACCGCGGCCAGTCGCTTTAGGCCCGGCGGAACGAGAGGTTCCGAAGGTTCGTGCGTCTCGCTGTTTGGAAACAACCAATCCCACAGAAGGCCTACGCTCGTGACGACGATCAGAGAGCCCATCGCAAAAGACAGGATGACAATGGGGGTCGACAGGGTCAGCCCATATAGCAGAGACAACGGATTGAACAGCGGAGCCGTGAGCGCGAAAGCCAGGATCGCTCCTCCCTTGAGTCCTGCTCGCCGTAGTTCATAGACCACCGGTATGACGCCGATTGAGCACACGGGCAGCAACATTCCCCAGAGCCAAGCCTGAGGCAGGCTCCGCCAGCTCGTTCCGCCGAAGATGCGAAACGTCACCGCGGGTCCGATCAGCTTCCGAAAGACCCCCGCAACGAACAGGCCGACAAGCAGCGTGGGAGCGCCGGCCAGCAAGGCCTCTCCGAAACGCACCAGACCGCCCCAGAATATGACATTCATTTCTTGCCTCCGGCTTGGTGTGTTTGCAAGCGCCCGCCGCGAAACCGCCGGCGTCGGCTACTCAGCAGCAGCGTGATCTTCGTCGTCGTGATGATGGTCGGGGGCTTTGCGGTGCGGGTTCGAGTCGTGATCGCTGGTCGACGCATGCTGTTCAAGCAGCGGCAACTTTGCCTCCAGCGCGGCGATACCCTCGTCGATTGTTGACTTCGCTGCGTCGTAGGCGGCCACCCTGTCCCCGTCCTCCTTGTGAAAGGCGAGATCGATGTCGCCAAAGGCGTCAAGTAGCTTGTCGGCCTCCGACTTGATTTCGTTCCATTCGCTCTCTGGTAGATCGGTTTCGGCGGCCAGATCGGGCATCGCCTCAAGTAGTGTGCCTACGTCGTGAAGTCGGTCATGCGCGGATTCGGAGTCGCTGCCGTTAATAACTTGGGAGATTGCTTCCCAATTCTTGCGAAGCTCCACAATGGCGACTGGCAGCGACTCGGGAGCATCTGCATGTTCATGGTCGTGGCTGTGTCCGTGGTCGTCATGCTCGGCGCTTTCCTGCTTGGCGGAAGTGCAGCCGCAAACAAACACAAGGAGAAGACAAAGCGACGCGGCCGGATATCTGATTCCTGGAGACTTGATTCTTGGGCGTCTCATCGACGGCACCTCTTGTGGCTGTAGTGTTAGTCCCATAGTGGCGTTGGCACGTCGGCCAGAATCGCGTCGATGACGCTATCTGGCGAGCTAAAATCGCCGGCCAGTCTCACGCTGAGCACGGGCCCCGCCACGTCTTGGACATCGTCCGGAGTTACAAACCGGCGGCTATTCAAGAAGGCCCGGGCCTGGGCCACGCGTTGCAGGATGAGCAGTCCGCGCGGGCTCAGTCCGATGCTGACCTCCGGATGCCTACGCGTGGCTTCGGCGAGGTCGACCAAGTAGCGATTTACCTTCTCTGCAACGGCGATGTTGGCGATCTGCTCCTGGAGTTCGAAGAGCGATTCGGAGGAAATCGCGGTTTCGCTGCTGCTGCTCTGGTCTCGCTGCCCGACGTGGCGAGCAAGAATCTCAATTTCGGTCGCCCGCGCGGGATAGCCGATCGACAGTTTCATGGCGAAGCGATCGAGCTGAGCCTCGGGCAGTGGATAGGTGCCGTGGCTGTCGATTGGATTTTGGGTGGCGACCACGAAGAAGGTTTGCGGCAACCTGTGTGTCGCGCGATCGATCGTGACCTGGCGCTCGGCCATGGCCTCGAAAAGCGCGCTTTGGGTCCGCGGGGTTGCTCGGTTAATTTCATCCGCGAGCAGTACGTTCGCGAAGATGGGCCCTTCGCAGAAGTCGAACTCCCGTGTCTTTTGATTGAACATGTTGAAGCCGGTGATATCGCTCGGCATCAAATCCGGCGTGCACTGAACCCGCGCGTAGCGTCCGCCGAGAGCGTTGGCCAAGGTGCGGGCCAGCGTCGTTTTGCCCAGGCCGGGTAAGTCCTCCAGGAGCAAGTGCCCGCGGGCGAGCAGGCACGCCAGGACCAACTCCACAACCTCTTGTTTGCCGCGAATGGCGGTGTTCAGCAAGCCCCGAAGTGACTTGATCGCATCAGCCGTTCCGGCGTGCGCGACGGGGCCGCTCTCCTCAAGCTTGGCTGTCATGCGTTCGTCCGTTCGAATCGCCGGCTGGTGGGCACGCTTCGTTTTCGCGGTGGCCGAAAGGCGCCGGCAACCGCGTCGCGGCAAAGCGAACTGACTTGGTGCGGCGTAAATTCAAGTGGGGCATCTTCACCGTAGAGTGCCCAATTGGCGAGGTCGCGGAAGGGACCGGACCATGTATCGTCGTCCGCTTCACGAGCCGCTGCCGTCAGCTGCCAACGCTCGACGGGGCTACCCTTCGGGCGTGGGAACCCACGCACGCGGGCGCGGCGATCGAGCAGGCGTAGCGTCGCGATCACTCGGTACCTGGCATCGCCCCAGCGGTGATGCACTTCCCACCAGCGTGTGACGAGGAAGTCGCCCACTGCGGCTCTCTTGACCCACGCGGCCATGCAGACGGCCAGACATGCCAGGACGGGAATCGGGTTGCGCTTCAGCGCATGCCAGGTGACGGCTGCTCGCGACACCCACTGGGACCAGAGGGACTCTGGGGCGAGGAGGACCTGGTAGCCGGGCGACGGCTCAACAGGCAGCCAATGAAAGCCGCGGGTTTTTGACGACTCGCTTCCCGGCGCCTGGGCGAGCACCTCGACCCAGAAGTGAGCGTCATCCACGTAGATTGGAGTAAGGCGCGATTGTCGGTCATAGTGTTCGGGATCGGCATAGAATCCGCTCACGACCCGGGTTTCGTAGCCCAGGCTCCGGATGAGTAGGGCGGCGGATGTGGCGAAGAGGTAGTCCGGACCCCGCTTCGATTCGAACAGAAAGTAAGCTGCCACATCGTCAACATCTGCCGGCGCCATGTGCTCGGCATCGAGGACAAATTCCCGGCGCAGGCGCTGGCAGATTGTCTCGACCTTCTGCCAGCCGTCGTCGACTCCGGTAGTCCATTCGCGTGCCAAGGCGTCAATATCCTTCGTGTCGACATCCTCTGTGTCGACGCGTGCATTCGAAGACGACTTTGCGAGTTGGGGAGTGTCGCTAGCTGAACGTTGCAGCGACTCGACATGCATCACGCTTAATTGCGGTATCTGCCCTCCCTCCATCACGAGCATTCCGTCTTGCGTGACTCTGAACAGGTTCGCGGTGTGCAGTTTGTCGATATGCACACCAATGCAATTGGGCGGCGACGGCACGCGCTCGGTCTTCAGATTGATGATCCGAATCTCGTGGCGATCGCGGTAGGTAAGCAGGTCATCTTCGGCGGCGTCCGCATAGCGAGCCCAGCTGCGACGGTCTCCGCTGGAAGTGTCGAATCGCAAGGCGCGTGCCGGCGTACGATTGGATGCGGCAAGGCGGTGGCCATCCCAAAGATCGTAGGAGTAGAGCCCCAAATGAACCGGGACGCGGCCGGCAACTTGGAGAAGCGCGTGCGACCGCAAGTCGGCAACGTGCGGCGTTTCGTGTTTGCGTTGCCGCACCGTGTTGAACTCGCGGCCGGCTTGCTTGTTGGAACCGCGCTTCTGGTGATTCTGCTTCATCAGGTTGGGGGCGAGCGGGATAGCTCTTCGCCGCCCCTTGGTCCTATGCTTGGGAGGTGGGTTTGAGAATTCGTTGAAGCAGTCATAGAGACTTGGCATCTTGGACTCGAGAAACAGCTCGCTCTCGATCGGTCCGAAACTACTCGCGTCTTCCTTCGCGCTGACCATTTGTGGACCATCGCCGACGCCACCGTAGGCGAACTCGTCGCTCCAACGCGTGCCCCCGGAGCTTGGCAGGATACCTGCAATGGCCGTGGTAAATTGCCTGCCTTTGGCGATTGGGAGCAGCAGTCCGGCAATGAGCCCGCCAAGTGCGACGGCGAACCCGATGGGTCTCCATGGAACGCAGCGCTCGGAGTGCGATGGCAGGCAACTGCTAAGCCCGTCCCAGTAGACGCCCATCAACCACCACATCCCCACGATGGTGTAAACGAACAGCAAGGCGACGGTCCAGCCATTCATCAGCCAGAGGATGCTGAACAGGGCAAGAAAGCAACTAGCCAGCGCCGCAAACGCCTTGTTGCTCGCCGTGCCTCGTTGGGCGACCAGACCCAGCATCATGTTGCGTAACGCCAGCACAAGTTGAATCTCGAATGGCTGTCCCCAATCCGCTGTCGAGCGTTGGAAGGCGTCCCAGGCGAACGGCAGAATAATGAGCACGGCAAAGCACATTGCCGTCACCAGTTGGCCTCTGCGTTCCCACTGCCGCCCGCTGGCAGCATGAACGACGAACACCAGAAAAACCGCGATGCCGAGTTGGACCCACTCCCCGACAACCCAGCCCTGCCGATCGAACAGAGCGAGCTGTAGCATCAGCGTCGAGATTCCAACCAGAACCCAAGAGGGTCGGTTCCACGCGGACTTAGCACGCATAGCGAAGCCTCTTGGGACCGTTGCGCCAACCCTTGCGGATTTGCAGCGGAATGTCGCCCTCTGGCCCCACGCTTATCCAGCCGCCCGCCGCAGTTCGTGATGCCACGGACGCACGCTGCGGCCCCGTACGCAACACGATGGAGTCGCCAGCGGTAGCGCCGGACAAATCCGTCGTGATGTGGATCGTCAGCGCCGTCGAGCACGATCTGGTTCGTGGTTTGATCGAACCGTTCTCACTACCGTCGAGCAAGGCGAGCCAGTCCAGCATGCCCGATGGGGAGGACCCGGTTGCTTCCAAACGGAATCTGCCAACGTGGGATACTAGTGTCACGCCGACGCCTTGTCGCACTAACGCATCGCCAACACTCGCTGCGATGCGAATGGACCATTCAAGGGTGGAGTCTGGTCCGTCCTCGGGATGCAGGCTGGAGTGCGTATCGAGCGTGATCGTCGCGTCGGAGATCGCGAATCCTTCGCGTTCGTATGCAACCAGCCTGTCGTACAGCGCGGTCTTGGCCCAATGAATCTGGCGCATGGAATCGCCCTGGCGGTATTCCCGAGCGGTCGTGCGGTGGCCCAAACTGCCCGCAGCAAGCTCGGTTGGCTGCCCCACCCAGGAATGCCTGCCGAAGTGCATGGGAAGAGGCGGCAAGGCAAAACGTCGAGGCCAGGCGATCACATCCGACGCCACGCGCACCGGTTTCCGTGCTTTCCACAACCCAAATGGAAACTCGGTCACGAGTTGCGGGGAGGCGATGGGATAACGGCCCCGCATTGTTGGAGTGAACGACCAGCGATAGTGTCCGCGCGACCAGCCGGCGACCCGAGAGACAGCGATTGCCGCCCGCGATTCGGCCGAGCCATCTCGACTCAACCCACCTTCGACGGCCAGACCCCAGACCGGCCAAGGCCAGCGGTTGGTGATCGTCAACTGCGCCTCGACCGGCTTGCCCTCCTCGGTTCGCGTGGCGGCAAAGCTCAGATCGCAGGTGACACCGCGTATGCCCACCCAGGGCCAGATGCATCCGACGGTCATCACGGCCACGACCGAGGCGAACACGACGAATCCTTGCGGTGCGACGAACAGCCCGCAAAGCAGCGCGGCCAGCGCCGTCAGCGCGAGTACGCCAAGTGGTTGACGCAGCCAACGCACGCAAGGAGTCGCCCAAGCGGCGATCTCACCTATAACCACGTGCCGGGTGAATCGCTCGAGATTGCGAGCCAACATGGCGCTTATGCGTGTGACTACTTTCATCGCTTGCCTCAGCGCCCGTCCGACGCCGCGAGTCCGGCGCGGGCGATTGTCTTTGGCTGACGTCGGATCGCTCGCGCAACTGACGGAAAAAGCCCCGCGGCCAAAGTAACCACGCCAAGTACAAGCAGGGGAACGATCGGAAAATCAGTCGTTGTAAAGACATTCAACGCAAGCTTCTGGACAGGGTAGGTCTGATCGATCGACCCACGGTCCAGCCAAAGCGCCCGAACAGCGACGATTGCGGCAGAAACCGCGCCGATCGCTGTCAGAACGGCTCCGGCTATCTTCCAGGAGACCGAATGCAGCAGATGGTGGTGGGCCCAGAACAAAGCCGGAGTGAGGACGATCAACCATCCCGCATGACAGGCAGCCACCGCACTTAGTGGCGGAAAGCATCCCCACGGGCCACACATCGCGTAATCGAACGGGGTTTCGATGTCCCGAAGCGACAACGCTCCGTACAACACCGAGCCCCAAATTGCGAACGCGGCGAAGCGCGGCCAGTGAGACCGAACCGGCGACAGCGGACGATCATCGTCGCTCGATAGGTTCCTGCCCAGTGTGTTGACTGCCATGGCCGAGAAGCTCAACCCGGGGACGGGTTCTTGGGTGGAAATAGATGCGTCGATGCGCGGGCGTTCGTGGCAGGGCATCGCTAACTCAGGCAACACCTGTCCTCCTGGCAGCGACACTTCCTGCGATGGTTCGAGAGATGGCCCACAACGAGTAGCAGGCCTCCGAAAGGCGTAAGCAGCGCCGTCAGCAATCCAAGCGAGGCGTCATGTTGAACCGTTGCCGCAGCATGCTCCTGCTCACTCTTGCAATGCGAGCACGACGCATCGCTACAAGCAGACACCGCAGTAAGGTCGCCCCCGTCGGCCGAGCAAGTGGCACAGCAATTCGATTCCGTCGCAAAGGCCGTCGTGGTCAGGACTAGCAGGCCGGCAGTTCCCCACATGGCAGGCCGCCAACTTCGATGTCTTCGCCAACCCGGCACGAACGCTGCCGCCGCCAGCACGAGACACACGCCGGCCATCCAGCGATGAAACTCCTCACCGGCCAGCCATTCCAGGCCAAGCAATGGAAGATAGGCCAGCACGAGCGGCATGGCGGCGCAATGGATCGCGCAGCCAATCGAAGCGATCATTCCTGCACCATCCGCCCAAGCGTGCGGCAGGCCGGCAACCGCTGTCCCGGCTGCTGACGTATCATCCATTTATTCTTCTCCCAGACAGAACTGTGGCATTCGGAATCGCCTACGCAGCGACCGGCGCCCGACAGGATGCACGCTCTCGTCGTACCGTCCTTTTGGGTGATCTCGGAACCGAGCTATCGGGAGGTTCGACTCCCGATGCCGGTCGCTTCCAAACGCGGAACACAGCGTGGAAGATGAGGTAAGAACGCACGTGCAACCAAGTTGCAGGTTAAGCTATATGCAAGCCGATTGCAAGTGTGTTGTCAGGGACCTGATGATGGCCCTCCTCGGGCCGTTCTGCGAGCGTTCTCGGATGACCTTTCACCACTGAGACCATAGTCAACCACGCATTGGCGATTCGCATCGACCTGTGGATCCGCCTGAGAAGAAGGGTCGGAGTTCGTCTCCATGCGCGTCGACCTTGCACCCACTGGAGCCGAATGCGGCTCGAATCCGAGCGATAGCGTCTGTCGACCAATTTGCGTGCGACAATCACTGATGAGCGGTCCGCACGATCGCAAGGATCCTCAGCCGGGCCGCCTCAGGCAGTTTGGGCCACGCCTGGATCACCACGACCAAGCCGGGGTCGACTTGGGCAGCATCATCGGCATCGGTGGCGGCTGGAGCGACAACTGCGCCGCTTTGTGCGCCACCCCGGGGTGACATGGGCGCGTTTCCCGCATAACTCGCCAGGGGTTCGATTCCCGCCGCCTCCACTTTCTTTCGAAACGAGCCCTTCGGCCAGCACGTCGAAGGGCTCTCTCATTGTGGGGAAGAGGGCTGCTTCGCGAAGCCTGCAGTTCAGCCAGACGATTTCAGGGATGCGCCGCTTTCGGCGTAAGTTGGCGTAGGCCACTTCTGATGCAGCGTTTGTCGCGCCCACCCCGTCGGTTCGTTTCGCCAAGCCGGGCGAGTGTGCTTAGGCTGCCTTGGGGACGATGTGCAGGGCGACGTGAAGGATCGGCGACACCGATCCTGTCGCTCGTCGCACTCGTCGACTCGAGCGTCCGTCCGGCTTCGTGCAGGTCACCGGCATTGGCACTTCGCGTGCGTAGCGTTTCCGGGGCCGCATCGGCCTCCCCCGCCCGGGAGGCGGAAATTGTGGCGGGGGATGCCTCCTCGCACTTTCGGCCGCGAAGCTTATGATAAACGTCAGGTCCGGAACCAGCGTTTCACCATCGCCCCCCCATGACCGAGCCTGACACGAACCCGCCGCAAGTCGATCTCTCGAATTGCGAAGACGAACCGATTCACGTTCCCGGCGCAATTCAGCCGCACGGGCTGTTCGTGGGCTGCGATGCTGCCAGCGAGTGCATCACGCACATCAGCGATAACTGCCGGAACTTTTGCGGCGAAACGCCGCAGGCGCTGCTGGGGCAGCCGGTCGCGTCGATCTTTCGCCGCGATAGTTTTGCCGACTCACAAATTGCCATCCTGCGCTCGGTCGCCGACGCCAAGCCGCACTACCTGTTCACCGTCGGATTGGCCGGACCGACCGAGACGTTCGACGCGATCGCCCACCGCAACGGCAACACGCTGTACGCGGAGTTCGAGCGCTCGCGGCGCGTGGAGGGGCCCTCGACGTCGGATCTTTATCGACTTGTGCAGCGCGCGATCAGCCGCCTGCAGTCGGCCAAATCGGTTCGCGAGATCGCCGGCATCTGCGCGTTGCACGTCCGGCGAATCAGCGGGTTCGACCGGGTGATGGTCTATCGCTTCGACGAGGAGTGGAACGGCCAGGTGATCGCCGAAGAACGCGAGTATCAACTGGAGCCCTTCTTGGGGCTGCACTATCCGGCCTCCGACATTCCGCGGCAGGCGCGCGAGCTCTATACCGAGAACTGGCTGCGATTCATTCCCGATCGCGACTACGCGCCTTCGCGCCTGGTTGCCCAGACGGCCGACGCGCCCCCCTTGGACCTGAGTTTCTCGGTGCTCCGCAGCGTCTCGCCGATTCACATCGAGTACCTGCGCAACATGGGCGTGCGGGCCTCGATGTCGATCTCGCTGGTGCGCGACGGACGCCTGTGGGGGCTGATCGCCTGCCATCACTATTCCGGTCGCCGGCTGGTGCCGTACGACGTGAGAACCGCCTGCGAGTTGCTCGGGCAGTTCATGTCGCTGCACCTGCCCGTGGCCGAAGAGCGCGAGCATCGTTCTGCCCGGATTGCCGCTGCCGAAGTGCGCGAGAGAATTCTACAAAACATCGAAGCCGCCGAAGACGCGCCCAAGGCGCTGGTCGAATCGCGGCCCGACATCCTGCAAATGATCCACGCCGACGGCGGGGCGGTCGTCGTCGGCAACGATGTGAGGCGGATCGGCCAGACGCCCAGCGAGCAACAGATTCGAGAATTGGTCGACTGGCTCTCGGAACACACGCAAGACAGCGTGTTTGCCACCGACCAGTTGCAGGGCCAGTTCGGTTCGGGGTTGCTGGGAGGCGTGGCCGCCGGCTTGCTGGCCATTTCCGTCAGCGCCGAGCGCCCGCACCGCGTGCTGTGGTTTCGAACCGAACAAGCCCGGACCGTCGATTGGGCGGGCGACCCCAGCAAGAGCGTCGCCAAGGGCGACGGCTTCGCCCGGCTCAGCCCGCGCGGCTCGTTCTCGCTGTGGAAGGAAACCGTGCGCGGGCGCAGCCTGCCGTGGGGCGATCTGGAGATCGAGGCCGCCACGACCCTGCGCGACGGCATGGTGCGGCTGCTGCTGCGGCGCAGCGAACAATTGGCCGCTGCGCACTCCAATCTGCGGCTGGCCAGCGAAGAGCGCGAGAAAATCCTCGATAGCGAACGGGCCGCCCGCATGCAGGCCGAACGGATCAACCGCGTCAAGGACGAGTTCGTGGCGACCGTGTCGCACGAGCTGCGCACGCCGCTCAACGCCATACTGGGCTGGGCCCAATTGCTCTCGCGCCGCGAGGGACTCGACGAGGAATTGACCGACGGATTGGGCGCGATCGAGCGCAATGCCCGCTCCCAGGCCCAGATCGTCAGCGATTTGTTGGACGTGGGCGGCATCATCACCGGCAAACTGCGTCTCGATCTCAAGCGTACGCGTCTGCCGACTATCGTCGAAGACGCCATCGAGACGGTCACGCTTGCCGCCACGGCCAAGAATATCCGCATCGAAACGATGCTCGACCCGCTGTCCGACGTCGAGACCACCGGCGATCCCGGCCGGCTGCAGCAGGTCGTCTGGAATCTGCTCGCCAATGCCGTCAAGTTCACGCCCAAGGGAGGCAAGATCCAGGTCGTGCTCCAGCGCGTGCAATCGCACGTCGAGTTGAGCGTGGCCGATTCGGGACAGGGGATCCGGCCCCAAGACCTGCCCTATGTCTTCGATCGCTTCCGGCAAGCCGACGCCAAGACCAATCGCTGGCACGGCGGGCTCGGCTTGGGGCTGTCGATCGTCCGGCACCTGGTCGAACTCCACGGCGGCACCGTCCACGTCGAAAGCGCCGGCGAGGGACGCGGGGCCACCTTCGTCGTCTGCCTGCCATTGCGGGTCGTCAGGCGCTCTGCCGACGACGAACATGACGCAGTCGCGCCCACGGCCACGGAAGTCGAAGGGCTCAAGTTGGCGGGCCTCCGCGTGCTGGTGGTCGACGACGAGGCCGACGCGCGCGAGTTGATCCGGCGGATCTTCGACGAGTGCGACTGCCAGGTCGAAACCGCGGCCAGCGCCGACGAAGCACTCGAGTTGCTCCGCGCCGCGCCCTACGACGTCATCGTCTCCGACATCGGCATGCCGGGCCAGGACGGCTACGCGTTTCTCCGTTCGTGGCGCAAGATCGAATCCGAATCGGGCTCGGCCAAGACGCCCGCCATCGCCTTGACCGCGTACGTTCGAGCCGAAGATCGACAGCGTTCGCTGCTGGCCGGCTATCAATCGCACCTTTCCAAACCGGTGGACCGCGGCGAGCTGCTGACGCTTGCGGCCAGCCTCGCGGGACGAATCTAATGCACCGTTCCTCCATACCAGACAACCGGTGTGCTCCAATCGGCGAGCGGCTGAAGCACGCCACGAGCGAGGTGCACCAGCGCGTCGAGGCTCTAGTGGGTCTTCCGCCTTCGATCGCTGCCCACGTGGCCGCGCTCGAGCGGTTCTTCGCCTTGATCGAACCGTGGGAAGCCCGCGTCATGCCCGCGGTCGCCGATCATCCGTCGCTGGCCGATCGCCTCCGAAAGACGGCCTGGCTGCGGGCCGACCTTGAGCATTTCGGCCGCAGCGAAGCGGAGCTGGCGGCCCTGCCGCGCTGTTCGTCGTTGCCGCGCATCGAGAGCCTGAGCGAGGCGCTGGGCTCGATGTACGTGTTCGAGGGCGCCACGCTCGGCGGGCAAATCATCGCCCGGCACCTGGAGCACGAACTCGGCCTCGCCGACGGCGCGGGCTATCGCTTTTTCCGCGCCTATGGCGCCGACGTGCCCGCGCGGTGGCTCGCGTTCAAGCAGACGCTCGAAGCCCACGCCTCGCCGGACAACCGCGAGCGGATCGTCGCATCGGCCGTCACGACCTTCGAGTGCCTGTACGACTGGTTCACGACGGCGCCTTGCAAAGCGACTCGCGCCGCGCCTCGCTAGTGCCGGCTCGAGCGCTTGCCCGGGCTGCGGCCACTTGCAATGCCGGCAGTTTGCCCCCATCATGGTCGGCGGAGCATGCGTGCATAACGAAGCCTCGGGGGAAACATGGACTACCGGTCGCTGGACATCAAGGAGCGTCAAGCCGACGACGTCACCGTGCTCAAGCTGAGCGGCCAGTTGACGATGGGGCTGGCTTCCAGCGGCCTGAAAGAGCAACTCGACGCGGCCGTCGCCCAGGGCCGCCGCCACATCCTGCTGAGCGTCGCCGAGCTCAGCTACATCGACAGCTACGGGCTGGGCGAACTCGTGGCCTGCCTGACCACCGTGAAGAAGAGCGGCGGAGCGTTGAAGCTGGCCGGTCCAACGCCTTTTGTGCGCGACGTCATGCGCACCACGCGGCTCGACACGCTGTTCGAAACGTACGGCTCCGAGGAAGAAGCCCTGGCAAGCTTCAACGAACCAACGAATTGATCCCGCTGGCCGAGAGCCGCACGATGAGCTGGAAACTTTCCGGGGCCGAACCGACGGAACAACTCGTCCGCCTGCACCACTTCGCCATCACCAGGCGGCAGGCCGAGGGCGACATCGAATTCCTGATCACGATTCGCGAGCACGCCACGCCCCAGCAGCGCGGCATGCATTTCTACGCCGAGACGGACAAGCAAACCAACCAGAACACGGCCCCCTTCACCCCGTGCGGCTGGGGCAGCAGCCTCGAAGCGGCGCTCGAACAGTGCATCATCGCCATCCGCCGCTTCCCCTACGAAGGCCCCATCGCCGACCGCTAGGTCGCCGCTCCCCTCCTGCCTGATCGCAACCGCGCGTCGTCGCGCTCGCTCAATCGACGCGACGATTGTGGACATTGCCGTTGCGACGGGCCACACTAGGGGCGTGCGCATCCAACCTCAAGCGCGCCCCCAATATTCTGCCGAGGTGACTCGTGAGCGACGTCACGCGCATCTTGCTTGCCATCCACCGTGGCGATCGCCAGGCGCCCGAGGCGTTGTTGCCGCTGGTCTACGACGAGCTGCGCAAGCTGGCGGCCGCGCGACTGGCGCACGAGCGGCCCGATCAGACGTTGCAGGCCACGGCGCTGGTGCACGAGGCCTACCTGCGGCTGGTCGACGTCGGGAGCGCGGAGCCGTGGGACAGCCGGGGGCACTTCTTCGCCGCGGCGGCCGAAGCGATGCGGCGCATCCTGATCGACCGCGCCCGCAACCGAAATCGACTCAAGCGCGGCGGCGGGTGGCAGCGGGTCAGCCTCGACGAGCTGGACGTGGCCGACAACGCCTCGGACGACGATCTGCTGGCGCTCGACGAGGCCCTCACGCAGTTGGCGCGCGAACACCCCCAGGCCGCCGAGTTGGTGAAACTGCGGTTCTTCGCAGGCCTTACCACCGAGGACGCCGCTCGGGCCCTGGGGATTTCGCTGCGCACGGCCAACCGCCACTGGGCTTTCGCCCGGGCGTGGCTCTACCGGAGCCTGCAGGCCGAAAACTAAGAGTTTCGAGATTTCGTGTTTCGACGATGGCACGTTCTGGTCCTCAAGGGAGCATTGAGAACAGTGGGTCCCTGACAGCCCTTGGACGCTCGGCCGATGAATCCATCCAACTCGCACATCGTTTCGATCTTTGCCGACGCACTTGAATTCCAAACGGAGCAAGAGCGCCAGGCGTTTATCGACCAGGCCTGCGGCCAGGACGCCGGGCTGCGGGCCCAGATCGAAGGCCTGCTGCAGGCCCACGTCGAGGCCGGCAATTTTCTGGCCGGACGCGACGCCTCGCCGTCGGGCGCCAAGACGACCCATCAGCCCCGCGCGGCGGCCGGCGAAACGATCGGCCCCTACAAGCTGCTGGAAGAGATCGGCGAAGGCGGCATGGGCATCGTCTACATGGCCGATCAGCAGTCGCCCGTCCGCCGCCGGGTCGCGCTGAAGATCATCAAGCCGGGCATGGACACCCGGCAGGTCATCGCCCGCTTCGAGGCCGAACGGCAGGCTCTGGCGATGATGGACCATCCGAA
>ERZ869936.1048-NODE-1048-length-21518-cov-5.086661_pt1 | contig 21518 bp, 26 predicted proteins | sample MGYA00520876_ERZ869936 | MGnify/ENA primary metagenome ERZ869936 (study PRJEB32218, sample SAMN09650985) | biofilter metagenome | isolation source: enrty point of leading RO module | place: Saudi Arabia: Thuwal, RO plant located on Red Sea | collected 2016-02-17 ...
GATGCCCACGGTCATCGCGGCGTTCGTGATCGTCGCGGCCATCGTGCTTGCGCTGCTGCTTTACGTCGTTGCGCAATAGCGGTGGCGAGCGCGTCGCCGCCGCGCACTCACGGCTTTCACACGGAATACTTCGCGACCGTCGCCGGAGCATCGTCGCTGGCGTCTCGCTACGCCAACATCCCGGCGCTGTCTCCTGCGTGCGGCGGTCACAGAACGTCACGGCAGGCGCTGCTTCTGCGTGCATTCGCCATCGCGACAGCCCGCATTGAATCCGCGCGCGGCAGAGTGTGAAGGCGACGCGTTCGCGTAATCGACGCCGCTCGTCTCGCGGCGCCGAAATGAGAACAAGCAAGAAAAGTTTAATCGCGCCGAATCGCGCGTTTTATCCGCAATGCATCATGCCGCTCTTTCTCGCGACCGCACAGGCATGTCGATCAGAAGTGCCGGTCGGCCACAGCCCCGGTTCGTCGCGGCGCAGCAGTCTGCGTTACAGAACTTTTTGAAAGTCGAATTCGCGCGTGCTAATTTTCGCCGCCATGCGCACGTCATTTCTTCACCGCTGAACCGGGAGGGGGAGCAGGGGATGGAGGAGTTGATCATCATCGACCAGGCGGTGTCGGCCGGGGTCCAGAATATCGTGGAGGGCATCGCGCTCGGCGAGCAGATCAACTGGTGCCGAAGCGACCGGGCGACCTACGGACAGGGCGTCGACCGGATATTTCCCGTCACGCCGGACTCGATCGAGGTGCATCAGTTCACGCACACGGTCTACGAGAACACGCGCGGCGACGATCCGAAGGCGTCGGCGGTGTTTCCCGCGATTCTGCCGATCATCACCGCGATCCCGTACACCATCAAGCAGATGATCCGGATCAAGATGAACCTGTGCGTTCACGCGCAGACTGACAACCCGAACGCGCATGGCATGCCGCACGTGGACTTCACCCGGAACAAGGAGCCTTTCGTGTCGGCGATCTACTACGTCAACGACAGCAGCGGCGACACGATAATCTTCAACGAGCGCTTCGGACACAAGGGCGCACTGAGCGTCAAGGCGCGGATCACGCCGCGAAAGGGACGGTTGATCGTGTTCGACGGCGCGCTGCTGCACGCGGGCAACACGCCGAGAGACAACAGGCCGCGGATCAACATCAATTTCGGCGCCTTCATCTATGAGGGCGCTCAGACGCTGCGCGCAGACAATGCGGCGGCGTGCAAACCGGTCGGGGCTGCTGGCTAGTCAGCCCCGCAGGGACATGGCTGGCACGCGTGGCGCGCTTACGCGTCGCACACCGGATACTTCGCCACCGCCTCCAGCACTTCTCCGCTGTCGATCCGTTCGACGAACACCGCAATCCCCAGCCGCTCGATGTTCCAGTCCGGTGCCGGCGTGATCCGCTGGTCCAGCGTCACGCGGCCGTCGGTGCCGAGCGGAAACGGGCCGGCAAGTTGGCGCACGACGCGGTCGTGCTCGAGGCGCGCGCCGGCGTTTTCGCCGGCCTTCACCTGGGTCGACAGGCCGTTTTCGAACACCGCGATCCAGGCTTGCGTGCGGTCGCGGCCGGTGCGCTCGGTGAGCACCGCTTCGCCCTGCACCCGCCACGCCGATTCCGTGCGCTGAATGTCGGCGCGGATGGCGGCGCGCGCCGGCTGCCGGTTGATGGCGGCAAGCGTCGCACGCAGGCTGCCGCCGCGCCAGCGGCGGAAGTCGCGGCCGTCGACGACCACCTGCGGGGTATAGACGAAGCTCGCGCGGTTGCGCGTCGCGACCGCACGCTGCCGGTCGCTGAACTGCGGCTTGGAGAACCGGTCGGGCCAGCCGAGCGAATTCCAGTAGTCCACGTGATAGGCCAGCAGCACCGCGTGCTGCAGCGAGACGCCGTCTTTCGCCAGACCGCTGAACCAGCGGTCGGCCGGCGGGCAGCTGCTGCAGCCTTCGGAGGTGTAGAGCTCGATGACGGTGACGCGGTGCGCCGGGCTGTCGAGCCGGCAGTCACCGGCGAGGGCGGGCGACGCCACCGTACAGATGGCGAGCGCGCACAGGCCGACCAGTTTCTGGGTTGCGCGAACCATGGTGAAGGCTCCGGACGGGAAGCGTTGTCCGGGGTTATACGCGGCCGGTCGGTGTGCGGATGAGGCGCTTAGTGCGCAGGGCCGTGTGGCGGCGGCCCGGGCAGTTGCGGAATGTGCGCCGGGGGCAGGGCTGCGGCGGGCTGACGCGCGGCACGTTCGTGCCGTTCGCGGGCGCGGGCGGACTTGTGGGTGGGGTGAGCGTTCGTGCGTCCGGCAGCTCGCCGGACCGGCTTCAGCAGGAGCCGCATGCCTGCCCGATGGGATCAGGACGCCCGGGCAGGGCGCCGCACGGCGGTGCGGCGGCGGCGGAGCATTGCGTCAGGCATCGATGCCTGCGCGACTTCGGCGGCGGCGCGACCTGCGCGCGCGGCTACAGTTCGTCGATTGCGTGATGCTCGGTGATCTGTTCGCACAGGTCGTGTTCGAGGCAGCTCAACTCGACGTACTCGCAGTACTCCACGAACTCATCGTATTCGGGCAGCGGCCGGTCGGCGTCATTGGTGGGGCTGGCTCCGGGATCGGTTGTGACTGTCAATATGGCGTTGTTCCTCCTTCGCCAGGTGGCGCTCACGGGCACCTCCGGCGGCGGCGAGGGTGATTTGGGAAACCTCCCGTCCGAGGTTGCCCGGGCGCACCCCAACCGTCGCACGGGACGTGCCAGCGGCGCTGTCGGAAAGCCGACAACGCGATGGCGCGGACATGTGCATGGAATCAGCGAAAATTTTGCTGGCGTCGAGACACCGACAGGTTCGCTTCGCGTGCTGCCGCGAATTGCGAGACGGGCGTGCCGCTGCGCGACAGTTCCGGAGAGCGTGCAGGGTCACGTCGGCGATGAATGCCTGGTGCGCCGCGGCGACAAAACACGCGCGCACGCGTGGCGACCCGCCTCGCCCGCCCGCTCTGCAGGCGGGTGAAGCAGGCATGGATTAATCGCAGGTGAAGTACACGTCGGCCGTGACCGGCCCGAGATCCTGCTCGGTGACGCGGCTGGTGCGGCCGGACTGGGCGCAGTACGCCTCCGCCTCGACCTTGGCCTGGCGCAGGGATTCTTCGCTGCCGCCATCCTTGTTCGGGGTGCGGATCTGCAGGAAGTAGACGTTGGGCGCCTTTTCCGAGATGCCGGAGTTGTAGGCGCTGGCACAGCCGCCGATCAGGGTGGTGCCGGCAGCCAGTGCGACAATGAGCTTGAGCGTCGGGCGAAGATTCATTTTGGGTCGTGGCTCCTCGGATTTGGATTGGAAAGGCCGGCGCGATCCGTCGGAGCGCAACAGCCCTGCAGCCTACGCAATTACGCCGGCATCATACGCGGGCGAACGAACGCCATGGAAACCGAATCGATCGTCCTCAGACCGGCGGGCCCAGCCGACGCCGACGCCATAGCCCGCCTGCACGCCGAGAGCTGGCGCACCGCCTACCGTGGCGCCCTGAGCGACGAGTATCTGCGCGGCCCGATCGAGTCGGAACGGCGGGCGGTATGGCAGGCGCGGCTGGATCGGCCGGAGCCGGCGCAATACGTGGTGCTGGCCGAAGCCGGCGGCCAGCCGCTGGGCTTTGCCTGTGCCTACGGCGGGCACGATCCGCAGTGGGGCACGTTTCTCGACAACCTGCATGTCGCGCCCGAACTCAAACGCCGGGGCATCGGCGCGCAGCTGATGGCGGCGGTGGCGCGCTGGTCGACCAGGCACTATCCGGGGCAGGGCGTCTATCTCTGGGTGCTGGAATCGAATGCGCCGGCCCTTCGCTTCTACCAGCGACTGGGCGGCAAAATTGCCGGCAGCGGCACCTGGACGCCCCCCGACGGCAGCGCGCTGCCGAAGCTGCGCATTGCCTGGCGCGATGTCGGCGTGCTGCTCATGCGCTGAACGTCGCGAGCGTCGTTCACGAGACTGCGCTGGCCGGCCTGCCGGCCGGCGTCTGCGGCACGTTGCGCAATCGATGCCGCAGGACTAGCCTGACCGCCTTGCTCTTCGGGTGCATTCGCCGGCGACACGGCGGGTGGGGGAGGGTGCCATGGCGGGCAGCGCAGATTTTCCTTGCGGGCTGCGGGGCCGCACGATGCGGCCGACGGCCGCCTGCCTCGTGCTGGCGTGCGCCGCGGTTTACGCCGGCGCGTGCGGCGCACAGCAATCCGGCCATTCCGGTGACGCGCTCGGCGAAGTCGACTTTCCGGTGAGTTGCGCGGCGGCCGCGCAGCCGTCGTTCAACCAGGCGATGGCGCTACTGCATCACATGACCTATCCGCAGGCGCGGCAGGCCTTCGACGAGGTGGCGCAGCTCGACCCGGCTTGCGCGATGGCCTACTGGGGCATGGCAATGACGTTGTTCCAGCCGCTGTGGCCGACGCGGCCCTCGCCGCAGGCGCTGCAGCAGGGCTGGCAACTCGTCGAGGCGGCGCAGTCGCGGCGCCCGCCGACCGAACGCGAGGCGCTGCTGGTGGCGTCCGCCGAAGCGTTCTTTCTCGAACCCGCCGGCAGGGATTACTGGGCGCGCATCCGGCGTTGGGAAGCGGCGATGCAGCGCGCCTACGCCGCCTACCCGCAAGACCACGAGGTCGCCGCGCTGTACGCGCTGGCGCATCTCGCTGCGGCGCCGGTGTCCGCCAGCGCGCGGCAGAATTCGGATCGTGCCGCGGACATCCTGCTTGGCATCTACCGGTGCAATCCGGACCATCCGGGCGCCATGCACTATCTGGTGCACGCCAACGACACGCCGGGGCGCGAGCGCGAATCGCTGGAGATTACCCGCCGCTACGAGCGGCTGGCGCCGCGCAATCCGCACGCGCTGCACATGCCTACGCACATCTACACGCGGCTCGGCGACTGGGAGGGCGTGATCCGCGGCAACCTGAACGCCGCCGAGGCGGCGCTGGAGCATCCCGCCGGCGAGCACGGCGAATGGGTGTGGGACGAGTTTCCGCACGCGATCGAATACCTGGTCTATGCCTACCTGCAGACCGGCGCGGACGACGCATCGGCGGCGCAGATCCGCCGCCTGCTGGCCACACCGCAACTCGAGCCGAGCTTCAAGACCGCTTTTCACCTGGCCTCCACCCGCGCGCGCCACGCGCTGGAGCGCCACGACTGGCAGGAGGCGTCGCAACTGGTGGCGCGCGATGCGCCGGCGCTGGACTGGGACCGCTTCGCCTGGCCCGAAGCGATCAGTCATTTCGCGCGCGGGCTGGGCGCGGCGCATCTCGGCCGCCCGGCCGAGGCCGCCGCCGCGATCGCGCGGCTCGATGAACTCGAACGCGTCGCGCGCCAGGCCGGCGAAGAGCTGTTCGCGCGCAACATCCGCGTGCTGCGGCTCGAACTGGAAGCCTGGCTTGCGCACGCGCAGGGGCAGGCCGCCACGAGTCTGGCCCTGATGCAGCAAGCGGCCGAGCTGGAGACTGCGACGCCCAAGCACGCGGTGACGCCGGCGCCCACCCTGCCGGCGCATGAACTGCTCGGCGACCTGCTGATGGAACAGCAGCGCCCGGCGGACGCGCTCGACGCCTACCGGCGCGCGCTGGAGCATTACCCGCGGCGGCTGAACGCGCTGCTCGGCGCGGCCCGGGCCGCCGGCGCGCTGGGCGATACGGATCAGGCCCGCGGCCTCTATCGCAAGCTGCTGGCGCTGACGGAACGGGGCACACGGCAGGCGGTCATCGAGGAAGCCCGCCGCCACGCGGCGGGCGAACCCTGACGCACGTGTGCTGCTGCACGCGGCGCACGGCCTGGCATCGACGGTTCACGTTTCGACAACAAGAGGGAGGCGGCAATGCAGCACAAGAAAATAAATCCCTGGCGCTGGCAGGACCAGTTCGGGTTTTCCCAGGCGATCGAGGCGGCCGGCGCGCAGCGCACGCTGTATTGCGCCGGACAGACATCGTCGGATGCCGAGGGGCGGCCGCTGCACGCGGGCGACATGGCGGCGCAGATCCGCCAGGCCTTCGACAATCTCGAGGCGGTGCTGAAAGCCGCCGGTTTCGAGCTGGGCAACGTGGTGCGGCTCAACTACTACACGACCGACGTCGATGCGATGTTTGCCGCCTACCAGACGGTGACCGACCGCCTCGCCACCGCCGGCTGCCAGCCCGCCAGCACGCTGCTCGGCGTGCAGCGGCTGGCGTTTCCCGAGTTCATGATCGAGAGCGAGGCGAGCGCGGGCGGAGAGGCGCTGCGGCGGCCTTCGATGAGAGGCCAAAAAAAGAGCCGCCGGCCGGCGGCTCTTTTGTTTTTGCGGGCGACGCCAGTCAAGATCCGCGTCGCCCGCGGGGGTTCAGCGCCCGACCTCGGTCTTGAACGCTTCGAGGTCGTAGGCCATGCCGTTCAGCACCGTGCTCCAGTGCCGCACGGTGGCCGCGGTAGCGACGGCCTCGCGGATTTCTGCCTCGCTCGCGCCGTGCTTGCGCGCGTTGCGCGTATGGGCGTGCACGCAGTAGGTGCAGGGAATCTGCGCGGCCACCCCCAGCGCGATGAGCTCGCGGGTTTTCGCGTCCAGTCTGGCGTTGAGCCCTTCGAGCACCGCGCGCGCCTGCAGCGCTGCGCTCAACGCATGGCTGGGGTAGGTGTCGCGCAGAAATTTTGGCGCGTCCTGCGCCAGCGCGGGGGCGGCAAACAGTGCGGCGGCAGCCGCAGCAATCAGCGTTTTCATCAGCGTTCTCCTCTGAACATGACGGCTCCACGGAAGCCGATATCGGGAAAACGCAAGACCCCCGGGGAGCGACGAGTGACGGCGGCTGCCAGCGCAGCTCAAAGAACAGGGTAGGCCGTCCTGCCCGAGGCATCAGTCGAGGGCGTTTCTTGCCGGCGCCCTTGCCGCCTATGCTAACGCCGCTGCCGGACGCTACCAAGCGCTCCCGCGAGTGGAGCGACCGCTGACACATGTCTGCAACAACGCGTTCACGGCACGGTAACGGAGTGCCCCTAAGGTTGCGCATCAACGGGGCGCTGCAGCCTCCAGATGCCAAAGGATTGAAGCCGGTGAACATCGACCCAAGTCCGGGCCTGCCGGTGGCGCCGTTGATGCGCGCGATGCGCGTTCGCGCCCGCGCGCTGGACCACGAAGTGCGGCGGCTGCTCGCCAGCCTGACCCCCATGCGGGCGGTCCGCGCCGCGCCGGCTGCGCCGGCGATGGCGCCGGTGGTACCTGCCATTCTGCCCACCCTGCTCAGGGCCGAAGTCGAAGCGCTGCCGGACGCGCAGCGCCTGGTGTCGAGCGGTTCGTTGCAGGTGGTGTACGCGCGCGCGACGCAGATGCCCTGGTGCCTGCAGGAAATCGGCCGCCTGCGCGAGCTGACCTTTCGCACGGTCGGCGAAGGCACCGGCAAGGCGGCCGATATCGATCTGTACGACGCGTACTACCTGCATCTTTTCGTGTGGGACGCCGACACCGCGATGATCGTGGGCGCCTACCGGCTGGGCCTGGCGGACGAGATCGGCGCGCGCTACGGCAGGCGCGGCCTGTACACGCAGTCGCTGTTCGCCTACGGCTCGAAGCTGCTCGGGCGCCTGAACCCGGCGATCGAGCTGGGGCGCTCGTTCGTGCGGGAGGAATACCAGCGCAGCTACGCGCCGCTGATGCTGCTGTGGCGCGGCATCGGCCGTTTCATCCTGCGCGCGCCGCAGTACGCGGTGCTGTTCGGCCCGGTGAGCATCAGCAGCCGCTACGCCGACGCCTCGCGCCGGCTGATGGTCGAGTTTCTCAGCACCAACAACGTCGAGCGCAACATGGCCCGCCATGTAAGGCCGCGCCGCCCGTTTCGCGGCGAGCGCCGCACCGACCGGGACGGCATCGATGTCGCCGGCATCACGAGCATCGAGGCGCTGTCGCAGGCGATCGAGCGCATCGAGCGCGACCACAAGGGCGTGCCGATTCTGCTCAGGCAGTACCTGAAGCTCGGCGGCCGCCTGCTCGGCTTCAGCGCCGACCGGGCGTTCCGGGACGCGCTCGACGGCCTGATCATGGTCGACCTGCGCAATTCGGATCCACGGGTGCTGGCGCGCTACATGGGCGACGACGGCGCCGCCGCCTTTCTCGCGCATCACCGCGACGGACCCCCGGCGCTCCGGCAGGCATCGTAGCGCCGCGGCGCACCTGTCGCGGTGCCGGGGGACGGGTGCGCGGGAAGTTCTGCCCCGACGACTTGATCGGCGTATCGTTGCTCGCGGAGGTTCTGCCGCTCAAGGCGGCGCGCTGCGAGGGCAACGTTGGGCGAAAACGGTCTTTCCCGCAGGCACTGGCTTCAATTGCTGGGGTTCATCGCCTGGCTGGCGATGTTCGTGCTGCGCCCGCAGCTGGTCTTCTCGCTCACGCTGCTGCTGATCGGCGGCGCCTTCATCGCCTACAACGCGGTCATCTTCTGGCGCACCGTCGTGCGCAAGGAAGAGGCGTCGTCGGTGGCGCCGATTTTCGGCGGGGTCATTGCCGCCGGGGGCGTGATATTGCTGCCGCCGGAAGCGAGCTGGCAGTGGGCGTGGCTGCCGCTGCTGCTCGATTGGGGCGGGCTGCCGATGTTTCTTTACGGCGGCTGGCAGGCACTCCGCCGCCGGCGCCGCTAGCCTCAGGCCGCGCTCTTCAGCGGCTCGATCAGCTCCGGCCCTTCGCTTCTCGCGTTGTTCACCCGCAGGCTCACCGCGTGGTGGCCGAGCCGCGTGACGGAATGCCTGCGCGCCAGCGTCAGCGCGTCGGCACCCTTGTCGAGGCCGGGATCGAGCCAGGCGGCTTCCGCTTCGCGCGCCAGCACCACCGGCATGCGCTCGTGGATGTCCTTCGCCGGGCCTTCGGCGTCGCGGGTGAGAATCGCGCAGGTCCACTCCGTCTCGCCGTCCGCCGGCGCGTGGCGCGCCATCAGGCCGGCAAAGGCGAACGGCTCGCCGTCGTCGCGGCGGATGAAGTAGGGCTGCTTGACGGTTTTGACTTCGCCGGTGCGCGGGTCGGTGCGCTCGACGCTCTTCCATTCGTACCAGCCGAGCGCCGGCACCAGGCAGCGCGCCCTGGCCACCGGCTGTCGCCACATCGGCTTGCCGGCGGCTTCTTCAGAGCGGGCGTTGAAGGTGCTGCGCGGCGGCTTGTCGTTCTTCCACCATGCCGGGATCAGCCCCCAGCGCGCGCGCGTAAGGCGCAGCCCGCCGTCTTCGTCGAGCAGCAGCATCGGCACCTGCGCGGTGGGCGAAACGTTGAAGCGGCGCTCCAACGGGTTGGTGGTGTTGTGCCGGCCGAGATGCCAGAAGCGCTCGATCTCGGACTCGGACGGGGTGACGTAGCGGCCGCACATGGCGGCATTATCGCGCCGTGAGGCGTTTTTTCACCACAGAGACACAGAGGGCACAGAGAAAAACGACTTCGAGAATCGACGGGCAGCCGGACGTGTTGGCAACGCGTCGCGCACCACCGAAACCCGATCCGCTTTTCCTTTCTCTGTGTCCTCTGTGCCTCTGTGGTGATGCGCCTGTTTGAGTGCCGGCCCGGTGTGGCGGCTCAGGCCTCGGGATCGCCGGCGGCGACCTTGCCGAACCAGTCCTCGATGCTGATCAGGCCGCCTTCCTTCGGCGCGCGGCCCTGGTCGGGCCTGGGCAGATCGCCCTGCAGCATGTCGATGCGCTTCCAGCCGGCGAGCGGCGTCTCGCAGTGCGCGCGCGGCACGTAGCGCGAGGCCGCCTTCTTCTCCATGCGGTGCACGTAGCGCGGGCAATTCGGCCATACCTCGGTGACGCTCACCCGCACCAGCAGCTGCGCTTCCTTGTATTCGGCCATCATCGGGTCGTTGTCGACGAGCGTCGCCTCGCCCTGCACCCGTAGCCGGTTGGGCCGCTCGAAGTCGATGAACAGCAGGCCGACCTTGCGGCTTCCGGCGATATTGCCGGCGGAATAGAACATGCCGTTGCCGTCGTACAGCGGAAACACGATGGTCTTGTTATCCAGTGCCCTTACGAACCCGGGATCGCCGCCCTTGTACGACACCGTGGGAAAGCCGTCCTTGTCGACGGTCGCCAGCCAGAACATGTCGCGGGTTTGTATGAAGGCCATGTCCTGCTCGTTCATGTGCGGGTAGATGGCCAGCTCAGAGATCTTGTCGGCGATGCGACGGGTGTCGAAACGGTCCTGAAGCGCCCGCTGCGGGGCGCCGTAAAGTCTGCTCACAGGTCTCCTCCGGTCGATCTGTCGTTTTGGTTTTGTGCTGTCGTGACGTTTGGCGTCCCGCTCGCCGAACAGCGCCCGGGCGCAAACCGGCGAAGTGTACCCGCGCGCCCGCGCGCCGCGCCACCGGGGCCGGGTAAACTGGCGGCACTTCTTACGCGGGATTCCCGATGGCACACCGGCAGCAACCCAGGGCGCGGCCGCAGTCCGCGCCCGCCCGCCAGCGATCGGTGCGCGAGGCGACACTGGAACTGCTGCGCGCCTACGGCATGACGACGGTCTTCGGCAACCCCGGATCGACCGAACTGAAATTCTTCCGCGACTGGCCGGCCGATTTCCGCTACGTGCTGGGCCTGGAGGAATCGTGCTGCGTGGGGATGGCCGACGGCGATGCCCAGGACACCCGCAACGCCGCCTTCGTGAACCTGCATTCCGCCGCCGGCGTGGGCCATGCGCTGGGCAGCGTGTTCACCGCGTACCGCAACCAGTCGCCGCTGGTGATCACCGCCGGCCAGCAGACGCGGGCGATGTTTCCCACCGACCCGTACCTGTACGCCGCCGACGCCGCGCAGTTTCCGAAGCCGTACGTCAAATGGAGCGTCGAGCCTGCGCGCGCCGAAGACGTGCCGGCGGCGCTGTCGCGCGCCTATCACCTGGCGATGGCGCATCCGCAGGGTCCGGTGTTCGTGTCGGTGCCGGAAGACGACTGGGATGCGCCGGCCGAGCCGGCGCCGCCGCGCCGGGTGAACACCGCGCTCGCGCCCGACCCCGAGGCGCTGGCCGCGCTGGCGCGTGCGCTGGACGTCGCGCGCAAACCGGTGATCGTGGCCGGCGCTGCGGTGGATCAGGATGGCGCCTGGGCGGCGCTGGTCGCGCTGGCCGAAAAGCTGGAAGCGCCGGTATGGGACAGCCCGATGTCCTCGCGCGCGAGCTTTCCCGAAGACCACCGCCTGTTCGCCGGATTTCTGCCGCCGCTGCGCCAGCCGCTGGCCGATGCGCTGGCCGGGCACGACCTGGTGCTGGTGCTGGGGGCGCCGGTGTTCACTTATCACGTACACAGCGGCGGACATTACCTGCCGGAGGGCGCGCAGCTCTGGCAGCTCACCGCGGACCCGGAATACGCCGCGCGCGCGCCGGTGGGCAACAGCATCCTGTGCACGATGAAACTCGCGATCGCGCAGCTCACCGCCCGCCTGGCGACGCGTCCGCGCGCACGGGCCCAGGGGCGTACGCCGGCGCCCGCGCCGGCGCCGTCCACCCCGCCCTCGGCGGAATACGTCTATCACCTGATCCGGCGCCTGATGCCGCCCGGCGCGGTGATCGTGGAAGAAGCGCCCAGCCACCGCAACGCGCTGCGCGAGCATCTCGCCATCACCGAGAGCGGCGGCTTTTACTGCGGTGCGAGCGGCGGGCTGGGCTGGGCGCTGCCGGCGGCGATCGGTGTGGCGCTGGCCGAGCCGGCGCGCAAGGTGATCTGCGTGGTCGGCGACGGCTCCAGCCTGTACTCGATCCAGGCGTTGTGGACGGCGCTGCGCGAGAAAGTGCCGGTCGCCTTCGTGGTGCTGAACAACGCCGGCTACGGCGCGCTGCGGGCCTTCGGCGGCATGCTCGGCATCGCCGGCGCGCCGGGCCACGATGTGCCAGGCGTGGATTTCGTGTCGATCGCGCAGGGCTTCGGCTGCCGTGCCCGGCGCGTGGGCAGCGCGCGCGAAATCGAGCCGGCGCTCAATGAGGCGATCGCCGCCGATGAGCCGCGGCTGGTCGAGGTGGCGCTGGAGAGCGCGGTCGTGAAGCTGTACTGAGCGGCGCTCAGTGCCGGCCGCCGCAGCTGCGCGGCTGGTCGAACACCACGCCGTAGGGCGGCGTGCGCGCGCCGTACCAGCGGCCGACCAGCACGCCTGCGCTGACGGCGTTGATGCCCGCCGGGTTGCCCTCGCCGGGCGCGAACTCGACGCCTGGAAACTCGCGCCGCAACTCGGCGGCCCAGTCGCGCTCGGACGCGATCACCTTCACCTGCAGTTGCCGCTGCAGTGGATCAGGCGCTGCGCGCAGGTGATGCCGGCGAACTCGCGCGCGCCGGCTGCGGAGTCGCCCCCGCCCACGTGGCGCACGATGGCGTTGTTGCACTGGCGCTGCCAGGTGCCGTATTCGTCCTCGCCGATCCAGTTCACGTTGGCGCAGCCCGGCGCGCCGGCGCCGAAGCGGATGCCGAGGCGGTACTCGCCGCACAACGCGCCGCGATGGCGCACCGTGCCCTCGATATGCCAGCTGCCGTCGGCCAGCAGCCAGGCCTGGATGTCGCCGAAATCGAAATCCATGCGCGGGCGCACCTCGCCGATGCCGGCGCTTACCCGCGGCTCGGCGGAGAGCCTGCGCACTTCATCGGCCGCGCCGGCGTGCAGCTGCGCCGAAAGCGCGAGTGCAAGCGCGATGCGAATAAGCGTTTCCATCGCCGCACTCTATCACGGCGGCTGCGCCCCAAGCCCCGGCCGTCGGCTGCGTTGACAAGCTTCTGCGCTGGTTGAATACTCGGGCAAAGGCGGTTGACCCGCAGCCAGAAAGGGGTACCGGATGACGACGACCGTACAACAGGCGCTGGAAAGCAAGCCGCGCGAGCTGCTGACGATTGCGCCGCAGGCGACCGTGTACGAGGCGCTCGCGCTGATGGCGCAGAAGGATGTCGGCGCGCTGATGGTGATGGAAGGCGACCGCCTGGTCGGCATCTTCACCGAGCGCGACTATGCGCGAAAGATCATCCTGTTCGGCAAGTCGTCGAAGGAAACCAGGGTGTCGGAGATCATGACGCCCAAGGTGGTGTGCGTGAACCCGCGCAACACGATCGACGAGTGCATGGCGCTGATGACCGGCAAGCGCGTGCGCCACCTGCCGGTGCTGGCGGACAACCAGGTCGTCGGCATCATCTCGATCGGCGACGTGGTGAAGGAAATGCTCTCCGAGCAGAAGTTCATCATCGAGCAGCTCGAACAGTACATCATGGGGTAGCCTCCCGTTTAGCACCCGATGAGGCTCCGCAATCTCGCGATCGCCCTGGCGGCGGCGTGCCTGCTCGCCGCCTGCAAGTCGCCGGCCGCGCTCACCGCGCGCGAGACCGGCTGCACCGTGACCGAGCTCGAAATCATCGACAGCGAGTTCAAGCGCGCCGGCTCGACCACTGCCTGGTGCGCGCGCTGCAAGGGCACGGTTTACACCTGCGTGACCAACACGGCGCGGGATCGCGTCGAATGCCGCGAGGCAACCGCGCCGTCGCCCTGCGGCTGATGCCGGTTCGATGAGCGATGCGCCGCCGTCCCTGAGCTTTCTGCCGCTCGGCGATCGCGCGCTGCTGGTGGAGTTCGGCGAGCAGCCCGACCCGGCGGTGAGCGACCGGGTGAGCGCGCTCACCGCCTGGCTCGACCGCCATCCGCTTGCCGGCGTGACCGACCTGGTGCCGGCGATGTGCTCGCTGGCGCTGCACTACGATCCCGAGGCCTGGCAGGGCGACGATCCGGCGCGCACGCCCTACGACCGCCTGGTGAGTGCGCTGCAGGCGGTGGTGCCGCAGGTACCGGCCGTGCCGCAGCGCGTGGGCGCGGTGATCGAAATTCCCGTCGTCTACGGCGGCGAGTTCGGCGAGGATCTGGCCGAACTGGCCCGCGCATGCGGCCTCGCGCCGGAGGAAGTGGTGGCCATTCACAGCGCGACGGTCTACACCGTGTACATGCTCGGCTTCGCGCCCGGCTTTGCCTACCTCGGCCCGCTCGACGCGCGGCTGTCGCTGCCGCGGCGCGACACGCCGCGCACCCGGGTGCCGGCGGGCAGCGTGGCGGTGGCCAACGCCTTTACCGCCGTCTATCCGGCCGAACTGCCCGGTGGCTGGCATCTGATCGGCCGCACGCCGCTGACCCTGTTCGATCTCGGGCGCGATCCGCCGGCGCGGCTGGCGGCCGGCAACCGGGTGCGCTTCGTGCCGGTGGATGCGGCGCGCTTTCACGAGCTGGGCGCGGCGCAATGAACGTGACGGTGCTGCGCGCGGGCGTGCAGACGACGGTGCAGGACCTCGGGCGCCACGGCCTGCAGCGTTTCGGCGTGCCGGTTTCGGGCGCGATGGACGCCTATTCGCTGACAGTGGCCAACCTGCTGGTGGGCAACCAGGCCGCCGACGCCGCGCTGGAGATGACGCTCGATGGCGCCACCCTGCAGTTCGACGGCGATGCGCTGATCGCCATCGCCGGCGCCGACCTGGCCCCGCGCCTCGACGATCATCCGCTGCCCGAGCTGCGCCCGCTGTGGGTGCGGTCCGGGTCGCGGGTGCGCTTCGGCATGAGCCGGCGCGGCTGCCGCGCCTATCTCGCGGTGGCGGGCGGCTTCGACGTGCCGGTGGTGCTGGCGAGCCGCGCGACCTACCTGCGCGGCGGCTTCGGCGGACTGTCGGGGCGGGCGCTGAAGCAGGGCGACCGGCTGGCGGTGAGCGCGCCGCAGGCGGTGCGCTTTCCCGGCTTGCGCGCGCAGCTCGATGCCTCGGACAGCGGCTTCGCGGCGCCGCACTGGTCGGCGAGCGCGCACCCCGAGCGGCTCGATCGAGACCCGCAGCGCATCCGCTTCGTGCCCGGGCGGCACTGGGAGGCGCTGGACGCGGAGGCGCGCAACCGCTTTCTGCATGCCGAGTACCGGGTGGCGGCGGCGTCCGACCGCATGGGCTACCGGCTGGACGGCGGCACGCTTGCGAATGCCGGTGCCGGCAGCGTGCCGTCGGAATCGACCGCGTTCGGCACCATCCAGCTGCCGCCGGACGGCAATCCGATCGTGCTGATGGCCGAGCGGCAGACCACCGGCGGCTATCCGCGCATTGGCGAGGTGGCGGGTGCGGACCTGGCGCTGCTCGCGCAGCTGCGGCCGGGGGCCAGGCTTTGCTTCGAGCGCATCGCGCTGGGCGAGGCGCAGCGGCTGTGGCATCAGCAGGCGGCGGCGCTGGCGCAGATCGGTGCGTCGGTGGCGGCGAACATGGCGCAATGAGCACACAGGTCGATCTCAACTGCGACGTCGGCGAGGACGAGACCGCCGCCGGCGCGCAGCGCGAAGCCGAAGTGATGAAACACGTCAGTTCGGCGAACATCGCCTGCGGCTTTCATGCCGGCAGCCCGTCGTTCATGCGCGAGACAATGGCCACCGCGGCGCAGCTCGGGCTGGCGCTCGGCGCGCATCCGTCGCTGGCCGATCGCGAGCACTTCGGGCGGCGCGAACTCGCCATCGCCCCGGAGCGCGTGTACGAGGAAGTGCTCTACCAGAGCGGCGCCGCGGCCGCGATAGCGCGCGCGACCGGCGGGCGACTGAATCATGTGAAGCCGCACGGCGCGCTCTACAACATGGCGGCGCGCGACGTTCCGCTTGCGCAGGCGATCGCGCGCGCGGTGCGCGACTTCGACCCCGGCCTGGTGCTGTACGGCCTGTCCGGCTCGCACCTGCTCGACGCCGGCGCGGCCTGCGGCCTGCGCTGCGCGGCCGAGGTGTTCGCCGACCGCAGCTATCAGCGCGACGGCTCGCTCACGCCGCGCTCGCAGCCGGGGGCGCTGATCGATAGCCCCGACGCCGCGGCGGCGCAGGTGCTGCAGATGCTCACCGCCGGCACGGTGCGCGCGCTCGATGGCAGCGAGGTGCGCATCCGCGCCGACACGGTATGCATTCACGGCGACACGCCGCAGGCGCCGCAGTTTGCGCGCCGGCTGCGCGAAATGCTGACGGAATCCTTGATCTCGGTCATGCCGGTGCGCCGCGCCGACTGATTTTTCCGGCTCGATGGCGTATAGTGCTGCCCTTTCCAAGCGCGGCAGAGCCGGGACTGCCGCGTGGTGTTACGTACTCTGGAATCATCGGTGGCCATTCCCGGCGCTTCGCCGCCAGTCAGGGAAGGGATGACACAGTTGAAACCGGCAGCTCTCGCCGCCGCCGCAGCATTGGTCGCGGCATTCGCCTCCCAGCCGCTGCTCGCGCAGGAGAGCAAACGCGCCAACGGCAACTCGGAAGACGCCACCAAGAAGATCCAGGCCGGCGCATTCTCGCCACGGATCTTCGTGCGCGACGAGTACCGCGACAACCAGGACGGCAGCTACTCCAACACGCTGGTGACGCTGGTCGAAGTGCCGGTGGGCGAACAGATGGGGTTTCGCGCAGAGGTTCCGCTCACGACGCGCGATCCGCGCACGCCCGGCACCGACGCCGACTTTGGCCTGGGCGACATCACCACCCGCCTGAGCCGCACAATGCTGACCGGCGACGGCTGGGCGGCGGTGCTGGGCGTGGAGTACATCTGGGATTCGGCCACCGAGGATTCGCTCGGCGCCGGGCGGCCGACGATCTCACCGCTGCTGTTCGGCTCGGTGAGGGTGCCGAGTCTCAATACGATCCTGTTTCCGAACATCCAGTATTACCGCAGCCTGGACAGCGACGCGGCAAACCCGCGCGAAAGCTACACGGTGATCAAGCCGATGTTCCTCACCCGGCTGCCGAATCGCTTCTACACCTTCGTCGAGCCCTCGATCTACGTCGATCACGAGCGCAACGACCGCGTGGGCATGAACCTCGAGCTCGAGGGCGGCCGCTTCGTCAACCCGCAGACGATGGTCTACCTGCGCCCCGGCATCGGAGTGCACGGCGACGAGCTGCCGCAGGTGTTCAACTGGAACTTCGAGGTGGGCTTCCGCTACTTCTTCCGGTAGGGAGACGCCGGCGGCGCAGCGCCGCCGGCGAGTGCTCTCCGGGCGGTGCGCGCCGGCCGCCTGCTCAGTCTCTGATCGCCTCGATCTGGATCTCCAGGTGCACCTCGTCGCCGACGGCGGGCACATAAGCGTCCATGCCCCATGCGGAGCGTTTGATGTCGGCCACCGCGTTGGCGCCGCACACCTGCTTCTTGGTGATCGGATTCGGGCCGCAGTTGAAGCTGGTCAGGGTGAGCGTGACCGGCAGCGTCTTCCCCAGCAGGGTAAGCGCTCCCTCGGCGCCGTTCAGCTCACCCTTGTGAAAGCGCAGCCTGTCGGACCTGAAAGTCATCGTCGGGTACTTTGCGACGTCGAAGAAGTCTTCGTTCTTCAGGTGCTCGTCCCGCTTCGCATGCCCGGTGTAGAGCGAGGCGGTGTTGACCACGATCTCGATCTTGCCGGTTCGCGCCTCGCGGTCGAGGGTGATCTTGCCGCGTGTATCGGTGAACATGCCGCGCGCGGTGGAAAACCCCAGGTGGTTCACCTCGAAGTTGGGATAGGTGTGCGCGGGGTCCACGGTGTAGGTCTCGGGCGCGGCAGCGGCGGGCAGGGCAAGCGCCGCCAGCGCGGCGCACAGCATGTGGTGAGGCTTCACGTGAGACTCCTTCAGCAGTTGCGGATTCTGTTTGGCCCACTTCAGGCCCTGTCGGGCTGCACCAGCCTGAAACGCACCTCGACTTCGTTGGCGACGGTTTCGGTGTCGGACCACACGCCTTCGCCGATGCCGAAGTCCAGCCGCAGCAGGGTGAAACCACCCTCGAACACGGTGGCGTCTTCGGCGCGCTTCACGGTAAAGGGCACCGTCAGCGCGCGGCGGATGCCCTTTATGACGAGCTCGCCGGTGGCCTCGTAACGGTTGTCGCCGATGCGGCGCGCGCCGGTGGCGCGGAATTTCGCGCTGGGAAAGCCCGACACGTTGAACCACGGCCTGCGCTTGACCTCGGCGGTGGCTTCGTCGCTGCCGGCGTCGATGCTGCCGAGCGAGACCTGGATTTCTGCGCGCGCGCCATCCAGGTTGCCGGGATCGAAGCGCACGCTGCCGCTCAGGCGGGCGAAGTTGCCGTCGATCGGTACGCCCATCTGGCGGGAAACGAAGCGGATCTCGCTGCGCTGCGGATCGATGGCCTCGGCATGCGCCTGCATCGAGGCGAGCGCCAGTACCGCGGCGAGCATCAGTCGAAACGTCATTTCCCAGGGCTCCTTGGCTTGAGCAACGGAATCATCCGGGCCAGCACGTCGTCGCGATCGACGAAATGGTGCTTCAGCGCGGCGCCGGCGTGCAGTACGACCACGCACACCATCGTCAGGTTCAGATACCAGTGCGCCGCCTTGAACATGTCGGCGGCCGCCTTGTCCCTGCCGACCAGGTCGGGGATCGGCAGCACGCCGAGGTAGACCGTCTGGAACCCCGAGGCGGAGCTGAACAGCCAGCCGGCGACCGGCACGGCCAGGGTGAGCAGATAGAGCAGGGCATGCGAGGCGCGGGTGGCGGCGCGCTGCCAGGCCGGCATCGGCGGCAGTGCCGGCGCGGGATGCGCAAGCCGCCAGCCGATGCGCGCCAGCACCAGCACGAAGATCGTGACGCCGATCCACTTGTGATAGGCGTAGAGCTTGAGCTTGGTCGGCGAGGGCGGCAGGTCGGCCATGTACAGGCCGAGCGCAAAGGTGCAGAAGATCGCCGCGGCGATCGCCCAATGCAGCCCGATGGCGACCCGGGTGTAGCGCGCAGCCGTCATCGGCGGACGCCCTGGCGGGCGCGTCGCGGCCGGCGCAGGGCCCGGGCGGTGGATTCGTCTGTCATGGCGGGCGGGTGCAGTGATGGACTGTGACTGGGACTGAATTTTTGCCGCCGGGTTCGGCGCGCGTCCTTGACGGCCTGCGCGCAAGCGGCGAGACTCGCGCGGCACGCGGGGCGTACCGACCGACGGTGCGCCGCGCGCTTTCGTTCATTCGACATCCCGCGACGTGACCTCACGTAAATTCCCGAAGGCCCCGGCGGCCAGGCGCGAGCCGATCGCGACCGGTACGCCGCTGCCGCGTTTTGCGTCCCTCATTATTGGAGACGAAATCCTGTCGGGAAAACGGCAGGACAAGCACTTTCCGAAGATCATCGAGATTCTGAAGGTGCGCGGGCTCGGCCTGTCGTGGAACATGAACCTGCCGGACGAGCCGGATACCATTGCCGCGGTGCTGTCGAGCACGCTGCGCCGCGACGAAGTGGTGTTCTGCTTCGGCGGCATTGGCGCCACCCCCGACGACCACACCCGGCAGTGCGCCGCGAGGGCGGCCGGCGTGCCGCTCGAACTGCACCCGGACGCGAAGCGCGAGATCGAAGCGCGCTTCGGCGCGGAGGCCTATCCGAAGCGCATCGAGATGGGCGTGTTCCCGAAGGGCAGCCGCATCATTCCCAACCCCTACAACCGGGTGCCGGGGTTCAGCTACGGCCTGCATCATTTCTTTCCCGGTTTTCCAGAGATGGCGTGGCCGATGCTCGAATGGGTGCTGGACAACGAGTACGCCCGCTATCACCGCGCCTCGCCGCCGGTCGATGTCGCCATCGTGGTGAAAGATGCCGGCGAGAGCCAGCTGATCGACCTGATGAACGAATGCATCGGGCGCTTTCCCGACTGCAAGCTGTTCAGCCTGCCCTCGTTCACCGCCCGCGGCCGCCGCATCGAGCTCGGCGTCAGGGGCGAAGCCCTGCTGGCCGGCCAGGCCCTGGAGTTTCTGAAGAAGGGCGTGACCGCGCTGGGTTTCGAGTGGGAGGAAAGAAAATAAAAAAGACAGGCCCCAGGCGCTAGGCACTAGGCCCCAGGGCAATCGCAGCCATGGCCGGCGCGTGGCAACGCAGCCGTTCGCGCTCCCATGCTTTCCAAAGACACAAGCGCGGCTCTCGCCGCAGCCATTTCTTTTCCTGGAGCCTGGAGCCTAGTGCCTGGTGCCTAGCTCTTGACGTCTAGCGCCGAGCTCTTTGCGCCTGGTTTTAACCCCTTCCTTTCCGTCCATTCGTTTACAGCCTCATCTTCAACTCGATGGAGGGGACGATGAGGCGCTGGCTGACGATGTTGCTGTGCCTGCTGCTGCCGGCCGCGGAAGCGGCGGCAGGGCTGGTGGAGGTGAAGGTGTACGACCGTACCGCGCGCTGCGAGCTGCCGGTGTATGCGCGCGACGGCCGTTTCTACGTGGCGGGCACGCCGGGCCACGGCTACTCGATCCGGCTGCGCAACCGCAGCGGCGAGGACGTGCTGGCGGTGGTGTCGGTCGACGGCGTGAACGTGGTCAGCGGCGAGACCGCCGCGGTCGATCAGGGCGGCTACATCCTGTCGCCCGGCCAGCGCTTCGACATCACCGGCTGGCGCAAGAGCCTGGAGCAGGTGGCGAAGTTCTACTTTTCCGAGCCCCAGGACGCCTACGCCGCGCGCACCGGCCGCCCGGACGAGCTGGGGGTGATCGGGGTGGCGGTGTTCCGGCGCAAGCCCGAGCCGATGCTGGAAGCCCCCGCCGAGCCGCTGCGCCAGCGGCGCGAGGGCGCGGCGCCGTCGGCACCGCCGAAGTCGGCGGCCGAATCGGCGGCGGATGCTGCGCCGGGGCTCGGCACCGGCCACGGCGGCAGCGAGACCTCGGTTGTGCGCCATGCGCAGTTCGAGCGCGCGTCGAGCACGCCGGCGCAACTCACCGTGATCGAATACGACACGCTCGACAACCTGGTGGCGCGCGGCATCGTGCCGCAGCCGCGGCGCGCGCCGCAGCCGTTTCCCGCGCAGTTCGTGCCGGATCCGCCGCGGCGGTGACGTTCGCGCAGGTCGATACCGCGCCGCGCGCCGCCGGCGATCCGGCGGCGCGTTCATCCGATACACTGCGGTTCATGCCGGCGGCGGATTCCGACGAGACGCTGATGATCGCCTATCGCGACGGCGACGCGGGCGCCTTCGCCGAGCTGTATGCACGGCATCGCGGCGGCCTGTACCGGTTCATTCTCAGGCAGTGCGGCGCCCGCGCGCTTGCCGACGAGCTGTTCCAGGACGTGTGGATGAACCTCATCGCCGCGCGCGCGCGCTATCAGCCCACCGCGAAGTTCGCGACGTTTCTGTACCAGGTGGCGCGCAACCGCATCGTCGATCATTACCGCGCCCGCGGCCGCAGCCTCGAAGAGCCGCAACCGGGCGACGACGGCGACGATCCGCCCTCGGCCGCGTCGACCGCGCCCGACCGCCAGCTCGAATCGCGCCAGGCGGCGGGACGGCTGCTCGGGCTGGTCGAGGCGCTGCCGGCGGCGCAGCGCGAGGCGTTTGTGCTGCACCAGGAAAGCGGCCTGTCGCTGGAAGACATCGCGCAACTCACCGGCACGACGCGCGAGACGGTGAAGAGCCGCCTGCGCTACGCGCTGGCAAAACTGAGGGAAGGCATGGAGGGCTGGCTGTGAGCGAAAGGCCGGACGACGACCAGGCATTCGAGGCGCATCTCGCGCGCCGCGATGCGCTGAGCCGCCGGTATCGCGAGGCCGCGGAAGAAGAACCGTCGGCGGCGCTGGATGCCGCGATCCTGGCGGCGGCCCGGCGCGCGACGGCGGGC
>ERZ869936.1049-NODE-1049-length-21497-cov-7.725539_pt1 | contig 21497 bp, 25 predicted proteins | sample MGYA00520876_ERZ869936 | MGnify/ENA primary metagenome ERZ869936 (study PRJEB32218, sample SAMN09650985) | biofilter metagenome | isolation source: enrty point of leading RO module | place: Saudi Arabia: Thuwal, RO plant located on Red Sea | collected 2016-02-17 ...
ATTTTAAAATTACCTTGTATTGCCATTATACCCTCTGTCCTAATGCTATTGCTTCATCAAGATCATCACTAGCTAATGCTACTCGTTGATCTGGAGATAAGGCTTTTTGTGGTTGTGTTTGTGCCATGATACTTTCAGTGCCCATGCTTGGTACATCAGGCACATTAATTGGTTGTGCTTGTGTCTGCACAGGTGCATCTTTAACTTGAGTTGAAGACATCACTTTACTCATATCTTTTTCTTCTATTCTCTTAGATTCTATTTCACCTAAGCTTACACCGTCAGCTTCACCGTATCTTTTGTCGTTGTAACTCTGTGCTGCACCTGGATTACCTACACCAGACAACGAAGACTGATAACCAGTGCCAAGTAACCAATCCATAAAGCCATCAGGATTATCCATGGCTCCTTTGTATGTTTTAAACTCATCAGGAAACTCCTCTAATCTATTACCTGTTCTAATTTCCTTGTAGAAATCACGTAGTATGTTTGTATACGCTGCTCTTTTAACAGCCATAGATGCTTTATCATCAATAATTTGTGAATATCGTTTAAATACTTCAGGTGAAGATAAGAAGTCTGCAGTAAATCTAGCAAATAAACCAGCAATAACTGGAGCTGGACCAAACGCTGCTGCTCCTCCAACACCTGCTGCTGCACCAAAAGAAAATGTTTTAAAACCAGATCTTACACCACCTAATGCAAAACGTCTTTTAATTAAGTTTACAGGATCGCCCATGTCTACTTGCTCTATTTTCTTAATTAACTCTGTTAAGTCTTCTATGTTTTTCTTGACGACTGCACCGTTTTTACCAGCTGCATCCATCATTGCTTCAAAACCTGGTTCGCCGTAACCAATATTTTTTAGGAAAGCATCTGGATCTACTGCGTAGTCTGTTACTGTTTTGTCAATTAGTCTGCCTCTCTGATCTCTAACTTGTATTCTTATATCAATAGGTCTAGCTCTTAATGATTGTTTTAAACCTTGGTCAAGCCATGTTCTTACAACAGAATCAAATGCAGGTTGCCCAATCAATTCTTTAACATCTTTTACTGCCATAGGAGTTAGTTTGTTTTTCATAACAATATTAAACAATTCATCTGAATAGTTCCAACCTGGTAGCTCTGGTCCAGGTGAAAACATATTAGCGTCAATTAATTTAAACTTTTGCGCTGCAGGTGATTTGTATAAAGGAGATAGTTTTGCAAAAACAGAATTAGCTCTTAGTAATGCTTTCTTTGCAGACTCAGCCGCTGCTTTTTGTGCAGGATCTAGTCCTTCTTTCCAACCAGCAAAATTGTTTAAGTCTGTTGTTAATGCTTTTCTTGCTTGTGCTAGTATATCAGATCCAGCAAAGTTTGCACCAAACTCACCTTTCATATTAGAATAAATCTGATTAATTTTTTTCTGCAGTCCTCTAATTTGTAAAGGATCTAGATAATCTGGTAGTTGTCCAAGAGTATTGACAATAAAGTCCTCCATCTCATTCATGTTAGGTTGATAATTGTCATAGTTTTGTAATTGTATTTTGTATTGATCCATTCTATCAGCTAACATCTTACCAACATTTTTTGTATTAGTTGTACCAATAAAAGGTGTTTTAATTTTACTAGCTGTTTTTTCAAAAGACTCGTAAAGTAAATTGTTTACATAAGCAAAACGTTCGTATCTTTGTTGTGCAGATTTATGCATAAACATACCTACATCAGTCATATGTTGAATTGGTGCAAATGAGTCTAATCTTATTTGAGCATCTATTGCTTCATCTAAACTGTTAAAACCTTTTTCTTTTAATTCTTTGTTAAAAATAACTTTTTCATTTTTAGGTAATAGTTTGTATTGAGTTCTATAATAATCTGCAACATCACCAATTAAACCAGGTTGTTTCGCTAATGCTTCTTTACTTTTTACAAGTGATGATAATCTTCTTTCTTTCATAAGAGTACCAATTATCGGGAATATACCTACTACTCTACCAAAACCTTTTGTTGCGCTACCTGCTATACCTTGACCAGCCTCTGCTGCTATAGAAATACCAATTGGTATACCGTATTTATCTGCAAGCTGTTGCATAGCACCAGCATTATCAGATAGTCCTAATGCTTTACCTATAACAGGTCTTAAATAACTGGCCAGTGGGCCGAGACCCGCTGCCATAGAGGTAAATACAGCTGAGTTTCTCATCTCAACCAATGCTCTCATACCAGGGTCTTCTGTATCTTCTGGGCTTTCAATGCCTGCGGTCAATCTAATTAAATCATTTATAAAATCATATGTAGCTGTGCCCATACCACGACCTAGACTAGCTCCTGCTACAACGCCTGTGCCTGAAGACATTAATTTACTAAACAAAGTACCAGGTATTTTTGCTGCACCAGGTAAAGCTTTGCTGTTTTCTAAAATCATAGCAGGTAAAGATCCTGCTAGCTCTCCACCTAAAGCAAAATCAGCTCTACCAGTTGGCAAGTAGTCTGATATTATTTCACCGATGTTTATTGCTTGTGCCATAGCATAATCTTTAGGTCTTCTAAATAAATCAAATCCTGTGTAATCTTCTAGCTTGTTGTTTTCTTTTGCGGTGTCCATGTAAGACTGTAGCTTGTTAACATAAAAAGCATATGGGTCAGCAGATTTCATTCCTTCTTGTGTTTCTTGAAACTGACCTATTGCATATTTAACAAAGTTATTTTGATTGGCATTATATGTATCAACAGATATAGGAGCTAAATCATTTTGAGCTCTGGATTTGTTTATAAAGTTTACAACATTTTGTGTTTCTATTTCGTTTCTAGGGACAAACAAACCATACTTGTTTATGGCAGCTTGATCTCCTACTTTGTCCTCTACTTTCATGTAAAGAGGATAATTTAATCCTGTTCTGTTTGGTTCTATTACTACTGTTTCGTAACCTACGGGTGTATTAAAATCATCAGCCATGTTAACCTCCTAAATTTTCATCAAACATAGGTGCTCCATCAGTTGTTTGATTTGTTTCTTTGTCTAATCCTGCAGCTGAATCAGTAGGTACAAACTCATTTTGTACTTGTGTTGAACTTATAACTATATCTTGACCTGCAGTTTGACCAGCAAATGAAGAATAAGGTATGTCTTGTATTAAGTTTTCATAACCTGGTGGCAATTGTAACAAATCAGATTTAAGTTTTTGTTCAATCTCTTCGTAAATAATATTTAAAGACGCTTTAATTGCATCAGAACCTTCTAAACCAAATATGTTGATTGATTCTTTTGCATTATCAATATCATTTACGTTTAATCTTCCTGTATCTTTACGTGCTCTAGCTAATGTATAGTAGATAGAGTTCATTCTAATTTTGTTTTGTGGAATATCAGGATTGAAAAATTTTCTGTAAATTTCGTATTCATTAGATCCCATTCCAGCTTCTGTAGAGAAATTCATTGCATTAGGATCGTCAGAATATTTAGAGTACTCAGATTTTAAATGATTGATTACATTGTTCTCTAATCTTTTTACCTGCTTGTCGTAAGATTCAGCACTAATTTTACCCTCATCACGTAGAGAATCCATGATATCGAAAGCTGTTGATCCAACACTTTGAATAATATCTTGAATTCTACCAGGTAAACCAATGATACCAGGATTGTCTATAATAGTTTGTTGTGTCTCACGTATAAATTTTAACGCTTGTTTTGCATTGTTAATTCTAGATGCAACGTCCATGATATTTTTTGCACTAGGATCAAAATCACCTTTGTTGTTTAACTGAAAGTTTGTAATAATAGCTTCAGGTCTTGCTACATATTTAAACACACCACCTTCATTTACAGGAAAGTATGGTATTGGTGTGCCGTCTGCAGATTCTTGTATGTAACCCATTGCAAAATTACCAGTCTCTTGGTCAAATAAAACCTCTGGTGTTTTTTTGTATCTGTCTTTTAACAATTCAAAATGTTTTTTCATTGCGGTTTCATCAGTGCTATACTGATAATTGTAAAACATTTTTTGCAGTTCCCTCATGTAATCAGTTGTTCTTTGGTCCTCGTTTAGGTTGAACTCAAACGCTTTCATAATTAATTGACTCTCTAACGCTCTAGTTGCATTTTCGGATGCAGTCGCCGTTTGTAAAATATAATTACGTCTAGCTCTCTCTTCTTCTGATTCTATCTGTCCAAGTCTTGCTTTTTCTTTTCTTTGTGCTTGTGATATTGCAGCCAAGTCTTGAACAAAAGTATCACCTGCTTTAGCTAACGCAGGTGCAATGGCACCGCCTGGTGTTGGTTGCATTAGACCTAAGCCAAACCTAGCTAGTGCTAAAAATTTATCTGATTTAAAATTAGATGCCTCTTGTGCTTCTGGTGCATATAACGCATCATATTCTGCTGCTATTTCTTGTGTAGTTCTTGGTGGCTGTAGTAGTCTTGCAGCATCTGCAAAAGCTCCTGGATCTACTTGTGATGCTGTCATAGCTAAAGCATTTTCCAAACCGCTACCTAAAGGCACTTGGTAAGAAGGCGCTGGATAAACTAAACCTAATTGGTTTTGTGGTTTTGTTTCTACGTTTTGTTTAAGTCTTCTACCATCATCTTCAGCTTGTAATGGTTTGTCCTGACGAAACATTGGTCTGTCATAAATATTAGCTACCATTATTACCCCTGATTATAGAACGCTCCCAAACCTCCAAGTGCAGATATACCCATACCAGCTGCAGCAGCCAGTGGATTAGTGTAAGGAAACGGCTGTTGAGTGATTGATTGCTGTACAGATGGTGTTCTTGAAAGTATGTCGGAAGCAAAAGATATTCTTTGTCTTGGCTCCATACCTTGAGCTGTTTGAAATCTAAATGCTTCATCTGCAAGAGCTTGATCTCTTGTACGTTGAATATTACCTGTTCCTAATAAAGACTGTATACCTTGTTGTTGTAAACCAAATTGTTGTGCACCAAGGTTACCGATACCAGTTCCAATTTGTCCATAGATTGGTGCTGCCTGTAATTGTCTAGCTCTATTAGCTTCACTAGTACCGATAGCCTGTTGTTGCGCTTGCATGAAATTTCTTGATAAATCTTCAAATATTCTTTTTGATTTTATGTCTTGTAAGTTTTTAGCAAGCTCAGCTTGTTGTACACCGTATCTTGCACCGCCAAATGTACCTCCTTTAGTGGCTTGACCTGCTAGTTGTGCACTCGCTTTTGCTGCTTGCTCATCTAATTGTTTTAATGCTTCTTGTGTTACATTAGCTTGATACTGATTCATGAAAGCTTGTGTATTAGCTGTGCTAGGATCAAACTGTGTCTGCGCTGCTTGTAATGATGGTATGCCAAGAGCCATGGTCGATTGTGCTTGATCGATAAATGGTCTGAATGATGCTACACCTGTCTGTTGACCTGATGTAGGATCTATACCTAATGCTCTTTGTGCCTCGTCTATACCAGCTTGTTCTCCTCTTGATAGCTGTGCTATTCTTCTTTCAAACTGTGGTATACGTTGACTTGCCAGACCTGTGTCAGGTGCAAAAATTGTATCAAGTAAACGTCTTCTATAATCCTCTAGAAAAGGTGCTTCTCTTGCTATTTGTGTTGTTTGTTGTCCGTTAGCCATTATGCTCTCTCGTTTGGTCTTTCTGATTCAGGATCTAATCTGTTCATCATTCTATACATTGCCTTTGGTCCACCTGCATTATCAACTGCTTTAGCTGTAAATACAAATTCACCATCACTTAACATAGCTGGTATTTTATCGTCTTTTGGTCCACCAGGACCATTGATCATACCAGTCTTTCTTGGAAATGTTTGTCCACCTTCTGCCATAGCCATGATGCCAGCATCACTGCCATCCATTGCACTATAACTTGGTATACCACCCATCATACCTCCGTCTGCTTTACCTTGAGGTAAATCTGTAAGAGGGTTCAAATTTGTAATTCTTCTGTCTTCTGGTGGTCTTGCAACTGGTCCACCGTATAAATCATCTACATAACTTCTGTAATCTTTAGGGTCCATTGGTTGAGCTCTTCTTGCGTCTTGTGCAGCCCCTAAATAAGCTAATGCACTAGGTATGCCTACCATCGCTGCAGTTGTAAATGCAGAAGGTCCTTTATTAAACAAAGGTGCTTTACCTTTGTTAATAAATGTTTCAAAGAAACCTGGTTTACCAGCTCCTTCAGCAACTTTCTTTTTCATAAATTCTGCCGCTTCTTTTGAACTTTCATCAAATAATAAATCCATTCCTGTTTTTGATTTAGTAGCAGGTGCTCCTTTTCCACCAAACATACCGTATCTACCTGCTAAACCTGATAATCCTGCTTGTAATAACGCCTCTTGTGGTTTGTCACCCGCTAATAGTGATGCAATACCACTACCTAAAGCTGGGCCTAAGAAAGGCATTGTTGGAAATAATGCAGCTCCTGCAAATGGTGCCGCTACTTTAGCAGCTGTTTTAAGTATTCCTGATAGTCCTTTTAGCATATTCTCCTAGCAATCTATGAGTTGTTTGTAGCAAGGAGGCTGGCCTTGAAGATTAAGCCTAATTAATCGTATAATTATAGGCAAATTTCTATTAATGTGCAACTAGAAATGAGCTTTGATATTACAAAGGTGCCTATGGTCCGTGTGACGTGGTTAGACGCCCGTGATACAGAAACAGGCTGGTTGCCTATAAAAGACATACTTAATGCTCCGTTAGCCGTGTGTCAAGAAGTAGGATACATGGTAGTAAAAAATAAAGAAAAGATTGTAATTATGCGCTCATGGTGTACAGACAAAGATGACAATCATGGTGGCGGTTGTATTGCAATACCACGTGGTTGGGTAACGAAAGTAGAATTTTTAGAGGTAAGTTATGCAGAAAGAAACGACGATAGCCAATCTATTTGGTAAATCAATTTATAAATGTACTATAAACAATTACGACGAATACAATAAACCGTTAATAAAAGACATTGAATCATTTGTAAAAGAAAAACCTGGTAGCGTTGCAGCTACAACAGATGTTACAGGTAATGTTAATTACACCAAATTAAATGATGCCGTAGATAATTTACATAAGAAAAAACTGTATGCTCCATTATTCACAGCATTAAATAGAAATATAAATTTTTTTCTACATAGCTATGGTTACAACTTAGATAAGTTTGACGTGCATATTACAAAAGCTTGGGCAACGTTTACAGCAAAAGATCAATACATATCTAGTCATAAACATACAGCGAGTCATTACAGTTGTGTTTACTATGTAAGAAACAACGACATGGGCAATATAAAATTTGAAGAGGAGCTAGCTGCTCAAACTGGTTTATATATACCTCCTACAGATCATTACATTCGTGAGTGGAACAATTTTAACTTTGCTAGTTTTACGATACCTGTTGCCACAGGTGATTTTGTAATATTCCCAAGTTGTTTATTACATTACACAGAGATTAACAAAAAAGATGAGCCAAGAATAAGCATCAGCGCAGACATTCTGTTGACTATGAAAAAAGGTATCAGTACAGAACATTGCATACCACATCCTAGTCAGTGGGCGTCGATTTAATTGTCAAGAAAACAATTATAAAAAATACTGTTGCGAAGACAAAAAATATGCTTACATTAGGTTCTCACCAAAATTAACAATCAACAGGAGATAATATGACTGAACAAGAATATTTAAGCGCTATAGCTAACCTTGCTGATAAGGTGAGTAGATACCACGAAAGATTATTAGCAGCCGAAAGAGATTTAGAAAGACATCTGAACGATTCAGAAAAACATCGTTGTGAAGATTGTGAGTGCGAGAACCGTTAGAGTTCTCCGCCAGATCCAAATACATCAGGCATTTTGACGACACGTATGGTTACATCCTTGGCTTTAGTTGAAGCCCAAGGATTACCACAGTCTTTACAATTACCTGTAGCTTGTTCTTCAGAATCAACTTCAGCTTTACAATTACTACAATAAATTTTTTCCCATACTTCTGGTTTTAATATTGGCACTTTGTTGCCATCAACTATTTCGTGTCCTACGACTACAGCGTCTTGTACTTTTTTACCTATTTCTGACATTATTTAATCTCCATTATACTAATCAATATTGTTACACCAGTCCCTAAAATTTTTATAGCATCAGCTTCTTCTAACACAAAAGGCACACCATCAGATAAAACCTCTTTTTCTGATCCATCTGCTAAACTCTCTTTAAACAAAGGTATTTCAAGGTCTGAATTACTGTTATCAAAAGCAGATACTGTAGTCGTAACAGCGCCACCAGTTTGATTAGATAGACGTATACCTCTTATTATAGCTGTTGTTGGCTGCACAGGAGGTGTTGACGCTAAATTAGCTGTAGGCACCGTATAAACAGCTGCAGCGCTACCTGTCCCTGTAGCAGATCTACTTATAAAATTATCAGCCAAGGAAAAAAGTCCTTCTTGTTGCTTCTTCTTTTAAATCTTCTTGAAAACCAAAGTTTAATTGTTGTGTTATTTGTTCAAGAATACGAATAAGTGTATCAAACTGTAAAGCTTCATACTCTTCTGTTGCTGTTGGTAATACTGTTGTATTTATTTTAGCCATTATCTACCTCCATCTGGTTTAATATCCAATCGTAACGTTCCATAACGCCAATCAGAACCTAGTGTATTACTTGTTATTTTTACATTAGTTTGTCTGCCTCTGCCACGTAAATCAAAAAATTTAGTTGTGGTAGTCACGTCTCTGCTTATTGTAGTCCCTGTTTCTGACGGGTATGTTTTAAAACCCATAGTAAGAGAAGCAGTTCCTACTTGATTTTTAAAATCGGGTATACCTCTGCTCACTGATAAAATTTGTTGCCCGTCTTGTATATCAAAGTCACCTGACGTAATAAATGCTGTCATTGCAGATTGATCATCATTCACACCCTCTTCATGTTCAAAGAATGTCGATGCACCTGCAGTTAAGCCCTTTACCGTTGGCGTTGTAGCTGTAGCAGTAGGATCATATTTAGTTGCATATGGTCTTTGATATACACCATAATCAGTCCAAGTCGTTCTTGCTAAAGAAGATGTGTACCAGGTTCTTTCTAAATAATTATATGTAACAGATCTATCTATCTGGTTAGATGAGTTAGAAGCATAGAACCAAGTTACTTCATTAAACTCTGAATTTACACCTGCAAATGTTTCTGGTTGTTGCGTAATAGAAAAATCTTCAAAAACAAAATCTTGTACGCTACATGGTATTTTTTTAACTGCACCATCATAAAGATAGAAAGCATTTTGTGACATCCAATATGCTATACCGTTTACATCTACAGCAGCATGTACACCAACAGCTCCGCAGTTTGCACCAATTTGTACAAGTGAGAAAGTAAAAGGTGCGCCTACAAATTGTAATGCGTTTAGTGATGTATCAGTCCACACAAGAACAGCGTTACGTGATCTTACTGCTGCCACAATCTTTGATCCGTCTTGTATTCTAAACGAGCCAGCAGTGTTTGTAGCTGTTGGAGCAAAGTCATTAGTTGTTTCTTGTGAAGCAAATCGTAAAAATAAATCATCTTGTGATGTTGAACTTCCTATTGTTGTTTCTGTGCCAAACAAAAATACATGTCTGTCAGGCATGGACACTAAATTAAATCTAGAGCTTGACGGAGTATTGGAAATAACTGTTGCTCTTGTTGCTGTACCGCTAGAAGTATCCCAAAGAAATGTTTGTCCTTTGTGCACTGTTGCAATTAAATCTTCACCAAAGTTATCAAAAGACCAGTTTCTAGCATCTAGTGTAACTGTTGACGTAGATCTTGGAGTATTCCAAGCATCAACGTTCCATGCGTCTGTACCCCAACCATAACCGTAAGCTGATTGATCTGTACCAATATTGATTTGATACTTCATGTTACCAGTACCGCCACCTCCAGATGTTGATCCAGAAGCTGCACTGGTGTGTGTAACTTTGTAATTGTTTGCATCTGTTATAGATGTAATCTCAAACTCTGCATTCATATCTAATCCATCAATTGCAGAAAAAGAATCAAATGTAACAAAATCACCTTGTATTGCATTGTGTCCTGTGTCTGCCACAGAAACAACTGTTGTACCATTTGTGGTGAAAGGATTACTTACACTAGAGCTTGTTTTTCTTAGTGGTGTTACATCATATGCCGTACCCTCAGAATATACATAAAATTTTCTATCTGTTCCGAGAGCCGTGTACCGTACACCGTTGAGATCTGTCCATACATGCGTGCCTCTTACAACGCCAATAAGTGTGTCAGAAATAAGTTTAAGCCAACCACCTACCTTTTGTGGTAAGCCATAATGAAATCTTACATTGTCAGAGTCAACCCAACGTCCTTCTGCACCATACTCTGTATCTTGTTTATCTATACCAGGTGCTATGTTTAATTTTGCTAAAGGCATTATGCTATCCTTAAAAATCTATATTGAATTTCACCAGCACCGCCTGGAGAACCACCAGTTTGAGGTTGTCCACCTCCACCTCCACCACCAGATCCTCTATTTCCAGCCGTGCCAGAACCACCAGCGGGAGCGCCTGTACCACCAGCAAATTCATTTGTGGTGCTAATAGGGTAACCATAAGAGGCACCTCCTTTACCGCCAGTAATTTGACAGTTATCGCCTCCACAGTTACCAGGATTTTCTCCAGCAAGGCCATCTCCTGATTGATTAAAAGTGCCAACAGGACCGCTAGTAAAAGAAGTTATATCAAGTCCATCGACACTTGTGCCAGATGTTAAAACTGTACCAGAAATAGAAGCAGTGCCTGCAGTTGAAGCAACGTTATTACGAAGAGGTCCTTGAACTCCTCCACTGTTACCATTACCACCGATACCACCTTGTAGTGTTATATTTATACCGCTTGAAGAACTTGATATTGTTGTATTACCACCGTTACCAGCAGTTGTATTATATCCACCACTTGTTCCAGACCCTGCACTTCCAGTAGCAATAGTTAATGTTTCACCGCTTGTTACTGTAAATACTTTATCAGAGATGTATGCTCCAGAAGCGCCACCTGCACCAGCAGATTCACCTCCAGCTTTATCATATTCTGCTCCACCTACACCACCAGATCCACCTCCAACGGCAAATTGTATGTGTAAAGCATTAGCGTTTGTTGGAACTGTTACAGTTCCTGTGGTTTGTGAAAAGGCAGTGGTATTAAAAAGAGTAAATATTTCTCTCCAAACGCCACCATCTTTTACATAGGCGTTGGTAATTGTCTTGTTGGTAAAGGACGTTCCGTCGTGAACGTAAACTTGATTTACTTCTCTAAAAGTACCGCCATCTTTAACATTTATTGTCATGAATCATTATGTAGAATATTTGTACCAAATATCACCATCTGATCCACCGCTAGGATCAGATGTGCTCACAGTTCTAGTGCCATTTGCATTTGTTCCTGCTGTTGCAGAAATAAAAGCTTGAACATCACTACCAATTGCTACACCAAGATTGGTTCTACCTGTACTTTTATTAGCTACATCACTTAGGTTATTTGCTGTTTTATTGACACCTGTTAAACCTGTGCCAGAAAAGTTATATCGAATAGATGCATAAGTTGCCATATTATTTCTCCAGTAGTTTCCATCCAAAGCTTGATCCCGAATAGACCAAAGCAAAAGCTGCGCCTTCAGTGGCAACAGTTAAATCAGCTGTAGTGCCATCAATCTTTTCACTGTTACGACCTATAGTTAAATTATTTGTATCAAATGAGTTTGCAACATCAACAAATCTTATCTCATCTCCTATCGTAGGAGAAGCTGGTAAGGTTATTGTAAAAGCAGAACCTGAAGTATTAGCAAATATTTTGTCCCCAGCAAAAGCTGTGTAAGTTCCTGTTTTAGTTAACCAGTCACTGCCTTGAGTTTGTAGTTCATACCAGTTAGTTCCATCAGTAGATAAGAATACATTTCTACTTGGATTAATAACAAAAGTATTACCAGAAGATCCAAGTCTTGCAGTAATCTTGTTAGATGCGCTTGCGTTTCTTAAAAAGTATAATTTTTCTACAGCAGGAAACTGTATAATAAAATCTGATGAATGACCTGTAAATATGATTGCAGCTTGTCTAGCTTCATTATTTGCTTGTGTTTGTGGTCCGTCATTCGTGGTAAGTGTTACAGGGCTAGATGATGACCCTAAATTCTTTGTGTATACACCAGCAATAGACTGCTCAATAGACTGAGAAAAGTTATTATTTGTTGTGTTACCCCATGAATTTGACTGCTCTCCAGAGCCAATCAATTCTATTTTAAGTCTTGTCGAATACGTACTCATTATGCTGCGTCCTTCCAATCCATTGTAGCACTATCATCTACATTTGTCCAACTTGATGTTACGCTATCATCTACTTCTTGCCACCCATAAACGGCTGGTGTTCCGAGAGCCGTGGTCATTGACAGACCTGCAGGTGTAGCAAGAGCAGTCGTTGTTACCGTTACTGTTCCTAAATTAGCTATCGCAAATTGTCCAGAAGGTAATGCTTTTGAAGATACACTTAATGATACAGATCCAAGAGCTGAAGTTGCCCCTAATCCGCTAGATATAGGATCTCTTACTACCGCATTACCAATGGTGGTTGTGCCTCCAAGAGAAGAAGACATTGATTGACCAGCAACAGTAGGTATTAATTTAACATTTACAGATCCAAGACCTGTGGTCATCGCCTGACCAGTAACAGTCTCTACAATTCTGTCGATTGATATTGAGGTCGTACCAACAGCAGTTGTTAATCCAAAACCTGTTACTGTTGTGCCAATACCAGGTGATCCGATAGCCGTGGTTAATCCTTGACCAGCAGGTTCTATTACATGACCTGCACTTATACCAACCCCACCAAGGGCTGAAGTTATAGCTTGACCAGTTACTCCTGATACTACTTCTTCTGCAGGGGTGCCAAGTCCTGTTGTTAAACCAAATCCTGTAACAGTAGGTTTTAAACCAATAGTAGTAGATCCAAGCGCTGTGCTTGCTCCTAAACCAGATACTGCGACTAATGCACTTTGTCCACTAAGCGTCGAAAATGGTGATTCTGAAAAACCTGAAATACCAAATGCCATATTGGTATTTTAACTATAAAAAGTGATTTAGTCTACTGTGCTTTTTTATAATAGGCAGGTAATCCAAGCATGGGCCTACCATCAAAAGCGTTAGTTTCAGCAAATTTTCCTGCTTTATTATTATAGTGTAAAAATACTTGGCCACAGTCTTGACCTTCAAAAGCTTCACGCCAATGCTCCAAATCACAGCCACTATAGGCTAGCATATCACCAGGTTTTAATATAACTTTTTTACCTTTATTACCATAACCCTCGGTAGGATCTAAATATATAGGCCATTCATCTCCTCCAAGATTTAAAGTGCATGATATCTCACATGAGGGCCTGTCCTTGTGTCTTTTTAAAACATCTCCATACTTGTAAATACGAGCATAGGTATAGGTAGGAATTAAATTCATATTTGTTACTTTCATCATTTTTGGTCTAACTCTTACCATTAAAGTTTCCATAACGAGATCTCCGTAGTGAGAATAGGTATCTGGTATTTGTGAATCTTCCCAAGTGCCCCAAGATTCATCATAAGGAGATATGTACCTTGTTTTTTGTAAGTGCCCAGTAACTTGCCTTTTATTAAGAAAGTAAGCGTAACAAAAACTTGCTAACTCTTTACTTATTGCTTTTCTTACAACTTCGTATTTATTTTTTTCAAAGCTCATTTTTTATCCTCCTTAAAATCTTTTATAAATTGATTTGGTATTGCTTGAATATTAAAATGTATAAATCTAAATGATTGATTAGGTCCGCCTACAGAATATTGATGTGTTAAATAAGCTGGTATTAAAATTAAAGTGCCAGGTGTTGGTTTCCAGTGAGCTGATTGTGAAGCATATGTTACTTGTGTTTTATCTTTTTCTGGTAAAGCAGATAACAAAGCAGCAGGACGTGGATCATGTATAACAGGGACAGGTCCATCTTCATCTCGTTTTAAATATAAAAAACCCGATACATGATTGTTAGGATGCACATGTGAGTTATGATGACCTCCACCATCTTTTGGAAATTCTTGAACCCAGCATTCAGTAAATACACAAGTGTGATTGGATAAATCAAAACCCATAGTATCTAAAAACTCCCATGATCGTTGACCAATATGATCTATATAAAATTTTAAATCAGGATCATTAGCTATTTCTGCAGAATGAGCAACTTCTCCAAAATCTGATTTTTTCTCTTTTACTCTATCTTTATAAGATTGTAATTTTTTTGCTGCATCAATGTGTTTATCACAATGTTTATTTATATCGTCTGCCCAATGTGAAAGGTTTTCCCAATAAACAGGTGTTTTAAAATACTCGTAAAATTGTATCATACAAAAGGTCTGCCTTGGTGCCAATTGACCAATGAATATCTTGTACCAGACGTGACAGGAGTTACTCGGTGCCAAACAAAAGATGGAAATATTGTAACTGAGCCTTTTAATTTTGCAGGTTTAATTTGATGTACTTCATCGTTGTTTGAACTTTCGAAACGTATTTCAAAATCTCCTCCTTCATATTCACTGCCATCTACTAATGCAACAGTCATAGATAATTTTCTTATTTTACCATTATCATAAATTCTTGTCCCTGCATCTGTATGCCAATCATAGTGTTGTTTTCTTGTGCCATCATATTTTGTGAATTGACAAGACTCAGACCAATCCCAATGATAATTCCAACCAGCAGCACGATTAGCTTCATGCACTAAAGGATGTAGTTCTCGATAAATCCATAAAGGATCCATCCATACAACATTTGAATTACGTTTTTTTTCTAATTCTTTTTGTTGATTCGGTGTCATGTCATTTGGATTGTATCCAAAAGTTACACCTGTTTCTTCTTTTAAAGCTTTACCATATGCAACAATGTCATCACATATTCTTTCTGGTATAGCACTATGAAAACACCAATAATAATTATTTAATTCCATCTTTCTTATTTTATCTTATACCCATTTTAAAATGGGATGCAAACTAATTTTGATATTTGTATCTTATAACTACGATTCCTGATCCACCTGTTTTACCAGTTCCTGCAGGAGCTGAACCAGCAGGACCACCTGCACCTGTGTTTGCAGTACCATTACTACCAGCAGCTACACCGCCAGTGCCAGCACTACCATGACCACCTAAACCTCTGCCTACTCCGCCGCCAGCACGAGCTACTGGAGATCCAGTAATACTTGAGGCTACACCATTGCCACCGTCACCTCCAACTGCAGGAGAAGTAGTTGAACCGCCTCTAGCAATAGCACCACCGCCACCGCCACCAGCATTATCTGGAGGTCCAGTAAAACCTGGATGAGTGCCACCTGCTCCGCCCTTACTACCTTGAGGAGGACTTACAGGAGGAGTATTTCCAGCTCCTCCACCTCTAGCACATGTGCCAGGGCCACAGCCTCCGCCACCGCCTCCGCCACCAGAGCCACCTGGTTGACCAGGAAATATATCACCTGGACTAGGAGGAGAACCTCCGCCACCACCCCCGCCACCTGCGGATGTGATTGTACTAAAGATGCTAGAACTTCCATTAGAACCTATTTGACCAGGATTTGATGTTGTAGGCTGACCTGTACCACCTGAAGCACCTGCTCCAATAGTTATTGGATATGCCTGAACAGATATAGGTAATTGACTTGTTGCTGCAGTTGGAGATGCAGTGTATGGATCTTCACTAGGCTTACCTTCACGGTATCCACCAGCTCCAGCACCACCTCCTCTGTTACTAGATTGAGGAGCACCACCTCCTCCGCCACCAGCGACAACGAGATAGCTGACACCGCCATCTTCTGCGTTACCTACTGATGAAACAGTGAATGTGCCTGAACTTGTAAATGTGTGTATTTTGTAATCTCCAGACGTAGTTTCTGTACCACCAGATGCTGAGTGATAAGTAGTTTGTGTTATTCGTTGATCTGCAGTAGATGTAACAACCCAACCTTTTGTCGAGTCAACATATAAAATATTAACAGCTTCACCTTTTCTGTTTAAAATACCATCATCATTTGCAACACCTTGAATTTTTTCTGAACCATTTGCAGATACTGTAACATTGTTTGTTTGAAATGTTCCTGCATAATCTACAATAGCAACTTGTGCTCCTGCTGATCCTGCTGGTAAATTTACTGTTACTGCACCGCTTGAGGTATCAACTAGATACCCTTCACCTGCAACAGCAGTAAATGTACTTGTTTTTATACTTGATACTTTATAATCAATTGCACCAAATCCTGTGGCAGTGCCACTATTAGAAATAGTCCCTGCAATATTAATTGTAGCACCTGACGGCACAGTAATAGTATCACCTGAAGCACCAACTTGTAACGCTGTGCCTGATTGTGGTTCTATCTTATCTGTTTTTAAGGTATTATTTACACCATCAAGTTCTATAGTCATGATATCCTCTTGTTAGCATTATTTTACAATAATTGGAACTGAAATGAAAGAGCTACTATTGGGTCTTTATTTCTGTTTTTTGTGATTTTATGTCTAATATAAGACGGAAAAATAATTAGGTTGTCTTTTTTCAGCTCTTGACGCCATCTTCTTTTTTTATTTCTACCAAACTCATATTCGAATATAACACTACTTTTTTTATCTCTATCCTCTATAGGCCAAATCACAGAAATTTCTGGTGAGTTTTCATAATCCCAATCATCTATATGATGATGAGAACCTAAAATAGAATTTTGCTCCAAAACCAAACCATATCTTCTAATTAAAATTGGAGTGTGATTATATTCTGCTCTATAATGATCTCTAATATAATCGTGCATCCAAGCAAGATGTTGATGATCATCTACTACACAATAATTATTTTCATCATACCACTCTTCATTACTAATTCTTTTGTTAAAAAAATGATTAGTAATACAATTTTGTGAGATTAAATCTCTGTCAAACTTAAGTATGTCTGCTATTTTATGTGTGATTATTGCTTGTTCAGATAAAACTGTTTTTACAAACATTAATTATAGGGCAACCCACGCAAGTGCGCTTGCATCCCAACGGAAATTTCCAACAGGATCTTCATTGTCATTTGCAATCCAACGAAGATTATCTTCATCCCAATATATTGTGTAATTTTTTGCAGGGTCTCCGTACGTAGTTACGTTAGGATATGTTACAGGTGCTATCCAATTACAGCTTGTTTCATCTAAAACCCATGATGTATGTGGTTTTACTGGTATAAAAGCATCTCTATCTTCATCGTAAGTATATCCTATGGCAGCATAGTTTTTACGAAACGCTTTTGATTGATCATCATGTAAAGTGCCATCTTCTTTGTAATACTTACCACCTTTAGTATTGTATGATGTTTTTTTCCATAAAGGCCAACCATGTATTCTTTCAAGAAATTGTACTCCTACAGCCTCTTCTTCTATGCCATCAGCATTTTTACAATCATCATCAGCTACAACTTCGACGCCGATAACTTTTGAATTTATTCCTAATTTTGCAAAGTGTGCCATACTGCCTCCTATACTATATTAAAATTCTTTTTTGTTAAACATAAAATTTAAGTTTGAAACTGATACCTAATAACAACAATACCTGAACCACCTGCTCCACCAGTTTCAGGATCAGGTCTTGCACCGCCATTACCGCCACCGCCGCCACCAGTGTTAGCAGTTCCAGAAGTAGCAGCATTACCAGGAGCAGCTCCTCTTCCACCGCCGCCAGTTCCAGGAAAACCAGCGCCAGAGTTAGTTCCTGCACCACCGCCACCGCCGCCTCTTGCAACGGGACTTCCAGTTATAGAAGAACTAAAACCAGCAGCTCCATTCCCACCTTCAGCGCCAGAACCTACAGTTGCGTCGCCACCAGCAGCAGATGCTCCACCACCTCCGCCACCGCCAGATGAAGAAGGATTACCACCTACTAAACCACTGCCACCATCATTACCTTGAGGTGGACTAACAGGAGGTGAGTTACCAGCTCCGCCATTATCACTAGGACTATCTTTTTGGCCACCGCCTCCGCCTGAACCACCTGCATTTCCAGGCTGAACAGGTGTATCTCTTGATCCACCAGCTCCACCGCCTGCGGACGTGATTGATGAAAAGACACTAGGACTACCATTACTACCTCTTACTGTGTGAGATGTTGCAACAGAGCCACCTGCTCCAACTGTAATCGGATAACCCTGTGCTGAGACAGTTAATGCTGTAGCACCTAAAGGTGTTGGTGCGCCAGTAGAGTAACTTCCACTCGAAGTTCCTGCTGTAAATCTGTAACCTCCAGCTCCGCCGCCACCGCCTTCAAGATCACTACCGCCAGGTGTTGTACCACTCCCGCCGCCTCCTCCACCAGCGATAACAAGATAATCAACTACATTTCTAGATCCGTTACCAACAGAGTTAACAGTGAAAGTGCCTGAGCTTGTAAAAGTATGAATTTTAAAATTACCTGATGTTGTCTCTGTGCCACCAGATGCACTAATATATGTTGCTTGCGTAGCTGCTTGATCGACAGAAGATGAGACAAGCCAGCCTTGTGTTGAACCAGAATATACAAGTGTAACTCCCTCACGCTCTCTACTAAAAAAAGCATCATCAGTTGACCCTTGAATTAGTTCTGAACCATTTGCAGACACTGTAAGTTGATTACTATCAAAGCTACCATCAAAATCTATGAATGCAACTTGTGCTCCAACTGATCCAGCAGGAAGATTTAATGTAAACGCTCCAGCGTTTGTGTTAACAAAATAACCCTCACCTGCTGAAGCACTAAAAGTAGCAGTTTTAACAGAAGACTGCCAATCTATTGATGGATTAACTAATGTAGATGCATCTACAAAAGATAAATTTTTACTACCATCTGTTTTTAAAACAAAGTTTGCTGATCCATCAGCGCTAGGTAAAATAAAACTTGCATCTGATGATACAGTTCCAGGTGATTTCAAACCTATAAAGTTTGAACTATCTGAATCAAAAAGTTTTAATTCACCTTGCTCGTTAATTCTAATTTCAGCCATTATATTTTTCTACCATATTAGTTTTGGAATTTATACCTTATTACTACAATTCCTGAGCCTCCGCTACCAGATGCTCCATCACCGCCATCAGGTGATCTATTGCCACCTCCGCCACCGCCAGTATTAGCTGTACCACTTGCAGCAGGGCTACTATCTTGAGATCCAGAACCACCGCCACCAGCTCCACCAGCTCCAACGGGGCTACTAGGAACGTTACCGCCACCGCCTCCACCGCCGCCTCTTGCTACAGAGGAGCCAGTTATTGAAGTTGAAGCACCAGCACCACCATCACCTCCTTTACCAGGAGAGGACGTACCACCGCCACCGCCAGTTGCGCCTCCACCGCCACCGCCTGAGCATCCATGGTTTTCACCTGGACCACCAGAATTACCTTGTGGAGGAGATACAGGGGGAGTGTTGCCTGCTCCGCCGTTTTGATTACTTGATGGATCTGAAGGAAAACCAAATCCGCCACCGCCTGATCCACCTGCCGATGCAATGTGTCTACCAGGTGAAAAACCGCCGCCTCTTCCGCCGCCAGCAGAACTTATTGTACTAAAAACTGAAGCTGCTCCAGGGTTTGCAGCAGTGTCGCCACCAGGTTGACCTGATCCACCTGCACCTACAGTAATAGGATACGCTTGAGCTGTAACTGTTAAACCATCACCAGCATCCAAAGGACTATCTGAATAAGGATCAGAAGAAACTTTACCCTCTCTAAAACCTCCAGCACCGCCACCGCCACCGTGACGTGCTCCGCCGCCGCCACCGCCAGCTACAACTAAATAAGAAACCTTTTCACCGCCACCACTAGAATTACCTACAGAAGATACTGTAAATGTTCCTGAAGAGGTGAAAGTATGAATTTTAAAATCACCATCAGTAGTTTCTGTACCTCCAGATGCGGAAATGTAAGTAGCTTGTGTGCCACCTTGATCTGTAACAGATTCAATTAACCAACCTTGTGTTCCATCTACAAATACTAATTGAAATGCTTCTCTGTCTCTTGAAAAAACTGCATCATCAGTAGAACCTTGTATTTTGTCGGATCCGTTTGGAGATATCGTACAGTTGTTACTATCCCAAGTTCCAGCGTAATCTACAAATGCTACTTGAGCACCTGCTACTCCAGCTGGTAAGCTTACAGTAATAGCTGTGCTAGAAGTATTTACAAAATATCCTTCACCAGCTGATGCTGTAAAATTACCTGTTTTAATATCACTTGTTTGCCAATCTATTGCACCAAAGCCGCTTGCAGTTCCTGAGTTAGATAAAGTTACTCCAGAGGGTATGGTAAATGTATCTCCTGAATCACCTAGAGTAAATGACGTTCCCGAAGCTGGTGATATTTTATTTGTTTTTACTTCATCAGCAGATGTAAACCCAGCGCCTGTTGGTACACTAATCGTATCACCAGAGTCACCTAATTGAAGACCAGTTCCTGATCTTGGTGATATTTTATTAACTTTTACTTCAGATGCCATTATATTATTACCACATTACCAGTTATGGTTTGAGTTCCTGTAACGGTTACAGGGCCAGCTAAAACTCCAGAGTCTATTGTTTGATCGTCACTTAATGTTGAACTGTGTGTAGTTACATAAGTAGTAGCTGTCATAGAAGCAGAAGGTGCTCTTGATGCTGGATATGTACAAAATACATCTTTCGTGCCAGCAGATAAGTCTACAGCTGAATCACTATTTGAGCTAGAAATAATTGTATCTCTAGACAAAGTATCAGGTGAAGCATCTGTAACAGTTCCTATTCCTACTTCAAACTCATTAGCTGTTTGATGTGAAATACAATAGAAACATTTATTGGTTGTACCAATACCTGCTACAAAAGTTTCAAACGTATCCTCAGCTCCAGCCAAATTTATTGTGCCAGTGCCAGTCGAAGTGGTTGTTTCTTTTACTCTGTCATTTAGGACAAAAGCCATATAGCTTCCTCCTTACGATATTCTTATAATAGCGTCACTAGTATTTGCTGCTGGAAACTGTACAGTAAATGTACCGTTACTTGCAGTAAAATCACCACCAAATGCTAAAATACAAACACAGTTTGTAGTACCAGATCCACCATCAGTAGTTGTATTGTAAATCATAGCTCCATTAGCTGTAAAACTAGCTGACGTAAATTCTGCATCTGCAAAATCGACAAAAGCTGTAGTAGCTGATGATGAGCTTGTGACACCATTTCTAGTTAATACTTTACCACCTGCGGTATAAGCTGATCCTGATGTATTAGTTATTTCGTTTGATGTGCTGTAACCTGTAGTCGTTGCACCTAAGCTTGCTGAAGATGTATACAAAGCTAACTTAAATGTATGACCGCCAGACGCAGCAAAGTCATGCTTTCCTTCCAACAATTCACCTTTGAAAGTGTTGCATATAGCTGATGTAATTGCCATTTTGTCTCCTTATGGTTGTTTCGAGTCTAGAGGAAAACGAAGAACACCATCATAGTACTCGTCACGTCTTCTTCTGCCTTGTTGTTCAATTTGCAAGCCTTGTAATGCTTGTT
>ERZ869936.1050-NODE-1050-length-21492-cov-5.973550_pt1 | contig 21492 bp, 46 predicted proteins | sample MGYA00520876_ERZ869936 | MGnify/ENA primary metagenome ERZ869936 (study PRJEB32218, sample SAMN09650985) | biofilter metagenome | isolation source: enrty point of leading RO module | place: Saudi Arabia: Thuwal, RO plant located on Red Sea | collected 2016-02-17 ...
GGGTTTTTACCGTGTGGGTATTGGGGGTTGAGGTTGAGGGTGGTTGGGGGCTGTCCTGAGCGCATAGCCCACATGGAGAGCTGTCAGATTAATGCTATGCGTTTTCTCGACCATCACCCTCAGCCTTATCCCTGTAGAACTCCGCAAGGCTGCGGCAGCAGTCAATGACGCGCTCATAGGCCACGGCGCGAGCCTCCTGCTCTATCTGCATCCGGAGTCCAGCATACTGACCTGAGCGCTCACACCTAATCTGGTGTTCCGCCCACTGACAGATCGACTCTAACGCCTCCGCTCCCTCACTCACGTGTCACCTCCCGCGGGCATTCGCAGATTACCCTGTCCCCGACCGGTCGCATCCGAGCCTCGGGAAAGTCGCACATGCCTCGCCTGTCGAACGTTTCATCCCGGCATGGCACTGGTTTCGAGTTATAGACGACGACACTGTAAAACGTATGAGCGAGCGCCACTATACCCACCGCAGCCAGCACCAACGTCACCCAGTTATACCAGGTCAACTCTCTGATAGTTGGCACGTGGGGCGGCTTGGCGTTGGTACGGTAGCTCATGCGTGCACCTTGATAATCAGTTCTGGGTAACGTCTACACGCCTCAGTCCACTCGACCAGGAACGGCAATGCATGCTCATAGGTGCCCCACCCGTTGGGTGCGTCGTGCTCTCTCATCGCGGCAGGGCTAGTCGTCATCACGACAAGCGCAGCATCAAGCTCGCTCAACGTTTCGCGCGCGCTTTCCCTCGCTTTTATACAATGCATCATAGCAACCGGCAGCCTTCCACATGCCTACCAGGTTGTGCGTGATGTTCTGCGAATGCTGGGAGTTGCCGCAACACCCGCATACCAAGTCAATATCAATGCTCATATCCGCTCTCCCTAATGTCACTCACAGAGCACCTCGAAACGAGCGAACTCCACGTCAGCCCAGACACGTGGCTTGCAGAGGAGCTGCATAGCTTCAGCCAGGTGGCCAACAGCTTCGTACACATCTCGATACCAATTATGCTCGCTCCCGTACTCGTCACTCACCCAGGTTTTGAGGTCGCACGGCGGCAGTGGGTTCATCCGGCGCAACCGCTGACACAGCACATAGCTGCGCGTAGCGTAGGGAGACCACACAGTTCGGCCGGCCCACACTTCACCCTTCACGTGTCACCCCGTTCCTGAGCCAGTCAGCGCTACGCTCCAGTGTATAGGTATCTCGGTACGCATAGCTCAACACCTCAATAGCCCCGCACAGAGCACCTCGAAGCGCGTGGACATCACCCACCTCAAGGGCTTTGGACGCTGTCCTAACGTGGGCCCGCACTGCCTTCAGTCGCTCAAGCTGGCTGGTCATGTGGTTATGATCACCCACAGGCCACCTCCCACTCCCTCTCTGCCTTGCGTTCTATGAGCACGATTTCCTCATCACTCAGCCATGGCCCATGAGCGGCGACATAGTCGCCATCCGTATATCCGCCCAGTAATTTCATTAGGGCCTGAAGCGTCCCGGGCCCCATATCGTTAGTCACGAACCGCACCACAGCCTCCATCGCCCTAACCTCATCGGCCCAGCCGTTCACCCAGCCCTCAGCCTGTCGACGGTCGAGCGCGGGGTAATCATTGAGCCAACGGCCCACGGTGTCGGGCCTGGCCTCGTAAAGGCGCCGCAGCACCGCCAGTGACTGGACAGAAGCCATGTCGCCCCTCTCACGGAGCCTTGTGATGTCCTGGCGGACATCGTCCACTGAGCGGTAGCGCCTGGGCTCGTTCATTGCCTCAAGCGTGGTTTCGATTTCTGCGTCAATAATCTCCTTGGCCCCTATCAAATCTCGCAGCTCCGATGCCGCCAAGTCCGCCAGGTCAGCACGCGCCTCGCGCACCGTGAGCCCTGATAACTCTATGACATGCAGTGCATCGCAGGATGCACACCAAGCGCGAACTGTACAGACATCACGGTCCAGCCCCCAACTCACGGCGCCAGTAAATGGCGTGCCACACTGACACCACAGCCGCCTGACTCCGTCTATAATCTGAACCTCAACTGAACCCCTCACCGGTCCACCAATGCGTCAAACAGCATTGCACCGATACCCAGCCCCAGCACAACGCCGGCGATCTGTATTAGCGTATCAGCTGTCACCAGACAACTCCGTGGGCCAAATGCCGGCCCGCTTCAGATCAGGCGCGCGTAGTTTCGCCCGTCGGCCATCAGGGTGATGCCACACGACACCCTCATCGCAAGGGGACGGGCACGCTTTCACAACTGTAGCGATCGGGGTCTCACATGTGGGCACTAGGTGCAGGAAGTGGTCGAATAGCACCAATGAGTGCGCCACCCTCATGTGACGGTTTCCGTTTATCCCTGGGCCGACTAGCTCGGCGTAGTACCACCCGTTGAGCCCGCCGCCAAGATGGCGGCCGATTATGTTGGTAGCTGCCGCGGGGAGCTGGGATTTTTTATCCCGCCCCAGAATCGTCCTCACGCGCCCCTCATGCATCTCAACCCGCACGTTGCACCCATCCCATTTGTAGGTCGGTGTCCCCTCGCCGTCGAACACCCACTGACACTCTGGGTTGATCTCACTGGTGAGCTGGCCTTTTTTATCTCTCAGGTAAACGGTTGGGGTTTTACCGTAGGGTGGAAACTGGGACTCTAGCTCCCTCTGTAGCAGCGCGATGGCGCGCTGTAGCTCCCCCCCTCGAATCAACTCGATCGCATCAGCTGTCATTTTGCATTACCTCCCGGAGCGCCATAACTAGCACGCCTAGGATATATGCCGCCAGGAACGCTGTCAACCCCCCTCCGGTTCGTCTTCGGAAAACGCTGCACCCACCCCGCGATGGGATTGTCTCGCCTTGATTTGGTCTAGCACTCTGCCCTCCCGCATAGCGAGTTCCCACGCCGCAAGCATCTGCTTCGTGAAACTATCGGCGGCCCTGCCGCTCTGGGTGAGGTAGTGACGATCTTTAGGATCTCGCAGCGCGAGCTGGACGTAATACTCGCGCTTTGCCAAGCTCAACTTTGCCTCGTTTAACAGCGCGGAAACTCCGGCCGAGAGGTGTCCCAACATCTTCTTGTGTTCGTTGCACCGCGTGTTGTACCAGGCCACCGCTTTAGCGATACACTCATCCCACACCAGATCAGTGGAAGGGCCAATGTCTACCGGCGGTTTCCATTTGGTTACACGCCGCTTGCGTGACCCGGCAGCCAGGGCGCCCTTCTTCGTGAAAGTGCCATCTTCGGAGCGCTCAATATCACCCTCGGGGCCGATAAGGGTAACGGTGCGTTTGCTCAGCTCCTTGGCCGGCTTGCTTTTCCACCGGGTTTCCCCATCGCGTCCGTCATTCCTAATGGGCACGTCTTACCGATCGCTTCATTATATACCATCCTGAAAATCGCCATAGGTGTCCAAGTCGTCGTAATCATTATCGAATACATCAGCGAACGTGGCGAGCTCCCCATCAAAAAGTACGTCAATCTGGCCGGGTCCGTGCTCTCGATCTTTTCGAATTAGGAGCTGCGCATCCTCGGTTCCGCCGCTGCCGTGCGACTTGTAGTACCCCTCACGATAACACATAATTACCGTGTGGCTATCCTGCTCGATGCTGCCCGACTCCCTCAGATCACTAAGCCGAGGCCGCTTGTCGTCTCGGGACTCTAACCCACGATTGAGCTGCGATAACATTAACATGGGGCAATTAAGATCGCCCGCCAGGCGCATCAAACCGCGGCTGAGCTCGGACACCTGGGCCTCCCGTGAGGCTTTGGGGTTACTGGCGGTCATCAGCTGTAGATAATCCACCACCACCAGACCGAGGGGGAGATCCTGCCCGTGTGCCTTGCGGAGCTTCGCATGCTCGACGCGCACAGCTGATCTTACCTGTGACACTGTCACCCCTGGGCGGTAGGCAATCGAGAGGGGCAGCCTACCCAGGCTCTCCATTGCGTCGGTCACGAGGCCCCACTGGGAAGCGTCCAACTGCGAGCGGCCGGCCTTGATCCGGGTAGAGCTCACGCCCGACTCGGCGGCGATTAGGCGACGCATAATGTCACGTCCAGGCATTTCAGCGGATATCACTACCGCCGCAGCACCCTGACCTGCAACAGTGCGTGCCAACTGCCCGGCCAGGATCGATTTGCCCATCCCAGGGCGCCCCGCGATCGTGTAGACATAAGGAGCCTGGAGGCCCTGGGTGTGTCGGTCAAGTGCTTTTATTCCTGTGGAAAAACCGATTAGCCTACTGTGATCTGCCGTGGCAGCCGCCATTACCTCCCCAGCAAGCTGGTGCGCCGTTGTGGGAGTGTCGGTCTCGCTGTGTTGCACGATTGTTAGGAGCTTGCTCTCAAGAGAGTCCACTAGAGTTGATGACTCGGGACCCGAGCCAATCTCGGCTAACGTCGCCTTACACGCCCGCCGTAGCTCCCTCAGACGCGCGCACTCGGCCACAATCTCGGCGTATTCGGCGACATGGCTGTGGAAAGGAACGGTGTCCACGATTCGTGCCAGGTAGGCGGCGGCGCCACCGGGGCCCGGGATGAGCCTGTCCTGACCCGCAGCCCTCAGCTCAGTCAGCACCGTGACGGTATCGATCTTGCGATTCTCATCCGCAAGCCTGAGCATGGACGCATAGATTATCCGATTCGCCTCGCTGTAGAACTCCTCGGGTGAGAGCAGTGGCCGCACCTCATGCACCAGTTCGGGCTGAACGAAGACGGCTGATATTACGCTGCCCTCTGCATCGAGATTATGTGGTGGTAATTGGTTCACTCGGCAGGTCCCCCACTCACAGCCCAGCCTTCTCTTTCGCAGGCGGCTCCAGGTCTGCCTCAGTCAGCTCCACAACCTTCACGGAAATCCCAGCCTTGCGCATAAGCCTGATACAGCCGCGCGTGCCTCGGCTTTCTCCGTACGGAAATGCAGCGCCCTCCACTTCGTACCCAAAGCCCTCCAGTTTCTTCGCGATGTCAATCATGGCTTGGTTGCGGATGGGTCCAGCGGCTCGCCCGTCCCGTTCCCACTGCGCGGGTATGGTGAGGCAGTCGAGACCAAGGACTGTGGTGGCGAGGTATCCGGCCGCCTGGTCTACTCCAGAGCATCCACCCGTAATCACGAGGTACGCGCCATCCACGGCTGACATGATTTCCCCCCACATACACAGATCGCTAGGCACACGGCGTGTACCTGTGACGATGACGCAACGTCGCTTAACCTCACTCACTCGGCACCTCCCCGCGCTCACGAGCCCTCTTCAGGGCAGCTTCAACTTCATCAGCACACCAGTCTAGAGTCACAGAAGCTTGAGGGTCTGAGTTGACCCGCTGCGCCTCCTCACGCCACTCCGCAATCAGCCCTTCCAGTTCCTTCCACACTGTAATATCGCAACCTGTCATCGCTTTAACTTTCGTTTCCGTGCCTTCGCCGCCAGCATCCTCTCCCGAGTAGCCTTACCCTGGGCCCTGGCCGCCTCCGTAACGCCGTTTTGCGGGTCCTCTGCGGGGCTACCCGCCCGAAAGCCCGAAGATGGCTTAGAGGCCCACTCAGAGGCCCTTATCAGCCATGTGGTAAATGCGGCGTTCCAGTTGACCATCAGCCTCCCGGTTGACTCGGCGTGTAGCCGGAATTTTTCGGCCTGGGAATTTAGGTCGAGTCCCAGCTGGGCCGCCCGCTGGACATGGCTCGATTGTGGAGACCAGTTGGATGGCAACTGAGAACGGCGAGCCCGCTTCGGCTTAGGGGGGACTATGGGGGGTATATTTGTATTATCTCTTATTAGAGTCCGATCTGCCGACACATCGGTCGGTTCTACCGTAGTCGGGGTATCAGACTGGTCTGTTTTGCCGATGGGTGTGTCGGTTTTATCGACGTCGATATTTCGGTCGGGTACGATGAGCTGGTAGCTATTGGACTGACCCACCTCGCGGGTCACCTCGATAAACCCAGCAGCCTCCAGCTCACGCAATCCACGGTGCACGAAGTCGCGCCTGGCCGAACAGTCCTCACACAACCGAGTTACCGAGGGGAAAACCACCGGGCTGGTGGGTGACCAGTACATCGAAAGCATCATGCCGACCAGCTTGGCAGCCCTCCCCAGCTTGCTGCGCTGCAGAGACTGACGCCACTCGAGTGCAGGAATTGCCGCGCAGGTCATTGACTGCTCCACGGCTGGAATTCCCAGTCCTCAGTTTCCTCAAGATCATACTCCTGCACCCCAGCTAGCCCAACCGCATCGGCCCACATCAGCTGACCGGACAGATCCGTTACCTCGCCGAAATTGCACCGAATACGCCCGTCCTTCAATGCACGCCGGAGGTGTTCCAGACACGTCGGCTTAAACCCAAGCATAGCCACCCACCGCTTAGGCTCAGGTTCATCGCGCCCCCCATCCAGAAACCCAGCCAGTGCATCAAATGCCTCTGTGTCGCCGTTCAGCCTCGCGAGCTCAGCCCGGAGGTAGAAAATTGCTTTCTGGATATCTTCTCTTTCGTTGTTCTTGTGCCCAGCCCGTGCAATGTATTTGAGGGCCTGGGAGCGGCAGTAGGGTAGGTTCCACGAGCCCAGGACGGCCAGGGGCTCCGGTGTGAGACGGGTATAGTGTTCGGGTGCGGATACATTGTCAGTCACAGGCCACCTCGAAGTGGTCCTCAGCGGTCGGCACGTGGGGAGACCAGCGGGGATCGTTGGGTGAGTATGCCTCAAACTCGCACCCCCGTACCCTGTACCGCCAGCCATCAATATCCCGCACCGCCTTGCCGTCCAGCATCGCGCGGATACCATCGGACCAGCTGACACGCTTCCACTCACGTGGTTCACAGAGGAGTTGCAGGGCCAATGTTAGTGCGCTGATAGAGTCCCACGCAAGGCGATAGGCGCACATAGTGCAATGGTAGATGGAGTGCCCATCGGTCACGCGGGTGACAGCCCCGTATTTAGACCACTCGGTTTGCCCGTACCACACCTCAGTCACTCTCCACCTCGAATCCAGCCGGTAATTCCAGCCTCAAACATTGCACCCCATGGCCACGTGTAACGGGTGCCATTACGCTCCACCCGGGCCCTGTTTAATTGCGTTTCCGTTGCCGTGGCGTCCCGATTGAGGACGCGGGCTAGTTCGCCATAGGTCCAGCCATAGCGCTCGGCAATCACCAGGTACCAGGCCCTCCGAGCTCGGAGCGACGTTTGGTTATTACTGGTGATCAGGTCCTCGCAGCTAACACCCCAATATGGCGCAATCTCAGCGGCGAGGCGGAGCAGTGGCTCCGATAGGCAAACCCGCGTGTTAACTATCTGGGTCATGAGCTTCATCCTCCGCTGGCTCAAAACTGAAGTGTGCCTTAGCTAGAGACTCGCTGGCGGCCATCAGGTGCAAGGAGAAACTCCTCTTGTCCAGACGCTCAGCACTCACCTCAGCATCTAGAAGCGAGTACCGTGCATTCTGAATGTGTCGCCGCCATGTATCAGGCTCACTCATCACCCACCTCCGTCAGCTCACACCCCATCAGCTCGATGTAGACACGCCACGGCATCACCACATGCGGCTCCCGCTCGCCGTCTTGGCGGAGGAATAGTAGGTCATTGTCGCCGAGCCACCCCAAAATGACCTTGAACCCGGCGGCGTTCTTCCTTGCCTTAACCTCGCCCCGCAGGTCCAGTTTGGGGAGATTCGGCATGGTAATGGTCAGATCGCCCTTGTAGCCCTCACATGCCCCACTGAGCGGCACACGGCTGGCCCGGATGCCCGCATCGCGGTGCAAGTGCACGATCTCCCGTTCGATGCGGGCGCCCTTGTTACGTTGCATTTTGCCCACGGCTCACCTCCCTCCAGTCTAACCACCGCGTCTCACAATACTCCACGCCGACGAGATTCGTATCCGACCAGGTGACCAGGCTGTAGTTGTACCGCCCGGTCCCGTTGGTACCCACGAAGCTCGGTCGGCCCACTAGGCGATCCTCCCAACGTGGATACCAGTCCCGACCGGCGCAGAGAGACAACAGTTTGCGCGTGTTCAGCAGGTCCGACCGCACCAGGAAGGCCGCTAGCCCGCCTACGGCCAGGTGGTCGAGAGCTCGACTGATATGCTCCACGACACCATTGTAGGGCGGGTTCGCTAGGATCAAATCATACGAGGTCAGAGACTTAACCTTAAGGAAATCACCGATCACGGTTAGGTTGCACGCCTCGCACCCCTCCTCTTGTGGGTCTATTTCCACGCCGGTAATATGGCAACCGGGGAGAGCCTCGGAAAGCGCCCGGGCTAGGTTACCTGTACCCACCGAAGGCTCCAAGATCCTACGTTGCCCCTGTCGGTGTTCCAGCCTGGGTACGGTGCGAGCCACCACTGCACGGGCTAGGTCCGGGGGTGTGTAGTATGCGTCATTTTGAATTCGCCCCATCGGTTCGGTCCCCCGGAGCTGGGTGTCGCGGACGTTCGCCCCTCCACTAGACCGCCGTGGATGGCCGCCCCGGTGGTGCGCAGGATCCGACTCAACGCCAGCATACCCTGCCCACCGCCCCCATGGGCTACGACAATCCCGGCCAGCATGAGCCCCAGAGCCACCTCAGTGACCCCCAGGCGCTCCCCGGATGTGGCGTCGGCTAGGGTGTGTGCCACCTCCACGCCCCTGGCGTAGATACTCGCCTCTCGTTCGTCGCTCAATTGAGCCCCCGGGTGCTAGACTCCTCGGACGCGGTCGCAAACGCTCGGGCATTCTCCGTGATTTCGTCGACACTCAGGCCATTATTGAGGCCAGATAGGGCGGCGAACTGGATAATTCCCAGCCAGATATCAAGGGGCGTAACCCCCTCAGCCTGTGACGCCTGTTCGATTGCTGTATTGAGCGTCACAATAACGTGACTGATTGCTGATGGATTTCCCTCTGACATTCATGCCTCCGATGCATGGGTTCTTGTCTGACCGGTGGCCCTGCCCGTACTGACAGCGCTCACCGAGAATATAGTGATCGGGCAGCAGGGCAGAGCGCAACCTACTGTTAATCCGATCGTTGATCCTGTGGACCTCTTGCCGGGTAACCCCTAACACTGCAGCGCACACAGCCGTGGGTACCTCCCCGAGCTCCCGGATAGCAATGTGGATTAGCTCCGGTTCGGGCACACCCTGGCGCCGGAGGCGGCAAAACATAGCTGCCCAATCACCAACGTATCGGCGTTTCGGTGACCTGCGAGCTATCGGCGCGATATTATGCACCCCACAGGGGTACCATGCCCCCCTGCCAGTTGTCAATTTGAAAAAATGCACACCAGAGGCTTGACAGACTCGCGCCGGGTGTGCAACCTAGTGGCATCGGAGGAACAACATGACAGACACCAACTACCCCGCAGGGGCCATCCCAATGCTAGGGGACCCGGATATTAGCTGCTGGACACAATGCGCGGCCTGCACACTCGAGTTTCCGACCGTGGATCCAGGCACGTTCCACGAGCTCTGTCCAGATTGCCGGGAGGAATTTGAGCGGGATCTCGATACCATGGCGAACACAGATCCCGACGAGTACCAATGCCCCTACGAAATGCTGGGACTAACCCCGGGGGGTGTGCTGTGAGCGGGCCAATCAAGGTGCGCATTGATCGGAGCAGGTGGCTGCGGGGTGAGGGGAGCGACGACTCGTTCCTGCTGCGCCCGCGTGATGGGAGGATGTGCTGCCTGGGCTTCTGCGCGCTCGCCATGGGCCTCAATGAGGATGACATACGGAATGTGTATGAGCCCGAAGATGTTGGGCGGTGGCCAGAAATATCTGCGTTGGAGAGCACCCGGCTTGACCAGGCCATGAGGACCAACGATGAGGTCGAGATGTGTGATACCGACCGCGAGCGGGAGTTGAAGGGTCATCTTGATGGCATGTTCGACCTTGAGTTTTACGACGGAGAGGTTGCTGGGGCGATGCGGCTGGGTGAGGGGGCTGTATGACAAGGGCTCAAGCGCTTGAGCAATTGCGCAGACTATATGGGGATGATGCTGAGCTGAGAGTCCGCCACCCGTCGACGGTCGCCAAGTATCCCAAGAACTTCAGGCTAAGGGCTGCGGGGTACCGATGAGTGATTATCGCACAGAGATCCCCTTGCGCCACTATGTTGAGGGAGATGACCACGGGGAGACCTACCCGCCCACACTACTAATCGGGGTCGTGTGGGATGACCGTCGGGAGCTGCTGGGTGCTTACTGGAGCGGCACAATGCGCACCAGGGAGATCCCTCTGGATCTGGCCCGCGTTCTGCTGCGATGGAACACTACCGGCTGGAAAATTGCCGAGAAACACCTAGAGCTGGGGCGGTTGAGGGGTGATTAGCGTAACGATAACCGAAGCGGAGTTGATTCAGCACAGCGCATGTTGGCCGGGGCTTAAGTGGTTCCGGAAAGAATTCCCGGACGGGATACATGTACCGGAATGGACTCAACTCCACACCATCTGGGCAGCGGTGTATATGAGGGAGTGGGTTGGTTGGGCACGGGATGTCGGAACGGTGCCAGGCGCCAATCTGTACTGCGCCGACCTGCGCCACGCTGACCTGTACGGCGCCGACCTGAGTGGGGCCCGGCGATTAGACAACGACCACCCAATACCAGGATGGCGTGTCGAGGCTGAGAGGCTGGTAAATGATGACACTTGAGATTGTACTAATAGCGCTGTGTATCGCGCTGGGACTGTGGATCGATGCATGGGAGACGGGCCATACAGAAAAGGGAGAGCGGTGATGACGGGACAGGAATTATACGAGCGGCTACTGGAGCTGGAGCTTGTGGGGACACCCGAGTTTGAGGCGTTGAGCCCCGCTAAGCGCGCCCTCTATGACCTGGTGGCCAATGAGCTCTGCCAGGGAGGCACCGACCCCAAGTTGAGGGCGGGGTTACAGCGCCAGCTGGACATTGGTGTACGGGTACGGGAGAGGAGGGAGCGGTTGGGGGTGACGCAAACTCAGCTCGCAAAGGTGACGGGTGTGTCAGCTACCTCGATTTCCAACATTGAAAATGGTTACTCGCGACTTGGCCCCAAGCGTGCTGCGACTCTAGCCGTGGCGCTGGGCTGTTCCGGGGAGGATCTGCTTAATGTCACTGACGGATGAACAGATTGCCCTGCGGAAAAAGGGGATTGGGGCATCGGAGATTGCGGCAATTGCCGGGCTACTGCCTGAATCCTACGACACCTCAGCCCTGACCCTATGGCTAGACAAGACGGGCCGGGAGCCCCTGAGTGAGTCCGATTTCGCGGCTCACATGGAGTGGGGGCACCCCATGGAAGTGGTGATCGGGGAGTGGTACCGGGGACAGCTACCCCAGGGGCATCGGGCTACCGATCTTCAGACAATCCAGACCAACGGTGGACGCTACCTAGCAACCCCTGACCTACTGGTGTCGGGTCCAACCGGCCAATGGCTGGCGCAGATCAAAAACGTCGGCCACCGGGTAGCGCATAAATGGGTGGACGGGCCACCCGTCTACGTGGTAGCCCAGTGCCAGTGGGAGCTCATGGTGCTTCGGGAGGAACTCGGGACCCGGTTTGACCGGAACGACGTCGTGGCCTCGATCGCCGGCAACCCGCCGCAGGTCTGGAGGCAGGACTGGAATCCCGAAATGGTGGAGGAACTCAAAAAGGCTGCCGACCAATTCCTGTTCTGCCTAACAACCGACACCCGCCCGGCAGTCAACGGACACGGTAGCTGGGTCGACTACTTCGCCCGGGAATTCCCACAGAAGAATTCCACACCAGAACTACTTGACATGCCCCCCGGGATGGTTAATCTGCTGGAGCAATACGACACGGCTCGGGACTATGAGCGGGAAGCGATTTCCCACCGGAAAAAACTGCGCAACCGACTACTAAGTGAGCTCGGCGATGCAGCCGGGTTCATTGGGGAGGGCTGGAGAGTCAAACGAAAATGGTCCCGCGGAACGCCGTGGGTCGATGTTAGGAGAATCAACAGTGACGAATAGAACGAAACGAAATATCTACAAGCGCCTAGCCGAGGTCAAGGCCCAGTTTTCAGCGATTGTAAAAGAGTCTAAGAAAGTAAACGGCCAGTACCGTTACGTGAGTCATGACAGGCTCATGACAGTGGCACGCCCCCTGTTCGAGGATGCCGGCATTGCGGTAATCAGCTCGGTTGTTCGCGGCAGACACGAGGGGAATTTCTGTGAGTTAATGCTGGAAGTACGCCTTGTCAACGTTGATGATCCAGAGGATCAGATTATAACCACATGGCTGGGCGGTGGTGCCGATAACAGTGACAAGGGTGCTGGCAAGGCCACGTCCTACGCTTTCAAAACGGCCCTGCTGAAGCTCCTAATGCTCCACTCGGCAGAGAGTGACAATGAGGCAACCCACACCCAAAGGAGCTCGCGACGCGGAACTGAGACGCCATCGGACGCGGTCAAGGAGCTGCTTTCCCGGCTGGAAATCATCCAGGACAGCAGTGACCCGGCGGGCGGGCTGAAGCAAGCTTCGGCGGAAATCAAGGCGTTCAAAGCCTCCGGTGAACCGGGAGCTGGGGCGGCCATCGACGCCTTTATGGCTAAGTGTCGCGAGCTCAAACTAGATCCACGGGCCATTGCCCAGTAAGGAGAAGCAATGATAAATGTATCAACAGTATCCCGAATCAACTACCTGGAGTACAAGGAGCTCCCCAGCGGTACCCCAGTGATGAATTTCCAGGTGGGAGTGCGCAACCGCAAAAAGGAGGATGGTTACACCAATGCCCGTGTGTCGGTGTTTGGCCAGCAAGCGGACTGGCTCCGGGGGCACCTACAGAACGGTTCGGTGGTGCAGTTGCGAGGCTCTATGGAACTGATATCCCGTGGGGATAAAACGTATGCAACGATCTACGCTGATAAGGTGAACCCGTTCCTACCGGAGCCCCGTGTATCGGAGCCCGCCGCCAAGATGGCGGCCCACGACGATGACGTGCCCTTTTAGGTGACCAATGACATGACTCGTGGTGCCAAGCTGTATCGTAGCCGCGGAACCTACAACTAATATCTAGCCGGGAAACCGGCACTAAGGCGGCGGTGCGGGAAGCTTCTAATCCCCCGCCCACCCGGGAGCCTGCTAGTCACGACCCCCTCCAAAAGGGTACGGTCTAGCCGTCGACCAAGGTTCGAATCCTTGGGCCGCCACGACTGCAATGACGCAGTAAGTGAGAGTCCGCCCCCGCTCTCACGTTTTTCCGTGTCGATAAGCCATCCAAACGGCTTAGCAGGGAATCTCCGGTGGAGGGGGCATATTTTGGAGGCATGCTGTGGGCCATGGTGGAATTGTATCAATCGGGGAAGTTCGTGACGACGAACAGCTACTGTTGAGAGCCCTGGACCTCGCCCAGATAGCCAATTGCCCCTACAAGGCTCCCGAGCAGGGGGCCAGAGCGATGCGAGAAGTGGAGCAAATCCTAAAGCGCCTCCTTGAGGAAATGGGGGCGCTTTAGTGGGACCCATCGAAACAACGCTATCCCGTGCCTATGCGCTGATTGAGGACCCGAAACACCATTGTGTGGGTGGGTATGCTGAGGATGAGAGCGGCAGCTCAGCGAACTCAGAAAGTGATCACGCAGTTCGGTGGTGCGTGCTTGGCGCCATCAGAAGGGTGGCTGGAGCTTACACCAAAGATGAGGAAGCAGTGAACAACTTCCTGCGCAGTGTTTCGACTGCGTGGCTCAAGGAGGTAGCCCCCATTGTGAATGATCTGATGGGACACCTGCCAACGCTCTGCTTACTCAAAACCGCGATTGCTGAGGCGAGGGAGCAAGGGTTATGAACCGCGATATGGCGATCTGCAATGCCCTGACGACCCTATCGGGCAAACGTAGGTGCATGAAATCGTTGGGGATTGTTGCCACTTTGGGCCACGTTTGGGTCGCGCTGGACCACTAAATCACAGAATCGTACATATGGGGGTTGCTAGGTCCCGGGTGGGACCTATATTGTGGGTGTCAGAGAGGAGACATTATGTACAAGATCGAGACACGCTCAGCAGTAACTGGCAACACCTGGACCGACGAGGTTGGGGATGCCAATGAGTTCGAGTCGGAGGGGCAGGCAGAGGCAACCATTGAGTCGCTTCGTGAGATCGGCCCAGACTGGGCTGAGGCTGAGTATCGAGTCGTTGGGGCCTGAGAGGCGTTGTCCCCACATCGGTGGGGCTGGAGATGCACATGTCTGACGAAACAAGGAGGAGACACCATGACGCGAGTAGAAGCACCCAGGAGCGGTAAGACCACCTTTCATCGCGATGCGACTGTGACCATCTGGGATGTGTATGCACAAGCGTGGGTCCGGGGTACTCCGGGCGTTCGACTGCTGGCCACGCTCCCCGTCGCCGAGCGTAAAAGGGTGGAGCGTCACTGTGGTGGCTGATGAGACCAAACGAATTCGTCTACGCCTCACCGATGAGGAGTGGGAGCTGTGTCGCGAGGCTGCCGATCTAGCTGAGGACCGGCACCTGACGGAGTGGGCTCGCAGGGTGCTGATCAAGGTTGCTCGTGAGGAGCTTCAGTCTTCAGTATGTTAACTGGACCACGCACACCAGGGCAAAACTCGCTGGCGGCTTTGACAGCATCTCCCGCATTGGTGTTGTATGGGTGCCTACCACTCAGATACCCCAATGCGTAGGGTGCCCCGGCTCCAATAGCCGCATAGGGGCGACGATGCTTGAGAGGCGTCCACAGTGGTGCTGTGTAGGTCCATACGGCCTCAGCTGTGACCACAAGCACGTCGACATTTCGGCCCCGCTTGGGGGTATCGGAGAGGATCTCTTTAACGGGTAGCTGCTCTGGGTGATACGACTCCCAACCCATATTGGGATGGCCGAACTCCAGCGTCCTCAGTATGTCGCTGCACCCGCGCCAGTCGCCAGCCACGCCTAGCAGGTATTCGGGCACCAGACCTGAACCACGCCAGTGGCCGACCTTGGGTGTGGCGCAGATATCCACCTGTGAATCGTCTGAGATCGCAGAGTCGGCAGCAATGTAGCCAACACCATCATGCACCAGGCCCACGATGCAGGTCATGGCAGCCTCCGCTGCGGGTAGAACTCAGCCGATACATGCTCGGTGGTCGCGCCGGTTGCGTAGTAGCTGACAATCGTGCCGCCTACGTCCCAGCCGTTGCTAATCCGGTTGGAGAACTCAGATCCTTTGGTTTGGAAACAGCCGCCCGCGACACAATGGGCCCCCTCGGGGTGAGCCTGGAATGAAGCGTACTTGTGATAGTGCCCGACGGCCAGAATGTCGGGCGGTGGAATGTCATGTTGTGGGCTGCGGTTGCCCCGTTGCTCGTTGTGCAGCGCCTCGACGCGCTTATTTAGGGAGCGGCGAACAGCATTATGGGTGCTGGCTGCGCCGTGGGGGTGCCACAGCTGCCAAAGGGCCCCGTACAGGTACGTATGCCCCAGGCATTTACCTAGGTAGGTCCAATTGACCCCGGCCTGCTGCATTTTGGCCTCCAGGTGATCGCCGGACGTGAACCCTATCTGTTTGGAAAAATAGCCGTCATGGTTGCCGTCAATCGCCAGCCAGGTGAGACCCGGCACCGAAGCGATCACGCTGACAGCCTCAGCTACCTGGTTTTCCAGACCCACGGCCCGCTGATCAAATAGCAACTTGTTGTCATGCCCGTCCAGGATGTCACCTGTACAGACCACATACTCGCAGCCCTCGCGCTTGGCAAACTCGAGAAACGAGCATAGTAGCCCGACATCGCAGTGTTTTGAGCCAAAGTGGATATCCGTGGCGACTGCCACCTTTACCCATCCGGTAACATTGGGCGAGTAGACCGGCGCCACGTCTCCAGGCTCGACGCTCGGCGGGCGGGCGTGTATCAGGTGCCCGGATTTCTGCACACTGGCTCCGCGAGATTGTGCCTCCATGAGTTTTCCACCCAGGTTGTGGACACCCCCCAGTTTCCGATCTAATTCCTCCTGGGAAAGCGGTTTGACCTTGGTTGCCGCAGCCACCCGCCGGGTGAAACTCTGGATATCCTCCTCGGTCGCCTCAGGATCGCCAGGTAGAGCCTTTAGGAAGCTTTTTGGGGGTTGCCCAACGTGGCGCAGGAAAGCCGCTCTCAGGGCCCCTGGGGTGGTCTCCAGCCCATCACGCGCCATCTGGGCTAGTGAGTCAGCGACCGTGCGGTGTTGCCCCAGGGTCTCAATTGCCGCCCGGATATTGTCACGGGTCCATATCATATAGTACCTCCGGGCTGGCACCCTACCACAAGGTGGGCTACTTGGCTAGGTAGGCTTTTACCAGTTCGATAACGCCGACCACCAGCCCACCGCCTAGAGCCCCGGCACCTGAGTGCTTGGCGGTCAGCCTGGTGATCTCGGTCTGTTGGTGGTAGTTGTGGTCGGCTTGGTCCCAGATCCGCTTATCGAGGCTGGTTACGGCATCTAGGATGCGAGTGGACTGGGCGGCCAAATCGTCCAGCTTGGTCTCCAGATCGTTTCCCCTGGACTCGAGATCGTTGATCCGGCTATCAGATACGGCTTTTTCTGCAGTGAAAGCCGTGGTTAGTTGGTGCACACGGGAGTCTAAGCGCTCGACGGCGCGCTTTAGCTCGCCAAACTGGCCCGCTACGATCCGCTTTTCCTCGGGTGTCATTATTCTGGCTCCGGCAACCGCATCGAAACGAATCCGATGAGTGTGGGGTGACCGCGACGCACCGTGTCGATTTTCCAACCGTTAGGCGAGTCACGGTAGGGTACCTCATTGGCTCCGATGGTTTTCCATGTGTCATCGTCAATGACCTCGCAAACGCGGTCAATATGCCCTAGGGCGCCAGGCTTCGGCCCCCTGTGGTAGATGGCAAGATCCCCAACTTCTGGCACGTAGTCGGGCAACTCTGTATCCCCCTCCAACCACGCCGCACCGGAGGCTTTGGCTACCCGCTCATTCACCAGGCGCCACGTGCCTAGGCGGCGGGCATCCCGTATCATCTCCCATTTGGCAGACGCTCGGGGTAGGTGCGGGCGTCGCTCACCCGGCAGGCGGCACTCCTCTAGGGCAGCACCCTGGGCAGCACTGCAGAAATTCCCGGACGTGATCCGAGTGGGGCGCTCTACACCCGCGTGTTTCCGCAGGGTATAGCTGAAGAAGTGGCGCACGTCCTCAGCGGTTGGTGGGTTTGCCTCCCGCATCCGGGCCATGCACCACTCCACACACCTAACCCCAAGGGGCACATATCCGTCTGGCAACTCAACAGCTTTCATGCCGGGCACGGTGCCACCGGTGAGCTGATAGATGTGATCGACGCAGTCAGTTTCGAGGATGCGCGGTGCGAGCTCCGAGACATGTACGACGTGGTCACGTGCCCTATTGCCGTAATCGGTGGTCGCATAGTCCAGGACCCGGCATCCGGGTGTTGACCCCTCGTCATGTCGCTCCCGCGGAATCGCACCCAAGTTATCCAACAGCCTCGCCGCAGTGTCGGAAGTGGATGCGTATGTCACCGGGTCTATTTCCGAGTTGGTAACTATCAGTCGGTGGGATGCAGGGAAGTCGTTGGCCAACCTCCCGAACTCCACGACACCATCCATGCTGGAGCCACTGGAGTGTAGGCCGTCCAGTAGCAACACATAGCTGGCCAGGGCCCGCGACCTGTCATCCTTGAGCCAGTGTCTAACTGCCCAGCACCCGGCAGAGAACGCCACCAGTACAACTGGGTCGCCGTGACGCCACTCCGGCACCTCCTTCCAGAGGAATTGCTCTAGTGTGGGGTATTTTTTGGCCAGCCCGGTCCGCTCATCGTACCCAGCGGATAGCTGAGAAGTTGAACTGACCCAGTTGTGCAGTGTGTGGGGGATCCCTTTTAGGGACCGATGAAACACGTCACGCAAGGCCATCTTTCCCTCACCGCTAGGCAGGGAAAGGCCGATGTGGAGGCATATGACCCGCGTGACAGGCACTAGTCGCAATCCTTGGTGCGCTTGCAGACCTCGTCACTTACCCTAAGGAAAAAGTCGACCCACACCTCAGAGCGGCGGCACTGCTCAAGGAAGATTTTCTCCCCCTCGCTTTTCGGCACATAACCAATCTCAGTGGCCACCAGCTCACAAGCACCTTGGGCAAAGGATGCAGCTGTGCGCACATCCCTAGCCTCACGGGGACTGCAATTAGTGCAGGCGATAGCCACAATCGCTAGGCCAATTACCACAAGGGTATCCTTGAGCCACTCCCGGGTTATCACTTGACCACCTTGGTGAGGAGCTCCAACTCAGCCTTAGCGGCGCCCTTGCCCTTATCGGCAATACCCTGGCCAACCTGGTAGCTAGAGAAAAGCGCAGTAAGGGCCGCTAGAACCTCCTGATCTAGGTTGCCGGTCGATTTGAGCACCACGATCGCGACAACGCCGACGACCAGAACCCAGAACTTTTTACTACTCAATAATTCCTTGAAAACCTTATCCATACCCTACTCCCTAAAGCTCATGAATGATGGTGGCGGTTCCGTCCGAGAATTGCCGCACCACCAGGATAGCGCCCTCCGCAAAGGTTCGATCTGCTGGCCAATCGAACACCTCTTTCCTAACGGTACATTCCTCGTCAAATCGGAGAATCCACTCGCCCCCAACCCATTTATGCAGGTTCCCCTGGCCTGGCCAGAATCGGCCATTAGATGATTTTAGCTCGGGGCATTTGACACGGAATGCGTTTGCCGCGCCCAACTGTAGCACATCATCATCCACACGGTAATCGCACGTGCGCACAGCATGCCGCGAGTAGGTTTGCCCGAATCCCTCAAGGAATTTCTGCCCAGGGTTGATCAGGCAGTTGGAAGACTGGCCGTGCATGCCAGGGAAGAAGCCGCCTTGGTGACGGAACTCTTTTTCCACGAACTCGAACTTATTTCCCAGCCCGATATTGATACCGCCATCACCATAGTTTGGCGACTTGACGGGGAATAGTGCGGATTCCCACTCGGCAAAGTCGTTCATATCGATCTCAGCAACCGAGCTTGAGAAATCCAACGCGACAGAGCCAGGGGGGTATACACCCGCCGGGCTGGGCCCGTGGCCATGAAACTCGTTGTTTTTGAAAACGAGAGCACCTCCTCGGGCATGAACACCGACAAGCGGTACCGTGTTGGGGTCATACGGGTCCACGCCGGGAATATGCAGCTCAAAATAACAATGCGTCATCTCGAACCGGTGCCCAATGGTTGCATCAGAGCCGATGTTTTGGAAATCGCGAGTATCCACCAGTGCGACAATGGGATCACCGCTGGCTAGCGGCGGTGCGTAGGATGGAACCCAGCCGGTTTCAAAATCGCAATGATCAACAGTCACGGCGCCACCAAACACGCAACCACCTGCGTTAGTAAAGCGACAGTTGCGGAACACGCCCTTATTTGCCCCGTAGTAAGCCGAGAGCTTAACCACCACCCCAGTGTTCCACTGCTGGTACCAGGCGTCGGGTGCAATCGTGAGTTCAACGGCGCGCCCCTTGCCCAAGAACTCGCACTGATCAAACTGCGGGTACAGTAGGCCGACACCCAGGAACCCTACCGACTGCTCGCCAATATTGGAGAAGCGAACACCGGTAAGCCGCATGTGGGGCGCATAGCGGAAATCCGCCATGGTAACACCCTGGACGTGGGAACAGTTGATCTCGATATTCTGCAGCCAGATGAACCGCTTCCCCTTGCGGATGATCTGGTCATCGGTGTTGGTTAGCAGGCGTAGCCCTGACCCTGTTTCGTCGGGATACGTGTAGGCGGCTGGGGGCGCGTTCACGATTGAGTTGACGAATCGGATCTCTGGGATACCGGAGCCGTGCTCAAACCCGGTCAGCTTTAGCCCGGTGCGCATGATAAGCGGACCGTCAATGTGAATCTTATCTACATCGATAATCAGGCACCCTGAGGTACCGTCGACGTTCCAGCCATCCATCCAAACGGACTGGCCATTCACGATACGCTCAGCGTCTGGCGGATATGAGACCGTCCCGTCCGGTTCTCGCCAGGCGATTCCCACGGCGATATCAATGGCGTTCTGAACGATCTCTCTAACAGAGACATCCGGATCGGCTGCGAGCAAGATGGCCTGCTCATCCGGCGTGGATAGTTCCAATAGTGTGGGTGCGTGCCCCATTATACCCCCCAATCAGTCTGGGCTTTAGCGTAAATGTCCGCGATCTCTGCGTCGGATAGTGCGCGGTTGTAGAGAATGGTTTCGCCGACATTGCCGGCCCACCAGCTGCTAGGGGTCAGGTCGCAGATGACTCCGATACCTAGGCAGTCAGTGGCGAAGTCGCCGCCAGAGTTGGAGGTAGACCCATTGATCACCTTAACCCCGTCCTGGAACATGTCGAGTTTCAGTGTCGCCCCGTCGAGCCAGTATTTCCACACCATATGTACGGGAGACGTGGTCGGCGTACCGGATTCGACAATCGTGCCACCCCGGTGGTTGCGGAAGGTGTCGGCGGAACCCTTCCAGATACAGTAGCCATTCTGGTTCAGGCTGGTCACCGTTGAATTCATCGTGGAAAAGTAGCAGTCACCTCGCGCCCCTCCCTCGTAGATGCCACTGAACGTGTATTCTTTGCGGATACCGGCAAGGTCAGCGCCCGCGTCACTGGTGACGTACTGGTCCGTTCCGTTTAGCGTGAGCCCAGCAAGCCCAGGTGCGATCCCGTCAGGGTCAATGGTCGGCGTCGACGCACCGTGTAGCGTCACCGTGTGGCCGGACCCCGACAGGTCGTTATAATGCCCCTCCCGCGGGTCTGCCCAGTGGATAGCCCCAGAGCTGACCGCCAACGCAGGACCGCCTGCACCCGACGTACGCCGGGCGTTAATAGGGAACTTGGACAGACTAATGCGCATTACCAGTAAACCGTTACGTCGGTGGCAGTAGATCCAGATGCGACAAGGGCCTTGGCCCGGACCGGCTGCATTTCCCCCGCGGTAAAATCCAGGGTCACATTGGTGCCATCCGGCCTAGTGACTACTAGATCGCCAGCACCGCCGCACCGGATAGCCCGGCACTGGCGCCCATTGTCACCGAATGCGTTGCTATTGGCGACGCCCAGGAGCGGATCGCCCGCCTCGATATCGTAGTCAGTTACGGCCCCGGCGATCTTGTGGTAAAAAGCCGACGGCTCTGCGCCTGCATTTGACTGTCCCATGGTTAAACCTCTAGTTTTTGGGTGGGTGTGAGTAGTTTCTCCCCGCCTCTGCTATTAGACGGGGGGGGTGACTGTTTCGGTGGTGGCGCTTGCTCTTGTTCCGCGTGTAAAGCCTGGGTACGCTGCAAATAGGCAGGGTCTAGGCTCCGGTCGGCCGGGAAATCGAACACGGTGCCAAGCATGATTCGGCGGGAATAGGGTAGGGGCTCACTTCGACGCATCGTCGCATCCATCACACGGGCGCGCATCTCCTGGAAGATCTTAGGGTAAACAACCTTGATGGCCTCGATCCCCTCCCGGTCGACCTTGCCGTTAGCCAGATCGTCCACTACAGCCATGGGGTCATCTACCCCGCGGAAATACCGGTGGAACTTC